>Ga0213875_10000234_pt1 | contig 56206 bp, 52 predicted proteins | sample BarmaccomBMRX_R8_FD_160105 | JGI IMG/M metagenome (GOLD analysis project Ga0213875, IMG submission 160105) | Root-associated microbial communities from Barbacenia macrantha in rupestrian grasslands, the National Park of Serra do Cipo, Brazil - RX_R8 | ecosystem: Host-associated > Plants > Roots...
ATCGCCAAGACCGACGATCTCGATGCCTGCGCGCCTTATTATGATCACGTCCTCGCCGGCTATACGATCGGCCAGGCCGGCCCGATGTTCGCGGGGCTGCTGCGCGCGGCGGGCAAACCCGTCACCGAGAGCGGCACGCTCGATCGGGCGGTGCGCGACGCGGCGGCGGCGGCGAAGCCCGGCGAGGTGGTGATGCTGTCGCCGGCCTGCGCCAGCTTCGATCAGTTCAGCGATTACGAGGCGCGGGGGCGGGCATTCCGCGAAGCGGTGGAGGAACTGGCGTGAACGGCACGGGGGCATCGGCCGCGATCGGGGCGGCGCGCGCGCGGGCGCGGCGCAAGGCGCAGGATCGGTTCGGGCGCGGCGACCGCTCGGCGGTCGGCCGCTGGTTCTGGGAGATCGACCGGGTGCTGCTGCTGCTCGTCTCGGTGCTGATCGGCATCGGGCTGGTCGCGGTGGCCGCCGCATCGCCGGCCGCAGGCGTGCGCTATTCGGACGGCGCGGTGGTCGTGCCGCCGCTCTATTATTTCTACCGCCAGTGCATCTGGCTCGCGCTCGGCATCCCGGTGATGGTCGCCGTCTCGATGCTGCCCAAGGATATCGCGCGGCGCTTCTGCCTCGGCGGCGCGGCGTTCTTCACCGTCATGCTGGCAGCGGTGCCCTTGATCGGCAACACCGTGAACGGCGCGCGGCGCTGGATCGGCGTCGGCCCGCTGCAGATGCAGCCTTCGGAATTCCTGAAGCCGCTGTTCGTGGTCTCGATCGCGTGGCTGCTCTCGTTGCGCCAGCAGGACAAGTCGCTGCCGGTGATCCCGCTTTCGGGGTTGCTTACCGGCCTCGTTGCGCTGCTGCTCATGAAGCAGCCCGATTTCGGGCAGAGCGTGATCTTCCTGATCATGTGGATGGCGCTGCTGCTGCTCTCGGGCGTCTCGGCCAAGCTGATCGGCGGGCTGTGCGGCGGCGGCGTGGGTGTCGTCGTGCTCGCCTATCTCTTCTATCCCGTGGCGACGACGCGTATCGACAACTTCATCTACGGGCAGGGCGATACCTATCAGGTCGATAGTGCGCACCGCACGCTCGTCCATGGCGGGCTCTTCGGCATGGGGCCGGGCGGCGGCACCGCCAAGTTCCACCTGCCCGAGCCGCATACCGATTATATCTTCTCGGTGATTGGCGAAGAGTTCGGGCTGATCGCCTGCCTGGCGATCGCGCTGATCTTCGCCGCGATCGTGGTGCGCGTGCTGATCAAGCTGCTCGACGAGGAGGATCCGTTCACGCTGCTGGCGAGCGCCGGACTGGTCACTCAGTTCGGCGCGCAGGCGGTGATCAACATGTGCGTCAACCTGCAGCTCGCGCCCTCCAAGGGCATGACGCTGCCGTTCATCTCCTATGGCGGGTCGTCGATGGTGGCATTGTCGGTCGGCTTCGGGCTGCTGCTGGCGTTCACGCGCCGAAACCCGTATCTCTCGCGCTCCCCCTATGTGGTCAAATGGAGCACGCGCGCGTGAGCGGCAGCGATTCATCCTCGATTCAAGGCCGGACTTCGGGCGCGAAACGTCACTTCGTGCTCGCGGCCGGCGGCACCGGCGGCCATATGATCCCGGCGCATGCGCTCGCCGCGGAACTCGGGCGCCGCGGCCATTTCGTGTCGCTGATCACCGACGCGCGCGGCGCCACCATTCCGGGGCTGTTCGAGGGCGTTGACAGCCATGTCCTGCCCGCCGGCCGGCTCGGTGGCGGGCCGCTCGGTTGGGTGCGTGCCGGGCGTGCGATCCTCGATGGGCGCGCGCGGGCCAAGGCGCTCTATCGGCAGCACAAGCCGGCGGGGGTAATCGGCTTCGGCGGCTATCCGGCGCTGCCGGCGCTGCTCGCCGCGCTGTCGATGAAGGTGCCGACCGCGATCCACGAACAGAACGCGGTGCTCGGCCGCGTCAACCGGCTGATGGCGCCGTGGGTGAAGGTGATCGCGACGGGCTATCCGCAGGTCGAGCGGTTGCCGGCGAATGCGCGCGACAAAGCCGCGATGGTCGGCAATCCGGTACGCGCGGAGGTGCTCGCGCTGCGCGATCAGCCTTTCCCGCCGCTGACGCAGGAGGGCGTGTTCCGCCTGCTCGTGACGGGCGGCAGCCAGGGCGCCTCGATCCTCTCCGAGATCGTGCCCGACGGGCTCGCGATGCTGCCGCCGCACTTCAAGGCGCGCCTGCAGGTGACGCAGCAATGCCGGCCGGAGGATATCGACGAGGTTCGCCAGCGCTATGCGCGGCTCGGCATCCCCGCCGATTGCGCGACCTATCTGCCCGATCTGCCCGATCGGCTCGGCTGGTCGCATCTCTTCATCGGCCGCGCCGGCGCCTCGACGATCGCCGAGCTCACCGCCGCCGGCCGGCCCGCGATCCTGATCCCGCTGCCGTCCGCCACCGACGACCACCAGACCGCGAACGCACGCGCGATGGCGAAGGGCGGTGGCGCGCGGATGATCGCGCAGGCGAAGTTCACCGCCGTTGAGCTTGCCAAGCAGATGCAGAAGATGGCGCTCGAGCCCGGCGCGCTCGAGAATGCGGCGAACCGCGCGAAGGCGGCCGGGCTGCCCAACGCGACGACCGATCTTGCCGACCTCGTCGAGGGGCTGGGGGGCGTGAAGCGCGGTGCGGCGCCTGCGGCGGCCAGAGAGAAGGTGTTGGCATGAGGGACTTCTTCATCCTCCCCGCGCGCAGCGGGGGGAGGGGAACCGGCGTAGCCGGTGGAGGGGCGCCGCGTCAGCGGCGTGCTTCGCCCGCCGCCCCCTCCACCGCACCTCGTGCGGTCCCCCTCCCCAGCAAGCTGGGGAGGACCTTCCTATGAAAGGCGTCGCGACCGATATCGGGACGATCCACTTCATCGGCATCGGCGGCATCGGCATGTCCGGCATCGCCGAGGTGATGCACAATCTCGGCTACAAGGTGCAGGGCTCGGACGTTGCCGAAGGCTATGTCATCGAGGGGCTGCGCAAGCGCGGCATCAAGGTGATGATCGGCCACGCCGCCGAGAATCTCGGCGATGCCGCGGTGGTCGTCACCTCGACCGCGATCAAGCGCGGCAACCCCGAGGTCGAGCTCGCGCTCGAGCAGCGCGTGCCGGTCGTCCGCCGCGCCGAGATGCTCGCCGAGCTGATGCGGCTGAAGTCGACCGTTGCGGTCGCAGGCACCCACGGCAAGACGACGACGACCTCGATGGTCGCGGCGCTGCTCGACGCCGGCGGCGTCGATCCCACCGTGATCAATGGCGGCATCATCAACAGCTACGGCTCGAACGCCCGGCTCGGCGCGAGCGATTGGATGGTGGTCGAGGCCGACGAGAGCGACGGCAGCTTCCTACGGCTCGACGGCACCTACGCGATCGTCACCAACATCGATCCCGAGCATCTCGATCACTATGGCTCGTTCGACAAGGTGAAGGACGCGTTCGTCGATTTCGTGGAGAACGTGCCCTTCTACGGCGCCGCAATCATGTGCCTCGATCACCCCGAGGTGCAAGCGATCCTGCCGCGCGTGCGCGATCGCCGCGTCGTCACCTACGGCTTCTCGACGCAGGCCGACGTGCGCGGCGTCAACGTGACCCCGATCCCGGGCGGCAACCGCTTCGAGGCGATCATCCGCCATCGCGACGGCACCGTGCGCTCGATCGAGAATATCGAGCTGCCGATGCCGGGCCGGCACAACGTCTCGAACGCGCTCTCGGCGATCGCGGTCGCCCTCGAGATGGGCGTGTCCGACGCAACGATCCAGACCGGCTTCGCGCGCTTCGGCGGCGTCAAGCGGCGCTTCACCAAGGTCGGCGAGATCGCGCTCGACGGCGGCGCGGTGACGGTGATCGACGATTATGGCCACCACCCGGTCGAGATCCGCGCGGTGCTGGCGGCGGCGCGCGAGGGCCTGCAGGGCGCGCGCGACGGCGGCCGCGTCATCGCGGTCGTCCAGCCGCACCGCTATACCCGGTTACGCGACCTGATGGAGGAGTTCCAGCAGGCGTTCAACGATGCCGATCTCGTCTATGTCGCGCCGGTCTATGCCGCCGGCGAGAACGCGATCGACGGCATCGACGCGAACACGCTGGTGCAAGGCCTGCGCCGGCGCGGGCATCGCTCGGCGAACGAGATCGCCGGTCCTGACGCACTCGCCGAGACGCTGGCGGCCACAATCCAGCCCAACGACATGGTGATCTGCCTCGGCGCGGGCGACATCACGAAGTGGGCGGCGGGGCTCGCGGACGCGATCGAAGCGGTACGCGCGAAGGTGGGGGAACCGGCGGAGTGAGCGAGGCGGCCTCTCCCAACCCGTTCGTGCTGAGCGAAGTCGAAGCACGTGAGACAAGCGATGCGCCTGCGGCACGTCCTTCGACTGCGCTCACGACGAACGGGGGAGGTGTGGCTGGCGTAAGGGAAGCGAGCGCGGGCGTTTTTGAATTTTCTCTGGCCGCCGGCGCTTTCACTGCCACGCAGCCGGACGGTGAGATCCAGACCAACGCTTCCCTCGCCGACTTTATCTGGTTTCGGACGGGCGGCGCGGCGGAACTGTTGTTCCGCCCTCGTTCGGTCGATGCGCTTGCCGCGTTTCTGAAAGAGTTGCCTCGCTGGGTCCCCGTCATGGCGGTCGGCGTCGGCTCGAACCTGATCGTGCGCGATGGCGGCGTGCCGGGCGTGGTTGTGCGGCTGCCGAAGGCCTGCGCCAAGGTCGCGATCGAACCGGGTAACCGCATTCGCGCGGGCGCGGCAGCGATGGGGATCACGGTCGCATCGGCCGCGCGCGATGCCGGGATCGCCGGCCTCGAGTTCCTGCGCGGCATTCCGGGGACGGTCGGCGGCGCGGTGCGGATGAACGCCGGCGCCTATGGCCGCGACGTCTCCGATCTGCTGATCGAGGCGACGCTGGTGACGCGGGCGGGCGCGGTCGAGACCTGGCCGGCGGCGCTGTTCGGCTATTCCTATCGCCACTCCGAGCTGCCCGAAGGCGCCGTCGTGGTCGAGGCGCTATTCCAGGGTAGGCCCGGCGACAAGGCCGCGATCGCCGCCGAGATGGACCGCATCGCCACCGAGCGCGAGGCGAGCCAGCCGCTGCGCTCGAAGACCGGCGGCTCGACGTTCAAGAATCCCGGCGGCCACAAGGCCTGGGCGCTGATCGACGCGGCCGGGTGCCGGGGCCTCAGGATCGGAGACGCACAGGTTTCCGAGAAGCATTGCAACTTCCTGCTCAACCTCGGCGGCGCGACCTCGGCGGACATCGAGGCGCTTGGCGAGGAAGTGCGCCGCCGCGTGAGGGCGCGTTCGGGCGTGACGCTCGAATGGGAAATCCAGCGGGTGGGGGAGCGGTCATGATCCTCCCCATCGCAGATGGGGAGGGGGACCGCACGAAGTGCGGTGGAGGGGCCGCCGACGTAGGTCGGCGGACTGACGTCCGCCGCCCCTCCACCGCCTTCGGCGGTCCCCCTCCCCAAGCAAGCTTGGGGAGGATGTGATGGAGTCCCTCCACGTCGCGGTTCTCATGGGCGGGTGGTCGGCCGAGCGCGAGGTGTCGCTGACCTCGGGCAAGGGCATCGTCGCGGCGCTCGAGGAGCTCGGCCATCGCGTCACGCCGATCGACATGAAACGCGACGTCGCGCTCAAGCTCCACGATGCGCAGCCCGATGTCGTGTTCAACGCGCTGCATGGCTCGCCCGGCGAGGACGGCACGGTGCAGGGCATGCTCGATCTGATGGGGCTGAAATACACCCACTCGGGGCTGGCCACCTCGGTGATCGCGATCGACAAGCAGCTCACCAAGAACGAGCTGATGCCGCACGGCATCCGCATGCCCGGCGGCTTCGTCATTGCGAGCGAAAGCCTCTACGCCGCCGATCCGCTGCCGCGCCCCTATGTGCTGAAGCCGGTCAACGAGGGCTCGTCGGTCGGCGTCGCGATCGTCACCGCGGACGGCAATTACGGCTCGCCGATCGGCCGCGACGTCAAGGGGCCGTGGCAGGATTTCGAAGAACTGCTCGCCGAGCCGTTCATCAGGGGCCGCGAGCTTACCGTCGCGGTGCTCGGCGAGACGCCGCTCGCGGTGACCGAGCTCAAGCCCAAGTCCGGCTTCTACGATTACGACGCCAAATATACCGACGGCATGACCATCCACGTCTGCCCGGCGCAGATCCCTGCGGAGATCGCGAGCGCCGCGATGGAGATGGCGGCGCGCGCGCACCGGCTGCTCGGCTGCAAGGGCACGAGCCGCTCCGATTTCCGCTGGGACGAGGAACAAGGCCTCGCCGGCCTCTATCTCCTCGAAGTCAACACCCAGCCCGGCATGACCCCGCTCAGCCTCGTGCCCGAGCAGGCGCGCTACGCCGGCTACAGCTACGCCGAACTGGTCCAGCGGATCGTCGAGGAGGCATTGTGAGCGAGAAGGCCAGGATCAGGCGCGGCACGCCCGCCCGCAGCAGCAGCGGGACGGCGCGACGACGGCCGCCGACCGTCACGCAGCAGCGCCGCCCGGTGACGGTCCAGCGCGGCAAGGTGATGGGCCCGGTGCGCAAGCTGGTGCGCATGCCGGTGCCGATGGCGACGGTGAAGCTCTGGGCCGGGCGCGCCGCCTGGATCGTCGCGGCGGGTGCGGTCGTCGCGCTCGCGCTGTTCCTGCGGCTGCCGCAGATGGCCGGCGTCGCGATGGGCGAGGGCGTCGGCGCGATGGGCCTCTCGGTCCGCAACATCCAGATCGACGGCATCCAGCATATGGACCGGCTGACGGTCGCCTCGATCCTCGGCGACCAACAGACGGTGGCGATGCCGCTGCTCGATCTGCAGGCGATCCGCAAGCAGCTGCTCACCCAGCCCTGGGTCGAGGATGCGCGCGTGTCGCGGCGGCTGCCCGACACGCTGCTCGTCGATATCGTCGAGCGCAAGCCGGTGGCGATCTGGCAGTTCCACCAGAAGCTCAACCTGATCGACAAGGACGGCCGCGTGCTCGCGCCGGTCGACATCAACGCGATGCCCGATCTGCCGCTGCTCGTCGGCCCGGATGCCAACACGCGCGAGGCGGCGCTCGCGCAGCTGATGGAGGTCGCGCCGCAGCTGAAGCCGATGATCGCCGGCGCGAGCTGGGTCGGCGGGCGGCGCTGGGATCTTCGCTTCCAGTCGGGCGAGACGCTCGCGCTGCCGGAAGGCGACGGCGAGGCCAAGGCGGCGCTCGCCAAGTTCCAGCGGATGGATCAGGCGGCGCGGCTGCTCGGACAAGGCTTCGTCCACTTCGACATGCGCGTGCCCGATCGCCTCTACGTCCGCGTCTCCAAGGATCCCGGCAGCAGCGTCACCAACTTGACCAGCAAGCTGGACGGCGCGGCGACGGCCGTGCCCGCGACCAAGACTCCCGCCCCCGCGACGCCCGCCGACACCTGAGGACCAGAGCGCCATGGCCCAGCCCAAACCCGACAAGCTCATCACCGCGCTCGATATCGGATCATCGAAGATCTGCGCGCTCATCGCTCAACCGACCGACGGCGGCGAACTTCAGGTGCTCGGCACCGGCCAGCGCGAGAGCCGAGGGGTGCGGCGCGGCTACATCGCCGACATGGGCGCGACCGAAGCGGCGATCCGCGAGGCGGTCGAGCAGGCCGAGCGCATCGCCAACATCAACATCGAGAACGTCTTCGTCGGCTTCTCGGCGGGCGGGCTCGTCTCGGAGATCGCGTCCGTCGAGGTCGAGTTGGGCGGCCACCGCATCGAGCAGACCGACATCGACGAGCTGCTCGACACCGGCCGCCGCTCAATCGATCCCGACGGCCGTATGGTGCTCCATGCCGTGCCGACGCTCTACACGCTCGACGGGCTGCAGGGCGTCAAGAAACCGCTCGGCCTGCATGCCGACCGGCTTGGTGTCGACATCCACGTCGTGGCGGCCGATCCCTCGCCGATCCGCAATCTCGATCTGTGCGTCCGCTCGGCGCACCTGGCGGTGAAGTCGATCGTCGCCTCGCCGATCGCGGCGGGGCTCTCCTGTCTCAGCGAGGAAGAGCGCGAGCTCGGCGTCGCGCTCGTCGAGATGGGCGCGGGCGTCACCAACGTGTCGCTGTTCGCCGGCGGCATGCTCGTGGGCCTCACCTCCATCCCCTACGGCGCCAACGACATCACCGACGACATCGCCTCGGCGTTCGGCACCAAGCGCCAGCAGGCTGAGCGGATGAAATGTTTCCACGGTTCGGCGACGACCTCGCCGCGCGACAATCACGAGATGATCGAGGTTGCGCCGATCGGCAGCGACAATGACGGCGCCGAGGGTGGCCGGATCACCAAGGCGCAACTCATCTCGGTGATCCGCCAGCGTTTAGATCATCTCGTAGGAGAGATCGCCAACGCCCTGAAAGCGCTTGGTTTCACTGGCCCTGTCGGTCGCCAGGTGGTGCTAACCGGCGGCGGCGCGGAGCTCAAGGGCGTGGCCGACTATGTCCAGGGCGTGCTCGGCCGCGCGGTGCGGATCGGGCGGCCGCGCGGGCTTTCCGGCCTGCCCGACGCGCATGCCGGCCCCGCCTTCGCGACGCTCGCCGGGCTTGCGCAGTTCGCGGCGTCCGATCCGATGGACCTGCGGCAGATCATCCCGGCGGAACAGTCGGTTCATCGCATCGGCTCGGGGCGGCTGGTCGGACGTCTGATCTCGGCGTTGAAGAGCGGTTACTGAGTGGCGCAGAAAGCGCCAAGAAAAGTGTGGATCGTTAGGATTTTCGCGTGCGTTCGCGATTCGCTTCGGGCAGAATCGCAAATCGAGAGGGCGTGTCGCGCAGGGGACCCTCGGGGAGATTGGGAATGAGCATCGAATTCGTCCGGCCGGAAGTGGACGAGCTCCGTCCACGAATCAGCGTGATCGGGGTCGGCGGCGCGGGCGGCAACGCCATCGCCAACATGATCCAGTCCGACGTGCAAGGCGTTGATTTCCTTGTCGCGAACACGGACGCGCAGGCGCTCAACTCGTCGATCGCGGAGCGCCGCATCCAGCTCGGCCTGCGCATCACCCAGGGCCTCGGCGCCGGTTCGCGGCCCGAGATCGGCCGCGCCGCCGCCGAGGAGGCGCTCGAGCAGGTCGAGAAGGCGCTCGAGGGCGCGCACATGTGCTTCATCGCAGCCGGCATGGGCGGCGGCACCGGCACCGGCGCGGCCCCCGTTATCGCGAAGGCGGCCCGCGACCGCGGCATCCTCACCGTCGGCGTCGTCACCAAGCCGTTCAGCTTTGAGGGCGCGCGCCGCATGAAGTCGGCCGAGGCCGGCATCGACGAGCTGCAGCGCCACGTCGACACGCTGATCGTCATCCCCAACCAGAACCTCTTCCTGATCGCGAACCCGAACACGACCTTCAAGGAAGCCTTCCGCATGGCGGACGAGGTGCTCCAGCAGGGCGTGCGCGGCATCACCGACCTGATGGTCATGCCCGGTCTGATCAACCTCGACTTCGCCGACGTGCGCTCGGTGATGGGCGAAATGGGCAAGGCGATGATGGGCACGGGCGAGGCCTCGGGCGACAATCGCGCGATCGAGGCGGCCGAGAAGGCGATCGCCAACCCGCTGCTCGACGGCGTCTCGATGCGCGGCGCCAAGGGTGTGATCGTGTCGATCACCGGCGGCGACGACATGCGCCTGATGGAGGTCGACGAGGCCGCCAACCACATCAAGGAGCTGGTCGACCCCGACGCCAACATCATCTGGGGTTCGGCGTTCAACAACGATCTCGAGGGCCGCATCCGCGTCTCGGTCGTCGCGACCGGCATCGAGGCGGAGATCAGCTCGAACGCGGAGCCGGCGAAAGTCTTTGCGTTCCAGCCTTCCGCCCGCCCTAAGTCGGAGCCCGCGACCGCGCCGGCCGCGCAAGCTCCTGTTGCCCAGCCGGCGCCCACCCCCGCGGCCGCTCCTGCGGCCGCCCAGGCCGCAGCGCCCGCACCCGAGCCGGCGCCCGCTCCGGTCGCCGAGGTAAAGGCCGAGGCTCCGCCGCCCGCGCCGCAGCCTGAGGCCAAAGCTCCCGAGGCGAAGGCCGAGCCGGCCGTGTCCGACGAGCTGCTGCTCGAGAGCGACAGCGTGCTGACGCCGCCGGTCGAGTCCAACCCGATGCCCGCGCAGGGCACGCGCCGCTGGATCGCCGAGGAGGAATCCGCGCGGGCGCGCCCCGCGCGTGGCGGCCGCGAAGGCGGCACGCTGTTCGAGCGGATGTCGTCGATCGCGCGCGGTGCCGCCAAGGCACAGGTCGACGAGGAAGGCGGCGAGGCGAAGGCGGCCGATCCGCTCGACATCCCGCGCTTCCTCAATCGCCAGAACAACCAGTAAGCCGCACCCGCTGAAGGGTTGTGCGACGCGGCCGCCGGGCATCTGCCCGGCGGCCGTTTTCGTCGCCGCACCGGACCGGTTTGGCGACGATCCTTTTCGCTGCCCTTGCGCGGGCTTGAGCGACGGCGCTTAGAGTTTACGTCCAACGATCCAGACCGTTCGCTTCGCGCGGAGGGTCGAGCGTGCCGAGACCGCAGCCGAGAACGCGCCCGTGGCCGGTCTCGACAGGCGCTTCTCAGTGGCGCTCGAAGCTGCTCGAACCGAACATGTTCAAGAAGGCGAAGATCGATCCTTTGCGCGCCATCGTGATGAGACGCTGTTTTTCCCGCCCGCGGCGGATTGCCGTCGCTGCGCTGCTGGTCGCCGGAGCCGCACCGATCTTCGCGCAGACGCCTGCGTCCGGCACGGCGATGCCGGCGACCGGTTCCGCCGATGCGCTCTCCGGCTATCTGCGCACGCTCGCGGGCGATCCGCGCGACCTGACGGCGCTGCTCGGCGCCGGGCGCGCCGCGCTCGAGATCGGCGATCCCAATGCCGCGATCGGCTTCTACGCGCGGGCGGCGGACGTGTCGCCGCGCAGCGGTGCTGCCAAGGCGGGGCTCGGCGCCGCGCTCGTGCAACTCGAGCAGCCGCAGCGCGCGCTCGGCCTGTTCGGGCAGGCGGTCTCGCTCGGGGTGCCGGAGGCCGATGTCGCCGCCGATCGCGGGCTCGCCTATGATCTCGTCGGCCAAAACAAGCAGGCGCAGCGTGATTATGCGATCGCGCTGAAGGGGCGGCGCGACGACGAGACGGTGCGCCGCTATGCGCTCTCGCTCGGCATCAGCGGCGAGCGCAAGCAGGCGCTCGACTTGCTGGATCCGCTGATCCGTCGGCGCGATCCTGCGGCGTGGCGGGCTCGCGCCTTCGTGCTCGCGCTCAACAACGACGTTCCGGCTGCGGATTCGATCGCGCAGGCGATGTTGCCGAACGAAGCCGCGGCGCTGCACCCGTTCCTCGTCCAACTCGCGGCGCTGACGCCGGCGCAGAAGGCTTCCGCGGTGACGTTCGGCGATATGCCGGCAAGCGGCGGCGTTTCCTCCTCGACGATGGTCGCGTCGCGGGCGCCGTCGCCGGTGCCGCAGGCCTTCCCGACGCCGACACCACGCGCGACCACGGTCGCGCCGATCGCGAGACCGACGACGCCGACGCCGATTCCCGTTACGCGCCCGAGCGCGGCGCCGCAGGCGCTCGCGCTGGCGACACCGGTGCGGTCGCCAGCGCGTCTGCCGTCTTCGACGGTGACGCAGCCGGCCACGACGGCGCGACCAACACCGACCCCGTCGACGCCGGCAACGCCGCCGCAACCCACACCGACTGTCGCGCAGACGAGCCCTGCGACCCCGATATCCCCGGCTGCGTCGGCTGCAGCGAATTCGGCTGCCGTGGTGCCTGCGGGCAGTGCGGGCGCGCAGGCGACCGGCGCGCCAGCGACGGCGCTCGCGTTGGCCGATCAGTCGGCCCTGCCGCCGCCGGTCGCCGTGACGCTGCCGCCATCCAGCGTGCCGATCTCCACCGATACGGTCGCAACGGCGATCGCGCCGGTCCCCGCCGAGACGCGCGGCCAAGTCGGTCCGCCGGCGCCGCCGGCAGAGCCGGAGCCCCGGCCGCAGCCTGAGGTCGCAAATGCGATCGGCGCGACGATCGGGACGCCCGTGGTCCACCAGAGCGGTCCCGCGCATCGTCGTCGCGACGAGACTGGCGATCACGCGCCGACGACCACCAAAACACCGCTCGATGCCGCTTCCGACGATCGCGCCAGCACGAACGAGACGAGCGGCGAGGCATCGTCGCATCATGGTTCGGCTCCGCCGCGCAGGCACGAGGACGGCAGCGGCGAGAGCGCCAAAGACGAGAGCAAGAGCCGCACAGCGGTGCGCGGGCCTGGCTCGGCCAGGAGTACGCGCGGCAAGACGGACGAGCGGCTCGCTTCGAACGAGCCATCCGACGAGCGCCAGGTTCGCGTCCACGGCAAGCTCGATGAGAGTATAGAGGAGCGTTCGGGGCACAGCGACACGGCGCGCCCGGCGCAGTCGGAGAACGACGACTCGGCGCCGGCGAAGCACGGGAAATCCGGCGCCAAAGCGACGGGCAAGAACTCCGGTAGCGACGACGCGGCTGCCGACGACAGCGGCACCTCCTCCACAAAGAAGCATGGCGCGGCTGAGAAGTCCAAATCAGACGTGAGCGACGGCGAGGACGACACGCCGAAGCACGACAAGACCAAGTCGGCTGACGCGCGCGACGCGCATCGTTCGTCGGACACGAGCGCGGCGCATGGCGGCAAATCGAGAGCATCGCACGAGGTGGATGAGGGCAGCGCGAGCGACACCTCAACACCCTCGAAATCCAAGTCCAAATTGATAGTTGCGGGCGGCGAAAACGGTGGGTCGCACGTCTATGTCCAGGTCGCCGGCGGCGCGAACAAGGATGACATGGACAAGGCCTGGGCCGGCGTGAAGAAGAAAGCGCCCGAGCTCGTGAAGGGCAAGACGGCGCTGACCACGCCGCTGCGCTTCACCAACCGGCTGCTCGTGGGACCCTTCAAGGACGAGGACGAGGCGCAGGCCTACGTCAACAAGATGTCGGGGAAGGGCGTTTCGAGCTTCATCTTCAAGAGCGCCAAGGGCCAGAAGATCGACAAGGTGGACAGCGGCAAGTAAGCGCTCGCTCAGCGGCCACCGCCGTTCGCCCCGAGCATGTCGAAGGGCTACCCTTCCTTTTCGCAAGAAGAGAACAGTGCTTCGACAGGCTCAGCACGAACGGAATCGAGGGCGCGCGGCATGACGGGTCTCGCTCCCTATGCCAGCGATCCGGGGAAGACTCGCGGTCGGCTCCACGTCGAACCCGGCGGTGAGACGCGCGGGCCGCGTGACGCTTTCCAGCGCGATCGCGATCGCATCATCCATTCGATCGCCTTCCGGCGGCTCAGGCACAAGACGCAGGTGTTCGTCGCGCCCGACGGCGACCATTTCCGCGTGCGGCTCACGCACAGCCTCGAGGTCGCGCAGATCGCGCGGACGATTGCGCGTGCGCTCGGCCTCAACGAGGACCTGACCGAGGCGCTCGCGCTGGCGCACGATATCGGCCACCCGCCGTTCGGCCACTCCGGCGAGGAGGCGCTCAGCGCCGCGATGGCGAGCGCGGGCGGCTTCGATCACAACGCCCACACGCTGCGCATCCTGATGCGGATCGAGGCGCCCTATCCCCGCTGGCGGGGGCTCAATCTCTGCTGGGAGACGCTAGAGGGGCTGGCCAAGCATAACGGCCCGGTCACCGCGCCGTCCTGGGCGATGATCGAGGCGGACGCCGCCTTCGGCCTCGAGCTCGACAGCTGGCCGAGCCTCGAGGCGCAGGTCGCCGCGCTCGCGGACGACATCGCCTATGACAATCACGACATCGACGACGGCCTGCGCGCCCGCCTGCTCGACATCGAACGGCTGCGGCAGGAGCCGTTCGTAGCGCGGCATTGGCAGGCGGTGCTGCGCCGCTATCCCGACGTCGCGCCCGAGCGGCTGCACCGCGAGCTGGTCCGCGACCAGATCGGCACGATGGTCAACGACCTGATCGAGACGACGCGGGCGACGCTCGCCGATGCCGGCATCGCCAGTGCCGATGCGGCGCGGCGGGCCGGGCGGCCGCTCGTCGGCTTCTCGCCTTCGCTGGCGGCGGAGGAGAAGGCGCTCAAGCGCTTCCTTTACGCGAACGTCTATCATTCCCGCGCACAGCGCGAGGTGGCGTCGGTGGCGCGGCCGATCGTGACGCGGCTGTTCGGGGCCTATGTCGCCAACCCCGCGCGGCTGCCCTCCGGCTGGTACGCGACGCTGCCGCGCGACGCCGCAGGCCGCGTCCGCCACATCGGCGACTTCATCGCCGGCATGACCGACCGCTATGCGATCGCCCGCCACGAGGAGCTGATCGGTCCGGTGGCGCTGCCGGAGGGGTTTTAGCGGATCGTGCTCCGGCGCGGGCCGGAGCGTTGAAGGTAGAAACGGCTCGCTTGCCGCCAGGGCTCCGGTCTGCGCCGGAGCACGCCGCATGATTTGCTCCCGAAAGGTCGCCGCGCTAAGGGCGCTCGCTTCCCGCAATCTGGGTGTCCCGACGTGAGTCTCTACGCGCGCTTTACCGATGCGATCGGCGCCATCCTCGATGAGCTCGAAGCCGAGGGCGGCCTGCCTGCAGGCCTGGCGCGCAAGGGCGTGACCGTCGAGCCGCCGCGCGATCCGAGCCACGGCGATCTCGCGACCAACGCCGCGATGGTGCTCGCCAAGCCGGCGGGGACGAACCCGCGCGCGCTCGCTGCCCTGATCGCGCCGAAGCTGGAGCAGGTCGCGGACGTCACCGGCGTCGAGATCGCAGGACCCGGCTTCATCAACATTCACCTGTCGCCGGATGTCTGGCGGGACGAGCTGCGCACGATCCTCGCCGAGGGCGCGGATTATGGCCGCTCGACCGCGGGCGCCGGCAAGCGCGTCAACGTCGAATATGTCTCGGCCAACCCGACCGGGCCGATGCATATGGGCCATTGCCGCGGCGCCGTGGTCGGCGACGCGCTGGCGAGCCTGCTCGAATATGCCGGGCATGAGGTCATCCGCGAATATTATGTCAACGACGCGGGCGCGCAGGTGCAGGTGCTCGCCCGCTCGGTGCACCTCCGCTATCGCGAGGCGCTCGGCGAGAGCGTGGTCGTGCCGGAAGGGCTCTATCCCGGCGACTATCTGATCCCCGTGGGGCAGGCGCTCGCGGCCGAGTTCGGCGATCGTTACGTCAGCGCGCCCGAAAGCGAATGGCTGGCGCTGTTCCGCACGCGCGCGGTCGCGGCGATGATGGACATGATCCGGCGCGATCTCGCGCTGCTCGGCATCCATCACGACACGTTTGCGTCGGAAGCAGACGTGCAGAGATCCGGCCGCGTCGACACCGCGCTCGATCGTCTCCGGGCTGAGGGGCTGATCTACGAAGGCACGCTCGAACCGCCCAAGGGCGAGCTCCCCGACGATTGGGAGCCGACCGAAATGACGCTATTTCGCGCTACCGCGTTCGGCGACGATCAGGACCGGCCGGTGCGGAAATCCGATGGCGGGTTGACCTATTTCGGGACGGACCTCGCCTATCATGCCCAGAAGGCGGAAGCCGCCGACGAGCTGATCGACATCTGGGGCGCCGACCATGCCGGCACGGTCAAGCGCATCCAGGCGGCGGTTGCGGCGCTGACCCACAAGACCGTGCCGTTCGAGGTCAAGCTCGTCCAGATGGTGCGGCTGCTGAGGGGCGGCGAGCCGGTCAAGATGTCCAAGCGTTCGGGCAGCTTCGTGACGCTTGCCGATGTCGTGAACGAGGTCGGCAAGGACGTCGTGCGGTTCACGATGCTGACCCGCAAGGCCGATGCCCAGATGGACTTCGATTTCGCGAAAGTCGTGGAAGCCTCGAAGGATAACCCGGTCTTTTACGTCCAGTACGCACATGCGCGGACGCGCTCGCTCAGGCGGCGCGCGGTGGAAGCGGGAATCGCCTGCGACGGCGCAGCCGATCTGTCGCTGCTCGACGAAGTCGATCTGTCGCTGGTCAGGCTGATGGCGCAGTTTCCGCGCGTGATCGAACAGGCGGCGACGACGCGCGAGCCGCACCGCGTCGCCTTCTACCTCAATGATCTTGCCGCAGTCTTCCACGCGCTGTGGAACCGCGGCAACGACGAGCCCGAGCGCCGATTTCTCTTGGTTAACTCGGCAGTAACCACTTGTGCGCGACTGGTGCTCACGGACGCGTTGGGGCAGATTGTCCGCAACGGGCTGGCGATCATGGGGGTCGCCGCAGCCGAGGAGATGCAGTGATGTCCGATCTTGGTCGGGACGGTGCGGGGAGCGGGGTCGACGAGGATCGGCTGCCCTGGCTCGAGCCGGTTGACGACGAGGACATGCCCGAAGGCGGTGTCGCCGCGGGCAAGCTGATCGGTGCGCTGATCGCGGCGCTGGTCGCGATCGGGCTGATCATCGGCGGCAGCTTCTGGCTGCGCCAGCGCAATACCGAGGTCGCCGACAATGGCGGCCCCGCGACGATCCCGGCGCCGCCGGGGCCATACAAAATCAAGCCGGCCGATGCCGGCGGCATGACGGTGCCGGGGCAGGGCGATGCGAGTTACAGCGCCGTCACCGGCGCCGATCCCAACGCGCAGATCGACATGAACGCCGTTGCCGAGGCGCCGATCGCGACCAAGCCTGCGCCGAAGCCGGTTCCGGCGACGCCGCCGGCTCCGCCGCCGCCGACGCAGACCGCTTCCGCCGCGCCGGCGAAGCCTGCGCCCGCTCCCGCCAAGCCTGCGCCGGCGCCGACCAAGCCGGTCGCCACCGCAGCGATCCCGTCGAGCACCACCAAGCTCGCCAGCGCCGCGCCCGCACCCAAGCCGAGCACGTCCGCCGCCAAGCCGACGACGTCTGTGCCCGCGTCCGGGGCGACCAGCGGTCCGGCCGTCCAGCTCGGCTCGTTCTCGAGCCAGGCCAAGGCGGACGCGGCGTGGAAGTCGCTTTCGGGCCGCTTCTCCTATCTTGGCGGGCTGACCGAGCAGGTCGTCACCGGCACCGTCGGCGGCAACACGGTCTATCGCCTTCGTGCCAGCGGTGCCGGCGCTTCGGGTATCTGCAGCAAGCTCAAGGTCGCCGGAGAGACTTGCATCATCGCCCAACAGTGAGCATGCCTCGCCCCCATGCTGCCGGCGTTCTTCGGCCTCGCGGGGGCGAGCCTCTCACCTGACGAGCGGGATTTCTTTCGCGATTGCGATCCCGCCGGCTTCATCCTCTTCCAGCGCAATTGCGCGAGCCGCGCGCAGCTGCGTGGCCTGACCGACGAGCTCCGCGCGCTCTCTGGCCGCGACGACGTGCCGATCCTGATCGACCAGGAGGGCGGGCGCGTCGCCCGGCTGAAGCCGCCCGAATGGCCGCCCTTTCCGCCGGGCGAGCGCTTCGCCGCGCTCTACGACATCTCCCCGATCGCCGGGCTGGAGGCGGCGCGCGTGAATGCCGCCGCGATCGCGGCCCTGCTCGTCGAGGTCGGCGTCAACGTCGATTGCCTCCCGCTGCTAGACGTTCGCCAGCCGGGAGCACACGACATCATCGGCGATCGCGCGCTCGGCAGCGATCCGCTTGCCGTGGCCTCGCTGGGGCGGATGGTGGTCGATGGCCTGCGCGAGGGCCGTGTCGTCGGCGTCGTCAAGCATGTCCCCGGCCATGGCCGCGCGATGGCGGACAGTCACCTCGAGCTGCCGGTCGTCGACGCGCCTGCGGAGGCGCTCGAGATCGACATCGCGCCTTTCGCCAAGCTTCATGACGCGCCGATGGCGATGACCGCACACGTCGTCTACACCGCCTGGGACGCGGAGCGCTGCGCCAGCGTCTCGCCGAAGATCATCGCCGAGATCATCCGTGGCCGCATCGGCTTCGACGGCCTGCTGATGTCCGACGATCTCGGCATGAAGGCGCTCGCCGGCGATTTCGCGGACCGCGCCCGCGACGTGATCGCCGCCGGCTGCGACATCGCGCTGCATTGTTCGGGCGACATGGCCGAGATGCAGGCGGCGGCGGGCGCGCTGGAGGCGATCGCCGAAGCGGCGCGCGACCGAATGGCCCGCGCGATGGCGACGATCGTGGGCACTGAAGGCGAAGCCTACGCGCCGCTCGCCGAGAAACGTGACGCGATCTTCCGGGAAGCGGGGATTCCGCTTTCCTGATCTCCCTCTCCCATGGGGAGAGGGTCGGGGTGAGGCGTTCTCCGCTATCGAGGGTGGACCACCCTCACCTAATCCTCTCTCTCGAGGGAGAGGGCTTCAGAACTGTGGATGATCCGGCCGTCCCGATTCCCTTTGTTTCGGCAATGTCCTAGCGTGGCCGGATGGATGCCGCTGGCGATACGCTGACGCTCGACATTGACGGCTGGGAAGGGCCGCTTGACCTGCTGCTCGCGCTCGCCCGGACGCAGAAGGTCGATCTGCGCGAGATCTCGATCCTGGCGCTGGTCGATCAGTATCTCGAGTTCATCGCCGACGCGCGCGCGCTTCGGCTCGAGATCGCCGCCGACCATCTCGTGATGGCGGCGTGGCTTGCCTATCTCAAATCCGGCCTGCTGCTGCCGCGCGATCCCGAGGCCGAGCCCGATCCTGAGGAACTGGCGCTCAGGCTGCAGCTGCGCCTGCAGCGGCTCGATGCGATGCGTGAGGCGGGCGCACGGCTGATGGGGCGCGACCGCATCGGCCGGGACGTTTTCCGCCGCGGCGCGCCGGAGGGGCTCAAGGTGATCCGGCTGCCCGACTGGCAGGCGAGCCTCTACGACGTCATCGCTGCCTATGGCGCGATCAAGGCGCGCACCGCGCCGGTGCTCCACGTCGTCAGCCGGCGCGCGGTGATGACGCTGGAGGAGGCGATCGAGCGGGTCGGCGCGCTCGTCGGCAGCAAGGTCGAGTGGGCCGATCTCAAGAGTTTCGTGCCGCTCGGCCTCGATGCCGACTATGCCCGCTCGAGCCTTGCCTCGAGCTTCGTCGCCGCGCTCGAGCTCGCGCGCCAGGGCAAAGTCGAGATCCGGCAGGAGACGGCGTTCGCGCCGCTCTATGTGCGCGCGGCATGAGCGCGAGCGATCATGCCCGCGCGGTCGAAGCGGCGCTGTTCGCAGCCGAGGCGCCGCTGACGACGGGCGAGATCGCGGCGGCGGCGGGCGAGGGTGATGTCGTCGCAGCACTGGCCGAGCTCACCGATCACTATGCCGGCCGCGGCATCGAGCTGGTCGAGCGCGGCGGCCGCTGGCATTTCCAGACAGCGCCCGATCTCGCCCACATCCTGCGCCGCGAGCGGCGCGAGCCGCGCCCGCTCAGCCGCGCCGCGGTCGAAACGCTCGCGATCATCGCCTACAACGAGCCCGCCAGCCGCGCCGAGATCGAGGCGATCCGCGGTGTTCAGATCTCGAAGGGTACGCTCGACGTGCTGATCGAAGCGGGTTGGGTGCGTCCCGCCGGCCGTCGCGAGGTGCCCGGCCGGCCGCTCACCTATGCGACGACGCCCAATTTCCTTGCCGATTTCGGGCTGGCCAGCCGCCGCGATTTGCCGGGAATCGAGGATCTGCGCGCGGCCGGCCTGCTCGATCCGATCGGAGCGGCGCTCGGCGGGTTCGGCGCGAACGAACTGGAAACGCAGAGCGAGGTAGAATCCGAACCTGCGGACGACTAGATAGGGTCCGTTGAAGGAGACGTTTCGATGGGCCTGTCGCTCCCCCACATCCTGCTGCTCGCGGTCGTCGCGGTGCTGCTGCTCGGCGGCGGCCGCTTCTCCGCGCTGATGGGCGATGTCGCCAAGGGCGTGAAGCAGTTCAAGAAGGGCATGGCCGAGGACGACGATGCCGTCTCGCCCAGCCAGCAGCGGCTTCAGCGCCAGGCGCCGCTCGATCCTAGTGCCGAGCATGATCTGCGGCCCATGTCCGACGACCGGCCGCGCCCCTGATCAACCCGCTCGGCGGATTCGACATGAAGAAAACCACCATTCGCCCTGCGCTTGTCGAAGGGCTGTTTTTTTCTTCGTGCCGAGAAGGACAGTGCTTCGACACGCTCAGCACGAACGGGTTGGTGCGGGCCGATCCGGGAGCACTTTAGCACGTGTTCGACATAGCGCCTTCGGAGCTGCTGCTTCTGGCGGTTGTGGCGCTCGTCGTGATCGGCCCCAAGGAGCTGCCGACGGTGATGCGCAAGGTCGGCCACTGGGTCGGCAAGGCGCGCGGCCTCGCCAACCAGTTCAAGTCGGGCATCGACGAGATGATCCGCGAATCCGAACTCGCCGAGATGGAGAAGCACTGGAAGGCGGAGAACGAGCGGATCATGCGCGAGCATCAGGCGGCGATGGCGTCGATCGGAGGCAACGTGAGCAGCGATGATGTGCCGAACGCTGACGCGGCCGAGATGATGCACCTGCCGCCCGTCTCGACGCCGGGCACGGTGCCGCGTCAGGAGGAGACCGCGCCCGGCTCGCCGCCCGCGCCCGACCGCCCGGCATGACCGAGATCGACGAATCGCGCGCGCCGCTGCTGGAGCATCTGATCGAGCTCAGGCGGCGGCTGATCTTCAGCATCCTCGCGCTCGGCGCCGGCTTCCTGATCTGCCTCTATTTCGCGCGGCCGATCTTCGCCTTCCTCGTCCAGCCGCTGCTTCGGGCGGGACAGGGCAAGCTGATCTACACCGACGTGTTCGAGGCCTTCTTCGCGCAGATGAAGGTGGCCTTCTTCGCCGGGCTGATGCTGTCCTTCCCGATCATCGCCAACCAGCTGTGGCGGTTCGTCGCGCCCGGGCTCTATGCCAAGGAGAAGCGCGCGCTGCTGCCGTTCCTGGTGCTGACGCCGGTGCTGTTCCTGGGCGGCGCGGCGATGGCCTATTTCGTCGCGATGCCGCTCGCGCTGCACTTCCTGCTGGGGTTCCAGGGCAATATCGGGGGCGTTCACCAGGAGGCGCTGCCGGCGGTCGGCAATTATCTCAGCTTCGTCACCAAATTCCTGTTCGGGTTCGGCGTGGCGTTCCTGCTGCCGGTGCTGCTGATGCTGCTCGAGCGCGCCGGACTGGTGACGCGCCGCCAGCTGGTGAAGGGGCGTCGTTATGCGATCGTCGGGGTGTTCGCGGTCGCCTGCGTGCTGGCGCCGCCGGATATCGTCTCGATGGTGGTGATGGCGCTGCCGCTGGTGGCGCTTTACGAGTTCGCGCTGATCGCGATCTGGTTCACCGAGCGCAAACGTGCCCGGGAAGCCGAGCTCGCTGCGGATCCCAGGTAAAGTGAGCGGGCGCCGCTTTCACGCGGCGCCCGCCTGGAATCACTTCGTGTCGTTGGCGGTCTTGGTGACGGCGTTGCCCGCCGAAGACACGTCCTTGCCGGCGCCGGCGACGGTGTTGCAGGCGGCGGCGCCCAGCGCAGTCGCGGCGAGGGCAAGCGAAAGAACGATACGCTTCATCTGATCGACTCCTGTGTTCGGCCCCAGTCCCTCCTCGCGGGAGGCGTGCCCCTGAAAGCGCAAGGATAATGCGGGCCCGTAACAATGGTTCCGGCATCGGCTCGGACAGCACGAGGAAAGCTGACGCCGTGGCCACGATGCACGACCGATCGACATGGCCTGAAAAGTGTTGGGCCCGGAGGCGCCGCCGGGGGGAGTCGGCGCGTCCGGGCCCATTAATGAGGACAGCGAGAGCGGGGGGGCAAAAGGTCGCTATCCGAAGTCTAGAACGAGCCTTGCGGAAAGGGGTTCCGGGGCCGATCCACTTTTTTACGGTTAGCGCGGGCTTTTCCGTGATTGCGGTGCCGCTGCGGAAATCGGCTGGCAGGCGGGCAGCGCGAGTGCGCCGATATCGGCGCAGCTGCGGATCTGCGAGGTGCCGTCCGGGCCGACGAAAACGCCATAGTTGCCGCCGCGATCGCAGGCGACATCCCACCGCTCCAGATTCTTGTAAGCGCCGCGATAGGCCGCGGCGATCGCATGCGCGCACTTGCCCTGCCCGTCGTCGATCGACTGGCGCAGGATGGCGAGCTGGTTGACCTTGTCGAGCGCGAGAAGCCGCTGGTTGAAGGCGTTCACGGGCGCCGCCGCCAGCGGCGCCGCGCCAAGCGCTGCGATCGCGATCAAAACGAAGCGGGCCATGGCCGTACCTCCTCGCGAAGAACGGCCATGGCCCGAAACCGCTGCGAAGCTGGGGTCGGTGCGAACCTGTTCATCCTGAGCCCGTCGAAATGCTGCTGCACTTGGTCGCCTAGCAAGAAGCACAGCAGTTCGACAGGCGCGGCAAGACCAGATCGGTCAACCTGCCGGCCTCGGCTAGTTCAGCATCACCGCCATCACGCGACGGTTGGCGCCGTCGCTGGCGGTGTGGCCCGGGAGCGGCTGCGTCGAGCCGTAGCCGACGACGTCGAGCCGATCGCGGCCGACGCCGCTCGACACCAGATAGTCGGCGACGGACTGGGCGCGGCGGCGCGAGAGATCGAGGTTCTTCGCGGCGGCGCCGTTCGAGTCAGTGTGGCCCTCGATGCGCAGACGGTGCCCGACAAGGCGCGGGCTCGACAGCGCGGTCGCGAGCGCGGCGAGGCGGTTGCGATCGCCGTCGTTGAGATCGGACGAACCGCTCGCGAAATCGAGCCGCAGGTTGGCGCTGCCATGGCTCGACATCGATTTCGCCATGCCGGAAGCGGGTGAGGACATCGCCGGCGCCGGCGCAGCAGTGGCGACATCGGCCGAGGGCGTCGGCGCGGTGCGCTTGAACGTGAAACCACGAACGCTTGCGCTGCGCGGCGCGCCAGCCGCCGGTGCCGCGGCGGCATCGGGCTGGGCCTGGCCCTGGGTGGCGGCGCTGGCATCGCCACCGCAGTCGCCGCCAAGGTCACAGGCGAACTGGCTGACCTGAGCCTGATCAGGCTGCGGGCCGGCATAAGCGGCGGTCGCGGTAGCAAGCGCGACAGCCGAGATCGCGATGAGGAACTTCATGATCGTCTCCCTTCCATCCTGCCGGCGGGGGCTTCGTTGCTGCCCTTCGCCGAAGATTCGCTATCGTCCCCGATCGACGACCGCTCAGTTACGTGGCGTCATCTCGGTTGGATGCGATACCATGTCATCTCGGTGTGCCAGTCGCCGTGATCTGTAGCACTTTGCAGCCAATCGCCGAAGTCGTGGCTGCCGGTGACGGTCATCTGCGGCTTGTTGTTCGGTAGCGGGCGATCGCCGGTGACGAGCAGCAGCCCGGTCCAGCCGAGATGGTCGGCGCGCAGCGTGAACTCGTAATGATTCCCGCTGTCATGGCTGAAGCCGACATCCTGTTCCTTGAGGCCGTCGAGCGCGGTGCGATCGGGGAGGATCCAGGTGACCTTTCCAGACGGCTCGATGCCGAACAGCGCCATGCTCTTGCTGCTCGAGGCGAGGTTGAGGATCACCCTCGCTTCGGCGAGCCCCATCGATTTGTCACGGCCGACGTCGGCGGATTCGACGCGGAGCTGGCCGCCATCGTCCTGCCGCAGCCGCCGCGGGACATCGATCGCCGGACATTCGTTCGAGCCGATCTGTGCGACCTGGTCGATGGTGACGGTGATCGGCTTGGGGCCGCCCTTCACGAGGCCGCGAATGGTTTCGCCGGCGCGGTCGGGCTGATCGGCCACGCCGGTGAGCGCGAGCGTGCCGTTCGAGCCGTCGTTGACGGGATCGACCTTGAGCCACGCGCAGGGGATGGCGAAAAGCTTGGCGTCGATCTGCTGGCGGATCGACGGCGTCGAGCGGAAGAACAGGAAATAGCCGCCGGCCGCCAGCACGAGCACGACCGCGGCAACGATCGCGAGCATGGTGTTGCGGCGGCGCTTGGCGTCGGGATCGATCGCCTCTTCCTCGGCGCCGCCGACATTGGCGACGGGCCCGAGCTTCATGCGCTGCTTGACGGTGTCGACGAGGCCGGCCAGCGCCTTGTCGTTGCCGCCGCCCCATTTGCCCAAGTCGGTCGAGTGGAGGCCGCCGAAGCCGAACGGCGTCGGTGCGCCATCCAGCATCACGCCGAGATAGGCGCCGCGCTGGGCTGGTGCCTCCACCGCGCGGAACAGCGCCTGCGGGCCGTCGCGATCGGTCGAATGGCGTGACCAGAGCGCGAGCACGACCCAGGCACCGTCGATCGCGGCCTCCATGGCCGGATCGATGGGATCGGTCACGGGCGTGTCGCCCTGCACCTCGATGCCGGCGTCGCGCAACGCCTTGATGATGGTGGCGGCGCGATCGGCATCGCCCTGCTCATGCGCTACGACTACATAATCGCTCACGGACGCAGCTCCGGCATCGGTCTACGGGAAAGATCGGGGGTCAGCGCGTCGCCGGAACGGCGCGGCGGCCAGAAGAGCAGCGGCGCGATCATCAGCGCCAGCACGATCGTTGCGGGCAGGGCGCTGTTCATGCCATCGCCCGAGCCGCCGAGCCAGGCGGGACCGGTGAGATCGACGTCGAGCAGGCTGCCCGCCGCATCATGGCCGGGGTTGGGCGAGGCGCCGAACAGCAACGCTTCGGACCAGTTCCAGCCGGCATGGGCGAGGAACGGCACGCCGAAGCCGCCGGTGCGCACCGCGAGCAGGCCGAACCAGAGGCCGGCCATGCCGATGTTGGCGAGCGAGATCGGATCGCGCCAGCCACCGACGAAATGGACGATTGTGAAGCCAACGGCAGCGGCGATCACGCCGGTCGCCGTGCCCCAGGCGCGGCGCAGCAAGGGCTGGAGAAAGCCGCGGAACAGCGCTTCTTCGGCGAAGGCGCCGAGGATGAAGCCGAGCGTCGCGGCGAGATATGGACCGGCGGCGAGCTTCGGTGCGGGCTGCAGCCTTGTGTGTCCGCTGATCGCGATCAGCGCAACCGCCAGCCCATAGGCGACGATGCCGGCGGGGAGCGCGGCCATGCCAAGCGGGGTGAAGGAAAGCGCAAGCCGCTGGCGCAGCGCCAGCGCACCGACCACGGCGAGCGCGAGCCAGACAAGATTGCCGAGCGCATTGACGCCGACATCGCTGGTGATTCGCAGCCCGTCCGCAATCGGGCCGACGATCAGGAATACCGCCGCGCCGCCACCGACCGCGATGACGAGCGCGACCAGCGCGCGCAGCGTCGCGTCCTCGGCATCCTCGTGCGAATCAGCCACAGACAGCTTGTCGGCCATCCGTCCCCCTTCAGCGGCCTGCTCCCGGACGTGACCATAAGCGCGCGTTACCGCGCTGACTAGCGTCAACCGCCGGCTTGGCGGGACGGCTGTTCGACGCGGATGCGCTCGGCCGACGAGACCACGCTCGCGGCGCGCAACGCCGCGAGAATGCGGGCGAGATGCGTGACGTCGTGCACTTCGAGGTCGATGCGATAGGTGTGGAAGCTGCGGTCGCGGTGAACGAGGCTGAGATCGAGGATGTTGGCAGCGTGCGCGCCGAAGATGCCCGCCATGATGCCGAGTGCGCCGGGCTCGTTCTTGAGGATGACCGTGAGCCGCGCGGCGCCGCCGTCCGAACCGTCCCCCCAAGCGAGATCGACCCAATCGGCATCGTCGCCGCTCTCGGCGAGCGTCGGGCAGTCGATCGCGTGGACCTCGACCGGCTCGCCCGGTCGGCGCAGCCCGACGATGCGGTCGCCCGGCACCGGGTGGCAGCAATCGGCGAGCTGATAGGCGACGCCGGGAGTCAGCCCCTTGATCGAAATCGCGTCGCGTTGCGGCAACGGCCGCGCGGCGACATCGGCGGCGCCCGCGCCGGGCATCAGTGCTTCCATCACTGCGGCGTCGTCGATGGTCTGCTTGGCGATCGCCTCCATCAGCGCCGCCTCGTCGTGGAGGTGAAGCCGCTTGAGCGCCTGCGCGAGCGCGTCCTTGCCAAGCTGCGCGGGCAGGCGACCGACGATCTCATCATAGAATTTGCGGCCGAGCGCGATCGTCTCGTCGCGCTCCTTGTGGCGCACGAAGCGGCGCAGCGCGGCGCGCGCCTTGCCGGTGACGACGAAACTCAGCCACCCCGGCTGGGGCTGCTGTGCCTTCGACTTGAGGATCTGGACCTGGTCGCCGTTCGCGATCTGGGTGCGGAGCGGCACGACGCGGCCGTTGATCTTGGCGCCGACGGTCTGGTCGCCGAGATCCGTGTGCAACGCGTAGGCGAAATCGACAGGCGTCGCACCCTTGGGCAGCTGGATGAGCTCGCCCTTGGGCGTGAATGCGAAGATGCGATCCTGGTACATCGCCATGCGCGTATGCTCGAGCAGCTCCTCGGCGCTCGAGGCATGATCGAGGATCTCGACGAGATCACGCACCCAGCCCATCGAGTCGGGCGAGCCGTCGTCGCGACCCATCTTGTAGGCCCAGTGCGCCGCATAGCCATATTCAGCCTGTGCGTGCATTGCCTCGGAACGGATCTGGATCTCGACCCGCGCCTTCTCGTTGTGGATGATCGAGGTGTGAAGCGAACGGTAGCCGTTGCGCTTGGGCGTGGAGATATAGTCCTTGAAGCGGCCGGGCACCATCGGCCAGCGCTGGTGGACGAGGCCGAGCGCACGATAGCAATCGTCGATGTCGCGGACGATCACGCGGAACGCCATGATATCGGAGAGCTGCTCGAAACTGATGTGGCGCTCGGCCATCTTGCGCCAGATCGAATAGGGATGCTTCTCGCGGCCGGACACTTCGGCCTCGACCCCGTGCCGGCCGAGCAGCAGGCGGATGCCGGAGCCGATCCGCGCGATCTGGTCGCCGCCGCCCTCCTTCAGCTGCGCGAGCCGCTTGGTGATCGAATCATAGGCTTCGGGTTCGAGCTCCTTGAAGGCGAGCGTCTGCATCTCCTTCATGAACTCGTACATGCCGACGCGCTCGGCGAGCGGCGCGTAGATGTCCATCGTCTCCTTGGCGATGCGCCGCCGCTTCTCGGGCGAGGGGATGTGGTGGAGCGTGCGCATGTTGTGCAGCCGGTCGGCGAGCTTCACCAGCAGCACGCGGATGTCGTCAGACATCGCCAGCAGGAACTTGCGGAGGTTCTCGGCAGCGCGCTCGTTCTCGCTCTGGGCTTCGATCTTCGAGAGCTTGGTGACGCCGTCGACCATGCGCGCGACGCTGGGGCCGAACAGCTTCTCGATCTGCTCGGGCGTCGCCAGCGTGTCCTCGATCGTGTCGTGCAGGATCGCGGTAGCGATCGTCTCGTCGTCGAGATGGAGGTCGGTGAGGATGCCGGCGACCTCGATCGGATGGCTGAAATAGGGGTCGCCGCTGGCGCGCTTCTGATTGCCGTGCGCCTGCATCGAGAAAACGTAGGCGCGGTTGATCAGCGCCTCGTCGGCGTCCGGATCGTAGCGGCGTACCCGCTCGACAAGCTCATATTGTCTCAGCACCAGCACATGATGTCGTGCGGCGCGGCCGCGATGCAACCTCGAAAGGGCTCCATTCTACTGGAAAACTCGATTGCAAGTCACCACTGAAAATTATGCATCTGGTCAAGACCATTCATCTCTGGTTATTGATATGATTGGAGATGATGCCCGACTCGAACATACGGACGGCGATCGTCTGTGGGCTCCCGAGCGCGCTGGAGGCGGTCGGCGAACGCTGGTCGTTCCTGATCCTGCGCGCCGCCTTCAACAATCTCAGCCATTTCGAGGAATTTCAGTCGACGCTCGGCATCGCGCGCAACATCCTCGCCAACCGGCTGGCGCGCTTGGTCGAGCATGGCATCCTGTCGCGCTGCCCCTGCACCGACGATCGGCGCAAGATCGCCTACAAGCTCACGGAGAAGGGCGAGGCGCTGATGCCGACACTGCTGGCGTTGCGGCAATGGGGCGAGCGTTGGGGAACGGGCAAGCCGAGCAATCCGGTGCTGGTCGACGCGCGCGATCGTCTGCCGGTGCGAGAGGTGGTCGTGCAGGGCGCGGACGGCCGCACGCTCACTCTCGACGAGGTGCAATGGGTCGATAGCAGCCAGGTCGCGCGCGAAGCCACGACGTCCCGATCCCGCCAGCAGATCGCGGCTGCCCGCTAGGCACTCTCAGTCCAGGCTGTAGCGGGGGCGTCGCTGATGTCTTGCCGCCCCGCCATGCCGCTCGCCGCCGTAGCGGCGACCCGGATCACTCGTAGTCGCCGCCGCTGTTCTGGTTGCGCGGCGGCGCCGCGGCGGTGAGGCGGAGCGCCTCGGCCGACTGGGCGAGGCTTCCCACGGCGTCGGGCACGTCCTCCTCGTCGACCTGCACGCGCTGGAGCGACTGGACGACCGAATCGGAAAGCTGGTCGGGACGGACCGTCTCGTCGGCGATCTCGCGGAGCGCGACGACCGGATTTTTGTCGCGATCGCGATCGATGGTCAGCTCCGCGCCGCCCGAGATCTGACGCGCGCGATGCGCCGCGAGCAGCACGAGATCGAACCGATTCGGAATCTTGTCGACGCAATCCTCGACGGTGACGCGCGCCATCTGCCGCCCTTCAATAGCTCGAGTTCGGGGAAGCGCAGGCCGCTAGCAGCGCACGCTTTCGAGGTCAAGCAGATGGGGTGCGATGCCTCTCCTGTCAAACCGGTGCCGGAACGACAATTTTCATCTGGGTTGGGCGGTGCGGCGTTGCCGGTAGGCGACGCGCAAGACGCTCCGCCGCTTGCCAGCGGCACATCGCGCTGCGCATGGCGCGACGATGGCGGCGCAAGCGAACGATCCTCCGGACTTCGAGATCGACGGCAACCGACTGACACCGATTGTCGCGGGAGAGGCGCGACTGGCGGCGCTGGTCACGCTGATCGAAAGCGCGCGATCGAACGTGCGGCTGCTCTACTATATCTACTGCGACGATGCTGCCGGGCAGCGGGTGCGTGCCGCGCTGGAGGCGGCGCAGGTGCGTGGCGTCGCGGTGTCGCTGATCCTCGACGGCTTCGGCAGCGACGGCACCGATCCGCATTTCTTCGATCGCCTGCTCGAGGCCGGCGCCGACGTCTGTCGCTTCATCCCACGCTGGGGTCGTAGCTATCTGCTGCGCAATCACCAGAAGCTCGCCATCGCCGACGAGGAGCGCGCGCTGGTCGGCGGCTTCAACATCTCGAACGCCTATTTCGACGATGGACCGGAGGGATGGCGCGACTTCGGACTGCAGGTTGAAGGGCCGGCGGCCCGCCACCTCGTCCGCTATTTCGATCTCATCGCGCGCTGGACGCACCATCGCCGTGCCCGCGTCCGCACGCTGCGCCGCGCGCTCAGGCGCTGGAGCCAGCCCGAGGGCGACGTGCGCTGGCTGCTCGGCGGGCCGACGCGGCGACTTTCGCCTTGGGCGCGTGCGGTGCGGCGCGATCTGCTCGTGGCGAAGCGCTGCGACATCGTTGCCGCCTATTTCGCGCCCAATCCCGGAATGCTGCGCAAGCTCGAGCGCATCGCTCGGCGCGGCGGCGCGGCGCGGGTGATGACCGCGGCACGCTCCGACAATCTCACCACGATCGCGGCGGCGCGACACTGCTACCGCAGGCTGCTCAAACGTGGCGTCGCGATCTCCGAATATCAGCGCAGCCGGCTCCACACCAAGCTGTTCGTGATCGATGACGCGGTCCACGTCGGTTCGGCCAATTTCGACATGCGGAGCCTTTATCTCAATCTCGAGCTGATGCTGCGCGTGGAGGATGCCGCCTTCGCGACGCATATGCGCGGCTATGTCGAGGGGGAGATCGACGACGCGCGGCCGATCACCGCCGCGCTGCTCGACGAGCGCGCGGGCTGGTTCGACCGGCTACGGTGGAGCATCGCCTATTTTATCGTCGCGGTGTTCGATCCGGCACTGACGCGGCGCTTCAGCCTGGGCGCGGGGCGGGGCGAGCTTTGAACCTCCGCGATCCGATCGGCGTCACCCCAGCGGAAGCTGCGATCTCAAGCGATTGAGAGTGACCGGCCGCGCGCGATCCCACCTTTCACTAGGATGACGGGTTTTTGGCGTCAGTCCTTCCACGCCCAATAGAGCTGGCAGGGCGGCACGTTGATGAGCTCGAAGCCATGGTCGATGCGGTCGAAATGCGGGCTCAGGAAATCGCGGACCTTAGGGCTGAACTGGTAGACGAGGAAGGCGCCGCCGGGGCGAATCGCCTCGTAGGTCTCGCGCGCGATGTGCGGACCGACGCCGGGCGGTAGCGTCGAGAACGGCAGGCCGGAGAGCGCATAGTCGGCATGGTCGTGGCCGAGTTCGGCGATCAACGCGCGCACGTCGGCGGCGGAGCCGTGCGCGAGCTTGAGGCGGCTGTCGCTGATCCGGCGACGCAGATAATCGATGAAGTCGGGGTTGGTATCGATCGCGAGCAGCGTCGCGTCAGGCGCCAGCCGGTCGAGCACCGGCTGCGTGAAGGTGCCGACGCCGGGACCATATTCGACGAACAGCTTGGTGTTCGCCCAGTCGACCGGGGCCAGCATCTTCTCGATACACTGCTTCGAGGACGGAATGATCGATCCGACCATCACCGGATGCTTGAGGAAGCCCTTGAAGAACATGCCGAGCGGACCGTTGGGCTGGCGGCGCGAGGACCTCTCGACGGCCGTCTCGGCGGGGAACCCGATCATCACATCTCCACCAGCTTGCCGCATTACCGTAACGACGGCGTCATCGCCCGTTCGCAAATGCCCGGCCGGATGGCAAGTTCCGGGGGCGCCCGGTGGGGTATGCGTCATCTACGGTTCATCGCGGGAAGTGGGCGGCTGGTCTCAGCGAAGGTCCAAACCTCCGCCGTCACCCCGAACTTGATCCTGGGTCCCCCCGTCCTTCCGCCAGAAAGGAAGAAGCGGGCTGCCGGATTGGATCAGGCATGACGACCCGGTTGATGTCAGTCCGCCCCCTTCGGCCCGTGCGGCGTCAGCATGCCGGGGGCGATGAAACCGATCGGCTGGATCGCGAGCGCGTCCTGCTTCAGCCGTGACGCCATCTGCTCGTAATCACGCTCCATCTCGGGCGTGACGCTGGCCCGCGTCTCGTCCAACGCATCCTCGAAGTTCGCCATCGTCACCTTGTCGCTGTCGAGCGACGAGCGTAGCGCGAACAGCCCGGCGCGACGGACGAGATCCTCGAGATCGGCGCCGGTGAACCGCTCCGTGCGGCGCGCGAGCGCATCGAGATCGACATCGTTGGCGAGCGGCATCTTGCTGGTGTGAATGCCGAGGATGCGGCGGCGCCCGCCCTCGTCGGGCACGGACACGTAGATGAGCTCATCGAACCGGCCCGGCCTGAGCAGCGCGGGATCGACGAGGTTCGGCCGATTGGTCGCGCCGATCACCACGACCGACTGCAACTCCTCGAGCCCGTCCATCTCGGAGAGGATGGTGTTGACGACGCGCTCGGTCACCTGCGGCTCGCCCAGGCCGCCGCCGCGGGCGGGCACGAGGCTGTCGAGCTCGTCGATGAAGATCACCGTCGGGGCGACCTGCCGGGCACGGGCGAACAGCCGCGCGATCTGCTGCTCGCTCTCGCCATACCATTTGGAGAGGAGGTCGCTCGACTTGGTGGCGATGAAGTTCGCCTCCGCCTCGCGCGCCACCGCCTTCGCGATCAGCGTCTTGCCGGTGCCCGGCGGGCCATAGAGCAGGAAGCCCTTGGCCGGGCGGATGCCCATGCGGCGGAACGCATCGGGCCGCTTCAACGGCAGTTCGACGCCCTCGCGCAGCCGTTCGCGGGCATCGTCAAGGCCGCCGACATCGTCCCAGCGCACGTTCGGCACCTGCACCATCACCTCGCGCATCGCCGAAGGCTGGACGCGCTTCGCCGCCGCGAGGAAATCGTCGCGGGTGACGGAGAGCTCCTCGAGCACGTCCGCCGGGATGGTGCGCTCCTCGAGGTTGAGCTTGGGCATGATGCGGCGCACCGCCTCGATCGCCGCCTCGCGACACAGGGCGGCGAGGTCGGCGCCGACAAAGCCGTAGGTGGTGCGCGCCAGCTCCCCGAGGTCGACGCCGTCGGCGAGGGGCATGCCGCGCGTGTGGATGCCGAGGATCTCGCGGCGGCCACGCTCGTCGGGCACGCCGATCACGATCTCGCGATCGAACCGGCCTGGACGACGGAGCGCTTCGTCGATCGCCTCGGGCCGATTGGTCGCGGCGATGATGACGACGTTGGCGCGCTTCTCGAGCCCGTCCATCAGCGTCAGCAGCTGGGCCACGAGCCGCTTCTCGGCCTCGCCGGTGACCTGGCCGCGCTTCGGCGCGATCGAGTCGATCTCATCGATGAACACGATCGAAGGCGCGTTCTGCGTCGCCTCCTCGAAGATCTCGCGAAGCCGCTTCTCGCTCTCGCCATAGGCGGAGCCCATGATCTCCGGACCATTGATCAGGAAGAATTGCGCGTCGCTCTCGTTGGCGACCGCACGCGCGAGCCGCGTCTTGCCGGTGCCGGGCGGCCCATGGAGCAGTACGCCCTTCGGCGGCTCGACGCCAAGCCGTTCGAAGAGTTCCGGGTAGCGCAGCGGCAGCTCGACCATCTCGCGAATCTGGTCGATCGTGTCGCCTAAGCCGCCGAGATCGTCATAGGTGACGTCGGCGCGGCGGCTGTCACCCTTGGGCTCGACATATTCGGCGCGCAACTCGACCTCAGTCTCACCGTCGATGTGAACGATGCCTTTGGGTACCGTCGAGATGACGGCGAGCCGGATCTCCTGCAGCGCATAGGCCGGCCGGTTGAGCATCTGGCGGAGCTGTGGCGGGATGCCGTCCTGGTCGAGCCGCTGCTGGCCTGTCGTGGCGATGATGTCGCCGGCGGTGAGCGGCTGCATCTGGAAGCTTCGCTTGAGTGCTTGCCCCGAGCCCTGAAGGCGGAGGTTCTGCTGCGCGGGGGCGAACACGACGCGCTGCGCGGGCCGCGATTCGCCTTTGCGCACCTCGACGAAGTCACCTGAGCCGACGCCGGCGTTGGCACGCTGCAGGCCGTCGAGACGGAGGATGTCGAGCCCTTCGTCCTCGGCGTAGGGCAGTACCGCACGCGCCGGCGTCGAGCGCTTGCCGACGATCTCGACGACGTCGCCTTCGGCGAGGCCGAGCGCCTGCATCGTCACGCGTGAAAGCCGCGCGAGGCCATGGCCGCTGTCGTCCGGTCGCGCATTGGCAACCTGCAGCTTGCGCGTGTTGGGCTGGTTCTCGGCGTCGGCCATGTTTGTCCCGCTCCTAGTCGTTACGCGCCAGATAGGGGCTCAACGACGATCGCGCGAGAGGGTGCCGCGTAGTAGCGCTCACTGGCCGATTAAGCATGTGCAGATGCGAAATATTCATCCTAAGCTTGCTTTTCGTTAGTCGCTTCTGCATCCAGTTGCAGAGCAAGACCTGCTTGGAACAGCGTTTCCAATCGAACGTTCTGTCGTTATTGCAGTGCACAAAAGTTGTGTGTGCGTTACGTCATGCGAGGAGGATATTCTGCGCAGGCTGCCGCCGCTGACTGCTATCGAGGCTTTCGTCCAGGTCGCGCGCCTGGGCTCGGTGAAGGCCGCCGCCGAGGAACTCGCGCTGTCCTCGCCTGCGCTCAGCCGACGCATCCAGGCGCTCGAGCGGTTCGTCGGCCGCCGCCTCTTCGAGCGGCGCCACCAGGCGATGGCCCTGAATCAGGAAGGCGAACAGTTGCTCGCGCGAATCGCGCCGGCGCTGGATGCGCTCGGCGAGGCGATCGGCACCGCGACCGGCGAGAATGCGCTCCAGCGGCTACGGCTCGGCGTGCTGCCGCTGTTCGCCTCGCAACGGCTGATGGGCCGCTTGCCGGATCTCAAGCGCCGCCATCCCGACCTGCATCTCGATATCGATACCGCCAGCCACGCGCTGGCGCGACTTGGCGACGGGATCGACGCCGCGATCGTGCTCGCGCGCGAAATCGAACCGACGCTCTACAGCCAGCGCCTCGGCGATTGCCGCGTCGTGCCGATCGCGGCCCGCACGCTGGCGGTGAGCGGCGCACCCTTGCGCAAGCCGGACCAGCTGACCGACGCGACGATCCTGCTCCATCGCGACATGCCCGAGACCTTCTCGAGCTGGCGCGACGCGATCGGCTTGCCCGATCTCGAGCCGGCGGCGATCGACCACTTCGATTCGGGCCAGCTGATGCTCGAAGCCGCCGCTGGCGGTCTCGGTGTTGCCTTCATGCTCGATCTGCATTTGGAAGGCGCGAACGATCCGCGGCTGATCAGCCCGTTCGACTATGATGTCGCGAGCCCCTACAGCTACTGGTTCGCCTGCCGCCGCAGCGCGCTGTCTTACCAGCCGGTGCGCCTGTTCCACGATTGGCTGATCGCGGACAAGCGCCAGCCCGAGCGCGCGGCGGCCTGATCTGACCGGCTCCCCTTCCTGGAAGGAAGGGGCTGGGAGCGGGTAGATTGCGGTGGGCCCCCGCTTCGATAGCAGCCCGCCCCTCAATCCCCCTCCTTTCAAGGGAAGGGAAGGCGATCAGGCGTCTGCGGCAACCTTCGCGCTGACGATCTTGCCCGGGGTCCCCGGCGGTTCGCCCTTGGGCAGCGCGTCGACCGTCTCCATGCCCGAGACGACCTCTCCCCAGACGGTATATTGGCGATCGAGGAAGGTCGCGTCGTCGAAGCAGATGAAGAACTGGCTGTTCGCTGAATTGGGGTTCTGCGAACGTGCCATCGAGCAGATGCCGCGTACATGCGGCTCGGCGGAGAATTCGGCCTTGAGGTTGGGCTTGTCAGAGCCGCCCATGCCGGTGCCCGACGGATCGCCGCCCTGCGCCATGAAGCCCGGGATGACGCGGTGGAACACGACGCCGTCGTAGAAGCCGTCGCGTGCCAGCTCCTTGATCCGGGCGACATGCTCGGGCGCGAGATCGGGGCGCAGCCGGATGACGACGTCGCCGGTGCCGCTGCCGGTTTCGAGCGTCAGCGTAAGTGTGTTCTCGGGATCGTCTGCCATGATCTAACTCCTCTAGAAAACCAGGATATCCGTTCGCCCTGAGCGAAGTCGAAGCCTGTCCTGAGCTGCGCCGAAGGGGGCTGTTCTTTCTTTTCGATCAAGAAGGACGGTGCTTCGACAAGCTCAGCACGAGCGGTTGGTTTGAACGTGGCCCTACGCAGCCGCGGCGGCGGACGCCAGCCCGAAGGCGCGTGCGACCAGCTCGTAGCTGCGCACGCGTGCGGCATGATCGGGCAGGATGTTGACGAGCATCACCTCGTCCGCGCCGTACAGCCGTGCGACCGCTTCGATCTCCATGCGGACCTGTTCGCCGGTGCCGAGCGTCATCCGCCGCCGGCGCCGGGAGGCATGCGGATTGGCCTCCGTCCAGGCGATCGCCTCTTCGACCGACGGCACCGCAATCAGCTGCCCCTGCAGCATGTGCGCGAACATCATAACCGAGGGCAGAGCCAGCCGCTCGGCCTCGGCCAGCGTCGGCGCGGCGATCGCCCAGGTCGCGACCATCACGTAAGGCGAGGCGAGCATCGCCGAGGGTCGGAAGACGCGCCGGTAATGCTGCGTGAGCTCGGCGCCGTCGGAATTGATGAAATCGGCGAAGCAATAGGGCAGTCCGGCCTCGGCCGCCCAGCGCGCGCTGTCCGGCGAGGAGCCGAGCAGCCAGAGCGCGGGTGCGCCGCCGCCCGCCGGCAACGTCGCCCGCAGCGCTGCGAAGGGATGATCGTCGGGCAGGCCGCCACCGGGCGCGAGATAGGCGATCAGCTCCGCGAGCTGATTGGGAAAGTCGTCCGAGGGAATGCGCCGCGAGCGATCGCGCTGGAGCGCGAAGGCGGTGCGCTGATCGCTGCCGGGAGCGCGACCGAGGCCGAGATCGATGCGCTCGGGCGCCAACGCGCTCAGCAGGCTGAAGGTCTCGGCGACCTTGAACGGAGAATAATGCGGCAACATGATCCCGCCCGAGCCGACGCGGATCTGCCGCGTGGCGAGCGCGATCGGCCCGATCAGCGCCTCGGGCGCGGCGCCGGCGAGGCTAGGCGTGGCATGATGCTCGGCGAGCCAATACCGATGGTAGCCGAGCGCATCGCAGCTACGCGCGAGATCGAGCGTGTTGCGCACCGCCTCCGTCGCCGTGCTGCCCGCCGCGATCGGCGACTGGTCGAGAACGGAGAGGATCGGCGACGCCATCGTCCCGATCTAGGCACGCCGGCGCGCATTGAAAGCCCCCCGTGTTGCGCATAGAGCGGGTGAATGGCCGAAGAGCCCCAGCCGATGCCGCCCTTCCAGCGTTCGATCGTCACGCTGGTCGTGATGGGTGCGACGCTGATCGTCATCCTCGATACGACCATCGCCAATGTCGCGTTGCCGCATATGAAGGCGGCGCTCTCGGCGACGCAGGACAGCATCTCCTGGGTGCTGACCTCCTACATCGTCGCCTCGGCGATCGCGACGCCGATCACCGGCTGGCTGACGGATCGGATCGGCCGCCGCCAGCTCTTCACCTTCGCGATCGTCGGGTTCACCCTTAGCTCGATGCTCTGCGGCGTTTCGGTATCGCTGGGGATGATGGTCCTCGCGCGGCTGCTGCAGGGGCTTTTCGGCGCGTGCATCGTGCCGCTGAGCCAGGCGATCATCTATGAGATCAACCCGCAAGAGCGCCATGCGCGGGCGATGGGCGTCTGGTCGATGGGCATGATGCTCGGCCCGCTGCTCGGCCCCGTCGCCGGCGGCTGGCTGACGGATACCTGGTCGTGGCGCTGGTGCTTCTTCATCAACGTCCCGATCGGTGCGGTGACTGCGGCGGGCTCGTGGCTGATGCTGCCCAACAACCTGCGCCGGCGGCGGCGTTTCGACAGGTTCGGCTTCGCGCTGCTCGCGATCGCGTTGCTCGCGATGCAGCTCGTGCTCGATCGCGGCACCGATCGCGATTGGTTCCAGTCCACCGAGATCCAGATCGAGGCGGCGGTGATGGTCGCGGCACTCTGGATGTTCATCGTCCATGTCTGCACGGCGCGCGGCGCGATCGTGCCGGCGGCGTTGTTCCGCAACCGCACCTACGTTTCCGCGCTGGTGCTCATCACCGTAATCGGCGGCCTGGTCACTGCCGGCTCGGCGCTGCTCGCGCCGATGCTGCAAGGGATCATGGGCTATCCGGTGATGACCGCCGGTATTCTCGTCATGCCGCGCGGCGTAGGCCTCATCATCACCCTGCAGCTTGCGAGCCGGCTGATCGGCAAGGTCGATCCGCGGATACTGATGGGCGCCGGGCTCGTGCTTGCTGCCGTGTCGCTCTACATGATGACCGATCTGAGCCCGGACATGGGATCGCGGGTGATCATCGTTTCTGGCTTCATCCAGGGCCTGGGCATGGGCCTCGTGAGCATGCCGCTCAACCTTCTGGCCTTTTCCTCGGTCGAACCGCCGCTGCAGACGGAGGGTGCCTCCTTCTACAGTCTCATGCGCGGCCTTGGCGGCTCGATTACCATCTCTGTCACCTCCGCGATGCTCTCGCACAATATTCAGCAGAGCCACGCCGATCTCTCCGCCGGTGTCGATCCGACGGTGCAGCACGTGCTCGCCATGGGCCAGATCCAGAATATCGGACAGATTGGCGGGATGATCCCGTCCTTCCTCGATGTCATGATCAACCAGCAGGCCACGTTCATCGCCTATATCGACGATTATTGGGCGATGATGTGGTCGGTGATCTTCGTTCTGCCGCTGGTGCTGATCCTGCGACCGGTCAAGCGGCGCGGCGACATGGCCGCGATCGACATGGGGCACTGACGCGGCGGCTGGCTGCCGGGCGAGTACGCGCCGACAAGGCCGCGCTTCATACGAGCGGTGAATTGCTTTAGAGCGACGCGCCATGGCGCATCCGCCGCTGCGCGCGCAGCCCTTCTTCGACGACAAGAACCGCGCCTTCTGGCAGCTCCAGTCGGCGGGCTGGGCAGGCTACTTCGTGCTGCGCGCGCTTGGCGGCATCGCCAACGACATGGGCTTGCTGTTCATCGTCCCCACCGCGCTGGCGACGGCGACCGGCTTTTCGCTGACGCTCTTGATGGCGGCGGCGTTCCGGCGGCTCATCAAGATGCGGCCGCTCGTCACCTGGGGCGTCTCGATCGTGATCGTGGGCATCGCCTCGGCCGCCTTCTCCACGATCGAGGTTTGGGCGCACGCGACCTTCTACCGGCCGGGCGAGATGCCGTCGGGCATCCAGTTCCTCGGCGCGATCCTGCTCGATTTCGCGATCCTAGTCGCTTGGTCGGCGCTCTACTACGGCATCAATTTCTTCATCCTGCTCGAAGCGCAGCTCGATCGCATGACTCGCGTCGAGAGCCAGGCCGCGTCCGCGCAGCTCGCGATGCTGCGCTACCAACTTAACCCGCACTTCCTGTTCAATACGCTCAACTCGATCTCGACGCTGGTGCTGCTCAAGCAGACCGAGCGGGCGAACGCGATGCTCTCTCGCCTCTCCAGTTTCCTGCGCTATACGCTGGTCAACGAGCCCGAGAGCCTCGTCCCGCTCACACAGGAGGTGGAGACGCTGAAACTCTATCTCGATATCGAGAAGATGCGCTTCGAGGATCGGTTGCGCGCGCATTTCGACATCGATCCGGCAGCCGCACAGGCGCGGTTGCCGTCGCTCCTGCTCCAGCCGCTCGTCGAGAACGCGATCAAATATGCAGTGACACCGCAGGAGGAAGGCGCCGACATCTCGGTGACGGCGCGGCTCAACGGCGCCAGGCTCCATATCGAGGTTTCGGATAGCGGTCCGGGCTTGAACGATGGCGGTTCCGGGGCCATTCAGACCCAGCAGGTAACATCGACCGGGGTCGGCCTCGCCAACACGCGCGACAGGCTCGCGCAGGCTTATGGCGGCGATCACAGGTTCGAGATCCACGGCAGCGCCGCAGGCGGCTTCGGCGTGACGATAGAAGTGCCATATCAGACGGAGCCCGGCGCGCACCCATGACCATCCGCACCATCCTCGTCGACGATGAGAGCCTCGCCATCCAGGGCCTCGAGCTCCGGCTCCACGCCCACGACGACGTCGAGATCATCGATCGCTGCACCAACGGGCGCGAGGCGATCCGCGCCATCAAAACGCACAAGCCGGACCTCGTCTTCCTCGACATCCAGATGCCGGGCTTCGACGGCTTCTCCGTGATCCAGGGTCTGATGGAGGTCGAGCCGCCGCTCGTCGTGTTCGTCACCGCCTATACGGATCATGCGATCCGGGCGTTCGAGGCGCAGGCGCTCGGCTATCTCATGAAGCCGGTCGAGGAGGACAAGCTCGCGGCGACGCTCGATCTCGTCCGCACGCGCCTGTCGGAAAAGCGAGCAGTCGAGGAATCGGCCAAGCTCAAAGAAGCGCTCGCCGAGCATGCGCCCGAGGCGGCCGAGGCGATGGCCGAAGCTGGCGGCGGCGACGATGCGCCCGCCTCGAACCGCTTCGAGAAGCTGATCAACATCAAGGATCGCGGCCAGATTTTCCGCGTCGACGTCGACACGATCGAGCGGATCGACGCCGCCGGCGACTATATGTGCATCTATACCGGTGACAACACACTGATCCTGCGCGAGACGATGAAGTTCCTCGAGAAGCGGCTCGATCCGAGGCGCTTCCAGCGCGTTCACCGCTCGACGATCGTCAACCTCGACCTTGTCCGCCAGGTGAAGCCACACACCAACGGCGAATGCTTCCTGGTGCTCGAGAGCGGTGCGCAGGTGAAGGTCAGCCGATCCTATCGCGATGTGGTGGCGCGCTTCGTGCACTAGGCCAAGAGAGCTGCCGTTCGGTTCGAGCTTGTCGAGAACCGGCCACGGGCGCCTACTTCTCGACTGCGGGTCTCGACAGGCTCAACCCTCCGCTCGAAGGGAACGGTCAAAACAGTTAGGCGTAGCTGGCTAGCCTGGCCCGAGCAGCTTCGTCACGCCATCGAGCTGCTCGCGTTCATGCGTGTCGATTGCGTTCACCTCGGCGACCGCGGCATCGAGCGCGGCGGCATCGAATTCGCCAGAAGTGCGCTCGGCATCCAGATCGGCGCGCGCCTTGGTGACCGGCGTGCGCGCAGCTTCGAGCCGCGTCGCCGCCTGCTGCGCCGCAATCCACGCATCGCTGCCGATCGCGGCGTGACCACCCTTGGCAGCGGCCGCATGCGCCAGCCCCGCCTCCTGCTGGAAATCGGCATCGCCCTTCTTCGCCGTCGCCACGATCTCGACATAGCGCGCCGCGAGCGCCGGGTTGGCGCGGGGTGCTGCCGGCGGCAGCGCGGCGGGCTCGCTCAGACTCAGCTTCTCGATCGGCCGCGGCGCGAGCGAGGGATAGACCGTGCCATTGGCACAGCAGGCGAGCGACAGCAGCGCGATGGGCGAAAGGAGGCGGCGCATGGTGATGGCTTAGGTAACGCGTCATCACCATGCAACGGGGTTGCGCCATGACTCTCGGCGATCTAAGAGCCGCGGCCACGCGCCCGTAGCTCAGCTGGATAGAGCATCAGACTACGAATCTGAGGGTCGGACGTTCGAATCGTTCCGGGCGCGCCAAATATGGGTCCGATGCGGGTCGTTATCCGTCGGAGGAACAGGAAGCGTTGGCAGGCTGCGCGTATCTTGCAGACGGCCTTGTGAGTGAGGACAGGCTGCCGCGGCATCGCCGTGGGGCGCCCTTTCCGGCATTTCCAGGAACGAACGCGTGATCGAGGCTGCGATCGCGACGAGCGCCGCGAGCCCGATCGAGCCGCCGCTCGCGCTGGCGCCAGGCGTTGCCGGCTGGCGGCGCTGGATCGGTCCGTTCATTTCGATGGCGGTGCTCGTTGCGGCGCTGAGCCAGCTGCGCGGCCTGCCGGTGCACAACGTCATCGCGCTGGTGCCGCACGCGCTGAGCTTCTGGCTGCTGTTCGCGGCCTTCTATCTCGCCGGCCCGGCGAGCGAATGGGTGATCTATCGCAGGCTGTGGCGGCTGCCGCCCTCCGGATTCCTCGCGCTGATGCGCAAGCGGATCAGCAACGAGATCCTGCTTGGTTATTCCGGCGAGCTCTATTTCTACGGTTGGGCGCGGCGCAATGCCGCGATCTCGGCCGCGCCGTTCGGCGCGATCAAGGACGTCGCGATCCTCTCCGCCGCGGTCGGCAACATGGCCACGCTGCTGCTGCTGGCGCTGGCCTGGCCGCTGCTCGGCTCGCTCCATCTCGGCATGAGCGGGCGGATGCTCACGGTCTCGATCGGCACGGTGGCGCTGAGCTCGCTCGGGACCTTGTTCTTCCGACGCTCGATCTTCAGCCTCAGGCGGCAGGATCTGCAGTTCATCGCCATGCTCCACGCGCTACGCGTGGCGGCGACTCTGGTGCTGACCGCTCTGCTCTGGACCTGGGTGCTGCCGGCGGCGCCGCTCGGCTGGTGGCTGGTGCTGGCGACGCTGAGCATGCTCGTCTCGCGCCTGCCGTTCGTGCCCAACAAGGACATCGTGTTCGCCGGTCTCGTCGCCTTCCTGATCGGCCATGGCGCCGAAACCGCCTCGCTGCTCGCGATGATGGCGGGGCTGATCCTCGCCACCAACGTCTTCCTCGGCGCCGCGCTTCCACTCGCCGAGCTGCTCGGCGCCGAGCGCCGTGCGGGCTGAGCCCGCTGCTCGCGACCGACATCTGGCGCCTCGGCATCGTCAAGGCGCGCGCGGAGGAGGTGCTGGCGAGGGGCAGCCTCGAAGGACTGGACATCGGCTGGCTGCCCGAGGACCGGCCCTACGCCTATCTCGCCGATCCGTTCGGGCTGTGGCGTGACGGCACGCTCCACATTTTCGCCGAAGCCTATGACTATCGCACGCGTCACGGCGTCATCGATGTGCTGCGGCTGGACGCGGAGTTCCGGCTGATCGATCGCCGCACCTGCCTGCGCGAGCCCTGGCATCTTTCCTATCCGTTCGTCTTCGAGGCCAATGGCGAGACCTGGCTGCTCCCCGAAGCGTATAAATCCGGCGCGCTGACGCTCTATCGCGCGGCGGCCTTTCCGCATCGCTGGGAAGCCGCGGCGCGGATCACGCTCGATGCCCCGGCGATCGATGCGACGCCGTTCCGCCATGGCGGGCTCTGGTGGCTCGCTTATGCCCCCGGCGGTAACATCGCCGCGCGCCAGGGGCGCCTGCATCTCGCGCATGCGGACCGGTTGACGGGGCCGTGGCGGAGCCATCCGGGCAATCCGGTGCGGATCGATCGCGCCGGCGCGCGGCCGGGCGGCAGCGTCGTCATGATCGAGGGAATGCCGGTGCTGCCGGTGCAGGATTGCTCGCGCACCTATGGCGGTGCGCTGCGCGCGCTGCGCTTCGTCGAGCTGACCACCGCGCGTGCCGCTGTCGAGATCGGTGCGCCGATTACCGCGCCGGCCGCGGCCGAGCGCTTTCGCGACGGCCTGCACACGCTCTCCGCGTGCGGCGATATCTGTCTAGTCGACGTCAAGCATATCGATCGCGGATTTGGCGGCCGCGCAATCGATCTTGCCCGCCTGCTGAGGTTTCGATCGCGCCGCGACGTCTGATCTGCGTGATCGCAAGAATGAAACCTTTGTCATGCACAATCGACATCGTTGCGCTGCGGCCGCCGGGGGCCGATTCTGCGCGCGGGGTAATGGGCGGGTGTTGCGTGGTGACTGATTTCAGGCGGAATGCGCGGGGGCGGTCGTGCGCATAGTCGACGTTTGCGCCTTTTATTCGCCGCACGGCGGCGGCGTACGCACCTATGTCGAGCAGAAACGGGCGCGCGCCGCGGAGTGCGGCCATGAGCTCGTGCTGATCGTTCCCGGCGCGAGGGACGCGGTCGAGCATGCGGCATGCGGCGCGCGGATCGTCCACATCGCATCGCCCAAGCTGCCGCTTGACCGCCGCTACCGATATTTCGCCGAGGCGGCGCCCGTCCACGCCGCGCTCGACCGGATCGCGCCGGACATCGTCGAGGCGTCGTCGCCATGGCGCACCGCCTCGATCGTCGCGAACTGGCCGAGCGACGTGCCGCGCGCGCTCGTGATGCATGCCGATCCGATGGCCTCTTACGCCTATCGCTGGTTCGGCCGGGTCGCGGCTCGGGCGACGATCGATCGCCACTTCGAGTGGTTCTGGAGCCACTTGCGTCGCACGGCGCGCGGGCATGATCTCGTCGTCGCCGCCAACAACCAGCTCGCACGTCGTCTCGGCGAGGGCGGGGTGCGGGGTAGCGCCGGCATCGTCACCATCCCGATGGGTACCGAGCCCGATCTCTTCTCGCCCAATCGACGCGACCTCGCGCTCCGCCGCCAGCTGATCGCGAGCTGCGGCCTGCCGGAGGAGGCGACGCTGTTGCTCGGCATCGGCCGCCACTCGCCGGAGAAGCGCTGGCCGACGGTGATCGATGCGGCGCGGATCGCCGGCGTCGCCAGACCGATCGCGTTGGTGCTGATCGGCGACGGACCCGATCACAAGAAGGTGGTGCGCCGCGCCGGGGGCAACCCGCACGTGCGCTTCCTCGCGCCAATCCGCAATCGCGAGCGTCTCGCGACAATCCTGGCGAGCGCCGACGCGCTGATCCATGGTTGCGAGTCTGAGACGTTCGGCATGGTCGCCGCGGAGGCTGCCGCCTCCGGCCTGCCGCTGATCGTCCCCGACGAAGGCGGCGCGCGCGATCTCGCCGCGCCGGATCGCGCCGAATATTATCGCGCGGGCGATGCGCGCGCGGGTGCTGCGGCGATCGCGCGGCTGTTGTCGCGCAACCAGCTTCGCCTGCGCCATGCCGCCGCCCGCGCCGCGGCGCAGGTGCCGACGATGGAGGGACACTTCGATGCTCTGTTCGATCGCTACGCGGCACTCGCCGCCGCGCGCGGCGACATGCGGCTGCGGGCATGACGTAACGCTTCGACAACCATGCGGATGATAAGGCGCTTTGGGGGAATGCGGCATGAGTTTGGAAAGACTGATTGCCGAGCATGACGAGATCGAGGCGCTGGCGGCGCTGATCGAGCGCTTGGCCGCCGCGCCGCTGGCGGACGCAGCCGCCGTCGCTTCTCTGCTCGGCGCGCTTGCGATCGCAATCGCAGATCACCGCGGCAACGAGCAGCGCAGCGTCTATCTGCGCTTGCTCAACGGCCGCGACAGCGCGGCCTCTCGGCTGGCCTCGAGCTTCGCAGACGAGTACCGGGGGCTCGAACAGGACCTCGAAATCTATCTGTCGGACTGGACGGCGGAATGTATCGCGGCCGATTGGGAGACGTTCGGCGCCGAAACGACGGCGATCCTGACGCGGATGCGCCACCGCGTCGCACGCGAAAGCGCGGTGGTCTATCCGCTCGCCCTGCAGCGCGGCGCCGTCCGGCTTCGCGCGGGCTGAGGTCAGCCTTCGGGAACGAGGTCAACCACCTCGAGCTCCGATTCCCAATGCGGATAGGGGATCACCAGCCGCCAGTGGTTGGCGCCGATCCGCTCGACCAATCCCGCGAGATCGCGCTCGCTGTCATGCCCGTAGCCGAGCGCGCGCTTCTCGTCGGAGAGCGCATTGGTGCCGAGAAAGATCATGCGGCGCTCGTCATCGGGATAGAGCAGGCCGGCCGGCCTCTGGACCCCGTCCAGCCGCTCGAGCCGGAGCAGCGCGCCTTGCTCGGAGATGCGGCAGCGCGACGGCTCCGAGACCGCGAATTCCTTGTTCTGCGGCGTCTGCGCGGCGATCTTGAACACCCGGCAGCGGTAATCGGTGGCCGGCGGCCGCGGATCGGTCAGTGCGGCGTCGGCCTGCAGTACCACGCCGGCATCGGCGATCTCGCCGGCATGGGCCGGGTTCGCCTTCGCAAGCGCGTCCATCCACGCATCGCGCCACTTGCGGATATGCTCGCGATCGCCGCGATCCGCGATCGTCCGCCAATTGGGCGGCGGCGCGGGGTGCGCACCGGCGTGACCGCAGGCCGCCAGCGGGATCAGTGCAAGCGCGGCGAGCAACTTCCTCATCATGCAATCCCTTCGCCGTTCGCGCCTGCATAGCGCGCGTCACGGCCGCGGCAAATCGCTAGCCGCCGAGCGCCTCCGCCTCCTCGGCGAGCGCCAGCCAGCGATCCTCCGCGGCGTCGCGCTCCGCGCGCGCCTTGGCGATCGACTGCTCCAGCGCCACGAAGCGCTTCGGATCGCGCGTATAAAGATCGGGATCGCTGAGCGCCGCTTCGTCGCGCGCAATGCCGGCCTCGAGCGCTTCGATCCGCGTCGGCAGGAGATCGAGATCGCGCTGATCCTTGTAACTGAGCTTCGCGCGCGGCTTTGCGGAGGGCGCCGGGTCCGCAGCGGCCTTCGGCGCCGAGGGGCGTGGTGTCGTGCGCCCACGCTCCGCACGCCGGGCCTCCCACTCGGCGTAGCCGCCGGCGATGATGTCGACCTTGCCCGAGCCGTCGAGCCCGAGGGTGAGCGTCACGGTGCGATCGAGGAAGTCGCGGTCGTGGCTGACCAGCAGCACGGTGCCGTCATAATCGGCGATCACTTCCTGGAGCAGGTCGAGCGTCTCCATGTCGAGATCGTTGGTCGGTTCGTCGAGCACGAGCAGGTTGGAAGCCCGCGCGAACTCCCGCGCGAGCAGCAGCCGGGAGCGCTCGCCGCCGGAAAGCGCGCCGATCTTCGCATCGGCGATGGCGGGCTCGAACAGAAATTCCTTGAGATAGCCCTGAATATGCTTCTTGTGGCCGAGCACCTCGATCCAGTCGCCGCCATCGGCGAGCACGTCGCGCACGCTTTTCTCGGGTGCCATCAGCTTGCGCTGCTGATCGATGACGACGCCGGAGAGCGTCTTGGCGAGCTTGACGCTGCCCTCGTCGGGCGGGAGCTCGCCGGTGAGCAGCTTGAGCAGCGTCGTCTTGCCCGCGCCGTTTGCGCCGACGATGCCGAGGCGGTCACCGCGCTGGATGCGCAGCGTGAAATCACGGATGACGACCCTATCCCCGACAGACTCGTTCGTGCCGCGCCCAGTCGAGGCACGTGTCGCGCCCGATGCGCCTGGCTCACGTCCCTCGACTTCGCTCGGGCCGAACGGGGTGGGGAGGGGAAAGCTCTTCCACACGCCCTCCGCCTTGATGACGGTCTTGGAGCGCACGTCGTCGCTGGCGGTGACGAGCTTGGCCGTGCCCTGCGGCCCGAGCATCGCGGCGCGCTGGGCGCGCATCTCGTTCAGTTTCGCGAGGCGGCCCTGGTTGCGCCGGCGCCGCGCGGTGACGCCGCGCAGCAGCCAGTGCTCCTCGATCCGCAGCTTCGCGTCGAGGCGCTGCGCGTTGCGCTCCTCCTCGGCGTAGACCCGCTCGGTCCACGCTTCGAAGCCGCCATAGCCGAGCTCGTCGCGGCGCAGCTGCCCGCGGTCGAGCCACAAGGTCTGGCGGGTGAGGCGGGTGAGGAAGGTGCGATCGTGGCTGATCACGATGAACGCGCCGGTGAAGCGCTGCAGCCATTGCTCGAGCCAGTCGATCGCCGCGAGATCGAGATGGTTGGTCGGCTCGTCGAGCAGAAGCACCTGCGGATCGGAAGCAAGCGCGCGCGCGATCGCCGCGCGCCGGCGCTCGCCGCCGCTCGCGGTAGCGGCGTCGCGGGAGAGATCGATGCCGATCTGATCGGCGATCGCCTCGATGTCGTGCGCCGCACTGCCGCCGGCGACGGCATAATCGCGCAACGTCGCGAAGCCTTCCAGCCGCGGCTCCTGTTCGAGCAGCACGACCCGCGTCCCAGGCACGATCGTGCGGCCGCCCTCGTCCGCGTCGATCTCGCCGGCGATGAGCTTGAGCAGCGTCGTCTTGCCGGCGCCGTTGCGGCCGATCAGCGCGAGCCGATCGCGCGGCGCCACGAACAGATCGAGATGCCGGAATAGCCAGCCAGAGCCTTGGACCAGCCCGAGGTCTTCATATGCGAGAATGGGTGCGGCCATCTTGGCGAGCTAGGCGATGTCGGCCGTGATTTGAAGGGCATGACGCGGCAGGCTGCGGCATGTGCGCAACAGTGTCGCCGGCAAAGCGCATGCGGTTATTCACTGGCTGTTCAAGCCCCTGGGGCCATGCAATCCAGGTTATGCCGATGCGGACGAGTCTGTTCTGTATGCTTGCCATCGCGCTCTGCGCAGCGCCGGCGGCGGCGCGCCCATGGGAGCGCGGCCCCGATGCGCCGCACAGGCCGATGCCCGATCGGCCTGTTGCGGATCGGCCCGGGATCGAACGGCAGGATTATGAGCGGCCGCCGATGCCGCCGCGGCGGTCCGACCAGGATTATGCGCGCGATGCGATGCGCGCCGGCGCGATCCGTCCGTTGCGCGAGATCCAGCAGGCGTGGCGCATGGACATGCCGGGCTATGATTTCATCGGTTCGGAATATGATCCGGACATGGGCAGCTACCGGCTGAAATTCATGCGCGGCGGCGAAGTCGTCTGGGTCGATGTCGATGGTCGCGGGCGCGAAATCCGGCGCTCGGGCCATTGAGTTTTCGCCGGAAACGCGGTCGTTGCTTGTCCGTTCAGGTTTGCCGCGCCACATAGCCTCCGAACAGTGATGGGAGAGCGCGATGCGCGTGTTGATCGTCGAGGACGAGCCCAATCTCGGCCGCCAGCTCCGCGCGACGCTGGAGGGCGCGGGCTATGCCATCGATCTCGCCACCGACGGCGAGGACGGCCATTATCTCGGCTCCACCGAAACCTATGATGCGATCATTCTCGATCTCGGCCTGCCCGAGGTCGATGGGCTTACCGTGCTCGATCGCTGGCGCAGGGAGGGCAGGGACATGCCCGTCCTCGTGCTCACGGCGCGCGACAGCTGGTCCGACAAGGTCGCGGGGCTCGACGCCGGCGCCGACGACTATCTCGCAAAGCCTTTTCAAACGGAGGAGCTGATCGCCCGCCTGCGTGCGCTGATCCGCCGCGCGTCCGGCAACAGCTCGTCCGAGCTCATCGCCGGCGACATCCGGCTCGACACACGCTCGGGCCGCGTCACCAAGGCCGGCGAGCCGGTCAAGCTCACCGCCCAGGAGTATAAGCTACTCTCCTATCTGATGCACCACAAAGGCAAGGTGGTCAGCCGCACCGAGCTGATCGAGCATATCTACGATCAGGATTTCGATCGTGATTCGAACACGATAGAAGTGTTCGTGACGCGGATCCGGAAGAAGCTCGGCGCCGATGTGATCACGACGATGCGCGGGCTCGGCTACAGCCTCGAAGATCCGGACGCCTGAGAGCGTGGCGGCACGCGCGCCGTCCGGGCCGCGTGGGCCGCTAGCGCTGTTCCGCGCGGTCGTGCGCGGCTGGGCGCGCTCGCAGCGCAGCGCAGCGCAGGCGGCCGTGGAGGGGCGCCGCACCTCGGGCTCGCTGATCCGCCGCATGATCGGCATTGCAGCGCTTTGGATCCTGGTGCTGCTCGCGACCGGCGGTTACGCGCTCGACCGGGTCCTGCAGCGCGCGGTCACCGACAATTTCGATGCGTCGCTGAACTATGTGCTCACCGCAATGATCGCCTCCGCCGAGATCGGGCCGGATCGAGAGGTGCGCTTCAATCGTCCACTCGGCGATCAGCGCTTCCTCGAACCGTATAGCGGCCTCTATTGGCAAGTCTCTGGAAAGGGACATGATCCGTTCCCATCGCGCTCGCTGTGGGATCAGACGCTCGCAGTCGATCTTGCCACGCCGCAGCCCGATGTCCATGCCTATGACAGCCATCAGTTCCGCTCGGAGCCGCTGCGCGTTCTCGAGCGCGATGCCGTCATTCCTGGTTCGAAGACGGACTGGCGCTTTCAGGTCGCGGCCAGCCGCAACGATCTCGACGCGCAGATCAAGGTGCTCCGCAAGACGCTGGTCAAATCCTTCGCGGTGCTCGGACTCGGGCTGATCATCGTCTCCGCCTTGCAATCGATCTACGGGCTCTGGCCGCTGCGCAAGGTGCGGCGCGCGATCGCCGGCGTTCGCACGGGGCGCAGCGCGCGCGTCGCCGAGACGCTGCCGACCGAGATCGCGCCGCTGGTCGAGGAGCTGAACGACCTTCTCGCGCACAACGAGCGCCAGGCCGAGGAGGCGCGCCGCCACGCCGGCAATCTCGCGCACGCGCTCAAGACGCCGCTCACGGTCGTCATGAACGAGGCGACGGCCAAGTCGCCCGATCTCGCGGGCACGGTGATGCGCGAGGCGCGGACGATGCGCCGCCAGGTCGATCATCATCTGGCGCGCGCCCGTGCGGTCGGGCGGCGCGCGGCGGGGCAGAGCAGGGCGGAGGTGTGGCCGGCGCTGCAGGCTGTCGAGCGTGCGGTATCGCGCCTCTACCCTGCGACCACGATCGACCTCGACGGCATCAAGGACGCCGCCGCGCATGTCGAGCGCCAGGATCTCGAGGAGATGACCGGCAACCTCATAGAAAACGCCGCCAAATACGGTGGCGGCCGTGTCTTTGTGACCGTCGCGCGTGCCGACGACCATGTCGACATCATCGTCGAGGATGATGGGCGCGGCATTCCCGCGGACCAGCGCGCGGCGATCTTCGAGCGCGGCGCGCGTCTCGATACGGAAAAGCCGGGCACCGGTCTCGGTCTCGCCATCGTGCGCGACGTCGCGGAAATCTATGGCGGCACGATCGCGCTGGAGGAGAGCGAGGATCTCGGCGGGTTGCTCGCGAGGCTCAGCCTGCCTGCGGCGGAATGAGCCTCAGAAGCGCGGAATCGCGGCGAGCAGATTTCGCTGCCCTTCCTCCTCGAAGTGAATGCCCTCGATGAAATGGCCGAGGTCGGCGCGCCGGTCGCAATAGAAGTAGCGGGCGATGCTCGAACCGGCGTTGATCGGCAGCGCTCGCCCCTCGCGCGTCAGCCGCTCCACCTCCGCTTCGAGAGCATCGCGGCTGTCGAACAGGCGGCAGACGTGATGAAAGCGTACCAGCGTCGGCGGGGAGGGCAAGAATGCCCGATAGAAATCGATGTCGCCGTCGATCGGCTGGATGATCTCGATCTCGATCGCGCCGCGATAGGCGAGCGCGAGATGGCAATGCGCCTCGCGGCCGTCGCGCGTCGGGTAGCGCGCATCGCGCATTTCGAGAAACCGCGGGATGCCATGCGTTTCGGCGAAAAGCCGCTGCGCCGCGTCGATATCAGGCGTGACGTAGGCCAGCTGGTAGAAGCCAGCAAAAGGCGGTCCCCCCGGTTCGTCCATCGCGCCGCTCCCGCTCGTCTGGGGCGATCCTATTCCCGCGAGCTGCCGCGCGGAAGCCCTAGACCCGTTCGCGCGCATGTTCATGGTGACGGATCACCTCTTCGATGATGAACCGCAAAAACTTCTCCGAGAAATCAGGATCGAGATTGGCGCTCTTGGCAAGCGACCGCAGTCGTTCGATCTGCTGTCCTTCGCGGCCGGGATCGGCCGGCGGCAGGCCGGCGGTGGCCTTGTAACGGCCCACCGCCTGCGTGATCTTGAAGCGCTCGGCCAGCATGAAGACGAGCGCGGCATCGATATTGTCGATGCTCTCGCGGAAATTCCTCAGCGTCTCGTCGGCCATGCGCCCCTCCCGTGCACGCCTTTTGCGGAGCCGGGGCAGCAGGCGCAAGCCTCTGGCTTGTAATCCTCCGTTCACCGCGCCAAGGGGCACGGCCATGAGCGCCACCGTGCTGCCACTTCATCGCAACGGCGCCGCGCCGTCGCTCGAGCCGATGCTGAACCTCGTCGCAGCGGACATGAACCAGGTCAACCGCGTGATCCTCGCGCGGATGCAAAGCGACGTGCCGCTGATCCCGGAGCTGGCCGGACACCTCATCGCCGGCGGCGGCAAGCGGATGCGGCCGATGTTGACGCTCGCCTGCGCGAGGCTCGCGGATTATCAGGGCGATCGCCACCACCGGCTCGCCGCCGCGGTCGAGTTCATCCACACCGCGACGCTGCTGCACGACGACGTCGTCGACGGCTCCGGCCTTCGGCGCGGGCGACGCACCGCCAACATTATCTGGGGCAATCCGGCGAGCGTGCTGGTCGGTGACTTCCTGTTCAGCCGCGCCTTCGAGCTGATGGTCGAGGATGGCTCGGTACGTGTGCTCCGTATCCTCTCGGGCGCGAGTGCGGTGATCGCCGAGGGTGAGGTCAACCAGCTGACCGCACAGCGCCGCATCGATACGAGCGAGGAGCGCTATCTAGATATCATCGGCGCGAAGACCGCCGCGCTGTTCGCCGCCGCGAGCCGCATCGCCGCCGTCGTCGCCGAGAAGGACGAGCGTGTCGAGCGGGCCTTTGACGACTATGGCCGCAATCTCGGCATTGCCTTCCAGCTCGTTGACGACGCCATCGATTACGCCTCCGAAGAGGCGGTGATGGGAAAGGCCGCGGGTGACGATTTTCGCGACGGCAAGGTCACCTTGCCGGTGATCCTGGCGCATGCGCGGGGAAGCGAGGCCGATCGCACCTTCTGGAAGGACGCCATGGAAGGGCGCCGCGCGAGCGACGAGGATCTCGCCCACGCGACCGCGCTGCTGGGCGAAACCGGAGCGATGGACGACACGCTCGCCCGCGCGCGCCTCTACGCGCGCCGCGCGATCGACGCGCTAGCGCCATTCCCCTCCGGCCAGCCCAAGAGCGCGCTCGTGGAAGCGGCGGAATTCGCGGTGGCACGGGCTTATTGAGGCGGACGGATCGCGACCCTCTTTGAGCTCCGTTCGCTTCGAGCGAAGGGTCGAGCCTGTCGAGATCCGCAGTCGAGAAGATATGCGATCTGACGGTTCTCGACCGACGCTTCTCGACAAGCTCGAAGCTGCTCGAACCGAGCGGATATACTTGGTGTGAAATCGCCTTAGGTACGGCGCGTGTCCGATCTACCCATCCACGCAGTTCTACCCGACCTGCTCGCCGTGCTGCGCGAGCATTCGTCCGCGGTGCTCGTCGCGCCACCAGGGGCGGGAAAGACCACGGCCGTGGCGCCGGCGCTGCTGGCCGAGCCCTGGTGCGAAGGCCAGGTGCTGCTGCTGAGTCCACGGCGGATCGCGGCGCGTGCGGCGGCGGAGCGCATGGCCGCGCTCGCCGGCGAACCCGTCGGCGGTACCTTCGGCTATGCGACGCGGCTCGATGCCAGGCGTGGGCCGAAGACGCGCGTGCTGGTGCTTACCGAGGGCACCTTCCGCAGCCGCATCCAGGCCGATCCCGAACTCGCCGGCGTCTCGGCGGTGCTGTTCGACGAGGTGCACGAGCGCAGCCTCGACAGCGACTTCGGTCTCGCGCTGGCGCTCGATGCGCAAGTGGCGCTGCGGCCCGACCTGCGGCTGCTCGCGATGTCGGCGACGCTGGATGGCGAACGCTTCGCCGCATTGATGGACGGCGCTCCTGTGATCGCCAGCGAAGGCCGCAGCTTTCCCTTGGAGATCAGGCATGTTGGCCGGGCTGCCGAGATGCGGGTCGAGGATGCGATGGCCGCGGCGATCCACCGTGCGCTCGCCGACGACGAGAGTGGGCTGCTCGCCTTCCTGCCCGGCGTCGCCGAGATCGAGCGAACTGCCGAGCGGCTGACGCCATCGCCTGGCGTCGTTGTCCACAAGCTTCACGGCCAAGCCGATCCCGCTGCACAGCGCGCCGCGATCGCGCCGTCGCCACCCGGCACGCGCAAGCTCGTGCTCGCCACCAGCATTGCCGAGACCAGCCTGACGCTCGACGGCGTGCAGGTCGTGATCGACTCCGGTCTGGCGCGCCGCCCGCGCTATGATCGCGCCGCCGGCCTCACGCGGCTCGTCACCGAGCGCGTATCGCAGGCGGCGGCGACGCAGCGCGCCGGTCGCGCCGCGCGGCAAGCGCCCGGTGTCGTCTATCGCTTGTGGGAAGCGGCGGCGACGGCTGGACTGCCGCGCTTCGATCCGCCCGAGATCCTCGAGGCCGATCTCTCCGCGCTGCTGCTCGATTGCGCGATCTGGGGCGTCACCGATCCACGGAAGCTGCGCTGGCTCGATCCACCGCCGGCTGCCGCGATCCAGGAAGCGCGCGGTCGGCTGGAGCGGCTCGGCGCGATCGATGGCGACGGCCGGCCGACCGCGCATGGTCGTGCGATCGCGGCGCTGCCGTTGCCGCCGCGTCTCGCACACATGCTCGTCGCGGCGGCTGCGCGTGGCTGGGTCACATCAGCGGCCGACGTCGCGGTGTTGCTCGGCGAGCGCGGCCTCGGCGGCAGCGATCCCGATGTCGAGACCCGGCTGCGGCGCTGGCGGAACGAGAAGGGGCGGCGTGCCGAGGCGGCGCGAGGGCTGGCGCAAAGATGGGCACGCCTCGTTCTTCTCCCTGGGAGGGAGGGGTCGGGGATGGACGGAAATGCGGCGGAACGCTCTGCCCCTAAACAACCCAACCCCGACCCCTTTCTTCCAGGGAGGGCAGATAGCGCTGGCGCGTGCATAGCGCTGGCATTCCCCGATCGCATCGCGCGGCGGCGTGATGCGTCGGGCGAGCAATGGGCGAGCGTCGGCGGGCGCGGTTTCCGGCTCGATCCGCTCTCCAGCCTAGCGCGCGAGGACTGGCTGGCGATCGCCGAGACGCAGGGATCGGCGGCGGGTGCGCGCATCCTCGCCGCCGCGCCGATCGCCGTCGCGACGATCGAGGCGCTCTATGGCGACCGCATCGAGTTACGCCGCGAGGTGACGTTCGATCGCGCGAGCGGCGGGATCGTTGCCACCCGCGAGCGGCGGCTGGGCGCGGTGCGGCTTTCCGGCGGCCCGGACAACGCGCCCGATCCCGCAGCGATCGCGGCGGCGTTGCTGACGGGCGTGCGCAATGGCGGAATCGCGCTGCTGCCGTGGCCCGAGGGCGCCGCCAAGCTGCGCGCGCGGGCCACCTTCGCGCGCCGCTTCGACGATATGGTGCCCGATCTCTCAGACGCGGCGCTGATTGCCGATCTCGATCTCTGGCTGCCGCCGCTGCTGGAACGCCGGCGGCGTCTCGACGCCATTCCGCCCGGCGCACTGACGGAGATGCTCTACGAGCGGCTGGGATGGGACGGCAGGCGACGTCTCGACGCGCTGGCGCCGCCGTCGCTCGCCAGTCCGGCTGGCGGGAGCCATGGCATCGACTATGAAACCGAGGGCGGTCCGGCGGTCGAGCTTCGCCCGCAGGCGCTGTTCGGGCTCGCCGCGCATCCGATGCTGGCGGAAGGGCGGGTGCCGCTGGTGCTGCGGCTGGCCTCGCCCGCCGGTCGGCCGATCCAGACCACCGCCGATCTGCCGAGCTTCTGGGCCGGAAGCTGGGCTGCTGTCGCGAGGGAGATGCGCGGTCGTTATCCCCGCCACCCGTGGCCTGACGATCCGGCGGCGGCCGATCCGACGCTGAGGACGAAGAAGGGTCGAGGATAACCTCTTAACCTCATGCCAGCGAAAGCTGATATCTCGTTCCGCAGGCGCTGCGTTTCATCCAACAAGACCGCAGCTTTCGGCGGGGTGACGCATCAGGATGGGTTGACGCTCTCTCCCGCGCTGCGGCAAAGCGCGCGAATGGCGGCGCGCATCTATCAGCAGGCGAAGAGCAGCATGCAGTCGGGCAAGGCGCAGGTCGGGCGCTGGGTACTCGAACATGAGCCCGCCGAGCCGAAGCGGCCCGATCCGCTCACCGGCTGGGCGGGATCGGGCGACATGAACCGGCAGGTCCGGCTGACGTTCGACAGCCTCGATGCCGCGCGCGCCTACTGCCAGCGCGAAGGCCTGCCCTATCACGTCGTATCGAACCAGCAGCGGCCGCTCCGGCTGCAAGCCTATGCCGACAATTTTTCGGTCGGCCCGATCACGCCGGCGGGCGAGGGCTGAGAATTTATCCGACATCCGTTCGGGCTGAGTGCAGTCGAAGCCCAGCCGTCGTCATGCGTGCCCTTCGACTTCGCTCAGGGCGAACGGAGGTTGTGGGCTAAACCGCCAGCATTCCGCCGCCGAGCAGCAGCAACAGCTTCACGTCGATCATCAGTCCCTCGCGGCGCTTCCGCTCCACGAAGGCGGTGACATCGGCCAGGCGCACGCGATGCGTGACGATCTCCTCATGGTCGACGCCGCCGCCGTCGCCGACCTTCGCGAGCTGCGTCGCGCGGACGAGCGTGAAGGTTTCGGAGAGCATACCGGGCGAAGACGCAAAATCGCCGATCGCCTCGATCTTGCCCGCACGATAGCCGGTTTCCTCCTCGAGCTCACGCGCGGCCGTCGCCTCGGCTTCCTCATCCTCCGTCTCGTCACCGATAAGGCCGGCGGGGAGCTCGAGACAGCGCTGGCCGAGCGGCATCCGATATTGCTCGACGAGGATGACCGAACGATCACCGCCCTCGCCATCGAGCGCGAGGATCACGGCCGCACGGATGTTGCGCGCGCGGGCGACATATTCCCAGCGGCCGCGCTGCTTGGCGACGACGAACTTGCCCTGCCAGCGTATCTCCTCGGGAAGGTCGCGATCAGGATCTGCGGTGGCGCTGTCGCTCATAGCTGGATCAAACGGTCGGGAAGCTCGTCGGTGTCGTCGGGGCTGCGCGGAAAATGCGTCGCCAGCACCTTGCCGATGCGCTCGACCGCCGCCGCCATGCCCTCGCCCGGGCATCGCTCGCGCAGATGGCCGACGAGCACCGCCATGGCCTCGCCCCATTCTTCGGGCGCGACGCGGCCGTGGATGCCGGCGTCGGCGACGATCTCGGCGCGGCGCTCGGCAAGGCTGAGGTAGAGCAGCACGCCGGTCTTCGCGCGCGTGCGGCTCTCGACGGAGACGCGGAACAGATCGATCGCGCGTGCCCGCACGCGATGCGCCTTGGTGGCGGGCGGAGTGAGCGCGAGCAGCAGCGGCCGCCACAGCAGGATAAGCCGCATCCCGAACAGCTTGGCGACGAGCGCGACGAAAAGCAGCAGCATGATCCCACGCGTCGTGCTCGGCGCGCTCCAGCCGAGAAGATGCCCGATCAGCCCCTGATAGAAACGCGGCCAGCCGGCATAGACCGCGAGCGCCAGGAACATGATCAGGATCGACCATAGCCAGGCGATGTCCGCATAGCCGTCCGAGCGTGGCGCGACGATCGTGACGATCTCGCCATCGCTCAGCCGCTCGGCGGCAACCACCGCCTCCGTGACGCGCGCTTCGTCCGCCGGTGTCAGCGGCCGCATCACCATCCTCCCGAAGCGCCGCCGCCGCCGAAGGAGCCGCCGCCGCCTCCCGAGAAGCCGCCGCCGTCCCCGCCGCCGGAACTCCAGCCGCCACCGCTGCCGCCGGAGCTCCAGCCACCGCCGAAGCCAGGGCCCCATAGGAAGATCGGCCACAGGCCACCGCCGAAGCGGCGGCCGCGGCTGCGCGCACGCGAGAGCAGGAAGAATGCGATGATGAACAGCCAGAAGATCAGGCTCACGGGAATGCCGCCGCCATGCGCCTTGGCTTTCTGCTGTGCGGCATCGGCTGCGTCCGCTTTGGCCTTAGCGTCGGCATCAGGCGCGGAGAGCTGGTCGATGACCGCCTGCGTGCCCGCGACGATGCCGCCCGGGACGTCGCCGCCCTTGAAGCGCGGGACGATCTGGGTCGCGATGATGG
>Ga0213875_10000235_pt1 | contig 56070 bp, 55 predicted proteins | sample BarmaccomBMRX_R8_FD_160105 | JGI IMG/M metagenome (GOLD analysis project Ga0213875, IMG submission 160105) | Root-associated microbial communities from Barbacenia macrantha in rupestrian grasslands, the National Park of Serra do Cipo, Brazil - RX_R8 | ecosystem: Host-associated > Plants > Roots...
AGCGACCTGGTGACGACCTACGGGAAGACGTTCCACAACTGGCAGTACGACCGGGACGACTTTCCCTACGGGATCCCGCAGCTGATGATGGGCCTGACCGAGGACGGGCAGATCAACGAGGCGCTGGTCCAGGACCGTGACCGCAGGCTGGGTGTCTCCGTCGCGCACAAGCGGCAGCACCGGGCTGACATCCCGACCCCGCAGGTAGTTCCGGGCGCCAACTCTTGGGAGAGCGGCCGGACCGTGCAGACCCGGCTGCAGGAAATGGACTTCAAGCGATAGGACAACATGCTCCGCCGCGGGTTGTAACGACGACCGCTCGCCGCCTGAACGAACGGCAGTTTTGGCTCGTCGGCGTGGAACTCGGCGAAGCTGGGGCATCGGGGCCGGGGCATTAGGCCAGCGCCCCGGACCCGATGCTGCGGATGGCTGGGGACTATGCGGTGACGGCTTGCTTGTGGTCGCTGCTGGTGACCTGGATGCTGCGGGGCTTGGCCGCCTCGTGGACCGGGATGGTCAGGGTCAGCACGCCGGCGGCATAGTCCGCGGCGATCTTTTCGGCGTCGAGGGTCTCGCCGAGGAAGACCTGCCGGGTGAAGGTGCCGTAGGGCCGTTCGGCGACGATCATCTCTCCCCGTCGTTTCGGGCCGGGACGCGTTCGGCGCGGACGGTCAGCACGTTCTGCTCGACGGTCAGATCGATGGACCCAGGATCGATGCCGGGCAGGTCGAAGTGGATATAGAAGCTGTCGCCTTTCCGGTAGGCGTCCATGGGCATCGCGGCGGGACGGGCGGCGGTGCCGAGCACCTGCTGGGTGAGCCGATCCAGTTCGCGGAACGGGTCAGTGCGCATGAGCATGATGGGTGCCTCCTTCGCCAGATCGGTGTATGTCACGCTCACGGCATTTAGATAGCACGCGTGCTGATTACTTGACAAGAGCCGACTAAGATTTTTTCATGGAGTCGGAGAGATGCTTCCTGGCCCAGCGAAAGAAGGTGACGGTGATGGGCCCTACAGATCCCACTGGCCCGGGCCCGGATCTGTACCAGCTGCTGGGAGTGACCCGCAGTGCTCCCCGGGAGGACATCGTGCAGGCCTGGCGGCGCCGGGCGCGGGCTGAGCATCCCGATTCCCGGCCCGGCGATGCCGCCGCGCCGGCCCGGTTTCGCACTCTGGCCGGGGCCTGGCATGTCCTCGGCGACCCAGCCCGCCGCGCTGCCTATGACCGATTGCTGGCCGACGCGGAGGCCCTGACCCCCAAATCCCGACCGCTGGAGCCGGCCGTCGTGATGCCGACGGCCCGGATGCCCGGCTCGCCACCGCTGTGGGCGGGACCGGTTCGGGTTGAAGTCCCGCCTCATGCGCCGCGATTGGACGAGAGAGCCGAGGCGGAGGTCAGGTTGGCCGTACTGGCCGAACTGGCCGCCCGCGTTGTCTCCGGAGAGTGGGACTGGCCGTGGTGAACCCGGGGTGGGCGGACCTGGACCGCGGCTTGTTCGGCATCTCGGTGGCCGCCGAGCTGGCCGGGCTGCACCCGCAGACGCTGCGGATCTACGAACGGGAAGGACTGCTCGATCCGGCCCGCACGGTGGGCGGCAGCCGCCGCTACTCCCGCCGGGACATCGACCGGCTACAGGAGATCTGCGCGCTGACCGCCGACGGGCTGAACCTGGCCGGTATCCGGCGGGTCCTGCAGCTGGAAGAGGAGACCCGCCAGCTGCAGGCCGAGCTGGCCCGGCTGCGCGAGCTCGCTGGCGAGCGCGCCGCCCCGGCCGCAGGGAACCAGAAACCGCGAAGGCGGCCGCGCGCCGGCGACGGGGCGGGGCACGGAGGTCACACCGATTAGCGCTCGTCCTGCCGGTCCTGGCCAGCGAGCTGTTCGTGCAGGCGGGCGGTCAGGGCCCGCTCGGCGGCCAGGTCGTCTTCCAGCGCCAAGATCCGGAGGGCGGCCGCCAGCGTGTGGTTCTGGTCGAACAGCTCCCTGATCCGGGCGGCGAAGACGAGCTGCCGACGGCTGTAGCGGCGGCGCCCACCCCCCGTGCGCTGCGGAGTGACGGCGCCCGCGGTGTCCAGGGCGCGCAGGAACGCCTGCTGGACACCGAGAACCTCGGCCGCCCGGCCGGTGGTGTAGGCCGGGTAGTCCGGGTCGTCGAGGTCACCGAGCCGGACGGTCATCGTGAGCGCCTCCCGAGGCCGCCGTAAATCTTTCCTGAGATGGTCCTTGACAGTTTCCTGCAGTTCCCGCTATATAAAAAGTGTATCGGTCATTGACCTGGCAACGCTACCGCAGGTTTCCGGAGAGTGATCGGCATGGACTTTGCCACCTGTGACACCGACACGGCTTTCGCGGAACTGATCTACGCCGATGCGCAGTGGCTGCGCGGGGAGTTTGATGCGCTGATCGCGGCCTCCTTCGGCTCGCCGCCCGCCGCGCCGCCACCCGCGCCACCACGAGTGCCGTCGCACCGCCGTCCCCCGAATACGCCACGCTGGCGGCAACCGCAGCCTCATCCCCCCGCTACCAGCGGCCGGGTTATCGTGCTGGGACAGCGCCGGCAGCGCTCACCTCCGGTCTGACCGGTCGCACCCGGCGGCCCAAGCCGCTCGCTGGCCGACCCGCTGCACTTTGGACACAGTTCAGACCCACATATCGGAGGAGACCACAACCACGAGTTCGCATTAGATGAACCAGCTGTGGCCGGGCTTCCTGCAGGAAGCCCGGCCACAACCATTATTGATCGCTCCGGTCAGGTCAGCTTGTCCTTGAGCTTGCCGACGGGGCCGGTCTCGGTGCCGAGCTTGGGTCCGCTGGGCTTGCCCATGCTGCCGTCGTAGGTGGCGAACAGCTTCGGGTCCGGCGCCGGGACCGAGGCCTGGCCGCCGAGCGGCTGCGGGTCGAGCAGGTAGCCGAACTCGTGCTCGCCGTCGGGCTGCGGGCCCTTGGCCCAGCCGCCCAGCGCGCCGTCGGCCCCGTCCGACAGGTGCCACACCGAGGTGGCGTGCTCGGCGTACTCCTCATCGAACAGGGCGTTCGGGGCGACCGTGGTCTCCAGCCCGTCGGCCTGCAGTTCCTCAATGGCCTTGAGCCACAGGTTCTGGTGCAGGGTGTCCCGGGCCAGGTTGAACTTGAGCATGGTCTTCACGCCGGGGTCGTCGGTCATCTCGTACAGCCGGGCGGTCTGCAGGCGGCCCTGAGCCTCGGCCGCGACGTTGGCGCGGAAGTCAGCCAGCAGGTTGCCGCTGGCCACGATGTAGCGGCCGTTCCACGGGTAGCCGTTGCTGTCGGCCGGCAGGGCGCCCCCGCCGGCCGCGATGGCCTGCTGGGGGTCCATCCCGCCCAGCACCGCGCCGACCACCGGGTCGGCGGCGGCCGCCTTGGTGGTGGCGGTGGCCGGGGCGCCTTCCAGCAGCCGGGCGACCATGGTGGCGATCATCTCCACGTGACCCATTTCCTCGGTGGCCACGTCCATGATCAGGTCCTTGTACTTCCCGGGCATCCGGCAGTTCCAGCCCTGGAACAGGTACTGCATGGTGACGGTCATCTCGCCGTACGCGCCGCCGATCAGCTCCTGCAGCTTGTGCGCGTACACCGGATCCGGCTTCTCCGGCTGAGCGTCGAACTGCAGATAATCGGTATGACGGAACATGAGTGGCTCCTCATTGTCCGGACCCGCGGTTGGGCCAGCGGTCACGCCGGCTCATCCCAGGGGGCACTTGAGGGCCACTGGCTTGACCCAGACCCATCGCTGCCCACGACGGCCTCAGTCATGCTGGGCTCAGCTGGATTTCCCTCCGGAAAACGAAGAACGTGCGGTCAGCGGGAACAGGAGGATCTGATGAGTGTCCACGGGTCACAGGATGTCGCCGAAACCGTGGCCGAGGCGGTCACCGCCATCGAAGTTCTCGCCCGCGCGCTGCGTATCGAGGACGCTCGCCTTCAGTCCACGCTGGACGTGATCGTGGCCAACGCCGCTGCGGCCCATCCGGCCGCCCGGGACGCCGGAATCATCTTGTTCACGGGCGGGAAACTGGTGCCTCAGGCCACGACCGGGCATGCGCCACAGGTCCTCGATCTCAAGCAGCAGGAAACGGGGGACGGACCCTGTATCGAAGCAGCCCGTCAGCAGGTACTGGTCCAGGTGACCGATACCAGCGACGACATCCGCTGGCCGGGCTTCTGCGCCACGGCGCGGGCATGCGGCGTGCACAGCCTGCTCTGCATGCCGTTGTGGATCAACGAGCGCAACCTCGGCGCACTCACCCTCTACTCACCTCAGACCGAGGCGTTCAGCGCGGGGGACACCCGGTTCATCAGCTTGTTCGCCACGCTGGCCGCGCTGGCGCTGCACGAAGCGCAGCGAACAGACCAGCTTCGGGAAGCCCTCAGCAGACGGGACATGATCGGCCAGGCCAAGGGAATTCTGATGGAGCGGTACCGGATCAGCGGCGACGAGGCGTTCGCCACCCTTTCGCGGGCGTCGCAGACCGTCAATGTCAAGCTCACAGAGGTTGCCCGGCACCTGACCGAGACGGGCGAGCTTCTGAGCGAGCAGCAACAGCGCGACGGTAACTCGCACAGCTGAGTTCGGCTACGGCGCGTCATCGCGAGGGCCGATGTCTCGGGGGCGCCTTTGCGGCTGCGAGCGGCGCATCTGTCATCGCCCGATCGGTGGAGCCAAGCGGTCAGTGCGCGCGGTCGTAGGCTTCCTGCGCGGCTGACACGTCGCTGAGGTGCGCGATCGACCATTCCTGCAGCGCGCGCAGCGGCTCGCGCAGGGTACGGCCCGCCTCGGTGAGCGTGTACTCGACGCGGACCGGAACTTCGGGGTAAACGGTGCGGCGCACGAGCCCGTCCCGTTCGAGCCCGCGGAGGGTCTGGGTGAGCATTTTCTGCGAGACGCCTTCGATGCGCCGCCGCAACTCGGAAAAGCGGGCGCTGCCGTCCCACAGGGCGCCCACGATGAGCACCGTCCAGCGGTCGCCGATCCGGCCGTAGAAGGGCATTCCATGGCTCGCATCACCGTTATCGGCGGCACCGGCTATGCCGGTTCGGCCATCGTCGCGGAGGCCGCTGCCCGCGGTCACCAGGTCACCGCGGTGAGCCGCTCGCTCCCCGATGCGCCACGGCCGGACGTGACCTACGTCCAGGGCGACGCCACCGACGAGGCGACGCTCTCGGCACCCATTCAGGGCGCGGATGTCGTCGTGGGCGCACTGCGCGGGCCGGCCGGCACCTTCCGTGACGCCTACCGAACCATCGCGCGGCTGGCCGATGCCGCGGGCGTCCCCCTCTTCGTCGTCGGCGGGTACTCCTCGCTGCGCCCGGCGCCCGGGGCCGATCGCTTCGTCACCGACCTCAGCGACATCCCCGCCGAGCTCCACGACGAGATCCGCACCGGGGCGGCGCTCATCATCGAGGACCTCCCGGCCACGCCCGCGACCCTCGACTGGGTCTTGGTCAGCCCGGCGCTCCGGTTCGGCGCCCACATGCCGGGCGAGCGACTCGGCCGTTACCGGCTCGGCGACGACGTCGCGGTTCAGCCCGAGGACGGCGGCGCGATCTCGGCCGCGGACTACGCCCTCGGATTCGTCGACCTGATCGAGAAAGGCGACCACCATAGGACACAGGTCAACCTCGGGCACTGAGGGTTCGCCGCAGTCCGGCTTCGGGGATGGGGCGCCCGAAGTTTTCCAGGGCTGGCTGCCGCGGCGCGCCGCGGCTAGCTGTACTGAGTCATGACGTTGGTGACAGCCGGCTGGTAGGTGGGTGACCGCCGAGTGCGGTGTGCCGTCGTTGGGTGTTGTAGAACTCTAGCCAGCTGGGCAGGGCGGCGGTGCGCTGGGCGGTGCTGGTGAAGACCTGCCGGTAGGCCCATTCGGTGGCCAGGGTGCGGTTGAATCGTTCGGCTTTGCCGTTCTGCCAGGGGCAGCGGGGGCGGATGGACTTGTGCCGGGCGCCGAGTGCGGCCACGGCCTGGGCGAATGCGGTGCTGTGGCGGTAGGCGTAGGCGTTGTCGGTGATGACCCGCTCGATCCGGGTGATGCCGCGGGCGGCGAAGTAGGCGGCGGCGCGGGCCAGGAACGCGGCCGCGGTGGTTCCCTTCTCGTCGGGGCAGGTTTCGGCGTAGGCGAGCCGGGAGTGATCGTCGATGGCGACGTGGATGTAGTCGTAGCCGATGCGGGCGTTTTTGTGCTGCCAGGTAGCGGTTCCGGCCCGGCCGTGGGCGCGCCAGCCGCCGCCGTCGGGGATCTTGCCGAGTTTCTTGACGTCCAAGTGGACCAGCTCGCCGGGGCGGTCTCGTTCGTAGCGGATCGCGGTGGTCTTGCTGGCCCTGATGACCTGGCCGGTCAGCGGGTCACAGGAAGCCAGGGGCGGCTCGCCGCGGCGGGCCAGGATCCGTGAGATGGTCCGGGCCGGGACTTTGGTCTCCGCGGCGATGAAGACTGGGCCACGCCGCAGCGCCCGCCGGGCAGCGACCACCTTGTCCTCGGTGGTGGCCGGGGTGCGAGATGGGCTGCGGTGCGGCCGGGAAGACCGGTCGTGCAGCCCAGCCCAGCCTTCCGCGTCGAACCGGCGGACCCACCGGTAGGCACACTGACGGGAAACCCCGAGCTCCCGGGCCACGTGAGCGGCGGGCCGGCCCTCTACGCGGACACGCCGGACCAGCAGGCACCGGCCATGAAAGGTCAGCCGGGCATTACCGTGGGACATGAAGACCTCCAGTGGGTGAAGACGGCATCTCCACCTCACTCGGAGGTCTTCTTAACGATCAAGCACCAGCCCCGGCGTGTCACCAACCTGATGGCTCAGTACACCTAGCGGCGCGGGTCACTCCACCTCGTTCAGGATCCGCTGCATGCGGTCCAGCTGCTCCCGGAGCGCGTCAAGCTGGACGCCAAGGTCGGTGAGCCGGAAATCGACGTGCTCCTGGGCGGTGATCGACACATCGCTCAGCCGCCGGAACTCGTCGGCCAGCTCCCGGTACTGGTCGCTTGCACCCAGCTGGACCCGGGCCCGCCGGACGGCGCCGAGGTGGCTGACCGCCATCGCGGCCAGGATCACCACCACCACCGCGGCGATGACGACGAAAACGATGATGTCGCCCGCGCTCATCGCGGCACCTCCGCGCCGAGGTCACTGCCCGCCTGCAGCGTCCGCACCGCCACTTGGATCGCCTGCGGCGTCAGCTGCAGGGCGAACGGCGTCACTTCGTAGAACTTCATGGCCTTCCCATCCGCCGATACTTCGATATCGGCCGTTACCAGACCGGCGGCCTGCAGCTTGCGCAGGTGGACCTGCAGCAAGGCGCGGCTGATGTCCAGCTCCCGAGCGAGCTGGCTCACGTAGTTGCGTTCGGCCGCCAGTGCGGCGACGACCCGCAGCCGGTGCGGATTGGCCAGCGTGGCCAGCACCTGCAGCAGCTCGTCACCCGTCAAATCAAAGTTATTCATCCCTAGCACATGCTAATAAAACTTTGCATGTTAGGCAAGGGTGGTTTGGGCTGCGGCGGGTGCGGCCGGCGCCGCGGTGGCGTGACCGGCAGAGGAGCGGGGCGGCGGTTGGATGGGAGGCCCGAGAAGGGTAGGGCCTGCGGTCAGCGGGGCGCCTGCGGCCGGGCGAGGCCTGCGGCGGGGTTGAGCCTGCGGCGGGGTTGAGCCTGCGGCTTCTTGCTGTTATCAGCGTGCGGGGGGCAGCGGGTGAGCGGGACGGGTGCGAAGGGGGCAGCGGAGTACGGCGGGGAGCTGTCCGGTCACGGGAGATAAGCAGCGGGCCGGGGGTCGGCCAGGTGGGGCCTAGCGGCGGGACCACTCCTCGGCGAGCAGGCGGTAGGAGCGGACGCGGTCGGCGTGGTCGTGGGTGATGGTGGTGATGATCAATTCGTCGGCGTGGGTCGCTTCCTGGAGTTGCTCGAGCTGGTCGGCGACCTGTTTGGGGGAACCGGTGAACTGGGTGTCGACGCGGTCGGTGACCAGGGCCCGGTCCTCGTCGGTCCAGGTGTATTCGCGGGCCTGGCCGGGAGTGGGGAACTGGATCGCGCCGGCGCCGGTGCGGATGCTGCGGACCCAGGCGCCGTAGCCGGCCGCCAGCTCGCGGGCGGTGGCCTCGGTGTCGGCCACCACCACGTCGGCCGACACGCTCACGTAGGGCTGGGCGAGTTCGTCGCGGGCGACGAACGCCTCACGGTAGCCGTCGGCCGCCTCCAGCACGGTGGCCGGGCTGACGTGGTAGTTGGCCGCGAAGCGGAGGCCGTTGGCCCCGGCCACCTGGGCGCTCTCGCCGCCGCTGCTGCCGAGGATCCAGACCTGAAGGTCGGCGCCCTCGCCGGGAACGATGTGGGCTTCCACGCCGTCGGCGGTGCGGTAGGTGCCGCGCAGCAGCGCCAGCACGTCAGCGACCTGCTCGGTGTAGTCCTGCGACTTGGCCTCGGGCAGCTGCAGCAGCTTCTTCTGCATGGCGAAGCGCGGCGACTTGAACAGGTGAGCCAGCGAGGGCCGCTTGGGGATGAGCAGCCCGTTGCCGGTCCGGTGGGCCTCGGGGGGCGGCCCGCTGGGGGCGCCGCCCGGTGGCTTGCCGCCCGACCGGCCCAGGCCGAGGTCGAGGCGGCCCGGGTAGAGCGCGTCGATGAGGCCGAACTCCTCGACCGTGGACAGCGCGGTGCGGTGGCCCATTTGGACCGCGCCCGAGCCGATGCGGATGGTCGAGGTGGCCCCGGCCGTCAGGGCCAGCACCACGGCCGGGGAGGTGCCGGCCACCCCGGGGTTGAGGTGGTGCTCGGCGAACCAGTAGCGGGTGTAGCCGAGCTGCTCGGCCTGGCGGGCCAGGTCCATGCTGTTGTGCAGCGCCTCGGCGGCGTTCGACCCGGTGCTGATCGGCACCAGGTCGAGCACGGCCAGCGGAGTCCGGTTGGTCATGACGCCACCGCCTTTTCGTTCGCGGCCGGGGTGGGCAGCGGGTCGAGGCCCAGGTGGGACCGGAGCGTGGTGCCCTCGTACTCGGTGCGGAACACGCCCCGTTCCTGCAGCAGCGGGACCACCGTGTCGGCGAACTCATCGAGGCCGCCGGGGGTGATGTGCGGGACGAGGATGAAGCCGTCGCTGGCGTCGGCCTGCACCAGGCGGTTGATGTCGGCGGCGACGGTGGCGGGCGAGCCGATGAACGTCTGCCGCCCGGTGACCTCGATGACCACCTCGCGCAGGGACAGATTCCGCTCGGCGGCCAGGGCCCGCCACTGGGCGGCGACCGCCAGCGGGTCCCGGTACATCCGCACGCTGGCCCGGCCCCGGGAGATCGTGTTCTCCCCCGGGAGCGGGTCGGCCTCCGGCAGCGGGCCGTCCGGGTCGTAGCCGGACAGGTCGCGGTTCCACAGCTGCTCGGCGAACATGATCGCGGTCTGCCCGCTGACCTGCTGGAAGCGCACCTCGCGGGCAATGGCGGCAGCGTCTTCATCCGTGTCGCCGAGCACGAACGTAGCCGCGGGCAGGATCTTGAGCTGGTCCGGGATCCGCCCGTACCTGGCCAGCCGGCCCTTCACGTCCGCGTAGAACTTCTGCCCATCTTCGAGCGTGCCGTGGCGGCTGAAGATCGCGTCGGCGCTGGCGGCGGCGAACTCGCGGCCCTCCTCGGAGTCGCCGGCCTGGAAGATGACCGGGCGGCCCTGGGGGCTGCGGGGCACGTTGAACTGGCCGCTGATGTCGAAGTGGCGGTCGTGGTGGGCGAACCGGCCGGCGTCGGGGTCGGCCAGGAACACCCCGGACTCCTGGTCGGCCACGATCTCGTCCCCGCGCCAGGAGTCGAACAGCTCCCAGGTGGTGCGCATGAACGTCTTGGCCCGCTCGTAGCGGTCCTCCTGGGGCAGGAAGCCGCCGCGCCGGAAGTTCTCGCCGGTGAACGCGTCCCAGGAGGTGACGACGTTCCAGGCCGCCCGGCCGTCGGACAGGTGGTCCAGGCTGGCGAACTGCCGGGCCACCTCGTAAGGCTCGTTGAAGGTGGAGTTGATCGTGCCGGCCAGCCCCAGCCGGTCGGTCACGGCCGCCAGCGCGGCCAGCACCGTGAACGTGTCCGGGCGGCCGACGACGTCCAGGTCGTAGATCTTCCCGCCCTGCTCGCGCAGCCGCAGCCCCTCGGCCAGGAACAGGAAGTCGAACTTGGCCCGCTCGGCGGTCTGCGCCAGGTGCGCGAACGAGCTGAACTCGATGTGGCTGCCGGACCGCGGGTCGCTCCAGACCGTGGTGTTGTTGACCCCGGGAAAGTGGGCCGCGAGGTGGATCTGCTTGGGCATCGTTCAGTTCCTCCCGGCCGGGGCGTAGCGGTTGGCGGGGCGGCGGACGAGCCCGAGCCGCTCGCGCAGGGTGGCGTCGTCGTAGGCGGTCCGGAACACCCCGCGGCGCTGCAGTTCGGGCACCAGGTCGCGGGTGATCGCCTCGAGGTCGTCGGGGATGACGGCCGGGCGCAGCCGGAAGCCGGACAGGCCGGCCGCCCGCCACTCCAGCAGCAGGTCGGCCAGCTGGCTGGCGGTACCGGCGAAGATGCGGGCGTCGCTGGTGTACTCACGCCCTGACCGCTCGTCCAGCCGGTCCCGGCGGGCCTGGGCGGCGGCGGCGTCCGGGCCCAGGAACACCACCAGGTCGGCCAGCACCGGCAGCGGCTCTTCGGCCCGGCCGGCGGCGGCCTGGGCCGCCCGGATCTCGGCCACGATCGCGGCCGCGCCGGCCGGGTCGGGCGGGGTCACGTAGCCGACGTCGGCCGAGCGGCCGATCAGCTGGTACGGCCCGGTCGCGTGCCCGAGCGCGCTGACCACCGGCTGGCCCTGGGGCGGGCGCGGGGTGATCGACGGCCCCTTGACGCTGAACTGCTCGCCGACGAAGTCGATGTAGTGCACCTTTTCGATATCAATGAAGCGCCCGGTGCTGACGTCGCGGATCTCGGCGTCGTCCTCCCAGCTGTCCCACAGCCGCCGCATGACCTCGACGTAGTCGGCCGCCTCGGCGAACAGGGCGCCGATGAGCTCGCGCACGGCCGGGTTGTCGCGGTCGGCCAGGCTGAGCTGGGGGAAGCTGCGGCGGCCGAAGTGGGCCGCCTCGTGCGGGGCGGCCGACACCCGGACCCGGACCCCGGCCCGGCCGGTGCTCACGTAGTCGAGGGTGGCGATGGCCTTGGAGGCGTGGAACGGCTCGGTGTGGGTGACGATCACGGTCGGGACCAGCCCCAGGTGCCGGGTGCGGGGCGCCACCCGGGCCGCGATCAGCACCGAGTCGAGCCGCCCGCGGACCTGGTCGGTGCGCCCGTCCGGGGCCTGGTAGCGGCTGGACTGCAGGCTCAGCCCGTCTTCGATGGTGACGAAGTCGAGCAGGCCGCGTTCGGCCTCGGCCGCCAGGTCGGTCCAGTAGCGGCCGGTGAGCAGCTCGGCCGGGCGGGCGCGAGGCTCGCGCCAGGCGGCCGGATGCCAGCCCGCCCCCTCGAGAGCAACGGACAAGATCAGGCTGGGGTCAGGCGCGGCGGTGCTCAGAGCGGGCTCCCGTCCATCGGGGGTGTCGCTAGGTAAAGACTAATTCGCAAACTAGGTTATTCCGATAGGGATTGCCTGGTAGTGGGCAGGCTGCCCACGGGCCGGCGGCTGGTGGGCGGCGGCCGGCCCGCACGGACCGGGCGGCCGGGCATAACCGCGCCGGTTTCCGGTTTGTACCCAGCGAAGCGGCGACGACAACGGAGGCGGCAACGGGATGAAGGCGTACGTCTACAACGGCTACGGCGGCCCCGAGGTCGAGTCGCTGGCGGACGTGCCGCGGCCCGCGCCGGGCCCCGGTCAGCTGCTGATCGCGGTGGACGCGGCCGGGGTCAACCCGGCCGACTGGAAGCGCCGGACCGGCACCATGCGGGCGGCGGGCAGTGCCTCCGATCGGCCGGCTGAGCAGTTCCCGCTGGTGTTCGGGCGGGAGGCGGCCGGCCTGGTGGCGGCGACCGGTCCCGGGGTGGACGGCTTCGCGCTCGGCGACCCGGTGTTCGGCAACAGCGACGGCGGCGGGTTCTCCGAGTACGCGGTGCTGCCGGCCGCACTGACCGCGCACCGGCGGCCGGGGCTGGCCGCCACCGACGCCGCGACGTTGCCGGTGGCCGCCGCCACCGGTTACGACGGCATCCGCCAGCTGGGCCTCCCGGCCGGCGCGACCGTGCTGATCAACGGGGTGGGCGGCGGCGTCGGGGTGGCGGCCGCTCAGGTCGCCCGGCACCAGGGGCTGACCGTGATCGGCACCGCCAGCGCGGGCAAGAAGGACTTCGTCGAGTCGCTCGGTGTCACCCACGTCGAGTACGGGCCGGGGGTGGCCGACCGGATCCGGGCGGCGGCCCCGCACGGCATCGACGGCATCTACGACCAGGTCGGCGGGCCGGCCCTGGAGGACGTGGCCCCGCTCCTGACCGACCGGTCGAAGCTGGTCAGCGCGGGCGACCGGGCCACCGTGGCCCGGCTCGGCGGCTCGCCGGTGGCCCGCGCCCGCAACCGGCAGGTGCTCGACGCGGTGGCCGACCTGGTCATCAGCGGCGCGCTCCGGCCCTCCGTGACCCACACGTTCCCGCTGGACCAGGCGGCGGCCGCGCTGCGGCTGGTCGAGGACGGGCATGTCCAGGGCAAGGTCGTCATCGAGGTCGCCAAGTGAGCCATCCGCTCGACAACCCGGTGCTGTCCTCGCTGACCGGCGGCCACGCCAGCTTCGCGGAAAAGCACGGCCAGGCGCTGCGCTACCCGGCCGACGTGGTGCCGTTCGCGGCGCTGCCCGACGACCCCGGCCCGGCCGACTGGGCCGACCTGGCCACGCTGGCGGGCCCGGGCGGCACGCTGGCGCTGGCGGGCGAACGGTCCGGGCCGCCGGACGGCTGGCAGCTGCTCTGGGGCGGGGAAGGAGTCCAGCTGATCGACGCCGGGGTGAGCGTCGGCGGGCCGGATGAGGATGTGGTCCGGCTCGGGCTGGCCGACGTGCCGGAGATGCTGGACCTGACCGCCCGCACCCGGCCCGGGCCGTTCCTCCCGCGCACCTTCGAACTCGGCGTCTACCTGGGCATCCGGCGGGGCGGGGCGCTGGTCGCGATGGCCGGGGAACGGCTCAAGCCACCAGGCTGGACCGAGATCAGCGCGGTCTGCACCGACGACGGCTGGCGCGGGCACGGATTCGCCAGCCGCCTGATCCGGGTGCTGGTGGCCGGGATCCGGGCGCGCGGGGACACCGCGTTCCTGCACGCGGTGGCGACCAACTCGGGCGCCATCCGGCTGTACGAGGCGATGGGTTTCCGGCTGCGGCAGCCCACGATCTTCCGGGCCATGCAGACCCCGGCCGAGGAGCCGGCGGCCGAGCCAGCGGCGGGGCCGGCCGAACCGGCCCGTTGACGCGGCTCCGGATCGTCCGCGACGCTGGCTGGCATGTACCCGGGGACCTACGCGGCGACGTCGCCGCAGCAGCCGGCCGTGATCATGGCCGACGGCAGCGAGACCCTCACCTACGGGCAGTTGGAGGACCGGTCGGCCCGGCTGGCCCGGCTGCTGTACGAGCGCGGGCTACGGCGTGGTGACAACGTGGCCCTGCTGTCGGAGAACAGCGCCCGCTACTACGACGTGTTCTGGGCGGCGCTGCGCAGCGGGCTGTACCTGACCGCGGTCAACCACCACCTGCAGCAGGCCGAGATCAGTTACATCCTGAACGACTGCGGGGCCAAGGCGCTGGTGGTGTCGGCCGCGAAGGCGGAGCAGGCCCTGGCGGTCGCGGGCGAGACGCCGGGGATTGAAACCCGGCTGGCGTTTGGCGGCTCGGTCCCCGGCCACGAGGACTTCGAGGCGGCGCTGGCGGGCAGCTCCTCCGAGCCGCTGGCCGACACCCGGGTCGGCGCCGACATGCTCTACTCCTCGGGCACCACCGGCCTGCCCAAGGCGATCAAGCTGCCGCTGCAGGACCGGCGGGTCGAGGAGCCCGGTGACCCGCTGGTCAGCGTGTTCGGGCGGATGTACGGCTTCGGCCGGGACACCGTCTACCTGACCCCGGCCCCGCTGTACCACGCGGCCCCGCTCCGGTTCGGCGGATTCGTGCAGGCGCTGGGCGGGACGGTGGTGGTGCTGCCGTCGTTCGACCCGGTGCGGGCGCTGCGGGCCATCGAGGAGTTCCGGATCACCCACAGCCAGTGGGTGCCGACGATGTTCGTGCGCATGCTCAAGCTGCCGGACACCGGGCGGCTGGGCCACGACCTGTCCAGCCACCGGGTGGCGATCCACGCGGCCGCGCCCTGCCCGGTCGACGTCAAGCGGGCGATGATCGACTGGTGGGGGCCGATCCTGCACGAGTACTACGCGGCCACCGAGGGCAACGGCGTCACGTTCATCAACTCCGAGCAGTGGCTGGACAAGCCGGGCTCGGTCGGCCCCGGCGGCCTGGGCACCCTGCACATCTGTCTCGAGGATGGCCGCGAGGTGGCGGCCGGCGAGATCGGGCTGGTCTACTTCGAGCGCGACAAGGTGCCGTTCACCTACCACAACGACCCGGACAAGACCCGCGAGGCGCAGCACCCGGACCACCCGACCTGGACCACCACCGGCGACATCGGTTACCTCGACGACGACGGCTACCTGTTCCTGACCGACCGGCGGGCGTTCACGATCATCTCCGGCGGGGTCAACATCTACCCGCAGGAGATCGAGAACGTGCTGGCCCTGCACCCGAAGGTGTTCGACATCGCCGTCATCGGGGTGCCCGACCCGGAGATGGGTGAGGCGGTCAAGGCGGTGGTCCAGCCCGCCCCGGGGGTGGCCGCCGGCCCGGAGACCGCCGCCGAACTGCTGGCTTACCTGCGCGAGCGCATCGCGCACTACAAGGTGCCCCGGACCGTCGACTTCGTGACCGCGCTCCCCCGCACCGCCACCGGCAAGCTGCAGAAAGGCAAGCTGCGGGCGCAGTACACCAGCTGAGCGCCGGCCGGGCGGCCCCTTTGGTCAAGAGGCCGCCCGGGAGGTTGAGCGTCAGACGTCCGGGACGATGGTGACCGGGCAGTCGGCGTGGTGGGCGACCTGGCTGGTGACCGAGCCGAGCATCAGGCGGTTGAAGCCGCCGGTGCCGCGGCGGCCGAGGATCAGCTGGTCGGCGCCCTTGGCCGCCTCCAGCAGCTGCTCGGCGGGCTGGCCGAGCAGGGCCTTGACGGTCACCGAGGCGGGCTTGGCGTCGAGGGACTTGGTGGCGTTGGCGACCGCCTCTTCGGCCGCCTTCTGAGCCTTGTCGCGCAGCTCGTAGTCCTGCCCGTAGACCTGGCTGCCGCCCCAGCCACTGGCCACGACGACCTCGACCGTGACCACGGTCAGCGCCTCATTTTTGGCGGCCGCTTCCCGCAGGGCCCAGGACAGTGCGGCCATGGAGTGACTCGACGCGTCGATGCCTACGACGATTCCGGACATTTGCTATCTCCCGTGTCGGAGTGGTGATCAGAATCACACGGTAGAGTGCGGACCGGACAACGATCAAGGTTGGCGCGGCGGGGGACGCTGACGGACCAGCTAATCCCAGCTCAGCCGCCCGGTCCCGTTGGCCAGCATCACCCCGGCCAGCGCGATCGCGCCGCCGGCGAGCTCGAGCGGGCCGGGAATCTGGCCGAGCCAGATCCAGCCGATGAAGACGGCGACGGCCGGCACCAGGTAGAGCGCGGTGGTGGCGCGGCCGACGTCCATCCGGGCCATGGCGTAGGCCCAGAGGACGAAGCCGACCGCCGAGGGGGCGATGCCGAGGAACACGGCCGCGCCGATCGCACCCGCGCGGGCGTGCGCCCCTCCCGGCTGGCTCAGCGCGTGTAGCAGGCTGCCGGTCCACGGGAGGATGAACAGGGTGCCGGCCCACATCGCGTAGACCGTCACCTCGAAGCCGGTGTAGCGGGCCAGCAGCGGCTTCTGGGCGGTGTGGAAGATCGCCTGGGCCACGGCGGCGGCCAGCACGATGAGGGCGGCGGCGCCGAACCCGAGGCCGTGGGACACCGCGATCACCGCCGACCCCGTGAACGCGACGACACTGCCGGCCCAGCGGCGCCGGGTGGCCTTTTCGCCCAGGAACCAGCTGGCCAGCAGGCTGGCGTAGACCGGCGCGGTCGCCACCAGCAGGCTGGCGGTGCCGGCCGGGACCACGCGCTCGCCCGAGTTGAGCAGCAACTGGTAGGCGGTCATGCCGGCCAGCCCGCACAGCCCGATCAGGGGCAGGTCCCGGGCCCGGGGCCGCCGCACGCCCAGGAACGGCGCGGCCGCCGCCAGGGCCAGCGACGCCACCGCCAGCCGGGCCACCGACAGGCCGACCGGTCCCAGCACCGGCACCGCCACCGCGATGGCCGGGAACGCGCTGGCCCACAGCACCACCGTGCCCGCCGCGGCGGCCGCCTGCTTCACAGGTCCACCCTGCCGCGCGGAGACCCTTTAGATCAATTTATAAAAAGTCGATTGAATGGTAAGTTCCACTTCATGCTGGACGTGCGGCGACTCCGCGTACTGCACGCCGTCAGCACCTACGGGACGGTGACAGCGGCCGCGAGCGCGCTCGGATACACCGCGCCCGCCGTCTCCCAGCAGCTGGCGGCGCTCGAACGGGAGGTCGGCCTGGCGCTGACCGAACGGGCGGGCCGCGGCATCACGCTGACGCCGGCCGCCGAGTTGCTGGTCGCGCACACCGACGCGCTGCTCAACCAGCTCGACGCGGCCGAGGCCGACCTGGCGGCGCTGCGCGACCAGGTGACCGGCCGGGTGGCGCTGGCCGCGTTCCCGTCGGCGGCGGCGACGGTGGTCGCGGCGGCCTGGGCGGCGCTGTCGGCGGCGGCCCCGCACGTGCGGCTCGGCCTGGAGGAGATGGAGCCGGAGGAGTCGCTGCCCGCGGTCCGGCAGGGCCAGGCCGACGTGGCGGTGGCGCACGAGTACGACATCTTCCCGCGGCCGCTGGACCCACTGTTCGAGCGGCGCGAGCTGCTGACCGATCCAGTCCTTCTGGCTCTGCCGGACCGTTGCCCGGGGGGCGGCGAACCGGTGGGGCTGGCGGAGCTCGGGGATTGGCCGTTCCTGGCCCCGCGGTCGGGTACGGCCTGCGCGGAGATGATCCAGCGAGCCTGCGCCCGGGCCGGGTTCGTGCCCCGGATCGTGGCCCGCGCCACCGACTTCCGGGTGCTGCTGAGCTTGGTGGCGGCCGGGGCGGGAGTGACGCTGGTGCCGGGGCTGGCCGCGTGGTCGCCACCCGCCGGGGTCCGGCTGGTACGGCCGGCCGAGCCGGTCACCCGGCGGATCTTCACGGTCAGCCGCCGCGGCGGGGACCGGGCCCCCGCGGTCCGGGTGGTGCTGGACGCGCTGACGGCGGCGGCCGCTCCGTACAACCCGACGGCCGCCCGTTCTGACGATACCCCCTAGGGGTATGATGACCGCCATGCACGCCATCATCCACGCGCTGTCCATCGCCGGCTCCATGACCTGGGAGATCGCCTGGGCGCTGATCCTCGGGTTCGCGCTCTCGGCCGTGGTCCAGGCGGTGGTACGGCGGTCGACGATCGTCCGGCTGCTGGGTGACGACCGGCCACGGACGCTGGCGGTGGCGGCCGGGCTGGGGGCGGCCTCGTCCTCGTGCTCCTACGCGGCGGTCGCGCTGGCCCGGTCGCTGTTCCGCAAGGGCGCCAGCTTCACCGCGGCGATGGCGTTCGAGATCGCCTCGACCAACCTGGTCATCGAGCTCGGGGTGATCCTCGCGCTGCTGATGGGCTGGCAGTTCACGCTGGCCGAGTTCGTCGGCGGGCCGATCATGATCGTGGTGCTGGCGGTCGGCTTCCGGCTGTTCCTGCGGGAGAAGCTGCTGCGCACGGCCCGCCAGCAGGCCGACCGGGCGGTGGCCGGCTCGATGGAAGGCCACGCCGCGATGGACATGTCGGTGGGCGGCGACGGCTCGTTCGGGCGGCGGCTGCTGTCGCGCGACGGCTACACCGCGGTCGCCCACGTGTTCGTGATGGAGTGGGCGGCGATCCTGCGCGACCTGATCATCGGCCTGCTGGCGGCGGGCGCGATCGCCGCCTGGGTACCGGACTCGTTCTGGCGGGCGTTCTTCATCGCCGGGCACCCGCTGGCGTCCAAGATCTGGGGGCCGCTGATCGGGCCGGTGGTGGCGATCGTGTCGTTCGTCTGCTCGATCGGCAACGTGCCGCTGGCGGTGGTGCTGTGGAAGGGCGGGATCAGCTTCGGCGGGGTGGTCGCGTTCATCTTCGCCGACCTGATCATCCTGCCGATCCTCAACATCTACCGGAAGTACTACGGGGCCAGGATGGCCGCGTTCATCCTGGCCAGTTTCTACGCCACGATGGTGATCGCCGGGTACGTCGTCGAGCTGGTGTTCGGCGGGCTCGGGCTGGTACCCAGCCGGGCCATCGCCAGCATCCCCGACCAGGGCATCAGCTGGGACTACACGACGTGGCTGAACATCGTGTTCGGGCTGGTGGCGGTGGCGCTGCTGGTGCGGTTCTTCCGTTCGGGGGGTACGCCGATGCTGCGGATGATGAACGGCCCGGCCGATTCAACCGAAAGCCATTCCCATTCGTCACAAGGGCATGAACACCACGCGCAGCACGGGGCTTAGGGGCGGGCGCCGGTTCACGGCCGGGGCGGCCGTCGCCGGCCTGGCCGTGGGGCTGGCGGTGACCGCCGGGGTGACCGGGGTGGCCGGGTGCAGTTCGGGGGCGCCGCCGGCGGCACCAGCGGCACCGGCGCCGCCCGTCGCGCCCCAGCTGCGGGCCGCCCTGCAGCGCTGGTCGGCGTTCCCGGCCACCGCCGCGGTCCGGCCGCTGGTACTGGTCGAGGAACTGGACCTCAACGAGCCGGCGGCGTTCCCGTCGGGGGCCGACCAGCACGCCTACGACGACGGCGCGATCACCATGCCCCGCTCGTGGCCGGCCGGGCCGGGCCAGGCGGCGGGCCTCCCGCTGATCAGCGCGGCCCGCGCCGCGGCCCGGCTCACGACCACCGCGACGCCGACCCCGTCGCCGTCTTCGCCTTCGGGGTCGCCGGGCACCCGGCTGATCGTCACCCGGGTCGAGCTCGGCACCGCCGTGTTCAGCACCGACCGGGGCCAGCAGGCCCTGCCGGCCTGGCGGTTCAGCTTCCGCGGGGCCACCGGGACCGCGGACGTGCTGGCGGTGGCCACGGCCAGCCGGTTCTGGCCGGCCGGCCTGCGCCCGCTGCCGCCCCGCGAAGACGCGACCGAGCGGGGACGGAGCACGCGGACGCTGATGCTGACCACCAGCGGCGAGCCGGCCGGAACCGGGCCGTGCCAGGCCACCTACACGGTCCGGCAGGCCAGCTCCGCCCACGCGGTCGCCCTGTACGTGGTGGAGACCCCGCACGGGGGCGGTTCCGGGGTCTGCGCGGCCAGCGCCGCCCAGGTCACGCTGACGGTGACGCTGCCCGCCCCGCTCGGGAACCGGGTGCTGGTCGACGCGCTGACGTTCGCGCCGATCCCGGTCACCCAGTCACTGGTCAGCTCGTCCTGACCGGGCTGCGCTCGCTACCGGGCGGCAACCGGACGACAACCCGGGCTGCTACGGCCGCTGTCAAAGCTCGGGTCATGGAAAACATACGGAGCAATGGTCCCGGCCGGATTCTCGTCATCGAGCGTGACCTCGCGGTCTCGCGCTTCGTCGAGTTTGTCCTGGGCAATTTGGAAGCGTTCGACGTCTCGGCGGAAACCGAGCCGGAGCTGGCGCTGCGCCGGATCAAGGACGAGCTGTGGGATCTGATCCTGGTGGACTTCGAGCTGCCCGGCGCCGCTGAGCAGACGGGGGCGGCCGCGCTGGAGCTGCTGGCGGCCATCCGGGCGATCAAGCCGCGGCTGCCGGTCGCGATGATGACCGCGTTCCCGGTCGCCGGCGCCACCGGCGACCAGCTGCACGCGGCCGACGGCCACGTGACCAAGCCGATCATCCCGTCGCACGTGATCGGGCTGGCCACTAATTTGATTCAGCACTCGCGGAGCGCGCACGACCGCGCCAGCGACTGACGCTCAGTCCGCCCCGGCTTCGGCGCCGGCGCCCTCGGCGGCGCGGGCGAACGACTCGGCGATGATCCGTTCCGCCTCGGCCCGGTCCTGCCAGCCCCGGACGTCGGTGCCCTTGTCCCGCTCGAGCTCCTTGTAGACGTCGAAGAAGTGGCCGATCTCCGCGGTCACGTGCTCCGGTACGTCGCCCAGATCCTGGTAGGCGGCGTAGCGGGGATCGTGAGCGGGGACGGCGAGGATCTTGGCGTCCGGGCCCTGCTCGTCGGTCATCCAGAACACGCCGATCGGCCGGACCGTGATCTCGCAGCCCGGGAACGTCGGTTCGTCGAGGATGACCATGACGTCCAGCGGATCGTTGTCCTCGGCCAGCGTGTCGGGGATGAACCCGTAGTCGTGCGGATACCGGGTCGAGGTGAACAGCATCCGGTCCAGCCGGATCGCGTTGATGGCCGGGTCCCACTCGTACTTGTTCCGCGATCCCTGCGGAACCTCGACGATCATGAGGAACTCGCTCGTCCCCTGGCCCTCGCCGCTCCCCCGGCCCTCGCCGCCCTCGGTCATGGCGCGGCGATGACCTTGGCGGTCTTGCCGAGGACCTTGGCCAGGGCCCGCTCGACCTCGGCCGCCAGCTCCGGATCGGGAGAGGCCGGGATCAGTTCCCCGGACGGGCGAGCGGCGGGGATCGCGCCGGTCAGCCGGATGAGGCCGCAGTCGCGGCACTCCACCTCGTCCAGCCGCCGCACCAGGTGAGCGCTGCCGCACCGGCCGCAGCGGTCCAGGTCCGCCGTCCAGTCCCGCTGCCCCTGGCAGCTGGGGCAGACGAGGATTTGGTGATCGTTCAGCAGCCCCCGCCCCCAGGGGCTCGGCCCCTGGTCCGGGTCGACCTGCCGGATACCGCAGTGGAAGCAGGGCATCCCCGCCATCGACTCCAATCCTGCCGTGCACCCGCCCGCGCGGGCGGGCACGTCAGTCAAGCGCCGCGAGCGCCTTCTGGTACTCGCTGATGTCTCGCGCCTGCGGGATCGGGTTGACGACCTTCCACCGCACGACACCGGACTTGTCGATGATGAAGGTGCCCCGCGTGGACAGCCCCCGGTCATCGTCGAAGACACCATAAGACCTGGCCACATCGCCGTGCGGCCAGAAATCCGACAGCAATTCGAAATTGAAACCTTCGGCCTCGGCCCAGGCCCGGTGCGTGAACATCGAGTCCACCGAAACCGTCAGCATCTCCACGTCATCCCGGGTGATCTCCGGGAAGTCATCGCGGATTGCGCACAGCTCACCGCTGCACACACCGCTGAACGCCAGCGGATAGAAGACCAGCACAACGTTCTTCGAGCCGCGGAATTCCGACAGCTTGACCGGAGTGCCATGCTGGTCGGTCAGCTCGAAGTCAGGTGCCTGCTCGCCGATCTCAACCGCCATGCCTGGGGTCCTCTCCCTAGTGGATGCCTGGCCGCGCCGCAGCCAATGCTGCATACGCGGCCAAGTCTGCCACTACCGGGACAGTGGTGCCTCAGCGGCGGGCGCGCGGCGCCACCAGCCGGGAACCCGACCAGTCGCGGGCGGCGCTGATGCTCGACGTCTGGGACAGGCCCGCGGTCGGAGCCGCCTCGCCGATGTCACTCGGCTCGACATGCCCGTCCCGGCCCGCCTTCGGTGTCAGCAGCCAGATATATCCCCCGTCGGTGAGCGGTGTCAGCGCGTCGACCAAGGCGTCAACCAGGTCTCCGTCCTCGTCCCGCCACCACAGCAGGACGACGTCGACCACGTCGTCGTATTCCTCGCCAACCAGCTCCACACCGTCCACATCGCCGATCGCGTCGCGCAGATCCTCGTCGCAATCGTCGTCATAACCAATTTCCTGCACCACCTGGCCCGGCTTGATACCGAGCCGTTCGGCCTGGCCGCGTTGATCCTGGGCCTGGCCCGCGGTCGCGCTCACTGACGTCCTCCTGCACCCTCCCCGCGCCATCGCTCCCTTGGCCGGCCCGTGGATCCACGGCCCCTTACCGTGGTCCCGTGCCGGGGCGATGACCGCGTCAGCACTACTTGTTGGGACAGTTCACACGCCGATCGCCCGGTGCGCAAGTGCCAATCGCCGCTACGGGCCAATCTGCTGTCACAATTTGCGTCAGATTCGCGCCAGACCGCCCCTCAACCGGTTGCGGACGACCCACGCCGGGGCGCGGTTACCCTGCAGTAGAGATGCATTCGTCGACCAAACGCAGGACGATTGGTCTGGACATCATCGATACAACGCGGCGGACAGCCGCCCTGAACTAGCGGAAGGCGAGGCTACCCCGTGGCTTCCGGACGCCAGCGCTTCTCGATCATCAATGACGGGCTCCCGACCCAGCTGCCCGACATCGATCCGGACGAGACCAAGGAATGGGTCGACTCGTTCGACACGGTCATGGAGACCCGTGGCCGCGGACGTGCCCGTTACATCATGCTCCGGCTGCTCGAGCGGGCCCGTGAGCAGCAGGTCGGCGTGCCCGGACTGCGTAGCACCGACTACATCAACACGATTTCGCCCGAGCGTGAACCGTGGTTCCCGGGCGACGAGTACGTCGAGCGCCGGATCCGCGCCTACATCCGCTGGAACGCGGCGGTGATGGTCTCCCGCGCCAACCGGCCGGGCCTCGGCGTCGGCGGCCACATCGCCACCTACGCCTCGGCCGCCAGCCTGTACGAGGTCGGCTTCAACCACTTCTTCCGCGGCAAGGACCACGGCGAGTCCGGTGACCAGGTGTTCTTCCAGGGTCACGCGGCGCCCGGCATCTACGCCCGCGCGTTCCTCGAAGGCCGGCTGAGCGAGCAGCGGCTGGACGGGTTCCGCCAGGAGCTGTCGCACCCGGGCGGCGGCCTGCCCTCCTACCCGCACCCGCGGCTGATGCCGGACTTCTGGGAGTTCCCGACCGTCTCCATGGGCCTCGGCCCGCTGAACGCCCTCTACCAGGCCCGTTTCAACCGGTACCTGCTGGCCCGCGAGCTGCACGACACCAGCCGCTCGCACGTGTGGGCGTTCCTGGGCGACGGCGAGATGGACGAGCCCGAGGCGCTCGGCGCGATCGGCCTGGCCGCCCGTGAGGAGCTGGACAACCTCACCTTCGTCATCAACTGCAACCTGCAGCGGCTGGACGGCCCGGTCCGCGGCAACGGCAAGATCATCCAGGAGCTCGAGGCCTACTTCCGGGGCGCGGGCTGGAACGTTATCAAGGTCATCTGGGGCCGTGACTGGGACCCGCTACTGGCCCAGGACACCGACGGCGTGCTCGTCAACAAGATGAACACCACCCCCGACGGGCAGTTCCAGACCTACTCGGTGGAGTCGGGCGCCTACATCCGGGAGAACTTCTTCGGCGGCGACCCGCGGCTGCGGAAGATGGTCGAGCACCTGTCCGACGACGACCTGCGCAACCTGTCGCGCGGCGGCCACGACTACCGCAAGGTCTACGCGGCCTTCAAGTCGGCCCGTGAGCACGTCGGCCAGCCGACCGTGATCCTGACCCACACGATCAAGGGCTGGACGCTGGGGCCGGACTTCGAGGCCCGCAACGCCACCCACCAGATGAAGAAGCTCACCCACGCCGAGCTGAAGGAGTTCCGCGACCGGCTCTACCTGCCGATCTCGGACAAGGCGCTGGAAGCGGACCTGCCGCCCTATTACCACCCGGGCGAGGACTCCGACGAGATCCAGTACATGAAGGAGCGGCGGGCCGCCCTCGGCGGGGTGCTGCCCAAGCGGGTCGTACGGGCCAAGCCGCTGCCGCCGGTACCGGACAAGGTCTACGACGAGCTCAAGAAGGGCTCCGGCAAGCAGCCGATCGCCACCACGATGGCGTTCGTCCGGCTGCTCAAGGACCTGATGAAGGACAAGGAACTCGGCGCCCGGTTCGTGCCGATCATCCCCGACGAGGCCCGCACGTTCGGCATGGACTCACTGTTCCCGTCGGCCAAGATCTACTCCCCGCACGGCCAGACCTACGAGGCCGTCGACCGGAACCTGCTGCTGTCCTACAAGGAGTCCGAGCAGGGCCAGATCCTGCACGAGGGGATCAACGAAGACGGCGCGATGGGCTCGATGATCGCGGCCGGCACCTCGTACGCGACCCACAGCACGCACATGATCCCGATTTACATCTTCTACTCGATGTTCGGCTGGCAGCGCACCGGCGACCAGATGTGGGCGCTCGGCGACCAGCTCGGCCGCGGTTTCCTGCTCGGCGCGACGGCCGGCCGGACCACGCTGACCGGTGAGGGCCTGCAGCACAACGACGGCCACACCGTCCTGCTGGCCTCGGTCAGCGAGGCGTGCGTCTCCTACGACCCGGCCTGGGCGTTCGAGATCGCCTACGTCATCAAGGACGCGCTGCGGCGGATGTACACCTCGACCCCGGACCACCCCGAGGGCGAGAACATCTTCTACTACCTGACCATCTACAACGAGCCGTATCCGCAGCCGGCCGAGCCGGCCAACTACCCGGGCGGCCCGGCCGCGCTCGAGCGGGGCATCCTGCGCGGGCTGTACGAGTACGCGCCCAGCCAGCTCGAAGGCGACCACCCGGACGCCCAGATCCTTGCCTCCGGCGTGGCGGTCCGGGCCGCCCTGCAGGCCCAGCAGCTGCTGGCCGACGACTGGGGCGTGTCCGCCTCGGTGTGGTCGGCCACCTCGTGGACCGAGCTGCGCCGGGACGCGATGGCGGCCGAGGAGTGGAACCTGCTGCACCCCGAGGCCGACCAGCGGGTGCCGTACGTCACCCAGGCGCTGGACGGCCGGCCGGGGCCGGTCGTCGCGGTCAGTGACTGGATCCGGGCCGTCCCGGACCAGATCGCCCGCTGGGTGCCCGCGTCGTACACGTCGCTGGGCACCGACGGCTACGGCTTCTCCGACACCCGGGCCGCCGCCCGCCGCTTCTTCCACGTGGACGCGGAGTCGGTGACCGTGGCCGTGCTCAGCCAGCTGGCCAAGCAGGGCGAGGTCAAGCACGATGTGCTGGCCAAGGCCATCGAGAAGTACAAGCTGGACCTGCCGGTCAGCGAGGCGCTGGCCGACCCGCAGGCGACCATCCAGGCCAACGTGCCCGGGCGGCCGGAGACGGAGAACCAGCCGGAAGTGCGGGGCTAGCCGGCGGTACGGGGCTAGCCGGCGGCTGGCCGCTGGTATCTCGCAGGCGGCGAGGATCGGCGCGGGCTGGTGGAAAGCCCGCGCCGATCCATGTCCGTCAGGCTGTCAGCCCGGGCTGGGCGTCAGCCCGGGCTGGGCGTCAGCTCGGGCTGGGCGGCCGGATCGAAGTCGTCTTCGGGGACGTCCCAGAACACGGCGAGGAAGTAACCCGCCTCGACCGGCACCGTCGCGGTCGTGCCGCGATATGACACCCTGACCGGCGACTCCCCGCCCGGCGACTCCGCCCAGAACGTGACCAGTCCATTGGCCCCGCCCGTCGACCGCCAGCCGGGCGAGTCGTTCCCGGCCACTTCGGACCAGCGGCCGCCGTCCCGGTGGAAGACCACCTCGTAGGGCACGACGAAGGGCTTTTCGTTGGTGAGCAGGAGCACCACGGCCCAGTCACCCTGCTGCGCTTCGCCCGCCAGGGTGGCGAACCGTCCATCCCCGAAGGATGCGAGCGCGAGGGCGGCCGGCGAATCGTGGCCCGGCTGATCCGGGACGGTCATCGGCGATCCCCTTTCAGGTGCGGCAGGCGTTCGGAACGTTGGTAAATGTTCCATCGGGCCCGACCACTTCGGCCATCACATGGAATATCTTGCCGGACGGCACCGAGAGGCTGCCGTGCGGGATATAGCCAATGGTCACGGTCCGGTTGAAACCGGAAGTTGTCTTTTTACCGCTCAGGTAGGTGCTGACGCTCCATTTGCCAACCGAGTACGAGAGCGGAGTCATCGTAATTCCCCACTGAAGCTTGTTGCTTTTCTCCTGGACCGAGATGAATCCGGCGTTGCCGACGTACTTGATGCTGTGACACGACGGGTAAGCCGTCGCCGCTGGGGTTGCGGTACCAGCCGGCGTCGCGTCGGTGCTGCCTGCCCGGACCATTCCTCCGTAATGGACGACCGTGGTGGCCGGCGTGGTGGCAGTCGGCGTGGTGGCGGCCGACGCGGAGACCGCGGGCGCGAACGCCGCCGCCCCCGCGCCCAGGGTGGCCGCGGCCGAAACAACTACGAGAAATTTCCGCATAGGAGATCCGTAGGCCGGGCCAAACCCGAATTTCCTTTTAAGGGAACTCTGCACGGCGGGCACCCTCTCTGCAACCGAATATGTTCCGGATGGGATTGGGTGCACACCGGCCGACAGCCGTGATGGCCCGTCTCATCCCCGCGTCCGCCCCGTCTCATCCCCGTGCCTGCGATCGTAAATCAACAACAATGTCCAACACATCGCAACAAAGGGGTGCTTTTACTACCCGGTTGTTGATGGGCCGCCCGGAGCTAGTAGCGGCGGTTCAGTCGCGGCCCGGACGTGGCGGGCGGCACCGAGCGGCACCGGCCTGCATCGATCTTCACCGGATGAGGGCCGGCCATCACCGCGGCGACCGCCGCGGCCAAGCAGGCCGTCGACGGTGTGTTCGTCCACGACGGCGGGCCCGGCGGGGCCGGCGGGCCCGGCCACGACGGCGCTCCTGGCCAGGACGACCTGGCCGCCGCCTTCGCCCGGGGAAGGGCAGGCACTGCTATCGGTATATCGGGCTTCGGCCGAGATCGTGGCGAAGGTCCACCGGGCTGTGGATAACGGCGCGCAATCCACAGCGGGCGGACTCGATCTTGAGGATGTGATCGAGCGTGCCTGATGATGAGGCCATGAACGATGCAGCGCGGTATCCGGTGGTCCAGCTCGGCGACGGGGCCGTCCGCGGCCTGGCCGAGGACGGGGTGGCGGCATTCCTGGGGGTGCCGTATGCGGCGCCGCCGTTCGGCGCCAACCGGATGCGGCCGCCGCAGCCGGTCGTTTCCTGGTCCGGGACACGGGACGCCACTGCCTACGGGCCGACCGTGCCCAAGGGTGACTACCCGCCGCAGTTCCAGCCGCTGTTCCCGGAGGTGGTGATCGCGGGTGACGACAGCCTGAACCTCAATATCTGGACCCCGGAAAGGGCGCTGACGGGCGCGGCTGGCCTGCCGGTGCTGGTGTGGATCCACGGCGGGTCGTTCATGAACGGCTCCGGGTCGCTGGGCGAGTACGAGGGCCGCGCGTTCGCCCGCGACGGCGTCGTCTGCGTCACGGTCAACTACCGGCTGGCGGCCGAGGGTTTCCTGTTCACCGCCGACACCCCCGACGGGGAGGCCAACCTCGGCCTGCTCGACCAGCTGGCCGCGCTGGCGTGGGTGCGCGACAACATCGCGGCGTTCGGCGGCGACCCGGCCCGGGTCACGGTGGCGGGCGAGTCGGCGGGCGCGATGAGCGTGACCACGCTGCTGTCGATGCCCCGTTCGGAGGGCCTGTTCGCGCAGGCCATCGCCCAGAGCGGGGCGGCCGCGCACACGATCAGCCCGGAGCAGGGGCGGATGGTGGCCGGTTATCTGGCGGCCGCGCTCGGGGTCGCGGCCGACCGGGAGTCGATCAAGGCGGTGCCGCTCGACAAGCTGGTGCGGGCGGCCTCTGACCTGGTGGTGGAGGTGCAGACCAACCCCGACCCGGCCCGCTGGGGCTCGCTGATGCTGAGCCTGCTGCCGTTCGCCCCGACGGTGGACGGCACCGTGCTCCCGGCCGCCCCGCTGACCTCGATCGCCACTGGTCAGGGCGGTGATGTGCGGCTGCTGATCGGGTCGAACCGGGACGAGGCGCGGCTGTTCCTGGTCGCCGCGGGCACGATCGGGGCTATCGACGACGCCACCGTAGAGGCGATGGCGGGTGCGTACGGGCTGTCCGGCGACGGGCTGACCGTCTACCGGTCCGGCCGGGCCGGGGCCAGCCCGGGTGACCTGCTGGCCGCGGTGATCAGCGATTGGTTCTTCCGGGTGCCCGCGATCCGGGTGGCGGAGGCTCGGGACGCCGGCGGTGCCGGCGACCGGACCTGGATGTACCGGTTCGACCACCCGGAGCCGGGTGATAACCACGAACTGGGTGCCTGCCACGGGGTGGAGGTCCCGTTTGTGTTCGACACGATCAGCCGGGACGAGCTGGAGCCGCGGCTCGGGAGTGCGCCCAATCAGGCCGCGGCCGACCAGGTGCACAAGGTCTGGGTGGACTTCATCACCGGCGGCGAGCCCGGCTGGGCGCCCTACGACCCGGCCGCGCGGACCACCGGGCTGCTGGACGAGGAGGTCACCGCGGCCGGGGACCCAGACGGTCGCGAACGGGCGGTCTGGGACGGGATCCGCTGAGCCTGCGGGCGGGCTGGCCCGGGCGGGGGCGCTCCGGGTCTAGGCCAGGGCCTCGTAGGCGGCGGCCTGGAACTCAGTATGCAGCGGGTCAGCGTCGGGCCCGGCGAACATCCGCTGGGTCAGCATCACCACAGTCAGGTCGTGGTTCGGGTCCATCAGCCAGGTCGAGCCGAAGCCACCCGCCCAGCCGTAGGAGCCGTCGTTCTGCACGGCCAGGCCGAAACCCCAGGACTTGTCCTGAAAGAAGTCCGGTCCGAGGCCACCGTGGGCCTTCTGCTCGGCCGTGAGCTGACCGGTCGTCATTTGGCGGACCAGCGCCGAAGGCAGCACCGGCGTGCCGCCGCCCAGCAGCATTCGGGAAAAGGCCAGCATGTCGTCGGCGGTCGACACCAGGTCGGCGGCCCCGTCGCCGAACCGGGGCGGCCGGCTCCACGATCCATCCGGCTCGTCCCAGACGACCAGCCCGTCCTGGCTGGGCCGGTAGGCGGTCACCAGCCGCCCGGTCTGGGTGGTCCACAGGCCGGTGTCACCCATGCCGAGCGGCTCGAAGACGCGGGTCTGCAGCACCTCGCCGAACGACTCCCCCGCCGCCCGGGCGGCCAGCACGCCCAGCACCGACGCGGCGGTGTTGTAGAACCAGCGCTCTCCCGGCTGGGCCAGCAGCGGCAGCGAGCCGAGGCCGGCCATCCAGGTGTCGGGGTCCGGCTGGGCGTCGCGGTTGGGCGGTCCCAGCGTCTCCAGGTGATGTTCGTTGGCGGCCGCGACCACCGGCCAGGGCTCGGGGGCGAAGAACATCTCGACCGCCAGCCCGAACCCGAACGTGAACGTGAGCAGGTCGCGGACGGTGATCGCCCGCTCGGCAGGCACGGTGTCGTCCAGCGGGCCGTCCAACTGGCGCAGCACCCGGCGGCTGGCCAGCTCCGGCAGCAGCCGGTCGACCGGCTCATCCAGCTCCAGCCGCCCCTCCGCCACCAGCGCGAGCACGGCGGCGGCGGTCATCGGCTTGGTGTCGGAGGCGATGCGGAAAATGGTGTCGCGCCGCACCGGCGCCCCACCCACGGCCATCGTCCCCAGCGCCTCGACGTGCACGGCGTCGCCCACCGCGACCAGGCCGACCAGACCGGGGACCTGAAATCGCTCCGGATCGCGGCCATCCCCGATGTACCGCGCTGCCACCTCGTGCAGCCGTTCACGACCGTCCGTGGTCAGCTCTGCGCTCACGATGTCCTCCAGCCCCAGTTGACTCTGTGCGCCTCGTCAGTTCTGACGTCGTGCCGGGCGGCGGCTCATCGTCGCGTCACTTTTTATGAAAAAAATGACAACCGCACCTGGCGCACGTGATTGTCGACGTTGAGATCAACCAGCGCGATCGACTGCCAGGTGCCGAGCGCGAGCCGCCCGTCGACCACCGGAATCGTGGCGTACGGCGGCAGGAACGCCGGCAGCACGTGCGACCGCCCGTGCCCGCGCGAGCCGTGGGCGTGCTGCCAGCGGTCGTCGGCCGGCAGCACCTCGGCCAATACCGCCAGCAGGTCCCGGTCGCTGGACGCCCCCAGCTCCATCACCGCGAGGCCCGCGGTCGCGTGCGGCACGAACACGTGCAGCAGGCCGTCGCTGTTGCTGGTCTCGGCGCCGGGGCGGGTGGCCTCGGCGACGAAATTCTGGCATTCGCCGGTCAGATCGAAAACGCCTTCGCGACTGCCTGTCCGGACCTCGATTATCTGGGTCTTCATAGACGTGACACTCTAGGCGCATGGCCACCAGCGAGCAGACCGGCTCCCATCGGCGGCTGCGCAAGGGCAGCAAGCGAGCTTCCGAGTCGTCAAAGACAGCGAACGCTGATACGCCTGATGCTGATGAGACGGTTGTGGCCGCTGATGATTCTGGTGCGAACCCTGAGGCTTCGGGTGAGGCGTCCGAGGTAGCTGAGATCTCCGATGCGGTTGGGGTAGGGAATTCCAGCGGCGCTAACGGGGCTGATAGTGCGTCAGGGACCACCGAGGCTGTCGAGGCGGGCGGCGCTGGCAAGTCCGCCAAGCCTGCCCGGACGAGCAGAGCCAATGGAGCTGGTCAGACTGGCAGTACTGATAGGGCTGGTCAGGCTGGCGGTACTGACAGGGCTGGTCAGGCTGACGGTACTGACAGGGCTGATGATGGTGGTGAGGCGGCCGATCCCGGTAAAACTGGTGGGCTCAACGGGTCGGCTGGGGTCGAGGGTGCTGCCGAAGCCCTTGGTGCCAACGGTGCCGGGGCCTCCATTGACGCCATAGATGCCATAGATGCTGGAGAAGGCATTGGTGTCGGCAATCCCGCCGATGCGGTTGGTGCCCTGGGTGCTGTTACCGCGCTGAGCGCGCCTGCGACGCCGGGCATCGCGGACGCCTCGGGTGCTGGCGGCTCCGAGGGTTCGGCCGGGTCGTCGGGGTCTCGTGGCGTTCGCGGTATGCGCGGCCGGGCTGGTCGCGGTGGCCGCGGCGGTCGTGGCGGGAGGGGCGGATCCGGGGCCAGCCGGGTCAAAGAAGAGACCATCGCCCGGATCGAGCGGTCGATGGGCAGCCTCGGCACCGCCGCCATCGCGTCCATGGACAAGCGGCTGCCCTGGTTCCGGGCCATGTCGGCCGAAAACCGTTCCTGGCTCGGCCTGGTCGCCCAGGCGGGGATCGCCGCGTTCGTGGACTGGGTGCGGCACCCCGAACGGACCCGGCCCGCGGTGGCCGGTGAGGTGTTCGGCACCGCCCCCCGCGAGCTGGCCCGCGCGGTCAGCCTGCAGCAGGCCGTAGAGATGGTGCGCGTCATCATCGACGTGGTGGAGTCCCAGGTCGACGAGCTGGCCGCGCCCGGCGGGGAAGCCGAACTGCGCGAGGCCGTGCTCCGCTACACCCGCGAGGTCGCGTTCGGTGCGGCCCAGGTCTACGCGCGCACGGCCGAGGCCCGCGGTGCATGGGATGCCCGGCTGGAAGCCCTGGTGGTCGGCTCGCTGGTGCGCGGCGAAACCGAGGAATCGCTTAACTCGTGGGCATCGGCGCTGAGCTGGACCTCCTCCCCCGTCGCGGTCATCGCCGGCACCCTCGACGCGCGGCCTGACGGGCAGACCGACGGCGAGGATTCCGGCGCGCTCATCGACGACCTGCGCACGGACGCCAAACGAGCCCGGCTCGACGTGCTGGCTGGCGTCCAGGGCACCCGTCTCATCGTCGTGCTCGGCGGCACCGACGACCCGATCAGCGCGGCCGAGCGCTTCGCCGGCCGGTTCGGGGCCGGGCCGCTGGTCGTCGGGCCGGTGGTGGCCGACCTTCGTTCGGCCGCCGGATCCGCCCGCGCCGCTCTGGCTGGCCTGCGCGCCGCCGCGGCCTGGCCGGACGCGCCCCGCCCGGTCAGCGCCGAGGAACTGCTCCCCGAACGGGCCATGGACGGCGACACCGACGCGCGAACGCGGCTGATCAGCCAGGTCTACGAGCCGCTGCTGGCCGGCGGTTCGGCCCTGGTGGACACGCTCACCACCTACCTGGAGCAGGGTTCGTCGCTGGAGGCCACCGCCCGCATGCTGTTCGTGCACCCGAACACGGTGCGATACCGGCTGCGACGGGTGACCGAGCTGACCGGGTACGCCCCCTCGGACGGCCGCGACGGGTTCGCGCTGTGGGTGGCGATCGTGCTCGGCCGGCTGGCGGCCGACCGGTAGCGAGGCCACAGCCCGCCGGACCGTGGGGCCGGCGAACCGCCGGACGGCCGGACCGCCGCTCGACGTGGCGCTCGACGTGGCGCTCGACGTGGCCCAATGGTCACCAAGAAAGAAAAGTGCACATTGAACATCATCTGTATGTGCACTTTTAGCATTTACTGGCGAATGCCTTGATTTCTATTTTCTCGTTCGATATTGTTTTCGAAGGCGACCACCGCAGAGCCAGTTAACGAAGGAGGTGGCCACAATGACCGACCATGCTTCCGGCGATCTGGCGCCGGATGAGCCAGGCGGCTCTCCCGCCCCGCCGCCGCCAATTCCCGGCGCCGGACCAGACGAGCCGGGCATGTGGCTCACCGCGTCGGCTTGGCTGCCTGCCACTCTGCTGGCGGAGCTGGAAAGCGGCGCTTCGGTCGACAATGATCACGCCCTGGGAGTCGCATTCAGGCAGGCAGGCCCACTCGACGAAATGCCACCCGGCCCGGTGTTGACCGCATTCCTGTCCGAATGCAGCGCTCCCACAGCCGAGTCCGGCATTGGCCGCGAAGAGTTCAGCCCAGCCAGCCCGCCACCCAGCGGCACGACCCAGATCGGCCCGCCAGCATCCATGGCCGCGCGCATCGCGAACGGGTCGGGGTTGGCTCAGCGCGAGGACAACGCGCTGCTCGGCCTCATCCGCGGCTGGCGGAAGGTGGCCTCGCTGGCGGCCGCCGCGGAACTGGCCGCGGTGTCGGAGTTCAGCCGGCGGAGGCAGGAGCAGGCGAAGTCCGACGGCGCTTCGGACGGGGCCGCCATCGACGCCGCCGACGTTGAACTGGCAGCCGTGCTGACGCTGACCACGCGCGGCACCCAGCTGCTGATGGACCGGGCGGCCATGCTGCACGAGCTACCGGCCACCGGGATAGCGCTGGCGGCCGGGCGTATCGACTGGCCCAAGGCGCTTGTTCTCATCAACGGCCTGAGCGGCCAGGATCCCGATCTGGCCGGGCGCATCGAGAGCCAGCTCATCGGCCGGGCTCCACAGCAGACCACCGGTCAGCTGCGCGTCGCCCTGAACCGGGCGCTTCTGGCCGCCGACCCAGCCGCAGCCGAACGCCAGCGCGAAGCCGAGGAGCGGCACGCCCGGATCGAACGGGGTCCCGAGCCGGGCGGCGTTACTGCCCTGCTGGCGGGCCGCTGCCTGCCAGTCACCGGCACCGTAACGGCCTGGAATCGCATCACCGCCATGGCCCGCCAGCTCCGGCTGGCCGGCGCCGGGGGCAGCCTCGATGAGCTACGCGTGCACGTCTACCTGGCACTGCTGAACGGCGACGAGGTTGCGGCGCCCGCCGCCGCCGACGGACCGGAGATGGACCCCGAGGACGACACGGCGGCGGACGAGTCAGCTCCTGCCAGCTCACAGCCGGGTCCGGTCGAGCGCCCGGCACGCGGACTGCGCGGCACCATCAACCTCACCGTCCCGCTCGGTACCGTCATGAGGATCAGCGATGGGCCGGGCCAACTGACCGGGTTTGGGCCGGTGACCGGCCATACCGCCCGCCAACTGGCCGACCGCGCGCTGGGCCAGCCTGGCGTCCACTGGTGCATCACCGTCACTGGCGAGCACGGCGAGGCCGTTGGCCATGGTTGTGCCACCCGCATCCGCTCGGTGGGTGGCCCGGCGGGCAGTCCAGGCTGGTTGTTCACCGTGAAACTGACCGCACTGGCCGGATCCGAGTGTGCCCATGACCGGGCGAGCCCGCACTACCGGCCGCCGCCGTCGCTCTGGCATCTGATTCAAATGCGCAACACCAGCTGTACCGCGCCGGGGTGCCGGATGCCCGCGGCGGTGTGCGACGACGACCACACCACGCCATTCGACCAGGGCGGTCGCACCTGCGAATGCAACTTGGGTCCGCTCTGCCGGCACCACCATCGGGTCAAGCAGGCCCACGGCTGGCGGCTCGAGCAACCCGAGCCCGGCGTGTTCGTCTGGGGCACCCCGTCTGGTCGGCGCTACATCACTGGTCCCGCCCAGTACATCGCCTGACCCGCACACCGTCGTCAGCCCCGTCCGCTCGGCTCCGGGCGGGGCTGACGGGCCAAGCGTGTCAGGGCTTCGTGGCCGAGGCCCGGATCTGGAACGGCGCCAAAGTGATCTGGTCGATGTTGGGGGCAGTCTCCGAGCGGAGCGGGTCACCGACGTCGCTACCCGAATAGATGTAGCAGATCGTGGTGCTGTCCCAGTTGTACTGCGGGTTGGCGATGAACTTGATCGTGTTGGTGCCCGCGCGCAGGCGGACGGGGACGGTGAGGTTCCAGAACTGGTTCCAGTCGAAGGTGTTGGCGAAGTTGACGTGGAAGGTAGGGCCACCATCGACGCTGATGTCGGCCGGGGCAGTCATCAGGTCCGGGTTGTAGTGGTTGGCGATGATGCCCTGGTTGTTGGCGTAGCGGACGGTCATTCCGTACGTGCCGGCCGTCGGCGCCTGGACGGTGAGCGTCAGCGAGTTAGCGGGGCCGCCGCCGACGCCGGTGACCACGCTGCCGTTGGCCTGGCTGTAGCCGCCGGCCACCTTGGCCGTACCGGTCAGCGTGCCGTCCTCGGCCTGGTAGGTGCGCGCTCCGGCCATGGCAGCAGGAATTGGAGTGACGGTCAGATTGTCCAGGGTGACCGCTCCTCCGTCACCGGCCACCATGACCTTGTTGATGCCCGCGCTGAGATAGACCCGATCGGCCGTGGTCGACCAGCCTTGACCTGAGCGGGTGCCAGCACCGAGACCACCGGCCAGCGCCAGCCCGTTGACGTCGACCCTGGCGGTGCCGTTCCCGCGCGAACGGAAGACCAGGTCCGAGTATCCGTCGGTGGCCGAGTACGCCCAGAACGTCACGTCCTGACCCCGGGCGATGTCGGCCGCACCCGCACCGGACTGGCCCTGAGGCCGATAATCAGCACGCGCGCCGCCGCCCAGCTGTGCTTGCTCGGCCTCATAAATCACTGAGGCGTCGGCAGACTCTGGTTGCAGGTCGATCTTGTCGATGATGGCGTCACCATGGGTGACCGCGCCGTCCGCGCCCACCGTGGACAGGCTGATCGTGTGGGCCCCCCTGGTGAGGTGCAGCTGCGCGGTGCCGTAGTTCCAGATCACCCAGTTGTAGGCGTCCGGCAGCCAGATCTCAGTCGGCGGCCCTCCGTCGACCCGGGCGAAGATGTTGGTCGGGCCGGACACGTCGGAAGCCTGCGCGTCACTCCCGTCGAACACCCTCATCAGGTAGTTACCGGTCTGCGGGACGTTCACGTTGAAGGTGATCACGGTGGACGATCCGGTCCGCAGGCCGCCGACGTCCTGATCCGCGTAGGTGGCGAAGCCGCCCAGGTTGGACGGAGTGCCTTCGGTGTTGATGTTCCAGCCGGTGCCGGTCATGGTGGCGTCGGCGGCGGGATAGCTGAGCGGGCTGGTGCCGTCGGCCGGGGTGGCCGAGCCGGTGCCGCCGGGGCTGAGGATGATCTCGTAAGCGTCCATCGAGGTGGGCCGCTGCGGGTTGGAGATGATCGTGGCGTTGCGGCCGTGGCCGGATGAGTCGATGGCGGTGGCGCCGCTGGTCTCGTCGAACTTGTAGTCCGCGACGTCGCCGGCCGCGGCCTGCCCGCCGGCCAGCGCCGCGACCTGGCTGGCCGACAGCGCGGTGGAGTAGATGCCGACGTCGTCGAGGTCGCCGCTGAAGTAGGGGTCGGCGGCGTACTCGGACCGGCCCAGCCAGTCTTGAGTGGTGGCGCCCAGGTCGGAGGGGTCCAGGGTCATACCGGTGTTGGTGCCGGCCACCTTGCCGTCCACGTACAGCGTGCCGGTGCTCCCGGACATCGTGACCGTGACCTGGGACCAGGTATTGAGTGGCAGCGTGCCCGTGCCGTTGATCTGCTGCTCGCCGCCTGCGCCGCTATCGGTGATGGCGAATCGGAGCTGGCCGCTGCCGTTGTTGAGGGTCAGGAACATGTAGTCGCTGGTGCCGGTGCCGAAGTCGAAGACCCGCTGCCAGGCGGTGTCCGCCGACGGATTCACCCAGGCCGAGACCGTGAAGTCGTGCAGGCCGCTGACGATCCCGGACGGCAGCGACACGTACTCGTCGTTCCCGCACAGGGCGACCGCGTTGCCGATCTTCCCCGGCACCCGGGCGCCAGTGGCGTCGCATCCGGTGCCGCCCGGCGGCCCGGTGATGTCCACCGGCAAGGTCATCGAGCCGTTGGACGAGACTGGCACGTCACGGTCGGCGATCCGGGCCGGCGCGGCCGCCGCCCCGGTCATGCCGCTCCAGCCGTCCTGCAGCACGGTGGCGTGCACCGTGTGGCCGAACACCGCCGGGCTGATGTGCTTGACCGTCACGTCGGCCTCGCCGGGCGGGCCGCCGCCGAGGATGATCCGGGCCTGGCGCTGGGCGCTGTTCAGCGAGGCCACCGCCTGCAGGGTGTTATCGGTGTTGGCCTGCGGCGGCGTGACCTGGGCGGACTGGCCCGTCAGGGACGAGTACCAGTTGTATAGCCACCACTGGGCGTTCGGGATGTTCTGCTGCGAGGTCGAGTCGCTCAGTGTGCCGTTTTCGTTCCAGTAGGGCAGATCGCCGCTGACCTTGGCGCCGTTGATCGCGGACAGCCACTGGACCATCCGGCCCGGGCTGGTGAGCTGGTAGCGGGCGGCGTACTCGTCCAGGCTGACCGGCAGGTCCAGGCCGAGCGGTTCCTCAGCGGCGCGGAACGCGGCCACATCGGGCGCGATGGTCGACGGGTTGTTCAGCTCGTGCCAGGTGATCACGTTGGGCAGGCAGTGGTTCTGCTGGCAGTAGGCCAGGAAAGAGGTCAGCGCGGCGCCCTGGTACTGGAAGAAGTTCGGCCCTGCGCTCCGGGCCGCCGGCCACAGGCCCTTGATCAGCTGGTAGGTCTGCTGCCACTCGGCTTCAAAGGCGGCCAGCGTGGAGGCGTTGTCCTGCAGCCCGGCGAACCAGTTGCCGTCCGGCTCGTTGTAGGGCACGAGCACGATGCGGTTCCGGTACGGCGACGTGAGATCTTGCTTGACCTCGGTCCTCAGGTAGCCCTGGTACTGGGCGTAACTGGTGCGCTCGTAGGGGAAGTTGCGGTACACGTCCGTCATGTAGATATAGATGTCGCCGCCACCGCTGCTGACGAACGGCGGGGCGATCTCCAGGGCGTCCGACCCGGGGTGCTGCTGGCCATCCTGCGCCTTGGTGTCGGTGGTCTGCAGCCCCATGCCCTGGATCAGGTTGTCCGACGGCACGCCCTGGTCATAAAGGCCGTACAGGCTTCCGTCGGCGCCGTGCCCGACCGGTCCCTCAGTGGCGCCGAGGTCGACGGAGAGGTTTTCGGCCGTGCTGGCTGAGGCGTTCGTGGCGGCCGGAGTGGCGGCCGGGTGGGCTGACCTGCTCGCGGCAGCGACTCCGGTGGAGTGGGTGGAGTGGGTGGAGTGGGTGGAGCGGCTGGGGTGGGTGGAGCGGCTGGGCTGGCTGGGGTGGGTGGGTGACGCTTGGGCGGCCTGCGCCAGCGCCAGAAGGGCCAGCGCGAGCACGGTCAGGATTGACGCGAAACGCTTCACGGGGACCTCTCCGGAACTCAGGCCATACGCGGCAGACTGATGGGAATAGGTTTTCCCAGTACCGTAGACCCGACATAAAACAGCGTCAATACTCAGGTTCAAACGATCTTGTGAGGTGGTGACGAGTGGCGTGCGTGGGAGAGGGAGGTTGCGTGCGGGTGCCCGGGCGGGGTGTGGGTACCCGGAGTTTGGCTGCCGGGTCAGTCGGAAGTTACGAGAAGTGGGTGCGGGGGCGCGGCAGGGGGCGGCCGTCGACTTCTACGTCGACCTTCTCGTTGTAGAACGCGATCAGGCCGGCGATCGGGAGCAGCTGGCGGGTGGGAAAGTCGTAGGCCCAGGCCAGGTCCTTGTAGTCGTCGGGGCCGGGCTGGGCGGAATCCAGCTGGACCGACCAGTACTGGCTGGTGATGCCCTTGTAGGGGCAGGCGGTCTGGGTGGGGCTGGCCACCAGGTGCGTGAACGACACGTCGGTGCGGTCGATGTAGTAACGGGTCGGCAGGCCAGTCTCGAAGACCAGGACCGGGCTGGTGGTCTCGGCCAGGGTGACGCCGCCCAGGGACACCCGGACGTGGCGGTGCGAGCGGAGCGCGTCGACGCGAGCGTAGGGGTTACGAGGGTGGACGAAGATCTCTTCGTCCTCTTCGTACCAGGTGTCGAGCGCGGACCACTCGAACCGGGCGGTGCCGGCCAGGCCGGGGATGGCGTCGTCGCCGTACACGCGGACCGCGCCCGGGCGTTCCTGGTGGCCGGCGTGCAGGCCATACCGCTGGGCCGTCCCCCGGCGGGTGCTCTGGTGGCCGCCTTCGTCGATCAGGAAACGCGGGTCGATGTCGCCGACCGGGATGTAGTACTGCGGGTAGTACGGGATCTCCCACACGTAGCGCGCGCTGGTGGTGTCGAAGATCAGCTGGTGGCCGAGGAATCCGCGGACCCGCCGGGGCGCGGGCTCGACGTGGTTGACCGATATCGGCGTCTGCGGGTAGTCACGCCCATCCGCACCCGGGACAGCGGCGTGGGCCGGGGACGGAGCTGAGGCCGCAGCCGGAGCCGGGGGCGCAGCCGGAGCTGAGGCCGCAGCCGGGGGCGGTGATCCAGCTGAAGCCGCAGCCGGGGGCGGTGATCCAGCTGAAGCCGGGTCCGGAATGTGGCCAGTTCCTGCGCTCATGTGGTCCTACTCCCCTGGGCGGCGCCTTCACGCCAGTATTTCGCGCTGTCGGTGACGAGTGCCGGCCGCCCTCGGGATCGGCCCGCACAGCAGCGTGCAACGGGCTGGTGACCCCCAGGTGAACGCTATTTGTCGGAACGGTACAAAGACGGGGGCGGAAAATTCGTCGTCTCCGTGATGGGTGTGGCGAACTCCTACAGTGCAGGCTAGGACGGTGCTCGTCATAACCGCTCCTGGCCAGGGGGCTCAGACCCCCGGCTTCCTCTCGCCCTGGCTCGAGATCCCTGGTGTCGCCGAACGGCTCGCCGGGTGGTCTGAGCTGGCCGAATGCGACCTGATCAAGTACGGCACGACCGGGACCGAGGCGGAGATCAAGGACACCGCGGTGGCCCAGCCGCTGCTGGTGGCGGCCGCCCTGGCGGCCGCGGAGGCGCTGTTCGACGGCGAGCTTCCGGCTCGCGGCCCAGGTCTGGCCACCGCCGGTCACAGCGTCGGTGAGCTGGCGGCCGGGGCGATCGCCGGGGTGCTCAGCCCAGCCGACGCGCTGCGGCTGGTCGCCGTGCGCGGGCGGGCGATGGCGGCCGCGTCGACCGTGCAGCCGACCGGGATGACGGCGCTGCTGGGCGGGGACGAGAAGGAAGTGCTGGCCTCGATCGAGGCGCACGGGCTGACCCCGGCCAACGTCAACGCGACCGGGCAGATCGTGGCCGCGGGCACGCTCGAGCAGCTGGCCGCGTTCGCGGCTGACCCGCCGCCCAAGGCCCGGTTGCGGCCGCTGTCGGTGGCCGGTGCCTTCCACACCGTGCACATGGCGCCGGCGGTGGACGCGCTGCGGACCGCCGCCGCGACCGTCACGGTCAGCGACCCGCAGATCGTCCTGCTCTCCAATCGGGACGGCGCCGTGGTCACGACCGGCGCCGACTGGCTCGAGCGCATCGTCGGCCAGGTGGCCGCGCCGGTGCGCTGGGACCAGTGCCAGCACACGCTGGCCGACCTCGGTGTGCAGGCGCTGATCGAGCTGCCGCCGGCCGGGACGCTGACCGGCATCGCCCGCCGCGCCCTGCCGGGCGTGGCCCTACAGGCGGTCAAGACTCCCGACGATCTGGACGCGGCGCGCAAGCTCATCGCCGAATACGGCGCTGACGACCGCGCTGACCACGGCAACGACGCCGGACCCGACTCGACCGGCCCCGCGGCCGGATCCGCCGAGGCCGGATCCGCCTCAGCCAACCCCACGGAGGGATCATGACCATCTCCATGCCTGCCGGCCCGGTCACCAGGCCGGCGGCCGAGGAGTATGACTGGGACGGCGAGGCCGGCTTCGGCATCGGCGGCGAGCTGCCCGAGTGGCGGCTGGTGGTCGCCCCCGCCCGCGGCATCTTCCACGCGCCCGAGCCAGCCACTAGCAACGAGCTGACCAGCGAGGACAGCCCGCTGCCGGTGGACCAGCAGACCGGCGGGACCATGCTCGGCCACATCGAGGCCCGGCGCGACCAGCAGCCCATCGTCGCCCCCTGGCGCGGCGCGATCATCGAGTGGCTGGTGCAGGACGGCGACCCGGTCGGCCTCGGCCAGCCGGTCGCGCGGCTGCTGCCAGACGACGTGCGCACCATCGCTTAGGCGGTTGAGACTGATGCAGCTACCCGAACCCGTCACCGGCGCCCGGATCCTCGCGTTCGGCGGCTACCAGCCGGACAACGTCGTCACCAACGACGACCTCGCCCAGGTCATGGACACCAACGACGAGTGGATCCGCAGCCGCGTCGGCATCATCAGCCGCCGGATCGCCGGGCCGGAAGAGACCGTGACCGACATGGCGGTGGCGGCGGCGGGCAAGGCGATCGCCGGCAGCGGGGTCAGCCCGGCCGACATCGACCTGGTCATCGTGGCGACCTGCAGCACCGAGGCGCCGATCCCGAACGCGTCGGCCAGCGTGGCCAGCCGGCTCGGCATCCACGCGCCGGGGGCCTACGACCTCAACGCCGCCTGCGCCGGGTTCTGTTACGGACTGGCCAACGCCAGCGACGCGATCCGGGCCGGCAGCGCCCGGAACGTGCTGGTCATCGGGTCAGAGAAGATGTCCGCCTGGATAGACCCGGAGGACCGGTCGACCCGGATCATCTTCGCCGACGGAGCTGGGGCGGCCGTGGTCGGCCCGGTCGAGAACCCCGGTGACGAGCCCGGCATCGGCCCGGTGGTGTGGGGCAGCGCCGGCGCCATCGCCGATCGGATCGTCATCAAGGACCGGACGTCGTTCCTGGTCCAGGAGGGCCAGTCGGTGTTCCGGTGGGCCACCACCGAACTCCACCCGACCGCGCTGAGCGCCCTCGACCAGGCCGGGGTCAAGGTCGAGGATCTGGCGGCGTTCGTCCCGCACCAGGCCAACCTGCGCATCGTCGAGGCGCTGGCCCGCAAGATCGGGGTACCGCGCGAGCGGGTGGCGGATGACATCCAGTACGCCGGCAACACCTCGTCGGCGTCGATCCCGCTGGCGCTGGCCCGGATGACCGAGCACGGCGAGCTGCCGTCCGGCAGTCCGGCCCTGCTGATGGGGTTCGGCGCGGGCATGTGCTACGCCGCGCAGGTGATCACGGTACCCTAGCCGGGCTTCCGACCAGCATGGACGAAGTTTTGGCGGCAAGAAAACCACAGTGATGGGAGATAGCGACAGATGGCACTGAGCGAGCAGGAGATCCTCGCGGGTCTTGGGGAGATCGTCGACGAGATCGCCGGCGTGCCCGCCGACGAAGTGACGCCCGAGAAGAGCTTCGTCGACGACCTCGACATCGACTCGCTGTCGATGGTGGAGATCGCGGTGGCGGCGCAGGACAAGTTCGGCGTGGAAATCCCCGATGACCAGCTCAAGGACCTCAAGACGGTCCAGGACGTCATCAACTACGTGCACAAGAACGCCAGCTGACCGCCTGGTCACCTGGGCGGGACGACCCGCCGGAGCCCTGAACCGACGGGGTCCGGCGGGATGAGATTTGAGGAGCCGATCACAGTGGGCACCAACGACAGGAGCGTCGTCGTCACGGGAATGGGCGCAACCACGCCCCTCGGCGGCGACGTCGCATCGACCTGGTCGGCGATGCTGGCCGGGCGCAGCGGGGTCAAGGCGCTGACCGAGGACTGGGCCAAGGATCTGCCGGCCCGGATCGCGGGCGTGGCCGCCGTCGACCCGGCCGAGATCGTGGGCCGCGTCCAGGCCCGCCGGATGGACCGCTGCGAGCAGTTCGCGGTCGTGGCGGCCCGCGAGGCCTGGGCCGACGCCGGTGCGCCGGAGGTCGACCCGGAACGGCTCGGTGTGTCGGTGACCAGCGGTATCGGCGGGATCGGCTCCACCCTGGCGGCCTACGACGTGCTCAAGGAAAAGGGCTGGCAGCGGATCAACCCGTTCACCGTGCCGATGCTGATGCCGAACGGCTCGGCCGGGCTCATCAGCATCGAGCTGGGTGCCCAGGCCGGAGCCCACGCGCCGGTCAGCGCCTGCGCGTCCGGGGCCGAGGCGGTCGGCTACGCCATCGACATGATCAAATCCGGCCGGGCCGATGTGGTGGTCGCGGGCGGCACCGAAGCGGCGATCATGGCCCTCAACCTGGGCGCGTTCGCGGTGATGCGGGCGCTGTCGCTGCGCAACGACGAGCCCGAGCGGGCGTCGCGCCCGTGGGACAAGGGCCGGGACGGCTTCGTGCTCGGCGAGGGGGCCGGCATGATGGTGCTGGAGTCGGCCGAGCACGCGGCCGCCCGGGGCGCCAACGTCTACGCGATCGCGGCCGGGGCCGGGTACTCCTCGGACGGGCACCACATCGCGCACCCGCACCCGGAAGGGGCCGGGGTCAGGCTGGCCATGCAGCGCGCGCTGGCCAACGCGGGTGTCTCCGCCGACCAGATCGCCCACGTCAACGCCCATGCCACCTCCACGCCGGAAGGCGACGTGCTGGAGGCCCAGGCCATCCGGTCCGCGCTGGGCGAGGACGCCGAGCGGGTGATCGTCTCTTCCACCAAGTCGATGACCGGCCACCTGCTGGGCGGGGCGGGCGCGGTGGAATCGGTCGCCGCCATCATGGCCCTCAAGGACCGGGTGGCGCCGCCCACGATCAACCTCGAAGTTCCCGACGATGGTGTCGAAGTGACCGTGTCCAGCGAGCCGCGGCCGCTGAACGCAGGCGGCCGGGAGCCGATGGCGGTGCTGAACAACGCCTTTGGCTTCGGCGGCCACAACGTTTCGGTTGTCTTCGTCGCACCGTAAGCCGTCCGGAGGAGAACTCAAGTGACCGTTCTGGATAACTCACGCCCATCGCAGCCGGACTCGGCCCACGTTCCGGCCCAGACGGCGGCGACGGCGACCGACCTCAACCTGCCGCGCGACCCGATCGCGCGGATGGAGGCGCTGTTCGACCCGGGCACGCTCGACCTGATCACGCCGGACGACGGCAGCGGCGCCATCGCCGGTACTGGGCTGATCCACGGGACCGGGGCGGTCGCGTTCGCCTCCGACCCGCGGACCCAGGGCGGCGCGATGGGTGAGGCGGGCTGCGCGGCGATCGTGGCCGCCTACGACGAGGCCGTGACCCGCGGCGTGCCGGTCATCGGCCTGTGGCACTCCGGCGGCGCCCGGCTGGCGGAGGGGGTGGCCAGCCTGCACGCGGTCGGCGCGGTGTTCGCGGCCATGACCCGCGCCTCCGGGGCGGTGCCGCAGATCTCGGTGGTGCTCGGCCCGGCGGCCGGCGGCGCCGCCTACGGGCCCGCCCTGACCGACATCACGATCCTCTCCGGCCACGGCCGGATCTTCGTGACCGGCCCCGACGTGGTGCGCAGCGTGACCGGTGAGGACGTCGACATGGCCCGCCTCGGCGGTCCCGAGCCGCACTCCCGCCGGTCCGGGGTGACCGCGATCGTGACCGAGAACGACGCCGACGCGATCGCCGACGCCCGGCGGCTGGCCAGCCTGCTCGGCGACCACGGCAAGGTCTCGGCCGACGTCGCCGAGGCGGATTTCGCCGGCCTGATGCCGGAGTCGCCGCGCCGCGCCTACGACGTGCACCCGATCATCAACCGGCTGCTGGACGAGCCCGGGATCGAGCTGTTCCCCAAGTGGGCGCCGAACATGGTCACCGTGCTCGGGCGGCTGGGCGGCGGCACCGTGGGCGTGGTGGCCAACAACCCGCTGCGGCTGGGCGGCTGCCTGGACTCGATCTCGGCCGAAAAGGCGTCCCGGTTCGTGCGGATGTGCGACGCGTTCGGCATCCCGCTCGTCGTCCTGGTCGACACCCCCGGCTACCTGCCCGGCGTCGGGCAGGAGTGGGACGGCGTGGTCCGCCGCGGCGCCAAGCTGCTGCACGCGTTCGCCGAGTGCGTGGTGCCCCGGGTCACCCTGGTCACCCGCAAGTCCTACGGCGGCGCCTACATCGCGATGAACTCCCGCTCGCTGGGCGCGACCAAGGTCTACGCCTACCCGGACGCGCAGGTGGCGGTGATGGGCGCGGTGGCCGCGATCCGGATCCTGCACCGGCGCACGCTGGCCGCGACCGAACCCGAGAAGCTGTCCGAGACCGAGGCCGAGCTGGCCGCCGAGCACGAGCGGACCGTCGGCGGTCTGCAGCGGGCGCTCGACATCGGCGTGGTCGACGAGGTCATTGATCCGGCCCAGACCCGGGTGATGATCGCCCGCGCCATCGCCGAGGCCCCGCAGGCCCGCGGCGGGCATCGCAACATCCCGCTTTAAGCGGGCGCCGGTCTAGGCTGACCGCGTGAGGTTGCTGGGGGTCAGCAAGCGGTACCGGGTACGCGGGGACTGGGTGCTGCGTGACATCGACGCGGAGCTGGCACCCAGACAGCTGATCCGGCTGACCGGGCCGAACGGGTGCGGCAAGTCCACGCTGCTGCGGCTGGTGTGCGGGGCGTCGGCCCCCAGCCGCGGCCGGATCACCGCCCGCCCGCCGCTCGGCCAGGCCGGTTACGTGCCGGAACGGTTCCCGCCCGAGTTGCCGTTCACCGCCCAGGAGTACCTGACCCACCTGGGCCGGGTGCGCGGGCTGCGCGGCGCCCGGCTCGACGGGGCCGTGATCGCCTCGATCGAGCGGCTCAGCCTCGGCCAGTACGCGAGCCGGCCGCTGCGGGAGCTGTCCAAGGGCAACTGCCAGAAGGTGGCGGTCGCCCAGGCGCTGCTCGGCGAGCCTGAGCTGCTCGGCCTGGACGAGGCCTGGACCGGGCTCGACGCCGAGACCCGGGCGGTGCTCGACCAGATGGTCGAGCAGCGGGTGGCGGCGGGGGCGACGGTGCTGTTCGTCGACCACGATCCGGCCCGGCTGGCGGGGCGGGCGAGCACTCAGTGGGCCTTGAGCGACGGGCAGCTGATTGAGTCTCTCGCGACCAATGAGATCCGTGCTTCTCATCAGGCTGACGTGACGACCCCAACCGGTCCGCTGCAATCGATCGTTATTGAGTTTTCTGGGCTCAGGAGTGAGCTGGGGGCGCTGCGGGGACTGAGGGGTGTCGTGTCGGCTGAGGTGGCTGACGGGGTAGGGCGCGTCATCGTGTCGGCCGGACGGTCGGATGACGTGTTGCGGTGGCTGCTTAGTGTGGGCGGGGCGCACATTGATCGGGTGGGCCAGCGGTGATGGCGTTGCTGCGGTACCAGGTGGCGCTGCTGGGGCGGTCGCACCGCTGGCTGCCACCGGTGCTGCTGTACGCGGCGGCGGTGGTGTCGGGGTCGTTCGAGGGGATGCCGCTGGCGGACGGGCTGGGCTGGAGCAGCGCGGCGCTGGTGCCGGTGGTCGGGTGGTTCACCCGGTCGGCGCTGACCGCGGAGCCGGCCCCGGCCCGGGCGTGCCTGGCCACGATGGCCGGGCCCCGGCGGGCGCAGCTGGCCACGCTGACGGCGGCGCTGGCGGGCGGGGTGCTGCTGGGGGTACTGGGGGCGGGGTTCGAGCTGGCCATCACCAGGTGGCCGACCGCCGGGGCGGGGCAGCCGACGGCGGGCGGGCTGGCGTTCGCGGGGGTCGCGGCCGGGCTGACCTGCCTGCTCATCGGGTCGGCGATCGGGGCGCTGTGCAACCCGCCGCTGATCCGCCACCGCGGCTACGCGGTGATGTCGACCGCGGCCGTGGCCATCGCCGCCGTCGCCGCGTCCGGCTCCCCTGCCAACGCCGCCATCCGCGCCACCTCGGCCACACAAGGGCACCCGCTGCCGTGGGTGCCAGTGCTCATCGCGGTGGTGCTGGCCGCGGTGGCCTGGACCGCCTCGGTGCTGACGGCCCCGCATCGGGCCACCTGACCGCCCGTCCGCCCGCAGCCCGGGCGTCCGCTCGGTGACGGCCTCGGGCGGTTGGTCCCGCTGCCTCAGCCGCCGTCCGGACCGCTCGCCATCGTCCCGCCCATGATCATTTTTAAAATGTGGTGACGAGCCGGGGTTGGGCGTGGCGCGGGCGAGCTGGGTGGGTGGCCGGGACGGACGGGCGACGGTCAGTCGGGGTCGGTGCTGGTGCCGGGGGTCGGGTTGCCGTCGTCGGGGGCGGTGGGGCCGATCGCGGTGTCGTCGGAGCCGGCGCTGAGGGGGGAGCCGGACTCGGCGGACGAGGCTGAGTCGGTGGGCCCGGCGGCGGGGCGGCTTTCGGCCAGGAGCTCCTCGAGGCGGGGGCCGGACAGGCGGCGGAACGTGCGGTGCGAGCGGGTCCGGTCGAGGATGGCGACCTCGAGCTGGCTGGCGGCCAGGTCGGGGCCCTCGCCGCCGTTGGTGCTGGCGGGGGCGCTGAGGGCGGTCAGGGCGGCCGACAGCGCTTCGGTCAGCGACAGCTCGGGCGAGTAGCTCTCCTTGAGGGCGGTGGAGACCTGGTCGGCCTGGCCGCCGATGGCGGCGAAGCCGTGCTCGTCGGCCACCGAGCCGTCAAAGGTGATGCGGTAGATCTGGTCGGCGTCCATGTTCTCGCCGACCTCGGCCACGATGATCTCGACCTCGAACGGCTTGCTGCTCTCGGTGAAGATCGTGCCCAGCTGCTGGGCGTACCAGTTGGCGATGCCGCGGGCGGTGACGTCGCGGCGGTCGAACTGGTAGCCGGTCACGTCGGCGTAGGTGACGCCGGCCTTGCGCAGGTTCTCGTACTCGTTGTAGCGGCCGACCGCGGCGAACGCGATCCGGTCGTAGATCTCGCTGATCTTGTGCAGCGCCCGCGACGGGTTCGGGGCGACGAACAAGATGCCGCCCGCGTACTGGATGACCACTCCGCTGCGACCGCGCGCGATTCCCTTGCGCGCGTAGTCGGCCTTGTCTTTCATCACCTGTTCAGGCGACACGTAGAACGGCATGGACACCGCAGGCGCTTCCTTTACTCCGAGATGGGCGGGCGGGAGGTGGGGTTACTCGATCGGTGCTTTCGGGCCGTCCGGGGACTGCAGGCGCTCCTCGACCACCGACCGGGCGACCTCGGTGGCCTCAGCGTCGGACAGGCGGCTGAAGCCGTCGCCGGTGACCACGGCCACGATCGGGAAGATCTGCCGGGTCAGGTCGGGGCCGCCGGTGGCCGAGTCGTCGTCGGCCGCGTCGTACAGCGCCTGCACGCAGACCCGCACGACGTCCTGGGCGGACTGGCCGTCACGGTAGAGCTTCTTGAGCGCGCCGCGGGCGAAGACCGAACCGGAGCCGATCGAGTGGAAGCGGAACTCCTCGTACGGGCCGCCCGCCACGTCGTAGCTGTAGATCCGGCCCTGGCCGGTGTCCTCGTCGTAGCCGGCGAACAGCGGCACCGCGACCAGGCCCTGCATGGCGGCGGCGATGTTGCCGCGGATCATGGTGGCCAGCCGGTTGGCCTTGCCCTCGAGGGACAGCGCGCGGCCTTCCATCTTCTCGTAGTGCTCGAGCTCGACCTGGAACAGGCGGACGAACTCCAGACCCACGCTGGCGGTGCCGGCGATCGCGATGGCCGAGAACTCGTCGCTGCGGAAGACCTTCTCCACGTCCCGCTTGACGATCATGTTGCCCGCGGTCGCCCGGCGGTCGCCGGCCATCACCACGCCGCCGTCGAAGGTGGCGGTGACGATCGTGGTCGCGTGGGGCAGATCGGTCAGCTCGCCGCCGGCCGCTGGGGACCGGTGCGCCGCCGAGCCCGGCAGCAGGTCCGGGGCGTAGCCGGCCAGGAAGTCGGAGAACGACGAGATCCTGGGGGCGAGGAACGCGCCAGGACGCCTGAACCCATCGAAGTCGGAGGCCACGCGGATCCTTCCGTATGTCAACGAAACCCTGAACAGACCCTACTGTGTCGACCCTACTGGGATGCCAGAGCCAAACACGAAGGCTGACGCGCTGCGCGCGTCAGCCTTCGGCGAACCCGTGGAGAGTCTGATTTGTCGGGCTGCCTACTGGCCACCCTTTTGGACGTAGGAACGCACGAACTCTTCGGCGTTCTCCTCGAGAACCTCGTCGATCTCGTCCAGGATCGCGTCGACGTCGTCGCTGAGCTTCTCGTGCCGCTCCTGGACCTCCTCGGTCGACCGGGCTTCGGTCTCCTCGGCTTCCTCGGTCCGGCGGCTGGTATGGCGCTGGCCGCCCGTGTCCTTCGTTGCCATCCTGGTACCTCCGTCGATCGGGGGTCTTCCCTGCCCCAAAGCTATCTTCGCCCGCGAGCGCTCAGTTCAATCGTGCTTCGCCCTACTCCGGTTGCCCGGAGCCGGTGCCGGTCAGCGCGGCGACGAGGTCGGCGGCGGTCCGGGCCCGCCGCAGCAGGTCGCCGACGTGCTTCTTGGTGCCCCGGAGCGGCTCCAGCGTCGGTACCCGCTGCAGCGACTCCCGGCCGGGAATGTCGAAAATTACCGAGTCCCAGGAGGCGGCGGCCACCGACTCGGCGTACTGGCGCAGGCAGCGGCCCCGGAAGTAGGCCCGGGTGTCCTCGGGCGGCTCCTCGATGGCCCGGCGGATCTGGTCCTCGGTGACCAGCTTGACCATCCGGTCCTTGGCCGCCAGCCGGTTGTACAGGCCGCGGGACTGCCGCACGTCGGAGTACTGCAGGTCGACGAGCTGGAGGCGAGGGGCGTCCCAGGCCAGCCCGTCCCGGTTCCGGTAGCCCTCCAGCAGTTCCAGCTTGGCCACCCAGTCCAGTTCGCGGGACAGCTGCATGGGGTCGTCGGACAGCCGGTTGAGCACCGACTCCCAGCGGTTGAGCACGTCGGTGGTCATCGCGTCGACGTCGGAACCGAACTTGTCCTCGGTGTACTTGCGGGCGAGCTCCAGGTACTCCCGCTGCAGCTGGATCGCGGTCATCTTGCGGCCACTCCGCAGCGTGACCACCTTTTTCAATGATGGATCGTGGGAGATGGCACGCAGATCGGCGACCGGCGACTCCAGCGACAGGTCGCCGTCCAGCGCCCGGTCCAGGAACTTGTCCTCGATCATCGACAGCACCAGGCAGGTGGTCCCCACCTTGAGGTAGGTGGCGACCTCGCTCATGTTGGCGTCGCCGATGATCACGTGCAGCCGCCGGTACTTCTCCGGGTCGGCGTGCGGCTCGTCCCGGGTGTTGATGATCGGCCGCTTGAGGGTCGTCTCCAGGCCCACCTCGACCTCGAAGAAGTCGGCCCGCTGGCTGAGCTGGAAGCCGCTGCCGCGGCCGTCGGCCCCGATGCCGACCCGGCCCGCCCCGCAGACCACCTGGCGGGTCACGAAGAACGGGGTCAGGTGGCGGACGATGTCGGCGAACGGGGTGGCCCGCCGCATCAGGTAGTTCTCGTGGGTGCCGTAGGAGGCGCCCTTGTTGTCGGTGTTGTTCTTGTAGAGCTGGATCGGGGCGGCGCCGGGGATGGTGGCGGCTCGCTCGGCCGCCTCGGCCATGATCCGCTCCCCCGCCTTGTCCCAGATCACCACCGACAGCGGGTTCGTGCACTCGGGTGTGGAGTACTCCGGGTGCGCGTGGTCGACGTAGAGCCGGGCCCCGTTGGTCAAGATGACGTTGGCCAGGCCCAGGTCCTCGTCGGTGAGCTGGGTCGAGTCGGCGTTCTCGCGGGCCAGATCGAACCCGCGGGCGTCGCGCAGCGGATTCTCTTCCTCAAAGTCCCACCGGGCCCGGCGCGCCCGTGCCGCTGTCGCCGCCTGGTAGGCATTGACGATCTGGGACGAGGTCACCATCGCGTTGGCCCCTGGCTGGCCGGGCACCGAGATCCCGTACTCGGTCTCGGTGCCCATCACCCGCAGCACGCTCATATTTGCCAGCCTATGCCCGCCGGACGACAGCTACGCCGCAGATGCACGACGGGCAGGCCCTCGGGCGACTGGTCACAGGTACTGGCCGGTGTTGGCCACGGTGTCGATCGACCGGCCGGCCTCCGAGCCCTGCTTGCCCGACACCAGCGTGCGGATGTAGACGATGCGCTCGCCCTTCTTGCCGGAGATGCGGGCCCAGTCGTCGGGGTTGGTGGTGTTCGGCAGGTCCTCGTTCTCGCTGAACTCGTCCACACAGGCCGACAGCAGGTGAGCCACCCGCAGGCCCTTCTGGCCGGTGTCGAGGAACTGCTTGATGGCCATCTTCTTGGCCCGGTCGACGATGTTCTGGATCATCGCGCCCGAGTTGAAGTCCTTGAAGTACAGGACTTCCTTGTCGCCGTTGGCGTAGGTCACCTCGAGGAAGCGGTTCTCCTCGGACTCGGTGTACATCCGCTCGACGGTCCGCTGGATCATCGCCTCGACCGTGGCCTCGGCCGAGCCGCCGTGCTCGGCCATGTCGTCGGCGTGCAGCGGCAGGCCGGACAGGATGTACTTGGAGAAGATGTCCTTGGCCGCCTCGGCGTCGGGGCGCTCGATCTTGATCTTCACGTCCAGGCGGCCGGGCCGCAGGATCGCGGGGTCGATCATGTCCTCGCGGTTGGACGCGCCGATCACGATCACGTTCTCCAGGCCCTCAACACCGTCGATCTCCGACAGCAGCTGGGGGACGATCGTGTTCTCGACGTCGGAGGAGACACCGGACCCGCGGGTGCGGAAGATCGAGTCCATCTCGTCGAAGAACACGATCACCGGCATGCCCTCACTGGCCTTCTCCCGGGCCCGCTGGAACACCAGGCGAATGTGCCGCTCGGTCTCACCGACGTACTTGTTCAGCAGCTCCGGGCCCTTGATGTTGAGGAAGAAGCTACGCCCGGCCGAGTCCTTGCCGCCGTCGGCCGCGGTCTTCTCCATCACCTGCTTGGCCAGCGAGTTCGCCACCGCCTTGGCGATGAGCGTCTTACCGCAGCCGGGCGGGCCGTACAGCAGCACACCCTTGGGCGGCCGCAGCTGGTGCTCGCGGAACAGGTCCGCGTGCAGGTACGGCAGCTCGACCGCGTCCCGGATCTGCTCGATCTGGCCGGACAGGCCGCCGATGTCGGAGTAGACGATGTCGGGGACTTCTTCGAGGATGAGCTCCTCGACCTCGGCCTTGGGGATCCGCTCGAACACGTATCCGGACCGGGGCTCGAGCAGCAGCGAGTCGCCGGGCCGCAGCGGGTGGTCGCGCAGCGGATCGGCCAGCCGCACCACCCGTTCCTCGTCGGAGTGGGAGATGACCAGGGCGCGCTCGTTGTCCTCGAGCAGCTCCTTGAGCATCACGATCTCACCGGCGGTCTCGTACCCCTCGGCGACCACCACGTTGAGCGCCTCGTTGAGCACGACTTCCTGGCCGGGCCTGAGCTCGTCGAGCTCGACCGCGGGGCTGACGTGCACCCGCATCTTCCGGCCGCCGGTGAACACGTCGGCCGTGTTGTCGCCGGTGGCGCTCAGGAAGATGCCGAAGCCGGACGGCGGCTGCGCCAACCGGTCGACCTCTTCCTTGAGGGCGACGATCTGATCCCGGGCCTCACGCAGCGTGCCCGTGAGCCGCTCGTTCTGGGCGGTCACGGCGGCCAGGCTGGCCTCGGTCTCGCGCAGCCTCTCCTCGAGAAGCCGCGCCTGGCGCGGGGAATCCGCGAGCCTGCGACGCAATGCGGCGATCTCCTCGTCCAGGAAGGAGATCTGCGCGGTAAGGCCCTTGACCTCATCGTCGTGCCGTGAGGCGCGCGAGCTGTCGTCCCTGTTACTCACGGCCCTCACCTCCTTCCGCTGGCTGAACTACCTAAGACCCTACCTACCTGAGAGCCATTCGTAACCTGATGGCCCGCGTTACGCCAAGCACATTTGCTAGTGGATTAATGCCCGCCTCCCGCAAGCTGAAGCAACCAAGGCGGCTCATCGTTACGGTTTAGACACATTTCGTTAGTGTTAACTTGTGTCCCCGTCCTCGGGGTGGGCCCCCTTGGCCGGGCGCCGGCGGCGGGGCGGCGGGATCACGCCGTCGGCCAGCCGCCGGGCCGTGACCAGGAACCCGGTGTGCCCGATCATCCGCTGTTCGGGCCGCACCGCGAGCCCGTCCACGTGCCACCCGCGGACCATGGTTTCCCAGGCCGCGGGCTCGTCGTAGCGTCCGGCGGCCCGCAGCGCCTCCACCACCCGGGACAGCTGGGTGGTGGTCGCGACGTAGCAGCAGATGACCCCGCCGGCCACCAGGGCCCGGGTGGCGGCGTCGAGGCTGTCCCAGGGCGCCAGCATGTCGAGAACGACCCGGTCAGCCCGGCCGGCATCGGCCCCCGAGCCGGAAGAATTAACCTGGGTGAAATTTTCCGCTGAGGGCGTAGGGCCAGCGGCGGGGGCCGGGCCGCTGGGGCTGGTGGGGTCAGCGGGGGCGCTGGGGTCTTCGGGGATACTGAGTTGGTCGTCGGCGGGCGGCTCGTCCTTGCCGCCGAAGTCGCCGTTGACCAGCTTCCAGTTGGCCGGCGGGCCGCCGTAGAACGTCTCGACGTTGCGCTGGGCGATGGCGGCGAAGTCGGGCCGCCGCTCGTAGGAGGTCACGGTGCCGGACTCCCCCACCGCGCGCAGCAGCCAGCAGGTCAGCGCGCCCGATCCGGCGCCGGCCTCGATGACCCGGGCGCCGGGAAAGATGTCGGCCATGGCCACGATCTGGGCCGCGTCCTTGGGATAGACGACGGCGGCGCCGCGCTTCATGGCCAGCGTGTAGTCGGCCAGCAGCGGCCGCAAGGCCACGTAGGGCGTGCCACCGGACGAGGTCACCACGCTGCCGTCGGCCAGGCCGATCAGCTCGTCGTGGCTGATCGAGCCGCGGTGGGTGAAGAACGACTTGCCGGGGACCAGCACCAGCTGGTGGTGACGGCCCTTGGGGTCGGTCAGCTGCACCTGGTCCCCCGCCTCGAAGGGGCCCCGGGGGGTGGAAATCATGCCGGAAGGCTACCGGTCAGACGCCAGCGAACGCGCCGTCCAGGTCGCTGGCGGTCAGCACCCCGTAGACCTGCCCGGACGGCTCGACCACCAGGTACTCGGTGGCGGGGGCCTTGCGCACCGCGTCCAGCAGCGCCATGCCGGACAGGTCGGCGGGCAGCACCAGGCTGGGATCGAGCTTGCGGGCCAGCGTGCCCGCCTCGATCCAGGGCCGCCGCTGGGGCGGGGTGGCGGTCACCGCTGACTCGCTGACGATGGCGATCGGGGCGTTGTCGTGGTCGACCACCACCAGCGCCCGGGCGTTGGCCTCGTCGGCCCGGCGGACCGCCTCCGACAGCGGCAGGTCGGCCGGGATGGGGATGGCCTTGCGGGCCAGCCGCCGGGCCTGGATGCCGGGCAGCCGTTCCCGGACCCGGGTCGCCTTGATCGCCTGGCCGGCCCCCATCCACATGATCGCGGCGATCGCCACCAGCCAGAGCACGCTGATCAGGTCGAAGTTCTCGCCGTGGGTGACGGTCCAGCCGACCGGCACCGCGACCAGCGCCACCGCGATCACCCGGCCCGCCCAGGCGGCGGTCAGGGTGGCCAGACCGGGGCGCCGGGTCAGCTTCCACACCACCGCCCGCAGCATCCGGCCGCCGTCCAGCGGCAGCCCGGGCAGCAGGTTGAAGACCCCGACGACGACGTTGGCCCAGCACGCCTGGCGGATGATGATCCAGACGACGGTGCCCGGCGTGGCCACGTGCTCGAGGCCGAAGGCGATCGCGGCCAGCACGAACGACAGGAACGGCCCGGCCGCCGACACGGTGAACTCGCGGCCCGGGGTCTGCGGCTCCAGCTCGATCTCGGAGACCCCGCCCAGCGGGTACAGCAGGATCCGGCGGACCGGCAGCCCGTAGCCGCGGGCCACCAGCGAGTGGCTCAGCTCGTGGATCAGCACCGAGATGTACAGCAGGACCACGAACACCGCGGCTACCAGGTACCGGGTGCCGCCACTGAGCGTGCCGGCCAGGTCGTTGGCGTACGTCACGATGAACACGCCCGCGATCACGAACCAGTAGGGCGAGACCTGGACCGGGATGCCGAACGGGCGCCCGACGATGATCCCGGCGGCGGAGATCCGCGCAGGCCGCTGCTCGCGGTCGCCGGGCTGATCACCGGGGGTCATGCCTGCCACATGACCGATGCTACGTGCCCGCGCGACCCGGTGGGGCCGTTGCTCGGCCGGTAGCGGAACTGGCCGCCACCCCGGCGAAATCGGCCATACTGTCGGCGGTCTCCCCTAGGGTCGAAGCATGGAAGAACTCGCCACCGCCCCGGTTCCGGCGGCGGAGGACCGGCCCCGCGGGCCGGCCTTGTCCCCGTCGCGGGCGGGCGACTTCATGACCTGCCCGCTGCTGTACCGGTTCCGGGTCATCGACAAGCTGCCGGAGCCGCCGAGCCCGGCCGCGGCCCGCGGCACGCTGGTGCACGCGGTGCTGGAGCGGCTGTTCGACCACCCCCGGGCCGAGCGGACCCCGGACGCCGCGCACGCGCTAGTCCAGCCCGAGTGGGAGAAGCTGGCCGCGGCCGAGCCCGAGCTGACCACGCTGTTCGCCGGTCCCGACGAGCTCCAGACCTGGCTCAAGGAGGCGGCCGCGGCGGTCGACAGCTACTTCCAGCTGGAGGACCCGCGCCGCCTGGAGCCCGCCGACCGCGAGCTGTACGTGGAGGCGGCGCTGGAGTCGGGGCTGCGGCTGCGCGGCTACATCGACCGGCTGGACATCGCCCCGGCCGGCGAGATCCGGGTGGTGGACTACAAGACCGGTAAGGCGCCGCCGCCCGACTTCGAGGCGCGGGCGCTGTTCCAGATGAAGTTCTACGCGCTGGTGCTGTGGCGGGCACGGGGGACCATTCCGCGGCTGCTGCAGCTGATGTACCTGGGTGACGGCCAGGTGGTCAGGTACGCGCCCGACGAGGCCGACCTGCGGGCCACCGAGCGCAAGGTGCTGGCGCTGTGGGCCGCCATCGAGCGGGCCCGTGAGGCCGGCGACTGGCGGCCACGGCCGGGGCGGCTGTGCGACTGGTGCGCGCACAAGGCGCTGTGCCCCGAGTTCGGCGGCACCCCGCCGCCGCTGCCGGCCCCCGCGGAGCTGGACGCGGCCATCGCCGCCACCGAGGATGCCGTCACCGGGGAGAACGCTTAGGCTCAGGGCATGTCGTCCCCGACCCCGAAGCCGATGACTCAGCCGGCCCCGGGCGGCCAGCCCGAGGTAACGGGCGAGCGCGAGATGTTCCGGCTGAACGCGCCGGTGGTGATCTTCTATATCTGGCTGGCGTTCGCGGCGATCAACGTGGTCGACCTGGCCGTGCAGGCCAAGCCCCGGTTCGCGTTGGTGGTGGGCCTGGTCATCCTCACCATCACCGGCGTCGCCTACGCCTGCGGGCTGCGGCCGCGGGTCATCGCCGACACCAGCGGGCTGACCGTCATCAACCCGGTCCGGCAGTTCCGCCTGCCGTGGTCGGTGATCCGCGCGGTCGACGTCCGCGACTGGGTGCGGTTCAGCTGCCGGGCGGACGGTGACGCCGGTCACGACCGGATCGTGGAGAGCTGGGCGCTGTTCGCGACCGCCCGGGTCAAGCGCAACTACACCCAGCGCGCCCAGGACTACGCGGCCAAGACCCCGGCCACCAACCGGATGCCGGACGAGGCCCGGCGGCTGATGTCCCAGCCGGCGGTGGTCATCATCGCCCACCGCATCGAGCAGCGCCTGGCGGCCGAGCAGGCCGCCCGGGCCAAGGCGGCCAAGGCGGCGGCCAGGACAGGCACGGCCGCCCCGGCGGCTGACGCCGGAGCGGCCGTGACCACCCGCTGGGCCTGGCTGCCGATCGCGCTGATGGTCGCGCCCGCGATCGCGCTGGCGGTCGTGCTCGCCCTCTAGTGTCGTGAGTCATTAATTCACATGTAGTGTTCTAGGCTTTGCTGCATGCCGAGTCCTGTTGCGCCTGCTGTGGTGCTGACTGATGACGAGCGGGTGCAGCTGGAGGCGTGGGCGCGGCGGCC
>Ga0213875_10000237_pt1 | contig 55333 bp, 39 predicted proteins | sample BarmaccomBMRX_R8_FD_160105 | JGI IMG/M metagenome (GOLD analysis project Ga0213875, IMG submission 160105) | Root-associated microbial communities from Barbacenia macrantha in rupestrian grasslands, the National Park of Serra do Cipo, Brazil - RX_R8 | ecosystem: Host-associated > Plants > Roots...
CGGACACTACGCGGCCACCGGCAACGGGCTGTCGTCGGCGGTGACGAACGGGCCGCTGACCGCGCTGGCCGGTGGCGGCGTCTACGCCTACGGCTCGTCGAACGCCTTCCCGGCCAGCACCTACCAGGCATCCAACTACTGGGTCGACGTGGTGTACTCGCCTTCCTCGGGGACCTCGCCGCCGGCGGTGACGACCGTCACGCCGAGTCCCAGCTCGACCGGCAATGCGGTCTCGGTCGCGCCCACGGCGACGTTCTCCCAGGCGGTGGTGCCGAACACGGTGTCGTTCACCCTCAAGGACTCGGCAGGGAACGCCGTCGCGGGCTCCGTCAGCTTCAACAGCGCCAACACGGTCGCGACGTTCACGCCGTCGAGCTCGCTGGCGGGGAGCACCACCTACACGGCCACGGTGTCGGGGGCGCAGAACAGCTCCGGCACGCCGATGAGCAGCCCCTACTCCTGGAGCTTCACCACCGGCGCGGTGGCTCAGTGCCCGTGCAGCATCTGGCAGAACGGGACGCCGGCGGGCGCTGTGGACGCCGCGGACACCAACGCGGTGAACCTGGGCCTGCAGTTCCAGGCCAGCAGCAATGGACACGTCACCGGCGTCCGGTTCTACAAGGAACCGGACAACACCGGAACGCATACCGGCAGCCTGTGGTCCTCCAGCGGCACGTTGCTGGCCAGCGGCACGTTCAGCAACGAGTCCGCGTCCGGCTGGCAGGAGCTGGACTTCGCCAGCCCGGTGGCGGTCACGGCCGGCACCACGTATGTGGTCTCGTATCACACCAGCACCGGACACTACGCGGCCACCGGCAACGGGCTGTCGTCGGCGGCGACGAACGGGCCGCTGACCGCGCTGGCCGGTGGCGGCGTCTACGCCTACGGCTCGTCGAACGCCTTCCCGGCCAGCACCTTCAACGCAACCAACTACTGGGTCGACGTCGTGTACTCGACGCCTTGATGAGGGCCACGAGCGGAATGGAGCATGAATTGAAGCGCGTTTTCCTCGCCGCGGCCGGTGCTGCCCTCGCCGGGCTGACGGCGTGCACCAGCCCCGCCGCGCCCGCCGCGCCCGCCTCAGCCGCCGCGGCGCGGGCCAGCCATGGAACCGCGGCCGTGCCGGTCAGCTGCAGCAAGAAGTACCAGGCCTGGGAGAACGGTCCGGGGAAGGGGCTCATCGCCGCCATGCGCGCCGTCAGCGTGGCCGGTACCGCCGGGGATCCTCAGGTGCTGACGGTCGCGCTGGACAAGGCCCGGCCGGCTGTTTCCAGGGGGGCCAGCAACCCCGTGCCGGCCTGCGCTGACCCGAGAGGGTACTGGGACGTTTTGCTGATGCATGTGAACGCCGCGGTGGCCAGCAGGGGCTCTGCGTCAGGCGTGCGGGCAGCGATGCAGGGCGTTCCCGAGATCGAGAATGAACTGACCACCGAGCTGAAGGACGTTTCCCGGTGAGTTGACAGGCGCCGGAGCCGCCCGCTGCCGGCCCCCGCCGTTACCGCCTGACTCGCAAGCCTGCCGCCGGGGGCGCCTGCCGTATCACGGCCGTTCGCTCGACGATCGTATGTATGCGGTTCACCAGTATCAACGTGAGCGGAGCAACGGATGGAGCCGGACGAACTGGTTTCTGTGGTAGTTCCCACCTACAATAGAAGCCGGACGATCAAGATATGCCTCGAGGCGCTTGCCGCGCAGTCGCACAGAAATATAGAAATAATCGTTTCTGACGACGGCTCTTCCGATGAGACTGCTGACATAGTGGCAGAATTCATGCGTTCCGATCGGCGCATACAGCTGATACGCTCCCCGGTCAATGCTGGCCCGGCGGCGGCCAGGAACCGCGCTATCCGGAAAGCGCGGGGAAAGTTGATATTCTTTACGGACGACGACGTGGCGGTCCCGCCAGATTGGGTTAGCAAAGGCTTGCGCGTCTTCAGGGATGCCGGATGCGTGGGAGTGGAAGGCCGGATCACCTACGTGTCCGAGACGTATAGTCCCCGCTACAGCGACCGGGTGGTCTCGAACCTGTCCGGCAATCACTTCATGATGGCAAATATGGCTTACACGAAAGACGTGCTGTTCAAGGTGGGCCTCTTGAACGAGTCCTTTCGTGTGATGGAAGACCGTGATTTGGCGATGAGAGTGCAAGAATGCGGTGACGTTCTGTTCTCGAGAGACCTCAACGTGACACACATGCGTGAACAGCGCACCATGAGGTCGTTCTTCCTGGAGGCCAGGTCATTTGCTGCGCAGGCCCAGTTCAACATGGTTCACAATAAACGGGACCGAATGGTATGGTTTGTGCACCAGCCTGAAAAGCTGCTGACGCTGATCTTCCCTCCTCTTATATTCGTCAGATACTTTAGTGCCAAGTTTGAGAGCCCGTTTGATTACCTACTGCTGCTGGCGCTCTATCCCCGCCTTTGGTACGAGCGCATTCTGGTCTGGAGATGGGCGATCCGGTATCATAAATTCATGATATAGGTCATGCCTGTCCCAAACAGCCCTTCCAGGTGAGCCTCCTGGAAAGGCTCACATCCCGCATGGGTGGCCGGACGGCCGCGAGCCGTCATGCTGCCCTTCTGTCCTCCTGCCTCATGAGGGGCGTCACGAGGAGCGACGCGGCCACGGTGAGATGGAGAAGGTACGCGGAGGCGTCGGTGAAGCTGACCTCGGTGTATGAGGCCAGCGTGCAGTACGTGATGAGGAACAGGGCGAGTGCGCGCCGTACGCCACGTGGCTGGAAGAAGGCGGCCACGAACAGGAACGCCAGCATCACGGCGCAGACGACCACCCCGAAGAGTCCCTCCATCATGTAGCTGGCCAGCCAGTTACTGTCGATGGGGAGGCCATTGACGCTCGCGTTGGACAATCCGAACCCGAAGATCTCCTGGAATCTGGTGCGCGGCTGGCTGAGCACGAGTGCCCAGAAGTTGGTCCGGCCGGTCAGGGTTGCCAGCCCTTGTGCGTTCTCGCCGCGTGCCAGCCAGGTGATCGCGACGTCGGCCACGGTCACGACCCCGATCGACACGGCGACCGCGGCCGATGCGAAGAAATTCCGCACCCGGGCGTTGATGGTAAAGAGGCTCAGGCCGGCGACCAGGATGCCCGCCACCAAACTGACCAGCGCGGTCCTCGTGTGCGTGAGGAGAAGGGCGGCAACGGTGACCGCGACGCCAGCCAGGGTGACACGTCCGCTCAGCAGGCGGGCGAGCCAGAGCACGATCGTCAGCCCGGACGCGACCGCCGCGTACTGAGCGACCTGCGTGGGGAACATCGGCCAGATCACCCCGGAGAGCCTGCCGCCCTGAGCGAAGGCATGACCCGGGGCTATCACCATGCCGAGGAGCACCGAGCCGAGCGCAACGTAGAGCCAGCGGAGATGGCACCGCAAAAGCAGCATGTCGCGCCGGCCCCACCACGGCGTCAGCAGCCAGAGTGCGCCCACGAACTCGGCGAGCCGGAAAGTCCGGTAGAGGGTACCGAGATGCTGCGGTTGCATGCTGGTGACCAGCGTGTCCACGACGAGCAGGCAGACGAGGCAGAGGAACACGTTCGGGCGCACCTTGACCTTGGGGTTCACGGTCAGCGCCACCAGAATCGCCAGCGGCAGGGCGCCCTGCGTCAGGGCCTTGCCAACGTGGGACGGTATCGGCAGGATCGCGATCCCGCCGACGAAGGTCAGGGTGTTGAAATACAGCAGACCCCACGCGGCATTGACCCTGCGCCGGACCGAGCGGTCCCGCGCCCCGGCCTGGTCCAGCGGCACCGCGCCCCCGTAGCGGCGGAGCGCGGTGACGGCCGAGCTCATCGGCTTACGAAGCCCGGAGCAGCCCAGCCGGCGCGGCGGTCACCGTGCCGGCATGGCCAGGATCCACCACTGCGACCTTCACCGTGTCACCTCGCATTGCTGGCTACTCTCGTCAGGGAGCCCCTGTACGGGAGCGCCGAGCGTCCGGTGATGATACGGCGAATGCCTTCCCGGCCGGATCCGGCGTGGATCGGGTCATCACCGCCGGCCACCGGCCACCGCCACCGGGCCGCGGCCACCGGCCGCCCTCACGGCCTAGCCGCCCTGGAAGGACGGCCTCGCCGCCCCTGAAGGAAGGACAGAAGGCGGGGCGCGATGAGCTCCGCATCGAAGTCACGCTGGAATCGCTCCCTCGCGGCTCTCGCCGCCATCGCCCGCGCCGGCTCGCAGCCGAGAAAGTCAATCAAGGTGGCCGCCGCCCGGGCCGGATCGTCCAGCGGCCAGAACCGAGCCTCCACGCCGTCGTCGCAGAGTTCGGAGACCGGTCCTATGTTTCCTGCCACGACGGGAAGGCCAGCGGCCATCGCTTCGATGATCGCCAGCGATGATGATTCGGAGTATGAAGCGTGGACGTAGGCCCGGTAACCCGGCAGGAATTCGCGCATGCCGCGCCGGAAGCCGTGGAAGCGAACCTGTTCTTCCAGGCCCAGGGAGCGAGTCAGTCGCAAGAGGTCTCTTCGGCATGGCCCCTCGCCGAACACATCCAGGGTGAAGGACCGCCCGGCCCGCTTGGCCTCGGCCAGGACCCATAGCAGGAAACGGTGATTCTTTACAACTTCAAGATTACCGATGGTGACCAGATCCCCGAGCGGCTCCGGGTCTGGCTCGGGGCGCAGCGGAGCCACGAAATTACCGATGACGGCACATGGTACCGCCGCGGCTTCCGGCAGCCAGCTCAAAAGCGCATTCCGCGCCCATCTGGAGACGTACACCAAACCGTCGACCTGCGGGATCACCTCCCGTTCGGCCTGCTGAATCGCCCGAAACACCGTCCCGCCGCGCTTGATCTGCCTCTTATCGGCCCATTCCTCGGCCTGGGAGATCCGGAAATGAACGGCCATTATCACGCGCTGGCGTGGCTCTCGCCGCGCACGCAAGGCTGCCCGGGCGGCCAACGGTCCCTGGGCGTAAATGACGCATTCGCCGATCTCGGCGAGGCGCCGGCGCAACGCGTTGTGGAGGAACACCTCATGCCAATGCCGGTGCCAGGCGACGCCAACGGGTTTGCTGCATCGCTCCAGAATGAGGCGGGGGCCGAAAACGGGCACTGTGAGCGCCCGGCCCCATGAGAACGGTGTGACAAGCGTGGCGGTCGTACCGCAGCCCGCAAGGTACTGCCGAAGCTGCCGGACGTGCGTGTGAACGCCCGTGATGCCTTCCTCCCGGTGCATTGTGGCGATCACCAGCGGCAGTGAAGCCTCATCCGGGAGTCGTCCGCCGTCCAGGTGAGACGGTCCGCCATCGTCGCAGGCCACGTCCACGAGAGCCGGCCTATCCCAGCCTGGACGGCTTCTCTATGAACGGCATGTCGACGATTTCTGATCGATCCCACTGACGCAAGATGCGCTGTCTCCTGTAGAGAATCAATTGGCGCAGGAGCGGAATATTATGGCGTACAAATGGTCCCATGAGGCGAGCTTTCATACCGTTTCCCAGCGAATAAAGCCCAATCGTTGATTCGAACTTTGGATTCTTGACAACTGCTGGGGGAAGGACGCAGCGCACGCGGTCGAGAATACCTTCCTTGTAGAAGAACCGCCATTCGTCGGCGTTTGCCCGAAGCGGCAGCGCGCGTTCACTCATGCGCATGCACGCTTCCCGCGTGATTACATAGGCGGCCGCATTCGCCAGCTGGCTGACGTCGATAGGCAGTGCGAGCAGCCGTGAGGACGGAAGATCGACCGATCCTTCCGGGCTCATCTTGCATGTGTCGGGACTACCATAGTTGAGAAGCGCCACTTCCGCACCGGTCAGATGGCCGGCCACGGCATCGACGAGGGCACCCAGGTCATCGGGCAACGATACGTCGTCCTCCAGTATCAATGCTTCATCCAGCCCGTCCGCGATCATTTTCTGATAGGCGCGCAGGTGACTCAAAGCGCACCCGGCTGTGCCTGCGGGGAAGGAATTTCTGGCGAGCAGTGAAGGATCGATGACAGTAGGGTCATGGATATCCAAATCGCGCCCATCGACGGCCGGTATGATTTGGTAATCTAGCCCGGTCTTCCTCAACTCGGCAGTGATGTGCGCCCGCCGGTCATGTGAGCGAGCCAGGTTGATGACGTAAGCATGCATGGTAAATTACCTTCCTGCCCTTGCGAAGCCAACGCCGGCGAGAACCCTTCACTGACTCCCCCGGCCACTGACGGCCGACGTCAGCGGGGCAGCGTACGGAGTTCGGCAGTGGCCGTGTAGAGGAGGTTGGATTCGGCGGCGAACTGGGCCAGTGACCGGTTCAAGAGTGCTTTGTTCAGGTCGATCCTTATATTTTCGACGTCCTGCGTATGTATGGATATCGCGTTACGGCAATCCACGGTTGCGCCGGAGAGCCCGGCGAGGACCTCGGCGTACAGCCGCTGCATGGCGGCATCGGGGATGGGCGGGGCTCCGCGGGCGGCCTCTACGCTCGAACTGAGACTTACACACCTCGATCTCACCACCGGGTACAGTCGGACCGCGGCGGCCTGCATGGCGCTTCCAAGGTGTACGGTCACGGCCGACAATGCGGCTCCGCCAGGGCCCGCGTTCCACCGCGTGATCTGGGGTTTGAGTTCCCGCGGCCACCGCAGGGCTGTCCTGGCGATTCCATCGCTCGTGTTCCCGGGCCCGGTGGCGCCGCGGCCGGACACGCCGGGAACCGCCGGCTGCCCGGCACGGACCGCGGGAGCCGTCCGCTGCGCAGCCCCGGCCGCGGGAGCCGGGCTCCCGCTCTGGCCGGCGAGGCGGCCAGTCTGCCCGGCGGGCGAGGAGAACACCGCTACCGACACTCCGGCCACGATCGCGCACGCGCCCACGGCGAGCGCGGCCGGCAGCATCCGGCGTGAGCCGTTGCCGCCGGCCCGGAGAACCAGGGTGCGGCCCCTCCATCGCTTATCGAGGTCGTCAGGTGGTTTCAAAAGTCCAGATTGGTCATCCATAATGGACTCCCCCCTCCTCACAAGTGGACGCCCGACGATGCCGTCAGGTTTACCGCAGGTCAGCCGGGGTGCGGCGGCATGGACATCTCGCCGCATCTCCGCGCATCTCAGGCATTTCGCAAAAGGCAATGACCAAGATGCCCGAAGAGCCGCATGAAGAAGAGAGGCGTAAAGCATGGACGATCCGCGAGTCGAGCCGACCGCTGATGTCGATGACAGCGCCGTGCTAGGTGCCGGTACCACGGTCTGGCACCTGGCGCAGATTCGGGAGAACGCCCGGCTCGGCCGTGCCTGTATCGTCGGGCGGGGCGCCTACGTGGGCCCGGGAGTCATCATCGGGGACAACGTCAAGCTGCAGAACTACGCGCTTGTCTATGAACCGTCCCGCCTGGAAGACAACGTGTTCATCGGCCCCGCTGCGATTCTCACCAACGATATGTATCCTCGCTCGGTCGATGTGTCCGGCGAACTCAAACGTCCCGCGGATTGGGACGCTCTGGGCGTGGTCGTCCGGGAGGGCGCCTCGCTCGGCGCGCGTGCCGTCGTGGTGGCGGGCTGCTCGATCGGCTGCTGGGCGCTGGTCGCGGCCGGCGCCGTGGTGACCCGGGATGTACCAGGTTTCGCTCTGGTCGCCGGGACGCCCGCGCGGCGGATCGGGTGGGTCGGCCGCGCCGGAGTTCGCCTGGCGGCGGCCGGTGACGGCCGGTGGCGCTGCCCGCAGACAGGGGAATTGTATGCAGAAGAGGACGGCGTCCTTCTGGGGCCCCGGTGAGACCGGCCAGACGGACGGGCCTGGCGCGTCTCCACGGTGCGGGCCCACGATGGCAGCGGGGCCGCTGGCGCATTTGGCCCCACTGGGCGGGGCCGCTGGCGCATTTGGCCCCGCGCAGGAGCCGGCTGCCGGCGACAGGGTGTTACCCGTGGGCATGCAGGCGGGTGGAGTGGCCGAACAGTCTAACGGTGTCAGCCGTCCAGTTTGAGCTGTCCGGTGAGGAAATCGATCAGCGCGCTGGCGCTGGCTGCCGGTGAAAATGCATCGACACGCTGCCGGCCCGCCTTGGAGTATCGCGCGCGTACATCTGCCTGCAGCATACGTACCATGGCCCCGGCGAGCTTTTCCTTGTCTCCTCGGGGCACGAGAAGACCATACTTACCGTTTTCCGTCACGAAGCGGGGACCGCCCCCATGGGCATCTGTGGTGATGACCGGGCAGTCGGCACTCATCGCCTCGGTTAGCACCTGTGCGAAACCCTCCTCGTCCGAGGGGAGCACGAAAGCCCAGGCGCGGGCGGCGAATTGCAACGGGTCTTCAACCCATCCGACTGTCTCGGCATCGGCGCTGAGCCCGAGTCGCCGGATCTGTTCGGCGGCGTCCGGCCGCCCCGCTCCCTCGCCCACGATGAGCAGGCGAGCCTCGTGATGCTGGCGCACGTCCGCGAAAGCGTCGATGAGCAGGTCCAGCCGCTTCCAGTAAGTCATGTTCGAGGTGTGCACGAACACCGGAGGCTCTCCATCTCGCAACCACGGATGGGGAGGGGAAGCCAGAGTTCCGGAGAACCGCGGGATGGGGTTGGGCACCAGGGCCACCGACGAGGGGCCCAGTCCACACCATCGGATGATGTTCTCCCGTACGGCCGGTGAAGGGCAGATCAGCCCGTCGGCGAACCGATAGCCCAGTTTGGCTACCCACTTGTTATCTCGCCATGGGTTGCTCGCGTGCGAGGACTCGACAGGGTGATCCTGCACCAGAAGGAGCTTTCCCTGCCAGCCGGGTGGCGTGCGAGCCACCCACGATGCCGCCAGGCCCACAAAGTTTGCATGCATCTGGCGAGTGATCAACACGTCCGGCTTCTGCGCGCGCAGGTAACGGACAATGCCCGGGAGCGAGCGCGACGCCCTATCGACGCCCAGGCGGTGAATCCGCACCGCCGCTGGGAGCCACGGTGGCGGGGGATCGGCGCTGTAACACAGCAGGCTCGCCTCAACCCGGCCGGTCTCGGTCAGGCCAAGAGCGAGCCGGCTTGCGGCATTGCCGTGCGCACGCTTGCTGGGGCTGTCAACGAGCAGGGCTACGCGGATCGTCATGGTCACCCGCACTCAAATCCGTGCCGGAGAGGCTGGGGCAACCGTCAGCGGAGAGGCTGGGGCAACCGTCAGCGGCCGCTCCAGGTCAGGTGCACGGCCTCGAATGAGCACGGGCCGGCGAGGAAGACTCGCCCCGGGATTGTTCGCCGCACGGGACGGCTCGCCATCGTTGTGCGTCACCTACATACGAGCGCGCCCGCCACCTGCCTGATACGCCGCAGCCGAGCGATGCTTTGACGCGCAGGCAGAGGCCCGCTGCGGCGCGGTCACCGGCTAACAGCCGCGCTGGATGACCAGGGCTTTGACGAGTGCCCCCCATTCGTAGGCGATCTGGTACGGCCACATGGCCGCCCTGATCGGAGCCGCCACCGCGTAAACCTGGCCCGCGAAACAGCGTTCGACGCGCAGCCGGGCGCGCCAGGCCTGCGGGGTGATGGCGACCACGGCGACAGAGCGCCAGTGGTACCTGTTCGCGAGCCGCCCGACGAACTCGGCCTCGCCCTGGGTCGTGGGGGGCGCCGGGTTGAAGCAGATCAGCGTCACCCCAGCCACCGGCCGCGGGCAGGGATCGTCGGCGGCAACCGTGCCCCGGGATATCACGAGAAAGGCCGCCCGGTGCTGCGCGGCAAGGCGCATGGCGACGCTCAGCGCGCCGCCGCCGGGGCCGTCCACCATCACTATGGCGCTGACCCAGGGCGGCACGCCCTGGGCTGGCCAGATGAACAGCCTGGCCGTCGCGGCGCAGAAGGTGGCGAAGATCACCGTCAGCGCGATCAGCGCCTTGCGCCAGCGCATGCCCCGGCGCTCGCCCCGGCGTGACGGGGTCGCCGCCGCCGTGACCGTGCCCTCGCCGGGCGGCACGGACACGTCTTCCGGCGGCACAGGCGGCCTTTGCCTGCCAACGTCCACGATTCCCCCTGTCGCCATGCCGCAGCTCCACGGTAGCGCGCCGGCCGTCCGTCACCGCCAGGCCACTCGGCCGTGGACGCACTCCTCGCGTTTGCCGCTGTTGCCCGTTCCTTCTGATGCGACCGTCAGCGAATGCGCAGCTGTGTCCGGAAGGTACCGCCTAGCTGCGTAAACCTTCGTGCCTGGCCGCGCGTCCTGTTAGATGGGGAGATTTTTGGGGGGGCTGGGCCCGTCTATGGCGACGGCTCACTTTCACCGCAGGCCCCGGCAACGTAACGGAAGCATTTACGCGAAAGGCAGTCTGCGGTGGCCTCGAGCTCACGCTCACGATTTTTCAGTGCCGCGGCGGCGGTGCTGCTGGCGGCGTCGGTTCTTACCGCGTTTACCGCCGTATTCACGCGGACCAGCGCGAGTGCCGCGTCCTATCAGGACTGGCCCATGTTCCTGCAGAATCCGTCCAGGACCGCCGCGACCGCCGATCCCAAGCTGAACGCGAGCAGCGTGCCCGCCCTGAAGCTGAAGTTCACGTTCGCGGCCGGCGGGGTGATCGCGAGCTCGGTGAGCATCGTCGGGACGACGGCGTACTTCGGCTCCTGGGACGGCTACGAGTACGCGGTGAACACCACGAACGGATCGCTGATCTGGAAGCAGTTCCTCGGCACGACGACGGATCCCGGGTGCAATCCCGTCAACATCGGCGTCACGTCCTCCCCGGCGATCGTCAACGGCGTGCTCTACGTGGGCGGCGGCGGCCCGTACTGGTATGCGATCGACCCCGCCACCGGGAACATCCTGTGGAAGGTGTACACGGGGGACAACAGCCAGGCGGGGGCGCACTACAACTGGTCCAGCCCGCTGATCGTCGGCAACTACGCCTACGTCGGCATCGCCAGCAACTGCGACAACCCGCTGGTCCAGGGGCAGCTGCTGCAGGTGGCGATCTCCGGCCCGCAGCAGGGCCAGATCGTCAACAGCTACAGCTTCGTGCCGAACGGCCAGGTGGGCGGCGGTGTGTGGACGACGCCGGCCTACGACGCGGCGACCAGCACGATCTTCGTGTCCACGGGCACCCTGAACGATCACACCCAGACGCAGTCACAGGCCATCGTCGCCCTGAACGCCACCACGCTGCAGTACGAAAGCTCCTGGCAGCTTCCGTTCGAGGCGTCCGTCATGGACTCGGACTGGGGTACCACGCCGACGCTGACCACCGACGCGGCCGGCGATCAGCTGCTGTCGGTGGCGAACAAGAACGGCATCCTGTACACCTTCAAGCGCGGCAACCTCGCCGCGGGGCCGGTCTGGCAGCACCAGATCGCGATCGGCGGCGACTGCCCCACCTGTGGTGACGGGACGATCGCGTCCGGCATCTTCGCGAACGGTGTGCTGTACTACGCCGGCGGCAGCAACGTCTCGGGCGGCCACGGGTCCGGCGGCTCGATCACCGCGTTCAACCCGGGCACCGGCGCCGTGCTGTGGAGCCGCCAGACCGAGGGCCCGGTCCTGGGCTCGCCCGCGTACGTCAACGGCCTGATCGGCCTGGTCCAGGGCTCGACCTTCGAGGTGCTGAACGCCGCCGACGGCACGCTCTTGTACTCCTATGTGATGCCAGCGCCGTCTTACGGCGCGGTGTCGGTGGCCCGGAGCCAGTTCTACGTGGGCGACGGCAACAAGGACCTGTACGCCTTCGGCCTGCCGGGCCCGGCCACCGCGCCGCCGGCCGACCCGAACTGCCCGGGCGGCTTCACCTGCCAGGACATCCGCAGCCCCGCCGTCGCGGGATCGGAGAGCACCAGCAACGGCGTGCTCACGGTGACCGCGTCGGGCGCCGCGATCCACGGGACGTCCGACCAGTTCCGGTTCGTTTCCAAGCCGGTCACCGGCGACTCCCAGTCCAGCGTGGAAGTACTGTCGCAGAGCACGCAGAACACCCAGCCGCAGGCCGGGCTCATGGCACGGCAGAGCACGGACCCGACGTCACCGTTCTACGCCGTGCTCGCCTATCCCAACGACCTCACCGAGGGCAACCCGAACCCCGACCTCGTGATCTGGTACCGGACCGCGTTCGGCGCCAACTCGATCGAGCTGACCAAGCTCTTGCCGGCGAACAAACCGGTCTACCTGATGATCCAGCGGAAGGGCAACCTGTTCAGCACCGGCTACTCCACGGACGGGGTCAGCTATCAGCTGATACCGGGGACCACCGCGGACCTCGACATGCCCGCGACGACCCTCCAGGGGATAGCGGTCGACTCCGGGTCGACGACGAACACCGGCACGGCCTCGTTCAGCAACATCTCGGTCGGGAACCCCATCAGCACGACGATGACGCCACAGCCTCCGGCGGACCCCTGCCCGCCGAGCTGGACCTGCACCGATGCCGGCAACCCGAACCCGCCGGGCGACACCACATCCAGCGGGTCCGGCAGCTTCACCCTGGACGGCACCGGCACGGGCATCACCCTGGGCAGCACGGACTCGCTCCACTACGTCTACCGGCAGGTTTCGGGAGACGAGGCGCTGAGCGCCCAGGTGGTCACCCAGTCGGGGTCGCCCGCCACGGCGCAGGAGGGAATCATGATGCGGGCCAACGCCGGCGTCACCTCTCCCTACTACGCCGTCCTGCTCAATCCCGGCGGGCACGCGACCATTCAGTGGCGAACCTATGACGGGGTGCCGAACCGGACCGGGACGATCTCGCTGACCAGCGTCACCTCGCCCGCCTATGTGGAGATCGTGAGCTGGCAGGACACCGCGCTGAACCAGATGTACTTCTCGACGATGACATCCGCCGACGGGACCACCTGGACGCCTGTGCTCGGCTCCACTCAGGCGATCAACATGGGCTCCAGCTTCCTCGCGGGCATGGCGGCGACGGCGAACGCGCCGCGGGTGGCCCCGCCGGTGGCCTACAACAGCGTGACGCTCGCCGCCGCGAACACGCAGCCGCCGGGCATCTGCGCGGCGACCTTCACCTGCGCCGACATCGGCACCGACATCCTGCCGGGCAACCAGGTGTACCTCACGCCGCAGCAGGGCGGCGGGACCGCCGGGAAGTGGACCATCCAGGCGGGCGGCTCGGATATCTGGGCGAACTTCGACAACTTCCGCTTCATCTCGCAGAGCTTCCCGCAGAACCCGGCCAACTCAGCCAACGGGGACGGGACGGTCAGCGCGAGGGTGGTCTCGCAGGCCAATCCGGGCGGCCCGTGGATGAAGACCGGCGTCATGATCAGGTCCAGCGCCACCGACCCGCAGGCGCCCTACTACGGGGTGTTCGTAACCCCGGGCAACGGCATCACGATCCAGTGGCGCGGCTCGGAGAACGCCCAGACCAGCCAGCTACTCAGCTCGGCTAGCACCCAGGCGCCGGTCTGGCTGATGGCCAGCCGGTACACCGACACCGCGCACAACACCGTCTACTACAGCGCCTACATGTCGGCCGACGGGGTGAACTTCACGTACATCGCCGGCTCGACGGTCGCGCTGAACCTGCCGGGGCCACTGGCCGGCGGCATAGCCAGCGACTCCTACAACTCCACGACAACCTCGACGGCGACCGTGGACAACTTCGCGTCGCTGCCGGGCTCCCAGCCACCGCCGTTCATCTGCCCGAGCGCCTGGACCTGCACGGACGTCGGCGGGGCGCTGCCCGCCGGCCAGGACCAGCTCACCAGCTCGGGCACCTGGAACGAGGTCGGCGGTGGCGGCGACATCTGGGGCTCGGCCGACGCCCTCCACTTCGTCTACCAGACGCTGTCCGCCGACGGCACCGTGACCGCGCACGTCACCTCGCAGCAGGCGACCGACCCGTGGGCGAAGGCCGGGCCGGTGCTGCGCGCAAGCACGGATCCCGGGTCCCCGTATTACGCGGTGTTCATAACGCCCGGCAACGGGATAGCGGTGCAATGGCGCGCCACCCAGGGCGGCTCGACCAGCCAGCTGCTCGCCACCGGCACGGTACCCGAGTACCTCATGATCGGCAGGTACACGACGACGGGGAGCAACCCGCAGACCTACTACACGGCGTACACCTCGCCCGACGGCAGCACCTGGACGGCGATCCCCGGCTCGACGCAGACGCTCAGCATGACCGGTTCGCTGCTGGCCGGCTTCGGGATCACCTCGCACAACCAGGGCACCGGCTCCGCCGTCACCCTCGACACGGTCAGCGTCACGGCGGGTGAGTTCCAGCCGCCGGGTATCTGCCCGGCCGGATGGAACTGCGCCGACATCGGCACCGTGACTCCGGGCCCTGGCGGCCAGAGCCTGTCGGGCTCCGCCTGGACGGTCCAGGGCGGCGGCGGCGACATCTGGGCGACCTCGGACTCGTTCCACTACGTCTGGCAGACGATGTCCGGCGACGGCACCGTGAGCGCCGAGGTCACTTCGCAGACGAACACGGACCCGTACGCGAAGGCGGGAGTCATGATCAGGCTGTCCTCCGATCCGGGGGCGCCCTACTACGCTGTGTATGTGACTCCCGGTAACGGCATCGTGGTGCAGTCGCGCGACGCCGCCGGTGACAACTCCGTCCAGGAGACCTCGCTGGCCGGAACCACGCCGGTCTACTTGCAGATCACCAGGACAGGCACCACCTTCGCCGCGGCGACGTCCACCGACGGGGTCAACTGGACGCCGGTACCCGGCTCCGCGGCGTCGCTGCCGAACCTGACCGGACCGGTGCTGGAGGGCCTGGCGGTCACCTCGCACAACATCGGCCAGATCTCGACGGCGGTCTTCGGCAACGTCACCACCACCCCCTGAGCCGCTGACCGATGGCAGCACAGCGGGCCGGTGCGCTCGCGGCCGCGGTGGCCGCGGCCCTCGTGACGGCTCTGTCCGCCACGGGCTGCGGCTCCGCCGCGCCCGCCGAGACCGTCCCGGCGAACGTATGCAGCAACCTTGTCGCCAGCCCGGTGGCCACGCCGCCGCCGGTGGATCCCGGCCGGCCGGTCATGGGCTTCGACCCGTACAACACCTTCGGCATAACCATTGGCCAGGCCCTGATCGCCGGCGCTGCCCGGGCAATGGTGCGCAACGGCATGCGTTCCGCCGGTTACGGCTACATCATCCTGGACGACGGATGGCAGGGCGGCAGGACGCCAAGCGGCCAGCTGACCGCCGACCCGGGCCGCTTTCCGTGCGGCATCGAGCGCCTCGCGGCGTTCGTGCACGCCGAGGGTTTCCGCTTCGGCATCTACACAAGCCCGGCACCACGAGCGTGCAGCGGCCGCACCGGCAGCGCCGGGCACGTGGCCGCCGACGCCCGCACCTTCGCCGCGTGGGGTGTGGATTACGTGAAGCTGGACTGGTGCGGCTCCGACTACTCACCATCCGGCGCGGCCGCGATAGCGCGGACGTGGCGGGCCGCGCTCAGCGCCACCCGCCGCCCGATGATCCTCAGCATCAACGCCGGCGGGGCGCCGTCGGTCGGATCCTGGGCGCACCTGATCGCGAACAGCTGGCGAGTCGGCGGTGACATCTGTGGCAGCTGGTACAACCAGACCACACTGCCCCCGGCCACCGCCCGGCGCTGCTATACACGTCTGTACAACGACGGAATCTACGACTACCTGACCTCGCCGGGCCTCCAGGCCCAGGCCGCGCTGGCCGGGCCCGGGCACTACATCGACCCGGACATGCTCGAGGTGGGAACAGTCTCCGAGCTGTCCAGCGGGAAGGACCTCGCTACATACGCACTGGTCCCGGCCGAGGCCGGGACCAACTTCGCGATGTGGTCGATGTGGTCGGCGCCGCTGATCGCCGGCAACGACCCGCGAGCCATGAACGGAGCCGATGTCGCCAGCCAGATCCTGCTCAACCGCGAGATCATAGCCGTGGATCAGGACTCGCTCGGGCACCCGGCTACGCTCCTGCTGAGCCGGGGCGACTGGCAGGTCTGGCGCAAGCCCCTCTCCGGCGGCAGGGCCGCGGTAGCCGTGGTGAACCTGGCGAACACTCCCAGTACAGCCCTCTTCAGCTGGGCCGATCTGGGAATCGGCGGGCAGCCCGCCAGCCTGAGCGATGCCTGGACGCAGCGCGGCGCCCCGGTGACCGGCGCTGGCGTCCGCGTCCAGCTCGCCGCGCACGCCACGGCCATGTACGTCATCTCCGGCCGCTGAGCGGTGCGCGCCCAGCGGCCGGAGATCGGTGTGTCCTGGCTGCCCTCCTTGGCGGCCGGGGATCGGGCGGGCCGTCCTCGGCCGCCGCTGGTCAGCCCACCTGTACGCTGTTCATGGTGACCGTCCCCAGGACGCCGCCGTTGTGTGATGTCACCGCGAGCCCCGCCAGCAGGCTGGTGCCGAGGCTGAGCGTGACGGCCGAGCCCGGGATCAGGGTCCAGCTGACCCCGTCGGCCGAGGTGTAGGCGGTGAACGCGGAACCCGACCGGGTGATCTTCAGCCAGGCCGGGGCCGTGCCCGTGGGATTGGCCAGTTTCGCGGTGCTCCCGCCCTGGGTCTTACGGACCTGGACCTTGATCCCTTGTCCCGGGCTGACGACCACCGCGTAGTTCGGCGCGGCCGGGTCGGTGCTGGTACGGAACATCACCCCGGCCTTCGCCGCCGCGGTGGTATTGGTCTGTGAGGCCACATGGGCGACCACGCTGCCGTTTCCGCTGAGCGTCCGCCAGACGTAGCGGAACTGATCCGAGGTTCCGGTGATGTCGGCCCCGCCCGCCCTGATGGTCCACGTGGCGCTGTTCGGGTCGAATGACTGGCTGCCGGCCGGGGTCGGGCTGCCGATGTCGGCGCAGGTCCACGGCGCCGGGCACGGCTCGGGCAGCGCGGGCCCCGGCGGGCCGCCCGGCAGCGCCACGTCCTGCACGGTGGCCGTGTTCAGGGTCGCCGGGTCGCCGCCGGTCACCGCGAGCCCGGCGAGCGGGTTCGCGCCGAGGCCGAGGCTGACCGCGGAGCCGGGGATGGGTGTCCAGTCGTATCCGTCCGCCGACTCGTACGCGGTAAAGGTGCCGCCGCTGCCGGTGACCCACAGGTGCGCGGGGCCGCTGCCGGGAACGGTGGCGACGGTCGCGGTGGCACCGCCCTGGCTGGACCGGTCCAGGACGGTCACGGTCCCGGAGGGCGTTACGAAGGCGCCGTAGTAGGGCGCGCCCGGGTCGGTGCTGCCGCGGAGCATGACGCCCGCCTCAGCCGGGGCGCCGCCGGCCGTCTGCGCCGCCACGTACGCGGTGGCGCCCCCGTCGGCGGGCGCCGGCCGCCAGGCGAAGTGGAACTGGTCCGACGTGCCGCCAAGGCCGGTGCCGCCGCCGGCGACCGTCCAGGTGCCGGTGCCGGAGTCGAACGACTGGCTTCCCGCCAGCGCCGGATTCCCGATGTCGGTGGAGTTCCAGTTCGCGGCCGAGCCATCCGTCCACATCACCCGGGACTGGCCGGACGTGATGGTGCCGACCGTGGTGACGCTGGCCACCACCGCGTCCTCGCCTTCCCCGGCTCCGGGGACGGAGAACGTCGCGTGCCCGCCGGCGTCGGTGGCCGCGCTGCCGGTCAGGCCGGCGTCGGGTCCGCTGGTCACTTTGAAGTCGACAACCACGTTCGGCAGCCCGGTGCTGCCGTCGCCGCCGAGCAGCGTGGCGGTCTCGGTGACCGGATGCCCGGTGACGGCGGTGACGGTGGCGGGTCCAAGGCTCAGCGTGCCGTCGTCGACGCCGGGGGCGCCGATGGGCCGCCATTGGATGGACTCGTTCTGCTTTGGCGGGCAGTAGCCCTCATCGATCCCGCCGGTGTCGAGCACGTGAGTGCTGTCCGCCAGTGTGGTGGCGACACCGCCCACGGTGATGGTGACGGTCGGCGCGACGGTGACCGGCGTGCAGTTGTTGGCCGGGTACCCGCTGGTGTCGAAGTTGTCGTAACCGGGGTTGCTGGCGGGAGGATTCGCGGCCAGTATGACGCTCTTGCCGGGTGCGACCGTGAAGGAACCCCACAGGTTGCTGAACAGCTTGCCGCCGGGGATCGACGAATGCATGTCCACGGAGACGCTGGACACGGTGATCGGTGTTGTTCCGGGATTGTCGAGCCTGATGGCGCCCGTGTCGTAGCAGACCGTGAGGGTGCCGCAGGCGGTCTGGCCGGGCACGGTATTGCCCAGGAAGGTCGTGTTGGGTGCACCTGCCCAGGGCACCGGGAAGGACGCCGGGTCAGGTGTGTTGATCTCCTTGTCCTCGGCGTAGCCGACGAAGACGGACAGCCCTCCGGCGGCCGCCGCGGCATTGTGCGCGGCGCCCGCCGCTGGTGTGGCGAGCACCGCCAGCGTCACCGGCGAGATGACCGCTGCCGCTAGTTTCGTTCGCATGCGGTTATGCATGTATCTCCCAAAGAAAAAGCGCCCGGGCAGCTTCGCTGCCCGGGCGCGGCGGCTACGGCGAGGTGACCACCGAGTTGTACACGACGGTGCTGTACTGCCCTGTGTTATGCGAGTTCACGGCGAAACCTTCCAGCAGGCTGCCGGTGAGGCTGGCCAGTGCCTGCGTCGAGCCGGGCACCAGCGTCCAGGTGCTGCCGTCCGGCGACGTGTAAGCGGAGTACGTGGTACCGGACCTGACGATCTTCACATAGAGCGGGATCGTGCCCGAGGTGGTGGCCTGGCTGGTGGAACCGCCCTGAGCGGTGCGCCATTGCACCGCCACGCCGTTACCCGGGGTGGCGAAGACCGCGTAGTAGGGAGAACCCGGGTCCGTGGTCAGCCGCATCATCAGGCCGCCCTTGGCCCAGGCGCCGGAGTCGGTCTGCGACACGACCTGCGCGCTCATGCTGCCGTCGGCCGCCAGCGTCTGGTACACGAAGTGGAACGCGTCCGCGGTGCCCCAGATGTCGCTTCCGAAGCCGGTCACGTTCCAGGTGCCCCCGGAGAGGGTCTGGCTGCCAGGACCGGGAGCGACGGTGCCGATGTCGGCGCAGGTCCAGGCGCTCGGGCAGGCTCCCGGCGGCGGCAATTCGGTCGCGTTCACCGAGACCGTGTCGAACGTCACCGCGGACGCGGTTCCCTGGACGTGCGATGTGAGCGCGAGGCCGGCCAGCAGTGGCCCGGTCATGCTGATCACCTGGGTGGAGCCGGCGATCGCGGTCCAGGTGCTGCCGTCCGGCGACGTGTATGCGGTGTAGTAGGTCTGGCCGCCGGTGGTGTACCGGCCCACCATGAGGTAGGCAGGCACGGTACCGGTGGTCATCACCTGGCTGGTGGAACCGCCCTGCGCGCCGCGCCACTGCACCGCGATCCCGCTGGAGGGGGTGACGAAGACCGCGTAGTACGGCGAACCGGGATCCGCCGTAGCCCGCACCATCACGCCGGCCTTGGCCCAGGCTGAGGTGTTCTGCTGGGCGGTGACGTGCGCCGTCACGGTGCCGTCGGCGGGCAGCGTCTGGTAGGCGAAGTGGAACGCGTCGGCGGTGCCCCAGATGTCACCGCCGCCACCGGTCTCGTTCCAGGTGCCGTTGGCGACGCTGTCCGTGCCGGGCGGGAGCGCGCCGCCGATGTCGGTGCACGTCCATGCGTTCGGGCACAGGTTGGGCGGCGCCACCGGCGGTCCCTGCGTGAAGCTGTCGAACGTGGCGGTCGTGAGGTTGAGGGAGCTGTTGGCGTCGCTCGCCAGGCCGGCCACCAGCGTGCCGGGCAGGTTCAGCGCCACGGTGGAGCCGGGGACGTAGGTCCAGTTCACGCCGTCGGTGGAGCTGTAGGCGCTGTAGTACACGACGTTGTGAGTCGTGTCGGTGTACCTGGACGCCTCCACGAATACCGGCGCGGCGGTCGCCGGCCCGACGAGCTGGCTGGTCTGCGCGGCCTGGGTGCTTCGCCACTGCACGACCACACCGTGCTGGGGAGTGGCGAAGACCCCGTAGTAGGGCGCCTGCGGGTCGGTGCCGGACCGGATCATGACGCCCGATCTCATCCACGCGCCGCCGCCCGACTGGGAGTCGACGTGGGCGCTGACCGTGCCGTCCCCGTTGGCGTTGCTGGCCGAGGGGAACGGCTGGTAGGCGTAGCGGAATTCGTCGTAGACCGACCAGATGTCGCCGCTCGCCTGCAGCGTCCAGCCGCCGTTGCTGTGGAGCTGGTTACCGGTTGGCACACCCGGAGTGCCGATGTCCTGGCAGGTGAACCCGTTCGGGCAGGACGACGCCGGCGGTGAGGTGACCGCGGCCACAGTAGCGTTGGCGAAGGTAGCGGGCGTGGTGGCGCCGGTGGTGCCCGACGTCGCGGCCAGGCCGGCCAGGTAGCTGCCGGTGCCCATGTTGATCGCCACCGACGAGCCGAGCACCGGCGTCCAGTTGACCCCGTCGGTGGAGGTCAGAGTGGAGAAATAGGTGCCCGCGGGGCTCGCGTTGCTGTCCTGCCACCGGACGATCTCCAGGTAGGCGGGCGAGGTGACGGACGTGAGCGGGATGGTGTGCGTGTACTTGATTCCGTCATTGACCCTCCACTGGATCGTGGCGGAGCCGCCGGGGTTGAGGTAGACGCTGTACATGGGCGCCGTTGGAGCGGCGCTGGCCCGCATCATCAGCCCGTCCTGCGTCTTGGCCGCCGCCCCGGACTGGGTGGTGACCTGGGCGCTGATCGACTCGTTGCCTGAGACCGTCTGGTAGACGTAGTGCACCGAGTCCGTGCTTCCGCCAAACCCGGTGCCGGTGCCGGCCAGCGTGAGCGCGCTGCCGGAACTGGTGGTGTCGCCGGCCGGTGCGGGGTTCCCGAGGCCGGAGCATGTCCAGCCGGACGGGCACGGGTCGGCGGGCGCGGGCGGCGCCATCGTGGTGCTGACCGCCGAGCCGACGTTGATGTTGCTGAACGTGGCCGTGCCGGTGGTCTTGCTGGAGCCGGAGGCCACCGCGATGCCCTGCATCGTCGTCGTCGGCAGGTCGACGCCGGCGGTTGAGCCCGGGATCAGCGTGTAGTTCGTCCCGTTCGTGGAGATCCCCGCGCTGAACAGGTTCCCCTTCCGCTGGATCATGACCGGCACCGGCATGGAGGTCGGGTAACTGGCGAGTACGGTCGGGTTCTTGGCCCACGCCGAGCGGTACACGACCTTGAGGTCGGGCGGGGAGTCGTTCGGGTAGTCGAGGATGGCGTAGAAGGGTGACGCGAGCGCCGCGGTCTGCCGCACCATCAGCCCGGCCTGCTGGGTGAGCCCGGCCTGCGGCGCCTGGGAGACGATCTGGGCGCTGGTCTGCGAGTCGCCGGTGACCTGCTGGCTGATAAGGCGGAACTGGTCGCCGACGCCCTTGATGCCGCTGCCCGCCGCGGTCACGGTAAGGTTGCCGCCGGCGGACTGCTCGCTTCCCTTGGCCGGGTTGTTGATGTCCTGGCAGGTGAACCCCGCCGGGCAGTTCGGGTCGGCCGGCGGCGTGGCCGGGGCGGCTCCCTGGCCGAACGCGTACAGCACGCCGCTGATCGTGCCGACGTAAAACTGCCCGTAGGCCACCGAGACGGCCCCGTAGACCCCGGAGGGCAGCACGTACGAGTACAGCAGCTGGCCGTTCGCGGCGTTGACGACCTCGAAGGTCGAGCCCTCGACCAGACCGATCATGCCGTTGACGTAAGCGGGCGTGCCGAGGACGGGCTGGTCGGTCTGCCTGCTCCACAGGACGTTGCCGGTGCCGGGGTCGAACGCTGTCAGTGAGCCGCCCGCGCCGTGACCGTTCTGCACGTTGTGCCCGCCGGCGTAGTACAGCACGCCGTTCGCGAACATGCCGGAGGCGATGGTCCCGTCCCCAGAGGTGGGGCTGGTTCCCGCGATCGCGATCTGATGCTGCCAGACCGGGCCTGCCGCCAGGTTGTTGCGGTTGAACGTGTACAGGACGCCGTTCTTGTTGGCGACCGACACCAGCTGGTCCCCGGCGGCGTCGGTGGTGAGGGTGGGCGTGGTGCTCCAGTCGGAGTCCGAGATCGAGGCACCGAACGGAAGCTGCCAGGAGCCGACGTAGGCCAGGCTGGACGCGGTGAGGGCGACGATGGCCTGCGACTGGGTCTGGGTGAAGTCGGACAGCGTCCCGGTGGACAGGAAGATGGTGTTCGTGGCCGCGTCATAGGTCGGCGACGTCCAGACACCGCCCCCGACCTGGCCGTTCGGCACGAAGTTGTAGGTGTTGACGATCTGGCCCTGCTGGGTGCCGGAGATGCCCACCTGCAGCAGCTGACCCTGGACCAGCGGGTTGTCGCAGTTGCTCGCGATGCCGACGTAGGCGTAATTCCCCACGATCAGCGGGCTGGACCAGTTGTAGTGTGCCCCGGTCTGGCTGTTGTCGCCGGTGTAGACCTGCCACAGGACGGCGCCGGTGCTTGCGTTGAGGGCGTAGAAGTCCGGCCCGCCGCCGCCCACGTAGACCACCCCGTTCACGACGGCCGCGGCCGAGGTGATGCCGATCTTGGCGGGGTTGCAGCCGGGATCGGTGGTGATGCCGGTGTAGGTCTTCCAGATCAGCGCGCCGGTGGTGATGTTGATGGCGTACTCGTAGCCGTCCCACGCGCCCACGTAGGCGGTGTTGCCCACGATGCTCGCCGAGGTGGCGATGGGACCGCCCGCTTGGTAGGTCCAGTCCACCTTCAGGTTGGGCGCGCCGGTTGTGGTGAGGGTGGAATCGGTGGTGGCCGAGGTCCTGGCCACGTTCTGTAGGTAGGTCGGCCAGTCCTGGGACGTGGGCGAGGCGGATGCCTGCGCCGGCGCGGCGGCTCCCGCCGCGCCGGCGGGAGCCGCCAGGGCGGGGGCCCCGGCCAGGGAAACCAGGCCGAGAGCCCCCGCCGCCACCAGCAGGATGGAGTCTTTGAAATTGGGGAACATGTGTACCGGCTCGCGCTAGGGGCCAGCGGTGAAGCTGACGTTGTCAAAGGTCGCCGTGCCCAGAGCCGACACGCTGTGCGAGCACTCGAAGAGCCCGATGGTTGCCGGACTGGTGATGGGCAGCGCCTTCGACAGCACGCTGGTCCACGTTGACCCGTCGCCGGACAGGTAGGCGGTGATCGTCCCGTTGAGCATGACCAGCTTCATCCACACGTTCGGGAACGTGTAGGTGGTGCTGGCGGTGACGGAACCGTTGAAGTCGTACTGGACCTTCACGGTGCCGTTGGGCGCCGTCGCGATCAGCATGTAGTTCGAGCCGGCCGCGGTCGACTGCTTGATCATGACGCCGGCCTTCGCGTTCGAGCTGCTGTTGGTCTGCGACGTCACCCGGGCGATGATCGTGCCGTTCCCGGTCAGCGGCTGGTCGGCGTAGTGGAACTGGTCGTTGGTGCCCCAGATGTCGGTCCCGGCGCCGTTCACGGTGAACACGCCGTTCGAGTAGCCTGCCGAGCCCGCGATCGCCGGGGAACCCACGTCGGAGTCGGTCCACGGTGAGGGCAGCGGACCGGGCGGTGGCGGCGGCTGCGATCCGGTGATCTGGATGTTGTCGAAGGCGGCGGTGCTGACCTGGCCGATGTTGTGCGCCGTGTCGAACAGGCCGATGTCCACCGGCCCGGTCATGGAGACGGTCTGCACGCCGATCTGGGTCCAGTGCACTCCGTCCGTGGACTCGTACGAGGTGAAGGTGGAGCCGGACTTCGTCAGCTTGAGCCACTTGTTCGGGTCGGTGAAGCCGGTGAGCGTCGGACCCGTGGACGAGTGGGAGCCAGAGGTCTGCTCCCGGACGCCGTAGCCGACCGCCGGGACGACCGGCTGCAGTGGCGCGAGGCAGCCATTGGCGTCGCAGCCGACCCCGTTGATGTCCGGGGTGCTGGGGCTGACATCCGGGGTCACCAGCGCATCCGCGAAGGGCGCCCCGGTGGCCGTGGACTGCCTGATCATGACGCCGGCCTTGGCCCACGCTGAGGAGTTCGTCTGGAACCTGACCCGGGCCACGATGGATCCGTCGCCGGAAAGGGTCTGGTAGACGAAGTGCGATTGATCGTTAGCGCCGTACTCGTCGGCCCCGGAGCCGTCCAGGTAGAAGCTGTGCGAGCCGGGGGAGTAGTCAGCGGTGCCGGCGGTGATGGGGGCGCCGATATCGGCGCTCTGCCAGCCGGCCGGCATCGCCGTCTGCACGGTGTCGAAGTTCGCGGTGTACGTCGCGGCGGTCGCGGACGAGGTGAACGAGTCGGTCAGCGCGCTGCCGTCGGCCCAGCCGGAGAACCGGTAGCGGGTGCCGCCGACGACCTGCGCGAGTCCCAAGCCGGTCAGCACGTGCTGCACGCCCACGACATCCTGCGTGCTGAAGTTGCCGGTCTTCCAGGCGCCGTCGACGAAATAACCGGCTCCGGGCACGCCGTCGGTGACCGACCAGCTCGTCAGGTTCGGACTGATGTCCTTCGTGACCACCGTCTGCAGTCCCTGCGAATCGGTGACCGTGAGGGTGATCCGGTAGAAGCTGCCCGGTGTCTGCGTCGGGTCGGCCGGGATCGTGAAGCTGCCCGAGGTGATCCCGGTCGCCGGGCCGTAGAAGGGACCGGGAATCTCGGCGTAGTAGGACGGCTGGACGACCCCATTGCTGATGAAGTCCACCTGCCACGTGTAGTCGTAGCCGGGCAGTGTGCCGTCGACAGGGTCGGTCGCGGTGCCGCTGAACGAGACCTTGTCACCTGCGTTGTACGTGGCCTGGGCGCTGATCGACGCTGTGGGCGCAGTGGCGCCGACCACGATCTTGTACGCCGAGGTGGCGGTCTGCGTCCCGTTGCTGACCGTCAGCGTGGCCGTGTAGGTGCCGTTCGCCGTGTAAACGTGCGTGGGGTTGGCGCTCGCCGAGGCTACGGACCCGTCGCCGAAGTCCCATGAGTAGGTGAGCGTCTTGCCGTACGGGTCACTGGACCCGGCTGAGGAGAACTGCACGCTCAGCGGCGCCTGCCCGGCGCCCGGCGCCGCGGAGGCCTTCGCGGTGGGCGGGAACGGCCCGGCAGCCGAGATCTTGGAGAACGTACCCTCAAACACGCTTACGAAGTACAGGTTGCCGTCGGGCCCTTCCTCGAGATCTGCGATGGTTCCCGCGTTGGTGTCGAAGACGTTGTCGGAAACCTCGGTCTTGTAGCTGGGGTCGAATGTCACCGCTTCGATGTCGCGGCGGTTGTAGTCGCCGAAGAAGACCACGTGGTCGTACGCGCTCGGGAAGGTGGAACCCGAGTATGCGGCGATGGCCGAGGTGGCGCTGTCGACCGGGTAGTGACCGTACGCGTAGGCGGGGTTGAGGTAGCCGCAGCTGAAGCAGTTGCCCTCGAAGTAGTCCCAGCCGAAGTTGCCGCCGGGCTGCATGGTGTCCAGGTCTTCCCAGTAACTGGAGCCGGTGTTCTCGACCATCGCCTGGCCGGTCGGCAGGAACGTGAACCGGAACGGGTTCCGCAGCCCGTAGGAGTAGATGCTGGGGACGGCGTTCGGGACGTTCACGAAGGGGTTGTCGGCGGGGATGGTGCCGTCGAGGTTGAAGCGCAGCATCTTGCCGTAGATGTTGCTCAGCGCCTCGCCGTTGCTGATCGCCGGCACGTTGTCGCCGACGCTCCACCACAGCTTGCCGTCCGGGCCGACCTTCAGGTCGTTGCCGGGGTGGTGCCCGTTCTGCGCCTGGTTGCCCTGGTAGTAGACCTTCTCCGTGGCGGGGTTGATGGTGCCGCCCGACGCCGTGAACCGGGAGAGCCGGGTGTAGGGCGTCGTCGTGCCGTTCTTGGTGACCGACACCACGTAAGAGATGTATACGTAGCCGTTGCTGGTGAAGTTCGGGTCGAACGCGATGCCGAGGAGGCCGCATTCGCCCTGGCTGTACACGTTGGGCAGGGTCACGATCGGCGCGGCGCTGATCGCGCCGTTGTGGTAGTCGAGGATCGTCCCGCCCTCCTCGCCGATCCAGATATCTCCGCCCGGCGCGAAGGCGACCACGACCGGTTTGCTGAGTCCGTGCGCGAGCTGGGTCTGGGTGAAGCCGGCCGGCAGGCTGGGGCTGATGGCCGTGGTGGTGCCTCCGGTGGCGCTGAACTGGCTACCGGACTCAGTCCCTGTCACCGTCGCCGTGTCGGGCTGCGTGGTTCCGGCCGCGGCCGTCATCTGTGCGGTGATCGTCACCGTCCATACCTGGCCCGCCGGGAGAGTCGGGGCCGTGCAGGTCACCTGGCTCGTGGTGGAGCTGTAGCCGCAGCTGCCCGTGCTCTGGGTGAAGAACGGCGCGGTCGCGCCGTTGGCGGGAACGAGGTTGGTGATCGTGTCCGTCATAGTCAGGCCGGTCGCGTCGGCACCGCCGGTGTTCGCGGCGGTGATGGTGTAGGCCATAGCCTGCCCGGACGCGACCGGGTGCGGGTTTGATGTCACCGCGACGGTCATCGTGCTCGCGGCGCTTACCGGGTTCGCGTGACCCGCGACAGCGCCGGTAATCATGGCCGCCAGCGCGAGCACCAGGGCGAGCCTGCTGCCGCGGGAAGCCGCGAGCCTGCAGAGGACCGCACGTGAACGGCGCCCTCGGCGCCGGCTAGACTTGGACATGGTTGTCACTAAATTCCGCCCCCCTGGTCCGGGTATCCCGACCTTCATGGCCCGCTCGTCTGGAGATTGATTGATGCCACGCCGGATAAGCCGGGTGACATCGGCTGTGGTATAGACGTCCCTCGGCGAAGGCGGGATGACAATGGGCGTATAACGGAACCGTAACGAAGATGATGCGGTTGCCTTTGGCTGAACATTGTGATAGAGAGCCTGTGGACGTACGGTCGGATTTCATCTGACCGTAATTTATCGTTCAGAAACGTCTGGGCGGCCTCGCCGAACCCACATGGCTGTCTGCAGTCCGCTGCTGAGGCGGTTACGCCTGCGATCCGTAATGGATTAACTCCGAAGAGTAACCACCGGCAAAGTTATCATTTCGTGATATGCCGCTGACATCCCAGCGTACTCGCCGCGCGACTAACTGCAGGGCTACCTAACGTAATGGCGGCCAAGCCCCGGCAGTGTGGCCTGGCGTCAAGGGAGCGATGGCTCGGCAGTTACGGGCCGAGGGGGACTATGTCAGTGGTGAGTTGGCTGCAACGCGGTAAGCGGCAGCTGCTGTTCGTTTCGGTGGGAGCGACGTGCTTCGCCGCCCAGTACTGCGTGCTGACCGCGATGGGGTCCGCCGGCGTGAACCGGCCCGTGGCCAACGCGATCGGTTTCGCACTGTCCGCGCAGCTGAACTTCGTGCTCAGCTCGCGGCTGACCTGGCGCGACCGGCGCGCCAAGTCTGCGCAGACACTGTGGGCGAGGCTGGCCGGCTACAACGGCACCGCCCTGATCTCCCTGGGCGTCAACACGGCCGCCTTCACTCTCGTCTACCGCCAGGTCGGTAACCTGGCCGGCGCCGCCGTCGGCGTCATCTGCGGAATGTGCGTCACGTACCTCGTGTGCGACATGCTCATCTTCCGTGAGCGCGCGAAGCACGCGATGGCCGGCCGGCCGTCCCTTCACCGGCCGGGAAGTGCTGCCGGCCGGCACCGTCCGGTGAGCCCCGCGTGAGCCAGGTGATCCCGAGCCGTCCCGGCTCTTTCCACGCACAGACCGCCCCATGGCCCACCATTACCACGCCGCCGGGCGTCAACGGCCACGGGACGCGGTCCGACGGGGTCGTCATCGTCATGCCGGCGTACCGCGAGGAGGAGAACCTCGCCGCGACCGTCACCGACTTTCTCCGGGTGCCCGAGTCCATGGGCATTCCGCACTGCGTCATCGTGGTCAACGACGGAAGCCCGGACCGCACGGGTGAGGTGGCGGAAGAGCTGGCGGCCAGGTACCCCGGCCGGGTGCTGGTGGTCCACCATGAGGTGAACCGAGGATACGGCGCGGCGGTGTCGACCGGCGTCAAGGCCGCGATGGACACAGTCGGCTACCGGTGGATCTTCCTGACCGACTCCGACGGCCAGTTCAAGGCCGCGCAGCTGCCCGGGTTTCTCGCCGAAGCACAGCGGGAGCGCGCGGACGCGGTGGTCGGCTATCGTCCCAAGCGGGCAGATCCCTTCTACCGCAGGGCGAACGCGTTCCTGTGGACCACCGCCAGCCGCATCCTGCTTGGTGTGGGCGTCCGGGATGTGGACTGCGCCTACAAGCTGATCGACCGGTCCCTTATGCAGGGGATCGACCTGCAGGGCGAGGCGGCGACGATCTCGCCGGAACTCATCGCGAAGCTTCGCGTGCGCAAGGCCCGTATCATCGAGCGGCCCGTCGAGCACTTCCCGCGGGAGCACGGTGAGCAGACCGGGGCGAAGCTGTCGGTCGTCATTCGCTCGCTGATAGGCCTGCTTGCTCTCGCGGTGGAGATCGCGGGCCAGCAAGGACCCGGCCGCCTGCTGCGCCGTCTGCTGCACCCGCGGGACAGCGTGCTCGCCGTGACCACGTTCGCGGCCGTGGTGACCTCAGTGGTCAGCTACGCGTACTACGTGCACCGCGGGGTGACGCTCGCCTACCCCGACGCCGTCTCGCATCTGCTGATAGCGCGGCGCGTGATCGACTCCCCGACGGTCGGCGTCGCGCAGCTTGGCGCCGTCTGGCTACCGCTGCCGCACCTGCTTTCGCTGCCGCTGGTATCGGTGAGCGCCTGGTATTACTCCGGCTTCGCGGGATCGCTCATCTCGATGATCGCCTACGTGCTGGCGGTGAGATACGCGTACCTGACGGCCAGCAGCCTCACCGGCAGCAGAGCGGGCGGTGCCGTGGCCGCCGTTGTCTTCGGCGGCAACCCCAACGTGCTCTACATGCAGAGCACCCCGATGACCGAGCTGCTCCTCATCGCGTGTGTCGCCGCGACCGTGTACTACCTGATGCGCTGGTGCTGGACGGGGCGGTACATGGACCTGGCCGCCACCGCCGGGGCGGCGTTCCTGGCGAGCCTGTCCCGGTACGAGGGGTGGGTGCTGTGCGTTGCGGTCGCCGGAATCGTGGCGTACGTCAAGTGGCGGCGGCCGGGGGCCGCCGACGACGGCGAGCTTGCCGTGCGCGGCCGCACCAGGCGGCTGCGGTCCCGCCTCCAGGCGGTCGAGGCCAACCTCATCTTCTACGCCGCCCTGGCGGTGGCCGGGATAGCGGGGTGGGTGCTGTGGAACGCGGTGATCTTCCACGATCCGTTCTACTTCCAGACCGGCCCGTTCGCGAAGCCGTCCCTGTGGGTCTCGCACTCGGACAAGGCGATAGGTCACTGGGGCCTGTCGGTCCTGACCTATCTGTATTCCATGGCCGACAACGCCGGCGTCCTCGCGCTCGTGCTCGGCGCCGCGGGGTTCGCCTACTACCTTGTACGGACGCGCCTGGCGGTCGACTCGATCGCGCCGCTCGCGCTGACCGTGTTCATCCCCTTCTACGTGTACTCGCTGTACTCTGGGCAACGCCCGCTGCACGTCCCCCAGATCTCGGGTGCCCTCTACAACGTCCGGTTCGGGCTGCTGATGGTGTACCCGACGGCCGTCTTCGTGAGTTTCCTCGTGACCGCGGTCACCAACAGCGACCGCACCTGGCTGCGCGGCACCGCCTATACGGCCCTCCTCGGCAGCGCGCTGGCGTGCGCGGCGGTCGTCCTGCACGGCGGCATCGCCACGCTCGCGGAGCCCAGGGCCTTCCGGGCCACCGCGCCCGAGGAGGCGAACGCCGCGGCCGCCCGCTGGTTCGGGGCGCATTACGACGGCGGGAAAGTGCTGATGGAGTCGTTCGGGAACGAGACGGTGACCTTCAGCTCGCACGTCCCTCTCGGCCAGGTGGTCTACGAGGGCAGTTTCCGGCAGTGGCAACCAGATCTGGCTGATCCGGCCGCCCATGGCATCCGCTGGATCTACATGCGGCGGACGCCAGGAAGCCCGGACGACGTATACCTCCACCTGCACGGCAGCACTCAGCTCGCCGGCTATCACGTGGTGTACTCCGACCCCGGCCGGCTCATCTACGAAGCGGGCGCGGCTGGTGTGAGCCCGCGGAGTTCGCCGCCGGCCGGGCACCATCCCCCCGCGGCGGTGTCCGTGTTGCTCAAGCCGGTCAGTGTCAGCAGCTTCGACGTCTTCGGCAACAACGGCGGGAACGAGAACGCCGCGGCGGCGAAATACGCGATCGATGGCGATCCGGGTACGTTCTGGCAGACCAACTTCTACTACGGGGATCCCAGGTTCGGGAACCTGAAGAGCGGCACAGGCCTGATCCTCGACATGGGCAGGCGTGTCCGGCTGAGCAAGGTGGTGGTGCAGTTCGGTGCCACGTGCTGTGCGCACGTCCAGATCGAGATCGGCAACGACAGCGATCCGGTACCATCCGCACTGGGTACCTTCACCCGGGTGCAGGGCTCCCGGACCGCGGCCGGCCGCATGACGTTCAAGGTCTCCAGCAGGGCAGCGGGCCGCTACGTGCTGATCTGGATCACCTACCTTCCGCCGCTGCCCGGCTCCGGGAACCGGTACGAGGCCCAGATCTACAACGTCGTGATCCGTGGCTTCCGGGCGTCGCACCGGGCACACACAATCCAGCCAGCCGCCAGCTCTTCCGGAGGGGGCACACCATGAGCGAGACACTGGACCGGCCGATGCCGGGCTCGCCGGCGCCGGAGGTCCGGTTCGCCGAGCGGGCGCCCAGGGGCGCCAGGGCGCTACCGGACGCTCTCAGTGCCCGCACGCTGCTCAGCCGCGGCCAGGCGGTAGCTGGCTACGCGCTTGTGGGTGTCATAACGGTCTTCCTGCTGCTGTCGCTGGGGCCGAAGGTGGGTCCTTCGCCCCGGGCGCTGGCCGTGACGGCGGTCGCGCTCGCCACGGTCACCTACGTTATCGTGATCGGTTTCAGGCTGGCCCTCATCGTGGCCGCCCAGGGCACCTCCGTCCTGCGGTTCGCGCCCATAGAGCTGCGGGCGGTCAACGACAGGTCCCTGCCCGTGTACAGCATCCTGGTCCCGGTGTACCGGGAGGACAAGGTGCTGGGAGCCTTGCTCGCGAAGCTTTCCGCCCTCGACTACCCGGCGGACCGGCTGCAGGTGCTGCTGCTGATCGAAGAGGATGACGACCTGACCCGGACGGCGCTCAGCCGGTTCGAGCTGGACGCCCGGTTCGAGGTCGTGCTGATCCCGCCGAGCCAGCCGCGGACCAAGCCCAAGGCGTGCAACGTCGGGCTGGCGTATGCCCGGGGCGAATTCGTCGTCATCTACGACGCGGAGGACCGGCCCGACCCTGACCAGCTGCTCAAGGCGGTGGCGGCGTTCCGGAGCCTTCCGCAGTGGGTTGTGTGCGTGCAGGCCGAGCTGCAGTACTGGAACCCGTGGACGAACTGGCTCACCCGCTGTTTCGCCGCGGAATACGCGCTGAACTTCAGCCTGGTGCTCCGCGGGCTGGACCGTTTCCGGCTGCCGATTCCTCTCGGCGGCACATCCAATCACTTCCGGACGGAAGCGCTCCGCGAGATCGGAGCGTGGGATCCTTTCAACGTCACGGAGGATGCCGACCTGGGAATGCGAATTGCCCGGCGCGGCTGGGGCGTCAGAATGATGGTGTCCGTGACGGAGGAAGAGGCCAACAGCCGCGTGGGCAACTGGGTCAGGCAGCGCAGCCGCTGGATCAAAGGCTACTTCCAGACCTATCTCGTGCATATGCGCTCGCCGCTGCGGCTCTGGCGGGAACTCGGGGCGCGTCAGTTCTTCGCTTTCCAGCTCACCCTCGGTTTCTCGGGGCTGACCGGCCTGCTGAACCCCATTTTCTGGGCGCTGACCTGTCTGTACCTGGTGACCGGGCCCGCCCATATCAGTGCGCTCTTCCCGTCCGCGGTGCTCTATCTCGGCGTTTTCTCCATGCTGACGGGCAATCTGCTCATGGTGTATTCGATGATGGCGGGATGCATGGACCGCGGCCTGTACCCGGCCGTGCGCAGTATGGCCCTCATTCCTGTCTACTGGGCTTTGATGAGCGTCGCGTCGTACAAGGCGCTGCTCCAGTTGCTGCGGCCGAGCAGGCGGCACTACTGGGAGCTCACCGAGCATGGTCTGGTGAGCGAGAACGGAGTGAAGGCGTAACCGCGCCACCGCCAGGGACGGATTTCCCGCCCGGAAGGAGGGCCCGGGAATGAAACGTGCACGCACCTCGCCTCAGTTCTTCCTGCTGAACCGGGCGTCCAGGGCGGCCGTCGCGACGATCCCGGCGAAGAGGATCAGCACGATCCCGGCCAGCGCCCACAACGGGGACAAAACCCACCACCACGACCATGACACCATGTGTGCGAGCCTCAGGCCCGTGAATACGGCGGCCAGCAGCACCGCGACGCACGGCATGCTGACGCTGCTCGACGTCCCCCCCGGCATTCCGCGTGCTCCTTCCTGAGTCTGTCCACTGCGCAAATGGGTCATTTCTGGCGTGTCAATGCAAAAGGTGTCTTCCGAACGGGGATGATTGGACTGAAGTTCCATGACCCGACTCGCGAAGACACCTGACGATTCCGATTGTCGCATGTCCTGCCGAGAATGCATCCCCCGGCAGGTACCCGGATGCCGGATAATGAGCCAACTCTGATGCCTATGAGGCGGAAACCAAATAATGACAACTATCGTTAACGCTGTGACGAATGTTGTATAAGCCGAGGCGACGGGGACGGAGTAGCGGAGCGGCCGGCCGGCGCCGGCGTGCCCGGTACGCTGGAGCGGAGCCACTCCGTTAGGCTCCAGTACGGAAGTGACAGCGATCACACGCGAGGAGTCGGCGGTGGCCTCCATTGAAGCGATCCATGCCAGGCAGATCCTGGACTCCCGGGGAAACCCGACACTCGAGGTCGAGGTTGCGCTGGATGATGGCACCGTCGGCCGCGCCGGGGTGCCCAGCGGCGCGTCGACCGGCGCCTTCGAGGCGGTCGAGCTGCGAGACGGCGGCAGTGAATTCGGCGGCAAGGGCGTAACCCGTGCGGTCCAGAGCGTCGTCGACGAGATTCAGCCGGAACTGCTCGGCCATGAGGCCGACGACCAGCGGCTGATCGACCAGGCGCTGATCGATCTCGACCGGACGCCCGCCAAGTCCAGGCTCGGCGCGAACGCCATCGTGGGGGTGTCGATGGCGGTGGCTCGCGCGGCGGCGGATTCGGCGGGCCTGCCGCTGTTCCGCTACCTGGGCGGCCCGAACGCACACGTGCTCCCGGTGCCGATGATGAACATCCTGAACGGCGGCGCGCACGCCGACAACAGCGTCGATATCCAGGAGTTCATGATCGCGCCGGTGGGTGCCGCGACGTTCGACGAGGCGCTGCGCTGGGGGGCCGAGACCTATCACGCGCTGAAGTCGGTGCTCAAGCAGCACGGCCTCGCCACGGGTGTTGGCGACGAGGGCGGTTTCGCTCCGGATCTCGAGCACAACCGGGCGGCGCTCGACCTCATCGTGGAGGCGGTCGGCAAGGCCGGGTTCAGTCCCGGCGAGGACGTGGCGCTCGCGATCGACGCGGCCGCCACGGAGTTCTACTCCGACGGTGCCTACCGCTTCGAGGGCCAGTCGCGTACGTCCGCCGAGATGTCCGGGATCTACCGGCAGTGGCTGGAGACGTACCCGATCGTCTCGCTCGAGGACCCGCTGGCCGAGGAGGACTGGGCCGGGTGGCGCCTGCTTACCGGCGAGGTCGGCGGCCGTGTGCAGATCGTGGGGGACGACCTGTTCGTCACCAATCCGGAGCGGCTCCGCCGCGGCATCGCGGAACACGCGGCGAACGCGCTCCTGGTCAAGCTGAACCAGATCGGCACGGTCACCGAGACGCTGGACGCGGTGTCGCTCGCCCACCGCGCCGGGTTCCAGTGCATGATCAGCCATCGGTCCGGTGAGACCGACGACACGATGATCTCCGACCTGGCGGTGTCGACGAACAGCGGCCAGATCAAGACGGGCGCGCCCGCGCGCGGCGAGCGCGTCGCCAAGTACAACCAGCTGCTCAGAATCGAGGAGCTGCTCGGTGACGCCGCCAGTTACGCTGGCGCGGGCGCCTTCCCCAGGTTCACCGCCGGGAGCGCCGCCGGCTGATGTCCGAGCAGCCCTCGTCTTCCGCTCCGGCCCGCCTGACCGGCCGGGCGGCGGTGCTCGCGGTCGTGATCTGCGCGATCGCGCTGAGCCTGGCGTATCCGGTGCGGGAGTACATCGCCCAGCGCCAGCGGATCGATCAGCTCACGGCACAGGAGCATTCGATGTCCGCCCAGGTCAAAAGCCTGCAAGCGGAGCGCGCCAAGCTTGCTCAGCCGTGGTACGTCGAACAGCGGGCGCGAGACGAGCTGCACATGTGCTTCCCGCACGAGCGGTGCTACACGGTGCTGAACGGGCAGTCTCCGTACACCCCCACGCCACGGCGCGGCGCGGTGGTCACGCCCTGGTATACGAAACTGTGGCAATCGGTGCAGGGAGCCGGGCATGCCTCCCTGGGGCCGGCCCGGTGATCAGGCATGACGATGCTGCCGTGATCGCCGCTCAGCTTGGCCGGGAGCCGCGAGGGCTCCGTGCGGTCGCGCACCGCTGCCCGTGCGGGCTGCCAGACGTGGCGGAGACCGCGCCGAGGCTGCCGGACGGCAGCCCGTTCCCCACCTTGTACTACCTGACGTGCCCGCGCGCGGTCGCGGCGGTGAGCACGCTGGAATCCGGTGGCATGATGCGGGCGATGACCGCGCGGCTGGCGGACGCCGGGCTGCGGGCCAGCTACGAGCGCGCGCACCGCGACTACCTTGCGCGGCGGGACGCTGTGGCCAGGGAAGCGGGGGTTGACCCGCTGCCGCCCGGTACGCAGAGCGCCGGCGGGATGCCGGACCGGGTCAAGTGCTTGCACGCACTCGTGGCGCATGAGCTCGCCGTGCCAGGGGCGAACGAGCTCGGCCGGGAGGCGCTGGCCGCCGTCGGCCAGTGGTGGTCACCGGGCCCCTGCGTGCCAGTCCCGGCCCTGTCTCCAGCACCGGCGCCCGAGACGGGATGATCCGCCGGGTGGCCGCGATCGACTGCGGCACGAACTCGATCCGCCTGCTCGTCGCGGATGTCGATCCGGCGGCTGGCCGGCTCATTGACGTGGACCGCCGGCTGGAGATCGTCCGGCTTGGCGAGGGCGTGGACGCCGGCCGGCGGCTCGCGCCGGCCGCACTGGACCGGACCATCGGCGCGCTCCGCAGGTACGCGGACATCATCGCGAGCTCGTCGGCGGCGCCCGTGCGGATGGTGGCGACCAGTGCGACCAGGGACGCCGAGAACTCGGCCGAGTTCGTAGCCCGCGTCAAGGAGGTGCTCGGCGTTGCCCCGGAGGTGGTCACCGGGGATGAGGAAGCCAGGCTGTCCTTCACGGGCGCGACCAGGGAGCTGGCCGGCTCGCCGGAGTGCCCGCCGCCGTTTCTGGTCGCCGATATCGGCGGTGGGTCAACCGAGTTCGTTCTCGGCGACGCGTCCGGGGTGCGCGCGGCCACCTCGGTGAACGTCGGGTGCGTCCGGATGACCGAGCGGCATCTGCACGGCGATCCGCCATCCGCCGAGGAGGTGGCCGCCGCGTCCGCGGACATCGATGCGGCCCTCGGCGAGGCGAGCGCGCGCGTGCCGGTGGCGGAGGCCCGTACCCTGGTCGGTCTCGCCGGGTCCGTCACGACGGTGGCCGGCATCGCGATGGAGCTGGAGGCCTACGACGCCGCGCGCATCCACCATGCGCGGGTGACGGCGGCGCAGGTGCACGCCGTGACGAACGGGCTCCTGGCGCAGACCCGTGCTGAACGGGCGGCGATCGGCCTGATGCACCCCGGCCGGGTGGACGTGATCGGGGCGGGCGCGCTGGTACTCGACCGGATCATGACCCGGTTCGGCTTCGCCGGCGTTCTTGTCAGCGAGCACGACATCCTTGACGGTCTCGCATGGTCGCTGGTGCGGTAGAGCCCGGGACGGGCTGGCCCGGTGACCCCGCCGGACCGGACACACCGGTCGCGGGCGGCCCTGCCGAGGTCCGCGCGCTCGCTGAGAGTCCGGCGACGCTGGCGGAACTGACCGCGCGGCAATCGGTCTGCAGGGCGTGCCCGCGGCTGGTGGCCTGGCGGGAACACGTGGCCAGCACCCGCCGCAGGTCCTTCCTGGCCGAGCGCTACTGGGGGCGGCCCATCGCGGGCTGGGGCGACGCCGAGCCGTCGATCATGATCGTCGGGCTCGCGCCGGCCGCCCACGGCGGTAACCGCACCGGCCGGATCTTCACAGGCGACCGCAGCGGCGACTTCTTGTTCGCCTCGCTGCACCGCTGCGGCCTTGCCGCCCAGGAAACCAGCGTGTCCGCGGACGACGGCCAGCGGCTCATCGGCGCCCGCATGGCCGCGGCCGTCCGCTGCGCGCCGCCCGGCAACAAACCGGCGACGCAGGAACGGGACAACTGCGCGCCATGGCTGATAGCGGAGATGCGGTTCGTCGCCGAGAACCTCCGCGTGGTGGTGTGCCTGGGTGGGTTCGCGTGGCAGGCGCTGTGGCCGGTTCTGGGCGCGGCCGGCTATGAGCTTCCCCGGCCGCGGCCCGCGTTCGCGCACGGGGCCGAAGCGGAGCTGCGGCCCGCGGAGCCGCGGACGGCGAGCGTGCTCCTTATTGGCTGCTACCACCCGAGCCAGCAGAACACCTTCACCGGCCGTGTCACCGGCGACATGCTCGACGCCGTGTTCATGCGTGCCCGTGCCTACACGGCCGCGCAGGGCCCGCGCTAGCGACCAGGGATCGCTGGGGCCGCGCCCTATCGCCCGCCGCTTCGGGCTCAGGGAGTTCGCCGTCGCCTGCCGCCTGGCCCGCAACCAGCACCTCGGCGAGGCCGTCCAGCAGCGGGCCTCCGGCCGTCTGTCCGGGCGCGGGCGTTCGCGTATGCAGCGGCTGATGTGCGGCGGCTGGGGCCGGGATAGCCGCGGGAACACATCGCCGGTACTGTGACAGGGATCTGGCAGCGCGCCCGTGCTTGACCTGTGGCTTGACTCGTGCCTGATGGTCACGCTAGGACGACATCGGCGGTCCTGGAATGGCCGTGTCATGCCTGGCGGCGTCTCGCCGAGGAGTGTCCCGTTTGCCGGAGATTCCCATGCCTCGCGCCAGACGGCAGACCGCCCGAATCAGAAGGGATCAGGTGCTGGTCATGGCCGTCGCTGTGTGGAAGGGCCTGGTGAAGGCCCTGCGTTCGGGCGGGAGCGTGACGCTGATCGCCCGTACCGACGGGAATCATGATCGTCTGGAAGCAGCCGTGCGCGCCGCCGCCGGAGACATCGAGAAGATCGGCTACTGGGAGGTTCCGCCCGGCCCGGGCAACCCTGACAGTGACGAATGGGAGGGTGTCGAGGTGACCGGGCCGATCCGGGTCCGGCAACGCACCGGAGAGCCATCTCACCCGAATTGCCTTCAGTTACTTTCCGCCAATGTTGATCTTGCTGCGATTACGCTCCGTGCGCAATGCTCTGGATGCCGGTCGGTGCATTTAAATCGTGCACGTATAACTGCTCATGATCGAAGTTCCTACTTGACAGCCTGATAAGAAATCGGCGGTACTATTAGGGCGCCCCCGTAGCCCAAGGGCAGAGGCCGGCCCCCTAAAAGGGTCCCCAGTGTCGGTTCGAACCCGACCGGGGGCACCCCTTTCACCCGCCGGCCTTTAATCGGAATGCTTGTGCATCTGCATCTGCATCTGCATCAACATCCGCACTTCCATGAGTGTTTGTTCTTGATCTGGGCTGTCCTTCGTTATCTCATGTCCGCGCCCCATTGTGGCCAGAAAAGCACGTGACTTTCGAATACTAGAGGTAACTGATATAACTCTTGTTGCCTACCGTGGCGCGTCCGCGCCGTCACGGTACCTCCCGTGCACCCCACCGACATGCTGTTGCATTGCTCGGTGGCTGTGCTGGGGCGCCTGCGGGAACGCGGACCGCTGGCGAGTTGACACCACGGACAGCAGGTGTGATCGCCCGCGAGCGGCAACCTGCGCAGGGGGCGTCTTACCCTCCAGCGTGTCGTGCTGTCTGCGTGCAGCTTCTGGCGACGTCCTGGGCGTGGGGGGTTGTTGCGGCGCGGCGCGGCGCGAGCCCGGATGCCCTTTGGTGGGTCGCCGCCTCCGGTGTGCTGCCCCGTGCAGCCCGTAGCGATGTCACGGTGTGCCGCGGTGCTGCGGTGTGGGGTGCCGCGGCGCGAGCGCGGACATCTGTGGTGGTCGCGCCCGGATCGGCTATCGTGTTGCATCCCTGTGGTGGCCGGTTATGTGTACGGCGGCGCTGGGTTGGGGTCCCGTGCCGCGAGTTGGGTGCCCGGAGAAGCTAGCTGCCGCTGGAACGCGGCGCTGCCTCCCCGGCGCCCTCAAAGGATGCCCCGAGGCATGCTGCGCCCGGCGACATAGTCTTGCGGGGATTGTCCCAGTGTGCCTGCGGCCGCACGGCCCTGGATTTCGAGTGAAGCTTCAATTCATACGGAACTCCGCGCCCGTTGCAAACGATTTCACCGTTCGGCTGGGACTGCCCTTGTAGCGGTTGAACAGCAGACACACCGTATACACCGGAAATTCCATGGCCACGACACTTCATGGTCCTTCAGTCGGTGAGGCGGAGGCTGCTATTACCCGCCTAACCCGGAATTGCTGACTGTTAACCCGCCTGCCGCCCTTCCGCCCTCCTGAACGGCCGAACCGGGTCACTACGCATGCTGTGGCCAGATGCCTGATCCCAGGGACACGGCAAAGTCGTGAAGTGAGGCTGGGACCTGAGATGTCATGGCAACGGCTGAAGTGTCTGGCGTGTCTGCAGGCGGCAGACGGGGCCCGGCCCGATTTGGGCCACGATTTAGAGCTTAGAGACCTGGCAGGGCGTTGAGCTGCGGTTTCGCCGCTGACCAGGCCTGAACTTGCGCACTAGTCCAGCCGGAGTCTGGGGCGGGTGCCGGCGTGCGCGCCAACGATGAGGGCCGTGCCGGGCCGGCTGCTGGCACAAATCAGCCGAGGCAGAGGCCATGCCCGGCCAGAGCCGCTTCCAGGATGCCCAGAGCCTTCGGGCCCATGCCGTGCAGCTTCTCCAGCTCGGACCGGGGCACCCCGGCCAGCTGCCGCAGCGAGGCGTAGCCAGCGCTGGCCAGCGCGCGGGTCGCGGGTGCGCCGATCTTCGGCAGGGTGTCAAGGCCGGAGGTCACGATGGCACACTAACGCCTCAGCACCGGTAACCGCATGAGCTCGCCGCGACCACGCAAGGGCCCGGCTGCGCGATGCAATGCTGGTCCTGGCACAGTGCCCGCCCCGGCGGTATCGTGCGCACCACCCGGTCGTGACAACGGCTGAAGGGTCTGGCGTGTCTGCCGGTGGCGGACGGGGCCCGGGCGGGACGATGGAAGTTCTCACGCTCGCCATCGCCTGCCGCGAGGGACGCCCGCCCGTGACATCTTCGCCTGTTCCGGCTGCCCGCAGCCAGTACCTGCCCGGTCTCCTGGCCCAGATCCCGGACCCGGGGAAGCGGCGCGGCCGCCGGCACCCGCTGGCCGGGCTGCTCGACGCCGGCATCGCGGCGGTGATCGCGGGGTCAAGGGTCGTTCGCCGGGATCGGCCAGCGGGCCGCCGGCGCCGGGCCCGAGGTGCTGGCCGCGCCCGGAGCGGCCCACGGCCCGGCGGAGGAGTCCACGTTCCGGCGCGCGTTCGCCCCGGTCAGCCCCAACGTGCCCGACCGTGTCCCCGGCGCCTGGCTGCACACCAGGGCCGCGCGGGTAACGCGCCAAGGGCAATGGCGGCACCGCGCAGCCTGGCTATCAGTCTCCCGCGCCTGAACGGCCACAACAACATCGCGGCCGCTAACCGGCATCACCCCCGCGATCCGCAGCGGACGCTAAAACTACTTCGGACGGCATGAACGACTTTGCCGGAACCCTGTGCCTGATCCCGGGATGGCAACCACGGGCATCCGCTGTGTCAGCGGCAGTGTGGGGCAACCGGCCGCATGTGTCGTTCTCCATGGCCGACGGGCGTGCGCCAGTGGGTGGATGTCGCCTCCAGCCGCCTATGACCGGCTGAATGTGATTTCCATACGACGCCGAGCCGCTTGCGCTGGGCAGCCGGGCGTGGCGCGCGGAGGACTACTGGCAGACTGTGTGCCCGGCGGCGACTACGCGCCGGAGAGGCGGAGCCGGCGCCGTATCTCGTACTCGTGCACGATGGCGTTGGCGTAGCCGTCGGAGATCCCGTGCTCGTCGGCCAGCCAGTTGGCGCGCTCGCCGCACCGGAGGAAGGCTGGGCCGGATTCGAGGTGCCTGAACCACTCGGGGAGATCGCATCCTGTAACGAACGGTATGCGCGCTATGAGACTCTTGTGCATGTCCGGAGAGTGATTCAGTGACAAGGTGCACCTCCAGGGAAGCTGCTCTTGCTGTTGAGGGTGCCCCACTTGAACGCACTTGACAACCCCCAACCCGCAACCTTCCCGTAATTTCCAGTTTGTCCGCGCGAGCGCGGATCATCGCCCGGCAGTTCCGCCCACTGTGTCACATAGATCTCGGCAGTCACATAGCTCGCATCCGGCGTGGGAGGCAAGAAACCCGGGCGCCCGGGATGGATGACGGGCCGGGAAGCCCGGCAGCGGACTAGCTCAGACGCTCGAAGATCATCGCCATGCCCTGGCCGCCGCCGACGCACATCGTCTCGAGGCCGATCGTCTTGTCGTGGAACTGCAGGCTGTTCAGCAAGGTGGTGGTGATCCGTGCCCCGGTCATGCCGAACGGGTGCCCGATCGCGATGGCGCCACCGTTGACGTTGAGCCGGCCGAGATCGATGCCGAGGTCGCGGTAGGACGGGATGACCTGGGCCGCGAACGCCTCGTTGATCTCCACCAGGTCGACGTCGGAGATCGCCATCCCGGCGTGTGCCAGCGCCCGCCGGGAAGCGGAAACCGGCCCCAGCCCCATGATCTCCGGGGACAGGGCGCTGACTCCCGAGGACACTATCCTGGCCAGCGGGGTGATGCCGAGCTCCGCCGCCTTGCGGTCGCTCATCACGACGACGGCGGCCGCGCCGTCGTTGAGCGGGCAGCAGTTGCCCGCGGTGACCGTGCCCTCGGGCCGGAACACGGGCTTCAGCGCCGCGACCTTCTCCAGCGTCGTGCCCGGGCGCGGCCCGTCGTCGGCGGACACGACCTCACCGGAGGGCAGCGTCACGGGGACGATCTCCCGCTGCCAGAAGCCGTCGGCGATGGCCTTCTCCGCGAGGTTCTGCGAGCGGACGCCGAACTCGTCCTGTTCCTGGCGGCCGATGCCGCGCAGCCCGGCCACGTTCTCCGCGGTCTGTCCCATAGCCAGGTAGATGTCCGGGATCTCCCCGTCCTCCCGCGGATCGTGCCAGGTGGCTGAGTCAGCCGCGGCGGTCTGCTCGGTGCGCCCCTGGGCCTGCGCGAAAACCGGGTTCTGCGTGTCGGGGAGGCTGTCGCTGTTTCCCTTGACGAACCTGCTGACGCACTCGACGCCCGCCGAGACGAACACGTCGCCCTCGCCGGCCCTGATCGCGTGGAACGCCATCCTTGTCGTCTGCAGCGACGAGGAGCAGTACCTGTTGACCGTCACCCCGGGCAGGTGATCGTAGCCGAGGAGCACGGCGGCGACGCGCGCGATGTTGAATCCCTGCTCGCCGCCGGGAAGGCCGCAGCCGACCATCAGGTCATCGATGTCCGCGGGGTCGAGCTGCGGTATCTTGCTGAGCGCTGCCGAGATCATCTGCACCGCCAGGTCGTCCGGCCGGATGGTGGTGAGCGAGCCCTTGAACGCCCTGCCGATCGACGAGCGAGCGGTAGCGGCGATAACTGCCTCCGGCATGACTTGCGCCTCCTCGTGTCGCGGCCCTCGTCACCAGCCTACGTCGCCAGCGGATAACGTCGATGCTGCCTGGAAGGGGCTCAGTATGCAGGTATTTGATTCGCTGACCGAGCTGGTGGGGAACACTCCGCTCGTCCGGCTGCGCGCGGTGACGCGAGGCCTGAAGCCAGACGTGCTCGCGAAGGTCGAGTACTTCAACCCTGGCGGCTCGGTGAAGGACCGGATCGCGCTGCGGATGATCCTGGCGGCGGAAGAGTCCGGCGCGCTGCGGCCCGGCGGCACGATCGTGGAACCGACGTCGGGCAACACCGGGGTGGGCCTGGCGATCGTCGCGGCCGAGCGCGGGTACAGGTGCGTGTTCGTCTGCCCGGACAAGGTGGCCCAGGACAAGATCAGCGTGCTGCGCGCCTACGGCGCCGACGTTGTGGTCTGCCCGGGCGCGGTCCCGCCGGAGCACCCGGAGTCGTATTACAGCGTGGCCCGCCGGATGGCGGCCGAGCTGCCCGGCGGCTGGCAGCCCGACCAGTATGCCAACCCGGAGAACCCGTCCTCGCACTACCACTCCACCGGCCCGGAGATCTGGTCGCAGACCGAGGGCAGGGTCACGCATTTCGTCGCGGGCATCGGCACCGGAGGCACGATCTCGGGGGCCGGCCGGTACCTGAAGGAGGTGTCCGGGGGGCGGGTCAGGGTGATCGGCGCCGACCCGGAGGGCTCGGTGTACTCGGGCGGATCGGGGCGGCCCTATCTGGTGGAGGGCGTCGGCGAGGACATCTGGCCGCGGACGTACGATCCGGAGGTCTCCGACGAGGTGATAGCGGTCAGCGACGCCGACTCCTTCGGCATGACGCGGCGGCTCGCCCGCGAGGAGGCGCTGCTGGTCGGCGGATCGGGCGGGATGGCGGTGGTGGCGGCGCTGGCCGTCGCGCGATCCGCCAGGCCGGACGACGTTGTCGTCGTGCTGCTGCCGGACGGCGGTCGCGGCTACCTGTCGAAGATCTTCAACGACGAGTGGATGCAGGACTACGGGTTCCTGTCCGCGCAGACGACCGAACCGCTGGTCGCGGACGTGCTGACCGCGAAGGCCAGCGCGATCCCCGAGCTCGTGCACGTGCACCCCGAGGAGACGGTGGCGCAGGCCATTGCGCTGCTGCGCGAGTACGACGTGTCGCAGCTCCCGGTGGTGAAGCAGGAGCCGCCGCTGATGGCAGCCGAGGTAGTCGGCGCGGTCGCGGAGCGGGAACTGCTGGACGCGCTGGTGGCGGGCCGCGCGAGCCCCCAGGACACGATCCAGGGCCACATGTCGCCGCCGCTGCCGCTGATCGGGTCGGGCGAGCCGGTCAGCGCCGCCGCGGCCGCCCTGGAGAAGGCCGGCGCCGCGCTGGTGCACGTGGACGGCAAGCCGTCGGCGGTGCTGACCCGCCAGGACCTGCTCGCGTTCTTCGCGGCCGGGCACTGACCAGGCAGTAACCTGAGCGCCATGGTGACAAGCGACGGGTTCGAGACACTGGCGATTCACGCGGGGCAGGAGCCGGACCAGGTCACGGGGGCGGTCGTGCCACCGGTCTACCAGGTGTCGACCTACAAGCAGGACGGCGTCGGCGGCCGGCGGGGCGGCTACGAGTACTCGCGTACGGCCAACCCGACCAGGACCGCGCTGGAGGAGTGCCTGGCGGCGCTGGAGGGCGGCACGCGGGCGTTCGCCTTCGCCTCCGGCATGGCCGCCGAGGACTGCCTGCTCCGCGCGGTGTGCCGGCCCGGCGATCACGTGCTGATCCCGGGCGACGCCTATGGCGGCACCTACCGGCTGTTCGCACGTGTACTGAGCGAATGGGGCGTGACGCACACCGCCGTGCCGCTGGCGGACCTGGACGCGGTCCGCGATGAGCTGGCCGCGCGCCAGGTCAGGCTTGTGTGGGCCGAGACGCCGACGAACCCGCTGCTGGGGATCGCGGACCTTCGCGCGCTCGCCGAAGCCGCGCACGGCGGCGGCGCGCTGCTGGTGGTCGACAACACGTTCGCGTCGCCGTATCTTCAGCGCCCGCTCCAGGTTGGCGCGGACGCCGTTGTGCACTCGACGACGAAGTACCTGGGCGGCCACTCCGACGTGGTCGGCGGGGCCGCGGTGGTGACTGATCCCCGGCTTGCCGAGAAGCTGGCGTTCCTGCACAATGCGACGGGCGCAATCGCCGGCCCGTTCGACGCCTGGCTGACGCTGCGCGGAATAAAGACGCTCGCGGTGCGGATGGACCGGCACTGCGCGAACGCGGCACGGGTCGCGGACATGCTGGCAGGCCATCCCGCGGTCGCCGAGGTCTTCTACCCCGGGCTCCCCGCGCACCCGGGGCACAAGGTGGCGGCGGCGCAGATGCGCGCGTTCGGCGGCATGGTGTCGTTCCGGGTGCTCGCCGGCCCGGACGCCGCGGTCGAGGTGTGCGGTCGCACCCGCCTGTTCACGCTGGGCGAGTCGCTCGGCGGCGTGGAGTCACTGATCGAGCACCCAGCCCGGATGACGCACGCCTCGGTGGCCGGGTCTGCCCTCGAGGTGCCCGCGGACTTGATAAGGCTGTCGGTCGGCATCGAGGATTGTGATGACCTGCTCGAGGACCTTCGGCAGGCGCTGAGCTAGTGATGGTTCCGGTAACGAACATCTCGGTCGGCACGAGTGCCTCGAACGGGCAGCTGACCGGGGAAGGGTAACCGCGGGCAGACATGGGCTGACCCGGGACTCGCACTGCCTGCCTGGCCCCGGGTCAGCCGTGTCGTTTCGTCGCTGCCTCGTTCAGCTGTGCCCTGCGGGCGAGCTCTCCTTGGCGGCCGCGGCGGCCTTCTGCGCCTTCGGCTTGTAGTTCAGGATGAACCACGCGGCGACCGCGAGAACGACGCCCACGATCAGGCAGCCGGCCGCGCGCAGCGGGTGGTGCCCGTTCGAGTTTGCGACGTGGCCCATGATGCTTGGCAACGACTTGGCGGGCTCGGCCACGTAGATGAAGCCGGCCACGATGAACAGAAGCGCGATGATCCCGGCGACCACCGCGCCGATCATCCGGCCCGGCGGCCGTCCCGCCGATTCGCCCACAGAACTCACTGGGTCCTCCTCTGACTTACTCATCCTGGATACGTACACAGTGCTACAAGCTGCGGCGGGTCCGGTGGACTTCGCCAGGGATTGTGTCCGGCGCGTTACTTCTTAACAACGCAGCGGGCCCGGACGGGGAATCTATCGCCGCAAATCTACCCCTGCCGCCGGGCTCCTCGTGTGCGAAGGAAGTCGTTCACCACGTATTCGCCGAGGCGCTCCGGCGTGGCGCGGAGAACCCGCCCTCCGTTCCGCATCGCCACATTGTCCACGAAGGCGCTCAGCCGGTCATCCTCCGCCAGCATGAAGATGTTCAGCGCGGCGCGCCGCCTGGTCATCTTGTCCACCTCCGCAAGCGTCAGCTCGAGCGTTTCGGGCGAAGGCGGCCAGTCGAACCAGGACCGCCCGTCCCGCTGCAGGTGAGCAGTGGGCTCGCCGTCCGTGACGATCAGCACCACCGGCTCGTGCTCGGGATGCCGGTCAAGGTGCCGCCCTGCCAGCATGAGCGCGTGGTGCAGGTTCGTGCCCTGCACCATGTCCCAGCCGAGGCCGGCCAGTTCGGTCTCGTGCAGTTCCCTCGCGTAGTTCGAGAAACCTACCACCTGGATGGCGTCCTGCGGGTAACGGCTGCGCAACAGCGCGTGCAGGGCGAGCGCGGTCTGCTTCGCCGACGCCCAGGTGCCGCGCAGCGCCATCGAGTAGGACAGGTCGATGAGCAGGGAGACCGCGGCGACGCTGCGGCGCTCGGTCTCGGCCACCTGGAAGTCGCCGGCCGACAGTGTTATCCCGGGGGGACGCTCTGTTAGCCCGGGGGGCGAAGCCCCCCGATACCCCCCGCCCGCTGCGGTGCTCGCCGTATCATCACGCGGCCGGGGAGGCCGCAGGGGCCTCCCGCGGGCCGCGTGATCGCGGAATGTGAGCCGCGGTCGCGGCTCACTCCGCGCCGCCCGCCGTAGTAGCGCGGCGCGCACGGTTCCCGGTACGTCGATCGGCTGCTCGTCGCCGAACTCCCAGTCGCGGGTGGATCCGGTGAGATCACCGGCCTGCCCGGCGTCCCGGCGGTCGTGGTCGCCCATGGCCCGGCCGCCGTGGAGGCCGGCGAAGACCCGGCGCAGCGCGGTGTCGCCGAGCCGGCGTACCGCCTTCGGCGTGAGCTCCAGCCGCCCGCCGCTGCTGCGCAGGTAGCCCTGCCGCTGGAGCTCGCGCTCGATCCGGCGCAGCGCCTCGATGTCGTCCACGGCCTGCCTGCCGAACGCCCGCCGGACCGCGTCCTCGTCGATATCGTCCAGCCTGGCGCCGGGGTAGTCCTGGGCGAGCGCGTTCTCCAGGCCCGCGAGGTCGGCCAGATCGGCGACGGCGGTCGTCGCGTCGCCGAGCCCCAGCGGCTGCTGCCCGGACATCCGGACCCCGCCGGTCCCGTCCAGGTCCGGGCGGCGCTCTCGCAGCGCGTCCGCCAGCCGGGCCATCTCGGCGGCCAGGCCCGCGTCGTCCAGCGCCTGGCTTATCAGCCCGGCCAGCTCCGCACGCTGCTCGTCACTGAGCGAGGCGAGTATCCGCTCCGCGGCCGCCATTCTGCGGATCAGCGAGTCGACAAGTTCCTCGAGGTCACGGGGGTTGTCGGGGAACAGGTCACCGTATTTCTCCATGAAACCGGCGAAATCCTCCGGGGTGTGCTCTCCCCGGGCATCGGCCTCCAGCATCGCCGTCAGGTCGGCGAGCATGTCCTTGACCCGCCGCATCGCCTCCGGGTCCGGCGCCTGCAGGGCCTGTTTCATCCCGCGGAACTGGCTGTCGAGCACCTCCCGGCGAAGCAGGTCACGCAGCCGCTCGAACGTCTCGCGGGCGGCCTGAGAGCGCCAGTCGTAGTCGGCGAGCTGGCGGATGGCCTGCGCGGTGTCCGGGGGGAGCGCGTCCAGGTCGGCCTCGCGCAGCCTGGCTTCCTCGCTGGGGTCGGGGAACAGCTCCGCCCGTTCCTGGCCCACGGCGGTGTCGAGCAGCGCGCGGGCCTGCTCGAGCATGCCGTCGAGCCGCCCGCTGTTGCGCAGTTCCCGCTGCCGCCGCCGCACCCGCCGGAGCAGGTCGTCGAGACCCCGGCGGTCGGCCGGCCCGCGGCGCAGCAGGTCGCGCAGCGCGTCGGCCGGAGTGGAACCGCCAAGGATCTGGTCGCCCATGTCGTCCAGCGCACCGCGCACGTCATAGGGCGGCGCGAGCGGATCGGGGCCCCCGTCGTACTGGCTGTACCGGAAATTAGCCATGACTTCCCGCTAGATTCGGTAAACCGAGATTCCTTCGGCGGTGTCCTTGGACAGGCGGCGCATGAGGTAGAGGCCCTCGAGCGTGAACTCGATGGCCGCCGCTGCCTCGCCGAAGGACTCACCGCCCTCCATGCCGAGGCGGCCCATGATCTTGGCGAGCCCCGGCACTTCGCCGGTGCGCCGCAGCAGCTCCGCCGCGGAGACCAGCTCGCCGGACTCGACCGTGCCGCCGTCGGCGAACTTCGCGAGCAGGCCGGACAGGTCCGCGCTGCCCAGCCGGGCGCGGAAGGTGTCCGCGACGGCCCTGCGCAGCAGGTGCGCGAGGATCTCCTCCTCGCGCCCTTCCTCGCTGACCTCGAACTCCACCTTGCCGCGCAGCGTGGTGACCGCGCCGGGCAGGTCGCAGACGCGGGTGACCGGCGGCTCCGGCTGCTTGCCGGCACCCTGGCCCTGAACCGCGGCGCCCTGGGGCGCCCCCTTGCCGCCCGCGGGCACGCTCGCGGTCAGCGCCGAGCGCCGCACGGCCGCCGCGGCGGCGCTTTCCGCGGCCGCGATCGCGAACCGCGCGGAGACGCCGGAGCGGGCGTCGGCGGCGGGGGACTCGCGGACGAGGCGGGTGAACCGCGCGATGACCTCGATCAGATGCTCGGGGAGCACGGCGCCCGGGTCCCGGCCGTCCCACGACACCGCGGCCTCCTGCCGGATAAGCGCGAGCTCGTCTTCCAGGGAGAGCGGGTAGTGCGTCCGGATCTCCGCGCCGAACCTGTCCTTGAGCGGCGTGATGATCCGGCCGCGGTTGGTGTAGTCCTCGGGGTTGGCGCTCGCGGTCAGCACGATGTCCAGCGGCAGGCGGAGCGCGTAGCCGCGGACGCCGATATCGCGCTCCTCGAGCACGTTGAGCAGCGCGACCTGGATTCGCTCGGCCAGGTCGGGCAGCTCGTTCACGCAGAAGATGCCGCGGTTGGTCCGCGGGACGAGCCCGAAGTGGATGGTCTCCGGATCCCCGAGCGTCCGTCCCTCGGCCACCTTGACCGGGTCGATGTCGCCGATCAGGTCGCCGACACTGGTGTCCGGCGTGGCGAGCTTCTCGCCGTAACGCTCCCTGGCGGGCCGCCAGGTGACCGGCAGGTCCTCACCCATCTCTGCGGCCAGCCGCTGACAGCGGGCACACACCGGGACGTACGGATGGTCGTTTATCTCGCACCCGGCGACCGCCGGCGACCACTCGTCCAGCAGTCCGGCGAGGGTGCGGGCCAGCCGGGTCTTTCCCTGGCCCCGCTCGCCCAGCAGGATGATGTCGTGGCCGGCCACGAGGGCGCGCTCGACATGCGGGAGCACCGTCTGGCCGAACCCCACGATCCCGGGAAACCGGTCCTGCCCGGCGCGCATCCTGGCGAGCAGGTTTTCCCTTATCTCTTCTTTGACGCTTCTGTACACATGACCGCTCGCCCGCAGTTCGGCGAGCGTGGAGGCACCCGGCGGCCGGCTGTGCCGGGCCCGGGAGGGCTGCTGGCTGTTTCGCTGCACCATTCGACAGTATGTCCCCCACGTGCCTGCTCGCATATGTCCCAGGTCAGCGCCGGTAGCGCGGTGAAGCCGCGCTGCTACGGCAAGAACCGCAGTGGGCTGGGGGGTAATACTTGAGCGTGGCAACGATTCCCCCACTGGTGCAGGCCGACGACGTGGTCGCCGCCCGTGAGCTTCTCCGTGACGTGATCTCCCTCACCCCGGTGCTGCAGTCCCGTGCGCTTTCCGAGGAGCTCGGCGGCCCGGCGTACCTGAAGTGTGAGAACCTTCAGCGAACGGGTTCCTTCAAGGTGCGCGGAGCCTATGTCCGCATCGCGCGCCTCGACGACGCGGAGCGATCCCGCGGTGTCGTCGCGGCCAGCGCCGGCAACCATGCGCAGGGCGTGGCGTTCGCCGCGGGCCTGCTCGGCGCGAACGCCACCGTGATAATGCCGGAGCGGGCTCCGCTGCCGAAGGTGCAGGCGACCCGCGCCTACGGCGCCGATGTCGTCCTGCACGGCGGTTACGTGGAGGACGCGCTGGAGCGGGCCCTGGAGCACGCGGCGCGCACCGGGAGCGTCTTCATCCACCCGTTTGACCACCCGGACGTGGTCGCGGGGCAGGGGACGCTCGGCTTCGAGATCATCGAGCAGTGCCCGCAGGTCCGGACCGTGATCGTCCCGGTGGGCGGCGGGGGTCTCGCGGCGGGCGTGGCGATCGCGCTGAAGAGCCTCGACCCGGACATCCGGATCATCGGCGTGCAGGCGGAGGAGGTGGCACCGTACCCGGGCTCGATCGCCGCCGGGCACCCGGTCTCGGTGCGGCCACGGCCGACCATGGCCGACGGCATCGCGGTGTGCCGGCCGGGCGACATCGCCTTCAGCATCCTGTCGAAGCTGGCGGACCGTGTCGTCACGGTCTCCGAGGAGAGCCTGTCCCGTGCCATGCTGCTCTGCCTGGAGCGAGCCAAGCAGGTGGTGGAGCCGGCCGGGGCGGCGGCCGTCGCCGCGATACTCGAGCACCCGCGCGACTTCGAGCCGCCCGCGGTCGCGGTGCTGTCCGGCGGCAACATCGACCCACTGCTGCTGTCCAAGCTGCTCCGCCACGGGCTCACCGCCTCGGGCCGGTACCTGGCCTTCCGCTGCCGCCTGCCGGATCACCCCGGCTCGCTCGCCAGGCTGCTCGGCGATCTGGCGGACCTGGGCGCGAACGTCCTGGAGATCGGGCATGAGCGGCTGACCCCGCGGCTGAACGTGGACGAGGTCGAGGTCGTGCTGCAGGTGGAGACCAGGGGCCCGGAGCACTGCGGGGACGTGATCGCCAAGCTCCGCGGCGCCGGCTACACACTGCACTTCGGCTGACCGAGTGACCGGCGTTACCTGTGGGATTCTAGAATCCACGATGGGGACCCCGCGTTTCCGCGGTGTACGGGCGTGGAACGGCGTGGTGGACGTTAAGGTGCCGCCAGCGACCCCGCGTTTCCGTAACGTGCCAACGGCGGATGCGGTCGCGGAAACTTAGGGGACGGCATTGCGCCCGGCGCCGCGGGCCACGGGCCACGGGCCACGGGCCGATGAGAATGCCGGGGCAAAGGTGGCAAAGGTGGCAGCAGGTCACTTGCGCCTGGGGGCGGGGCCGGGCAGGTGGCCGTCGCTGCGGTGACTCGACAGGTTCTGGCGTGCGGGTTCGGCGGGGTGCAGGCCGCGGGTGAGGTCGTCGGCGAGTTCCAGGACGATCTCGCGGAGCGCGGCGCGACCCGCCGGCTGCGTGCCGTCGGCGTCTTCCCCGAAGCAGCCGGGCGCGTCCGGGTCCGGCAGATCGCGCATGAAGAACATGGTGGAGACGCTCGCCGCAAGGATCGCCGCGGTGGTCCGGACCCGGGCGCGCAGCTCCGGTTCCGGCCCGGCGATGAGCCTGACGAGGGTGGTCAGCCTGGGCCGCATCTGCTCGAAGCGGTGCTTCCCGCCCTCGATGTCCCGCAGCGACGCCTGGTTGTGCTCGAGGAACCGGATGACCTCGTAGCTGTCCATCACGATGCCGATGTACCGGTCCAGGATGTCCTTGCGCGTCGCGGTCGTGGGCGCCTGGTCGCTGGCCCAGGCGATGAGGGAATCGACCCGGGCGAAGTAGTCCTCGGTGAAGCTGCGGACGAGGTCCTCCTTGGACTTGAAGTGGTAGTAAAGCGCCGCCTTGGTGACACCGAGCCGCTCGGCGATCTCGCGAAGCGACGTTCGCTCGTAGCCCTGCTCGGCGAACAGCTCCAGCGCTACCTGCTGGATGCGCGCCCTCGTGTCGCCGCGACGGCCTGCGCCCTCGCGGTCCGGGCCCCGCTCGCCTGGTGCGGTGTCCATCGTGTCGCCCTCCACATGCCAGCCGTTTGGCTTGATGCAGAATTTACTTGACGGCCGGTCAGTAAGGACAATACCGTCTTCATGAGGCGTGAACTAGCCGGGCGGCAAGTAAGTTCTCGGGGGTCCGAGAGCTGTGTTCCCTGGAAACAGGGGTCGAAGGTGAGAATCGTCCGCCAGCGGGCGGCGAGCACGGGCCGTTCGCCCGTGCGAGCGACCGGTGCGCGTTGATGGCGGACGATTCGAACTCTGGGAAGACGGAGCGCACTATGAGCGAGACAACGGGAGGCGCAGGTGGCGCGCCGGACAGGGATCAGCCGAACGGCAGCGCGCAGGCGGCCACGCTGATGCTGGAACGGCGGCAGATCCTCATCGTGCTCCCCGGGCTGCTGCTGGCGATCCTGCTGGCGATGCTCGACCAGCTCATCGTCGGCACCGCGCTGCCGCGGATCGTAGGCAGCCTCGGCGGGGTGACCCACCTGTCCTGGGTCGTGACCGCGTACATCCTCGCCTCCACGGTGACCACGCCGTTCTACGGCAAGCTCGGCGACATGTACGGCCGGAAGAGGCTCTTCGTCGCCGCGATCGTGATCTTCCTGGCCGGGTCCGCGCTGTCCGGCCTGTCGCAGTCGATGGCGCAGCTCATCGCGTTCCGCGCGGTGCAGGGCCTCGGCGCGGGCGGGCTGATGGTGGGGGCGATGGCGACGCTCGGCGACATCGTGCCACCGCGCGAGCGTGGCCGGTACATGAGCTACATGATGGTCGTGATGATGCTCGCCACCATCGGCGGCCCGCTGCTCGGCGGCTTCATCACCGACCACTTCTCATGGCGCTGGATCTTCTACATCAACGTGCCGGTGGGCGGGGCGGCGCTGGTGTACCTGATCGCCACCCTGCACCTGCCCACCCGCCGGGTAAGCCACCGGATCGACTACCTCGGCGGCGTGCTGCTGGCCGTCGCGACGACGGCGATCATTTTGCTGGCCACCTGGGGCGGCACCCAGTACCGGTGGGGCTCCCCGGAGATCATCGGGCTCGGCGTGATCTCCGTGGCCGCCGCGGCGGCGTTCGCCGTCACGCAGATGCGGGCCGCCGAGCCGATCCTCCCGCTGCACGTCTTCCGCAACGGGAACTTCTCCCTCTCGATGGTGCTGACGTTCCTCACCGGCCTGGCGATGTTCGGCGCGATGACGTTCCTGCCGCTGTACCAGCAGACCGTGCAGCGGGCGTCGGCCACCGTGAGCGGGCTGCTGCTGACGCCGATGATGCTCGGCGTGACGGTCACCTCGATCGTGGCCGGCCAGGTCACCACGAAGACCGGCCGGTACAAGATCTTCCCGATCCTCGGCGGCGCCTTCATGGCGGCCGGCATGTACCTGCTCACCAGGCTGGGCGCGGACACCACGCGCGTCACGTCGGGGCTGTACTACGTGGTCCTCGGCCTCGGCATGGGCTTCCTGATGCAGATGGTCTCGCTGATCGCGCAGAACAGCGTGCAGCTCAAGGACATGGGCGTCGCGAGCAGCGCCCGGATGTTCTTCCAGCAGATCGGCGGCTCGCTGGGCGTGGCCGCGTTCGGCGCGGTCTTCGCGAGCCGCCTGACCGGCTCGCTGCACTCGGCCGCGCGGCCGGGAGTGCGCATCAGCGCCGGCGGCGGGCAGTTCGACCCGGCGACCGTGAACAGGCTACCCGGGCCGCTCAGGCACGACGTGTTCGTCGCGATCGCGCACGCGATCCAGGGCGTGTTCATCTGGGCGGTGCCCGCGTCGGTGCTGATGTTCGTGCTCGCCTGGTTCATCAGGGAAGTGCCGCTCCGCGGCCGGGCGCCGGCCCAGGAGCAGGGCGCCCCCACGACGGAGCTGGTTTCCTGACGGGCGCGCCACCGCCCGTTCGGTAACCCAAAAAAACGAGCGCGCCCGGCGAGCTGATGCTCAGGCGCCGGGCGCGCTCGTCTCGTCTCACACGCCTGCGTAGGGCACGGCCTCGAGGATCTCGACGGTGGCCGACCTGCCGTTCGGCAGCGAGTAGGTCGCCTTCTCGCCCACCTTCTTGCCGGCGATCGCGTTGCCAAGCGGCGACTTGGGCGAGTACACGTCGATCGGCGAGCCGCTCTCCTCGCGGGAGGCCAGCAGGAACGTCACCTCCTCGTCGTCGCCGAGGAACCTGACCGTGACGGTCATCCCTGGTCCCACCACGCCGTCGGTGCGCGGCGGGTCGCCCACGCGGGCGGTCTCCAGAATGTGCTGGAGCTGGATGATCCGGCCCTCGATCTTGCCCTGCTCTTCCTTGGCCGCGTGATACCCGCCGTTCTCGCGGAGGTCTCCCTCGTCGCGAGCAGCCTCGATCTTCTTCGCGATATCAACGCGGCCCTGTCCGGAGAGGTGATCAAGTTCGGCCTTGAGCCGGTCGTACGCCTCCTGGGTAAGCCAGGTGACGCTTTCGTCGCGCGTCTCGGTCACGGGCACTCCTCAGTACTGCGCAGGACTAATCTGTCCGCTAGGGCTGGCGGTTACGGCGGAGGGCCTGTCCCTCCGCCCGGGTCCAGCCGTTCTCCGGGGGTAATCTTTTGAGGCTAACAAGGGTCGGCCACTGCTGTGTACTAGTCAAACGGCAATAATCTCGTGCCGGCCCCTCGTGGGGGCGCGGGATGGGGAATCCGCGCAGCCGCCGGGATGTTTCGCTGAGTTGTAACGGCTGTAACCCTCGCGGAACCTGCTCCGGGGGGCGGTTGAACGGGGTCGCCCCGCAGAGGGGCTGACGGGTCGCCCCCGCAAGGGGCTGGCAGAGAGGGAGAGGTTCTTGTCATCGCAGGCTGAGCTGTCATCGCAGGCTGAGCCGCAGTTCGGCGCGCTCCGGCTGATGGCCGTGCACGCGCACCCGGACGACGAATCCAGCAAGGGCGCGGCCACGATGGCGCGGTACGTGCGGGAGGGGGTTCAGGTACTCGTCTGCACGCTGACCGGGGGTGAGCGCGGCGACATCCTCAACCCGGCGATGGACCGCCCGGAGGTGAAGGCCGACATGGCCCGCATCCGCCGGGAGGAGATGTCGCGCGCCAGGGAGATCCTCGGGGTGGAGCAGAAGTTCCTCGGCTTCACGGACTCGGGGCTGCCCGAAGGTGACCCGAAGCCGCCGCTGCCGCCCGGCTGCTTCGCGCTGACCCCGCTCGCCGAGGCGGCCGAGCCGCTGGTGCGCGCGGTGCGCGAGTTCCGGCCGCACGTGATTCTCACCTATGACTCCAGCGGCGGCTACCCGCACCCGGATCACGTCAAGACCCACGAGGTCTCGGTGGCGGCGTTCGAGGCGGCGGCCGACCCGGACGCGTACCCCGGCTCCGGCGAGCCCTGGCAGCCGCTGAAGATGTACTACTTCGTGAGCTTCCACCAGGCCAAGTTCGCCGCGCTGCACGAGGAGATGCTGAGGCGCGACATGGAGTCGCCGTACACGAAGATCTTCGCCGAGTGGGAGGAGCGGGCTCGCAGGCGGCAGGCCGACCCCGGTTACCACGAGCTGGAGATCACCACGCGCGTGCAGGCAGGCGACTACTTCGAGGTCAGGGACCGCGCGCTGCTGGCGCACGAGACCCAGATCGACCCGAACGGCTTCTGGTTCGCCTGCCCGCTGGAGGTGCAGCGCGCCGCGTGGCCGACCGAGGACTATCATCTAGCTAGGTCGCTCGTTGACACGGAGCTACCCGAAGATGACCTTTTCGCGGGCGTCCGGGAGAGTGTGAGCCTTTGACGTTTATCGCCGCTTCCAGTCCCTCGGTCGACGACATCACGCCCGGGGTGCTGGGCTTCCTCGTCGTGGCCGGGATCGCGGTCGCGCTTGTCTTCCTGCTGCTCTCGATGAACAAGCAGTTCCGCAAGCTGCCGCCACCCGAGGACGGCGCCGGGGCGCCCCGCGGCGCCGCGGGCAGCGCCGAGGGCGCGCAAGCCGCTGACGGCGCGGGGGCTTCGGCCGGCGCGGAGGCGAAGCAGAACTTACCGCGCTCGCCGCCGGTCCCCGGGCCGGCAGGCGGCTGAACGCGGTCGTGCTCCCAGCCGGTTCAGCTTCCACGGATTTCACCGGTCGTAGCCTTCTGACCTACAGGTTTGTTCTGCGCTTCCAGCTCCGGAATGGTCGTAGGGTTGGTCGCCGCCTTCGGTGATCGGCGTGTCCCCGTCGAAATACCAGTCGTGGAGTGGCCCGACGTCGTCGTTCTTATCGGCGATGAAACCGTCAACCGACACCACGTTGTGCATCATTACTGTGCCCACAGGTTCCCCTCGGCTCTCCTCGCGCGTTCGCCCCGATCTTGTCGCCCCCGGGGGCGAATGGCTTGTAAAAAATCAATCAGCAGGCATCGGGCCGCTGTCCGGCGGGAACCCCTGCTCGGCGGGGAACCGGCGCCGCAGGGCCACGTATCGCGTCGGGGTGTGGCCGGTGAAGTCCTTGAACTCCCTGCTGAAGTGGGCCTGGTCGAAGTAGCCCGCCGTGTGAGCGAGCCCCGGCCAGTCGACCGGGCG
>Ga0213875_10000238_pt1 | contig 55117 bp, 61 predicted proteins | sample BarmaccomBMRX_R8_FD_160105 | JGI IMG/M metagenome (GOLD analysis project Ga0213875, IMG submission 160105) | Root-associated microbial communities from Barbacenia macrantha in rupestrian grasslands, the National Park of Serra do Cipo, Brazil - RX_R8 | ecosystem: Host-associated > Plants > Roots...
CGGGCGCTAAGTCCACGTTGTCAATGAGGCTGGGGCGCACAATCCCTTCCAGCGGTTGCTCCTCCGGGTCTACCAAGACATCGAACATGGAAGCGGTGGTTTCCCGCGTGCCGCAGAGAGAACTGGCATTATGCTGGGCATCCAGGTCTACAATCAGCACGCGCTGTCCCTTTTCCGCCAGGGCCGCGCCCAAATTTACTGCTGTGGTTGTCTTGCCGACTCCGCCTTTCTGGTTGATGACACTAATAATCATGAATTTTCTGTTGTTAACTTCGGCTGCGTTGATTGCTACCTTTTCCATTATACCATGATTTTTGATTTTGGAACCACGAATGAACACTAATAGCACGAATGAAGAAAGAGAATAGAAGATCGAAGATAGAGGATCGAGGATGGAGTATTCAGCAACCAGCATCCTGTATCCAGCATCCGAATCATTCGTGTCTATTTGTGTTCATTCGTGGTTCCAAAAGCCGTTCACAGCAGCGAGTTCATATTCCGCACCCGCGTGGCTTCGCCTTTGGCGGGGTGGAAGACGTTGTCGCAACGGTCGCAGTAGAGCAGGGCAGACCAGTTTTTCATCTGGCGCTGCCACTTCGCGTGCTGCTCCTGATAGGCTCGGCGGGCGGTGCGGGCATCGGCCAGACTGATGACAAAAAGCACGAAGGCCGTGCCGAAAAGGAGGGCGTTCAGGCCGTGCGCGAGGAGGGGCAGATAATCGCGGATGGTGAGGGTGATAGGCAGGCAGACCAGGCCCAGCATAGCCAGCGTCAAGGCTCCATAAATCGTGTTGTGGCGTTCAACAGTGGGGGACAAGGGCGGAGCCAGAGCCAGGGCTAATTGAGCCTTGGGTGAGCCGGGCGCGGTGCTGACCGCATCCACCGGCGGCACGCCACTCCGGTGCCAGCGATGGCCGTGCCCCGCTGAAATGGCCTTGCCGGTGCCCGGCCATTGATCGGCCCCACAAATGTTGCGCACGCGCTGCACATGCACGTTGCCGCAGACCACACACGGCGACAGGTTCTCCTGCTGTGGTTCAGGATTGACCCACATATGCACTGAAGAGTGGGCCGTAGAGTGAGCCGCTGGGCCGGGTTGATTGGGCGCGGTGGGCGCGTGGCTGTCCAACGGCCCACTTTGCGGCCACTGGGCGGAAAAGTTAGTTCCTCCAGTACCGTTCGATGGGGTCGGAATGGCCGCAGTGGAAGGCACGGGATTGGGCGCGGCCCCCGGCGCTAAGGTGACAACTCTGTTGGCTGGTGGGTTAGCTGCTGTTGAGGTGCTTGTCGGCGGGGCACCCCCTCTGTGCAACTGGCCTGTATTTTGCACTATTTTGCCAATTCGCGTGGTGGGCGCATGTTGTGTGACGCGGTGCCCATGCGTGGCCCACGGCAGACGCGCCCCACACCCGCCACACACAATCACGGTATAAGGATTGGCGTCACCACACCGCTCGCAAAAGCCCCGCTGCTGTTTTGCTGCTCCATTCGTGCTCATACCTTTTTAAGTATAGAAGATTTTGAACCGCCAAGAACGCCAAGTGCGCCAAGAAAGAAGAAGAGGAGAGTGGGAAAGATGGAGGCGACGAGAGACCCCTGTGACAGCCGCGCCTTCTTCGCCTCTGGTTCCCCTTATTACCCCCTCTGCGCCCTCCGCGCCTCGGCGTGATGCCTCAATTGAAACGAAAAACCATTGGGATCATGGGCCTGGGGATTGACCTGACCGGGCTTAAGCCATTTGACATGACCATCAACAAAGGCATAGTTTGCGCCTTCGAGGTGACGCCAGGCGGGGGAATGCTGATCATTGACCCATTGAAGCGGTAATTCTCGGTAGCTGTAACGCGCAGTCGTGGCATCGGTGCCAGAGTTGCCTTCCCCCAGTAGGAAAGTGCGAGATGAGTCTTCGACACGCCCGGCAGCCACTTGGGACAAGTTGCCATTATAATAGAAATCCGTGAAGCCGTAGGCGGTAGAATTCTCTGTGTAAGTGCCCGTACCGGAGGGACAATGAAATGTTGATAGATTCATAGTATCCATCGTTCCACTATCATACAGAACAGCATCGGCCCAACCAAAAGGAGCCGCGTATGGGGGTGCAGTTGTATAGTTGGTGGTGTGGACGCTGACTGGAGGGAATTTTCCGTCGAAGTCTTGTTGGTATGAATAAATGGCTAGGCTAAGCTGCTTGAGGTTGCTCTGGCAGGTGGCGCGTGGAGCTACTTCCTGTCCATCCCGGATGAAACAGGCAATCGCATAAAGCACGCTACAGGTGACAGCGGCTAGAGCTGCATAACAGGCAGGCTTAACCAGCCGCTTGAGACGTTCCCCTGGTTGCGGCCCCACTTCATCTATATAAACGTCATTGCCAACGGGCACATAGCGGTCTTCGTTCATGCCGGAACCTCATAGCTACTATTTTATCAAGGAGAGGCGCACTGGTCACAACTACTTAATGGCGAAAGTAGCATCTTGATTGGGCAATAATTTTGGCGATGGTGGGACTGAACTCCCAACGCGACCACCCACGAAAGCGTAGAGGCCAAACGACGAAAACCTGTTGCTGTGCCGCCAGGCCGGGCTACTCTCATCTTTGATCCACGCCGGGGGTAGCGAGGCTTTGCTATAGCGTGCATCGGTCAGATCGTGACCATCGTTGCCATTGCCTAACAAAACGGTCTGATCTGGGTGGTTTAACTCGCCTTCATTTATGGTGGCTAAGCGACTGTTATAGTAGTAGTCGGTGAAATTAGGGGCGGCAGGGTTCGTGCCCACGGGTGAGCCAGTGAGAGGACAATGATAAACAACCGTACTGTGAAGATAATCTTGCAGAGCATCCGCCCAACCATAGGCCGCCATATAGGGTGGTACAACGGAAAAATGACTGCTATTGACCTGCACGGGAGGGAACTTTTGAGCATTGTCTTGCACATACAGGGCAAAGCCCAGAGCCGTTTGCTTGAGGTTGGAGGCGCAGGTGAAGTGGGCCTGGTTATCCCGCTTGCGCTGGATGCTGGGGTAAACCAGCAAAACCAGACAGGCGACGACGGCCACAATGGATAAAGCTTCAATCAAAGTAAAAGCGTGATGGCGGGTGCGTGGCGGAGCAGGGTAATGGCTCATAGTTTGGTGTATCTCATTATGTCGGCGAAGGAATTAACCTTGATCTCATTGGCTGATGTTGAAAAAGTGGCTTGACTGCTGCAACTCACTGGGGGCGCGGGTATGAATCCAATGGACATGACCATCGGCATAGGCGAAATTGGCCCCTTCGGTATGGCGCCAGAGGGGAGAATCCTGGTCCTGGAGCCATTGGGTTGGGAAACCACGCAGAGTATAGCGGGCCGTTGTGGCGTCGTGACCCGTGTTGCCATCGCCTAACAAGAAGGTCTCGGCGGGGTTCGTGATCTTTTTCTGGGCTACCCCACAGACATTGCGATTGAGCCAGTAATCGGTGAAGCCAAGCTCGCTAGGGTCGCTATATAGCGGCTTAGGCGGGTCATGAGAGGGCAGTTTGAACAGGGAACTATCGTCACTGGTGGCTTGCGAAGTCGAGGGGCAATGATACACATAAGTAGTTTCCAGATAGGGATAGAGCGCATCGGCCCAGCCATAGTTTCGGCTATAGGGTGGGGTAGGGGAGTAATCCCCATCGTTGACTTCGGACAGGGGATAACACTCGTCGTTGTCCTGCACATATTGCATGACGCCCAGTGATACCTGCTTGAGATTGCTGAGGCAACTGGCAATGCGGGCATGGCTCTGCGTCCCCATAAAGCAGGGATACAGCGCGGCGATTATCGGACTCACCAGCAGACACCAGAGCAGCAGCTTAAAGACAAACGTCCGCAGTCCCGTGCTTCGCGGCGTGGCAGTGCCCAGGCGGTCAATATAAACGTTTTGGGTGATTTGAGTATAGCGGTCGGGATTCATGGCTAACTCCTTTTCCCATGCGGCCTTAACGGGGCCAGCCCTGCAATGAGAACGCTTCGTCGTTATATGGTACTGCGGTGACGACCTTAGCCTGGAGGCTCTTCACATGGCCGTCTACATAGAGATAATTGGCTGTATCGTAATGTCGCCAAGAGGGAGCCGTGTGGTCGCTGCGCCACTTGTTTGGCAGTGCACGCAGATTGTAACGGGCATCGGTGGCGTCATGGCCACTATTGCCTTCGCCTGCCGAAAACGTCGTGGTGGGTGACTGTAAATCCGCCATTAGCACCGCGCCCAGGTTGCCGTTAAACCAGTAGTCGGTGTAGCCGATGGAAGTCGGATCGCTGACCAATGGCAAGGATTTGAAGCGGGGTTCGTCCTCTTTTTGGTTGGCAAGCTGAGTGGCGCAATGATATGCCCCCAAGCCTTTGACATAAGCTTGAACGGCATCGGCCCAGCCATAAAATTGCGGCGCGTGGCCTGAACTGACAGCATTCACCTCGTTGATTGCCACCGGGGGAAATCTTTCATCATTGTCTTGGGTATATTGCATCAAACCCAGACCAATTTGCTTAAGGTTGCTCTGACATATAGAGCGCCGTCCCCCGCCGCAATGACTACAGGTAAAAACGGGCATTAAAATGGCGGCGAGCACGCCCATGCCAACCAGCGTCACCAATAATTTAGCCCACCCCGGCGGTGGCTTAGGCGACGGCTTTGAGGGCGGCGTGCCCAAGCGGTCAATATAGACATTTTCAGTGATGCGGGTATAGCGGTCGGGATTCATAATCGGCTCCAATCGGTTTAAAAGCGGGACTTCGCCAGTCCCTTTAACGAGAAAGCTTCCTGGTTATAGCTGTTTTCGGTGACGACTTCGGCCCGCAGTGCTTTGACATGGCCATCAGTGAAGAGGTAATCCGCACAATCAAAGTGCCGCCAGGCCGGGGACGTGTGGTTATTACGCCAGGTGATAGGTAATGCGGGCAGACTATAACGGGCATTGGTCGCGTCATAGTCGGTGTTACCATCGCCTGCCATAAAAGTGTGGGCTGGTTGCAGTAACTGGCCCGTTGGCACACCACACAGGTTCCTGTTCAGCCAGTAATCGGTATAGCCGCTGGAAACTGGATTCACGACGAAAGTTCCTGGCTGGTCGGGGTCTGCCTCGTGTTGGTTAGCCAGTTTGGTGGGACAATGATACAACGCTGGTGTTAATAGATAAGGTTGGATGGCATCGGCCCAGCCGTAAGTCGCCTGGCCCCCGACCATGATGGATGCCTCATCATCAGCTTCCGCCAGTGGAAACTTGTCATCATAGTCCTGGGTATATTGCATTAGACCCAATCCGGTTTGTTTCAAATTGCTCTGGCAACTGGATTGGTAAGCATTCTCCCGCTCGCGTGAAAAAACCGGCATGAGAATAGCCGCCAGCACGCCAAGGATAATCAGCACCACAACCGCCTCGACCCAGCTAAAGGAGGGTTTCAAGGATTGAACAGGAGGCTGCCCACGCCAGCGGTCAATATAAACGTTTTCAGTAATTTGCAGATAGCGGTCTCGATTCATAGTGCCTCTTTAATCGCCAATGGCCTTACCAAGAGTGAAAGAATCCGGGTTATAAGCCTGGTCATGGGCCGAGGTTGCGTTCAGCCAGTGAACGTGGCCGTCGGCATAGCAAAAGTTCAGGCCAACCCCGTGCCGGTGCGCGGGAGAATTGGGATCATCGCGCCAGCGGGCGGGGAGGGCACTGAGGCTATAGCGGGCATCTGTGGCGTCATGGCCGGTGTTGCCATCGCCGACCAGGAATGTCCACTGCGGATTCGGCAACTTATCCCCGGCTATCCCGGAAAGATTGCGGTTGAACCAGTAATCGGTGAAGCCGACCTCAGTGGGGTCACGCTCCGCCTGCATACCATTAGCGTCCTCAGTCAAGCGATGATTGTTGCTGGCGGGACAAATATAAGAGGCTCTTTTTCTGAGATACGGATAAAGCGCATCGGCCCAGCCATAAGCCCAGTAAACTTGCGGGTCTACTGAGTAACCGACATCGTTGACGGCCACTAAGGGAAATTTTCCGTCATTATCTTGCTGATATTGCGCCATCCCTAAACCGAATCGCATTAGATTGTTGCAACAGCCAGTCCTCCGGGCATTGTCCTGTACTTCAAGATAGATCGGATAGAAGATGGCAGCCAGCATCAGCAGACCTGTCGAGATCATGAGGCCCTTAACCAGACGAATGGCATTACCACCATTCCTGTAGAATGGGGCTTGTCCCTGGTTATCCAGATAAACGTTTTCGGTGATCTGCACATAACGGTCAGGATTCATGCTGGCCCTCTCTATTTGGCGGTGGCGCTATCCAGTGTGAAAGAGTTGCGGTTATAAGCTGGGTCGTTGGCCGTAGCTGCACTTAACCACTTGACATGACCATCGGCGTAGCAGAAATTCAGGCCGACCCCGTGCCGGTGCGCGGGGGAATTGGGGTCATCGCGCCAGCGGGCGGGGAGGGCACTGAGGCTGTAACGGGCGTCGGTAGCGTCATGACCCGTATTACCATCGCCAGAGAGGAAAGTCTCAGCGGCGTTATCCACTTTGCGCTCGTCCACCCCAAAAAGATTGCGATTAAACCAGTAATCGGTGAAGCCCACCTCACCGGGATTAGGGCCATCATATTTTCTCCAAGTCGCAGGGTGGGTTAAGCCTTGTTCCTTGCCGCTGGGACAGATATAAATTTGTGTGCTTTTGAGGTAGGGTTGAATTGCATCGGCCCAGCCGTAGGCTTGCTCGTAAGGCGCTGATGTTGTGTAATCCGCATCATTAATTGCGGCGAGGGGATATTGACCATTATAATCCTGCATATATTGCATGACGCCCAACGCCACCTGCTTAAGATTGCTCTGGCAAGTGGGCCGCCGAATGCATCCCTCCCGACTGCTGGCAAAGATCGGAAAGAGGATAGCCGCCACCACTGCCAGAATAATCAGGCACAACAGGGCATCCACGATTCCAAAGCGTGGCTTCCCCGGTCGCCCCGGCTTTGGCGGCCTGGTGGGTGGCGTGCCCCAGCGGTCTATGTACACATTCTCCGTAATGCGCTGATAACGATCAGGATTCATGTTCACCCACCCCTTTGCCGGGCTATCGTCGTCACTGACTATCGCTTCTATGCTAAAAGGCTATCCTTATATAGTATTCCCGCTTTTTGAGCAAACTACACGCACTCAAGTGCCTGACAGAGACGGTGCGGGTTGCTAACAAATATTTTTCACGTGAAACCTTAGCCGATGAAGCAATAACTGGCAAGTTTGACGGTTGCCAGTGTACTCATCTACGTGTTCAATGGTGCGGGTCAGCGGCTCTTTAAACACAATGGCAGCAAAATTGTAACAAGGCTGTGGCGCGATGAAAATATCTATATTATCTTCCATCTATCGCGCTTATTTATTAACTGTGAGGTAGGTATAAAGATGAGAGTGTTGTATCGAGCGTTAGGTTTAGTCGGGTGGATGAACGAGCGGATGAGCCATACCAGCGTAAACATGATTCCGGCCAACTGGGGCGTCATGATCGGGTTGGGCATGGCGATGATGATCGGCGGGCCGGAAGCGATTAATGCGATTCGGGCCGGACAAAACGCCAGCACGGGCAATCCGTGGCTTGTCCTGGCGACGGTGGCTGTGGCGGGAGTCTTATTGGTGATGATGACGATCACCTTCATGACACAATATGTGGTTTTTCAAAAAACTGAGGCGGGGGCCGCAGCCAGTTCGCATCCTTTGAATCCGGCAGCCTCGGCTTTTCAAAGCTCTTCGGCTCAGCCCGCCGCGCAGACCGCCTCTAACGGCGCTGACTGGTCGCTGCGCGTGGGCGTCACGGGCCGTTTTGTCTTAGATCAGAAGACAGGCCAGCGTTTTCTCAATGTGCCTGCCGTGGCCCAGTATGTGGATTCCGGCGACCTCGCCTTTTTCTCTAAGATTAATGCTTCTTCGACCCTGTATGGCACGGTTATGCTCAAGGAGCGGGTTGGCGTCTGGTATATGATGATGAAGCAAAACAGCGTAAGTGCGCTGGAACCAGGCATCTTGCATACGGGCAAGCAACCGCGCCTGGCCTTGCGCGTCGCCTTTAGCGATGGCATCAGCAGCCAGCCCAACACTGCCATTCTGACCTTTAATAGCGAAGCCGAACGCACCGCTATGATGGGCCAATTGCGCCAGGGCTTGACTTCCACCTTCCACGCCACCGCGCCAGCCTCGGCCCAGCCAATGGCGGGCACCGCCTAAAGCACTGCTGCGACTTATCGCTTTAAAGCGTTTAAGAACAGCCGACCTAACGCTTGGGTCGGCTGTTTTCGTTTTTAGCCGTGATACAGATGTTCGAGGCTATTTAGTGATTCTGAGAGTTTTATTAACAGCATATTGCAGCGAGATTAAGAAATTTAATATATAATATCGCATAATATATAATATCGCATAACGTTTGGCGTAAACACGGGGAATGTCTTTATAAAAAGACATCGCGCCGTGCAGCTTTGCAGGCTGAACTCCTGAACGTGAGAGCGGATGAACCGTTGCAGGTTTGGCGGCGTCTGTTATGGTAGGGCATAGTGGAGCATAATAGAGTGGAAACTAAGGAGGCAGAGGGGAAGATGGCAGGGAGAGAGCACAGCAGCCAGCGTCACAGCCAACAGAATCGCAGCACCCATCCCAACGTCCAGGGAGCTAAAGGCCAGTTGCAGCGCGCAGACCGCACCTTGCCTGGGCGTGTCCTCCATTGTAGCACCGTCTGCCTCTTGCCACTTTTACTGGGTGGCGTTATGAACGCGCAGGCCAGTCCGCGGGTCAGCCTGTCTCCCGAACGTTCCGCCGCCGTTTTACATTCGATTCTGCAAGGCCCGCACAGCGAACATGGCGACAGCAGCCATAGTTCCCGGCATCTCAGCTCCAATACTCTTCCGTCCTCCCACGAGCGCAAAGACGTGTATGCGGGCCGCTGCGTAGCGGTGTTGGATGGCGACAGCATTTTGGTCGAGCACGATGGTCAAACCGAGCGCATTGATCTGTGGGGTGTGGACTGCCCGGAACTGGGTCAGCCTTTTGGCCAGCAGGCCCGCCAGTTTACCGCCTCGAAAGTCTTAGGCCAGGCGGTGCGAGTGCGTATCAAGAGCCACCATAAAGGCCACACTTTCGCATGGGTGGACAGCGGCCCCGGCAGCACGCTTAATGAAGAGTTGGTCGGTAGTGGCCTGGCCTGGTTCTACCCCAAGCAGTCGAGCGATACGCTCTTGCTGCCCTTGCTGCAAGATACCGCCCGTCAAGACAAACGCGGCCTGTGGGTTGAAAAAGACCCCATTACCCCCTGGCAATGGCGGAAAGGACATTAGTGAGGGATGAGGGATGAGGGACGGGGGACGGGGATGAGTAGGAAGTCCAGTCAGAAAGTAAATTGTTATCCTCCGGTTTCCTCACTCGTCCCTCATCCCTCACTCCTCATCCCTGCTTATGAACCTTTCAACCAACCATCAACACCCCGACCCGGCGGATGAGGAAGAGACACCGCCTGAACCACCCGTTGAACAACCTGTGGATGAGGGCGAAATTATCGTCCGTTGGGTTATTATCGCTACGGTGGTCTGTTTCGTGCTGGGCATCATCTTTATGGTGCTCAACGAACATTTCAGTCCTTATCGGTAATGCTGCCCCGCTCCCAAGCTACTTGGCCTGGTCAGCCCTCGCGGGTGCCCTGTTACATGCTGCGGGCCGGGCGGGGTAAAATAAGTCATTGATGGAAAGAATTCGGGCAGGGGAGTTAGCGGTTCGCGTTAATGATAATTGGGGCCAAAAAAATCGAAAGCCATCCAGCGTCAGATGTCAGGCCAGCAGAGCGACTGGCCCTGGCAGCCAGCGGCGGCGTGGCTTGAGCGTGCTGGATGGACTGATTGCTTTCATGGCCCTGGCGGTTTTGGTGGTCTTTCTCTATCCCCTCACACGCAACCAGGCTGGAGAGCAGCGTGCCACCTGTGAGACGCATATGCGGCAGTTGTCCCTGGCAGCCCTACAATATATCCAGGACTGTGGCAATCGCTATCCCCGTTTCAGCCTGGTGGCAGTGAGTCGGCATCAACGCCGCCATCCACGCAGTGCCAAGCCGGGTGGCAAGAATATTGTTGCTAAACCGGACGCGAAGGGTAAAAAGGGCCTGGTGTCGGTGGACATCAGCACGGCTGAGGTGGGGACGCCGCCTGTCTATGCGATTGGCGGCGCGACCTTCGGTTGGGCTGATGCGCTGGTGGCCAACACCCATGACCGGCGCGTTTACCACTGTCCCGCCGCGCCGCCGCCGCGACAGGACAACCCGACCCAACCTGGCTACACCGATTACTGGTATAACCGCAACCTCTCGAATCTGAGTCTGGAGTTAGTGCCGCACCCGCTGAATACCCTGTTGCTGGGCGAGGGCAACGATGGGACGGACGCTACTAACGCCCAGTATTGCCTGTCCAGCCTGCCCCTCGAATGGCCGATTAACATCCACAAGCCACCGTTCCGGCACGGGGGCGGCGCGTTCTACGCCTTCGCCGATGGTCATTATAAATGGCTCAAACCCGGCCAGATCACTTCCGAAAACGGCGGCGACTATACGTTCTCCCTCAACTAAAGGATGAAGGCGGGATAGAGGTTTAGAGATTACCTGGCTGGGGTAAAATGAAAGTGTAAGCCACGCCAGGACATGAAAACATGAGGCGACACTCTGCGATCCTTCACACTAAGACAACTCCAGCAGGGATTTCCGCTGTGGAACTCCTGTGCTACATAGCGGGCCTCCTGGTTTTAGTGTTCTTTGTCCAGCCCCTATTGCGTCATCCCCATGAGTCCGATCATCCCACCACGTCCTGTGCCTCGAACCAGAAGCAGCTTATGCTGGGGATTATGCAATACACCCAAGACTATGACGAGAAGTATCCATTAAGCTGCACCAATTCAGCGATAACGCGTGGTTGGGCGGATGCCCTTTACCCCTACGTGAAGAGCAGGCAGATTTACCTGTGCCCCTTAGCCAATGCTACTCGCAATTCTAATCAAAATGACTACACCGATTTCTGGTTTAATAATCGTCTGTCGGGTGTGCCGATGCGCTATCTGAATAGACCCCCTAACACGCTCGTTTTCGGTGATGGCAATGATGGCAGCGCCCAGACAGATGCGCGCTATCACCTGGATAGTCTCCCAACTCCCTGGCTCACCGACACTACCAAACCTCCGTATCGGCATCGGGGCGGGGCTTTTTATGCCTTTGCCGATGGTCATGTCAAATGGCTCACACCCGATCAAATTACATCCCGCACCGGTGGCGGCTATACCTTTGCACCCCATTAAGGGAGACCTTAACAGACCCCCACCCAGCCTCCTCCAGCCCACGCGGAGCCATCAATATGGCCCCGTGCGGGCTGGAGGAGGCTGGGTGGGGGTCTGTTCCTATTGTCAGCATTGTCATCATACTTCCACCGTGGCACACTTCCAACTCACAGGGATGGCATCAATTTGGCGGGAGGTGGCGGCATGAGAGATGAGCGTTATGTCAGTGTGGGCGACGACGTTTATATAGACCAGCAGGGGCCGCGCCGCTTCCCCTGGCGTTGGGTCATCGGCTTCTGCGCCGCTGCCGTTGCCCTGGTGACTGTTTTCGGGGCTTTGGTGGATCGAGCGCCAGCGTATGCAAGACGCGCCGCCTGCCAAAGCAACCTCAAGCAGATCGCCCTGGCGCTGCGCCAATATGAACAAGACTATGAGCGATTTCCGTCGGTGCGTAGCAGCAGTATAGCGGACGTGAAGGGTGCTGCCCCATCTGCACATCTGTTTTATGGTTGGGCCGATAGCATTCAACCTTATGTGAGGTCGCTGGCGATCTATCAATGTCCGGCGGAACCCACGCCATCTAATCCTGATCCAACTCAATTTGGCTACACCGATTATTGGTTTAATATGCGTCTGTCTTCCTTTGAGTATAAAAGGCTGACCCAGCCTGACCGCACCGTGCTGCTGGGTGATGGCAACAGTTCCGACGCCCGCAACGGTGTGTATGATTTGCCGCCACATTGGTATTCGATTAACGGCGGGCCGATCCACTCGGATGATAAATCGCCTGTTTACCGGCACTTGGGTGGGGCGAATTACGCCTTTGCCGATGGGCATGTGAAGTGGCTGCGGCCTACTCAGTTTCGGGAAGTGCCGGGTGCCTACTATACGTTTCATGCTCAGCCGTTTGGTCTGGCGGGTGGGCCGCCGTGGGGTCAGTGGTAGCTATGAGGCCACAGCCAGAGTGTAGTCGAGGTGACGGGCAGAGTAGGGTAGGGCATAATAGCAAGATCATCTATCCTCTCCGCTGGATGTCAATGGCGAATTCGGCATGGGGGTTGCCAGTGAGGTTCCAACCATGAGCGACAATCGTTATATCAGCGTGGGCGATGACGTTTATATAGATCAAAAGAAGCCACAACCCTTTCCCTGGGGCTGGATCATCGGGATAGTGGCATTTGCTGGCTTGTGCGTGCTGATTCTAATGCCGATGCCTATGATAAATCGTGCCGGGAAGAATGCTTATCTCGCTTCCTGTCAGAATAACCTCAGACAAGTGGCGTTGGGTTTCCTACAATATCAGCAAGATAACGAGGAGCGGTTTCCGCCCGTCAGTAGCAGCAGTCTGGCGCGAATGGAGATGGCTGCCACGCCGCCGCATGATCGCCTTTATTATGGATGGGCGGATGCGCTGCAACCGTATCTCAAGTCCACACAGCTTTACCAGTGTCCAGCCCAGAAAGTGGCATCCGATCCTGACCCAACGCACTCTGATTATACCGATTATTGGTTTAACAGCAACCTGTCTGCTTTCAACGGTGATAAACTGCATCAACCCGCCCGCACCTTGCTGCTGGGCGATGGCAATAATAATTTAGATGGCACCGAACACACCGATGCCCGCTACAGCCTGGCCGCGTTCCCTCCGACCTGGTTTTTAAATGAGGCCACGCCTCCTTATCGGCACCTGGGCGGGGCGAATTATGCCTTCGCCGATGGGCATGTCAAGTGGCTCAAGCCTGCCCAGTTCCAGACCTTGTCCGGCGTTTATTACACGTTTAAGGTGCATCCCCCGTCACCCACCAGCACGTCGGCACGCGCCAGCACGACTGAATTTATGCTGGACGTAACCACGAAATCCGGGCCGAGGCGCGTTCACGTCTACCGGCAGGGGAGAGGCGTGCCGATGGGTGCGCCTCCCGCTAAGCCCCTGCGCTGGATGCTGATTGCTTCCCCAGCGCCCATGCCCCAGGCAAGGCGGCAACCATGAACCCCTACCGTTATGTGCCATTAGGCGATGATGTTTATGTAGACCAGTGGGGCCAGCCGCCAACCCGTCCCGACAGATTGGCAACGGTGCTGGTCTCGTGTGTCGCGCTGCTCGTGCTCTTTTATGGCGGCTATGCCCTGTTTGCCAAGACGCGTGCCAACGAACAACGAACGACTTGTGTCAGCAACCTCAAAGAGATCAGCTTGGGCCTTATGCAATATGCTCAGGACAATGATGAGAGATTGCCGCCTGTGGATGCCGCCTTTTACACACGAGATGAAAAGGGAGATTCTTCTGGTCCGACAGCCTATGGATGGGCCGGTGCGATTACGCCTTATATCTTCAACTACGGCGCTTATTACCACTGCCCGGCGGCTAATCACAAACTGCAAGAGAATCTCCTGAACCTCACCTTTATTGATTATTGGTTCAATGACAATATGGCGACCATTCAGCAGTCGAGTCTCGCCTCGCCCCGCACTCTCTTGATGTTAGGCGAGGGCAACGATGGGGTGGAAGTGACTGATCCCAGTTACAGCCTTGGCGAGTTGCCTTCCGACTGGCTCAGTGACCAGAGCAAGCCACCTTATCGTCACTTAGGCGGCGCGAACTACGCCTTTGCCGATGGCCATGTCGCCTGGCTGCGGCCAGTCCACGCGCCAGGGGACTTTCTGGCACAAGACACCTTGCAAGATTACACCCTCCAGGTAACGACCAACCCGGTGCCGCATCGTAGGCCGCCACATCCGGCAGGCCAGCGCACCACGCACTCAAGTGCTTGGCTGTCTCAGCGTAAAGACACAAAATCAGAGTAGGGGCAGAACCCCTTAGAGCAGCGGCGTGGAAACGGAGCTATTTGAGACGCGTGGAGGGGAGGTAAAGCGTGAATCCCTACCGTTATGTGCCATTAGGCGATGATGTCTATGTAGACCAGTGGGGGCCACCGCCACCCAATCGCGTCAAAGTGCTGGCGGCAGCGATTAGCGTGGTGATGTTGGTGATTGTAGTGAGCAGTAGCTATTCTGTTGTTATACGAGCGAGAAACAAAAGCCATTGTTTTTCTTGTGAGAGCAACTTGAGGCAAATTGACTTCGCGTTCGAGCAGTATATCCAGGATAGTGATGAACACTTTCCTCTGGCGGTTGGGGCCAGACAAGCGGATCATTGGCGAGCATACGGGTGGGCAGATGCTATTCAACCTTATCGGCAGTCAGACTGGGTGTTTCATTGCCCTGCGGTTGGACACAGCGCCATCAACAATCCGATGGCCCGCAATTTTACTGACTACTGGTATAATCGCCACTGTTCGGGGGTTGAGCAACGTGATTTCTACAGTTCTACGGAGACTATCCTCTGCGGCGATGGCAACGATGGGACTGACCAAACCGATGCACGTTATAGCCTTGGTGGACTGCCCTCCAACTGGAGGACGGATGAGAGTAAGCCACCCTCTCGTCACTTTGATGGTGCCGATTATCTTTTTGCCGATGGACATGTTCAGTGGCTGAGGCCCAGTCTCATCACCAATGCTGCTGAGAGCCAACATACCTTTGCTGTGACCAGGCCACCATTGGGAGTGAAACACTAACATGGAAAGAAAACATTACGTCCGGGTCAGTGAGGATGTGTATGTAGACCAGTGGGGGCCACCGCCGCCAGATTGGGCCAGGCTACTGACTACAGCAATTGGCGTGTTTATGCTGGCCGTGATGTTGAACGTTGGTTATTGCACTTTTATGCACTACATAATTAGTGGCTACCGCGCCTCGTGCCAGAGCAACCTGAAGCAGCTTGGCCTGGCCCTCATGCAATACGAGCAGGATTATGACGAACACTTTCCCCCTGTGGCCGGAGCCAACCACGCAACATCCCAGCAGGCTTACGGTTGGGCCGATGCCCTATCGCCTTATTTGGAATTCCAATCAACTTATCATTGCCCAGCTATTGGGTATAGTCTGACGGCTCCGCCCACGTCGCGTAACTGCACGGATTATTGGTATAACCGTCATCTCTCTGGTATGGCTATCAAACAGATAAACATCCCCACAGTGACAATTGTCTCTGGCGACGGCAACGATGGCACCGACCAGACCGACGCGCGCTATAGTCTGTCGGCTCTACCCCCTGACTGGCTGACCGACGAAAGCAAGCCGTCCTTCCGGCATCAGGGCAGTGCGAACTATCTGTTCGCTGATGGCCATGTCTCCTCTTATAGGCCCCGTGACATACGTGATGTAGAAGCTACTTTTGAGGTGCCGAAATGGCATGTCAAGCGAGAACATTAAGATGGAAAGAAAGCATTACGTCCGGGTCGCTGAAGATGTCTATATAGATCAGTGGGGGCCACCGCTACCCGATGGGATGAAACGCCTGGGAACGGTAATTGTTGTGGTGGTGTTAGCCATCGCGCTACACAGTATTTATGCCACCTTAATGCGGGCGAAAAGCAATGCGGCGCGCACCTCCTGTCAGAGCAATTATGAGGTGTTAGGAATTGCCTTTATCCAGTATGCGCAGGACAATGACGAATGCTTTCCCGCGGTGCATGGAGCCAGGCAAGCGCATTATCCGCAGGCTTATGGCTGGGCCGATGCGCTTCAGCCGTACGCCCGCACCCTGGCTATATATCAGTGTCCCGCCGAAGGACATGGCCCCGTGAACAATCCGACGGAGCGCAATTATACAGATTACTGGTATAACCGCCGTCTTTCCGGTATTGCGCAGCAGAAGATAAACAGCCCCACGCAGACGATACTCGCAGGCGACGGCAATGACGGTACTGACCAGACGGATGCACGCTACAGCTTGTCCGCCCTGCCGTCTGATTGGCTAACCGACGAAAGCAAACCCTCTTTTCGCCATTTAGGTGGTGCCAATTACCTGTTCGCCGATGGGCATTGTAAATGGCTAAAGCCTGATGCTATAGGCGTTAAGCCAGTAGTAGTTAATAATTATAGAAGTTACACTTTTGCCACTACTCAGCTACCGGTGAAGCGAGAACATTAACATGGAAAGAAAACGCTACGTCTGCGTCGTAAGGTTATTCAAATAGAGGGGATTTGCCAGCAAAAAGCTGGAGATAATCTCAAGGGCCGAGTGACTATAGGGTAGTTAGGGCTTGCACATCCCATATTTTGACGACTCCCTCGCCGCGCTTGTCCTGCCCTCCTGTAGCCAGCAGTTTACTATCGGGCGAGAAGGCCAAACTGTCATTATAAGGAGAACCGTGAAACACCTGTAACAGCTTGCCCGTTTTCACCGACCAGATATAAATCGCATCGTCCCAACCTAACGCCGCCACGAAAGCACCTGTCGGTGAAAAAGCAATCCACTTCTGGCCGCCCCAGCGAGGGGTGCTATTCTCTTTGGTCTTGTGGAGTAAGTGTCCGCTTGCCACATCCCACAGAGCCAGACCAGCCGTTGCCACACCCGCCAGAGTTTTACCATCGGGAGAAAAGGCGAGGCCCAACTCACTCCTGGCCAACCCTGGTGCCCACGCGATTCCAGCAGCATCCCAGCGTACAGTCCTGCGTAACTGACCAGTGTGGGCATCTCGTAAGGCGATTTCAATGCCGACCGGGACTGCCATTTCCCAGCGAGCGTTGCCGGGAGGATTGCGCACCACAAAGCTGCCGATAGCTAAAGTTGTTGCATTGGCAGATAAGGCCAGGCCGCGCGTTATAAGATGCGGGTCTCGCAACAAAAAATAACGTTGGCCTGTCACTGCATTCCAGACCTCGATCAACCCAAGCACGTCACCGCGCGCCGCTACATTCCCGGTTGGGGATAGCACTGTCTGGTAATAATGATCAGGTTCATAGCGCCGTGCTCGCTTTTGTTGTAGTGGTGGCGTGGTGCGCTGTAAAGTGCCGCGGGGGAGTACAAACACCCGCGTTCTTTCAAGGTCGCCAACCACCAGGCAATCTGGCTGGTGCCAGGCCAACGACTGTGCGTCATCCTGACATTGATGGTCAAAGTGCGATTCAAACTGGCGCGTGGCAAGGTTATAGAACCACAACTGTTGCTGGGCATCCGCAATAGCCAACCGATGGCTGTCAGGAGAAAATGCCAGGGCCGCTACCCTTTGGGGGAAAAGATAAAGCCTCGGTAGCCGCACGTTTTGCAGCGGGACGTAGGCGCGACGGTGGGCCGTTTGAAGCTGCACTATCACCAAGCCCAGCGCGACCGGCACCAGTGACCAAATTAGCTGCCTCCCCTTGAGGCGTGTGGATAAGCGGCTCATGCCATGATATTTTAACAGCTAGGGAGCCATTGAGGTATCTATCATTGCGGGGCATTGAGAAATCGAGTAGGGGACGGCGTGAGACCAGGGCCATGAAGTGGCAGTAAGGCCATGAAGTGGCAGTAAGCCAGCAGCGACGTATGGAGGGTCTCTTTTGGAGGGTCTCTTTTTTAGCCATGACTTATTAGCATAGTAGGCCAGTCATCGAGACTGTCTTATTAACTCCTCCATCTTTTCTTTAATCTTGACCAAACGGCTGTTTTGCTCCAACTCGTTAAACCACTCCCAAAGCCGGCTCGACTGCCCGCCCACATTAATGGTGAGGGTGGCTCTGCTCTCATCAGGAACCGGCTGGCGGCCCGGCGTTTTTTGCTGCCACGCTGCCAGTTGCACCAGCAATTCAATGAGAGACAGGAGATGGCCGGGTGGCACCTGGGCCTGAAACCGTGTTGGTTCCTTAGCACCGCACGGACGTTCCAGGCGCTCAACGCTGCCTGTCCCGCGCACCATGATGGTCGTGCCACCCCACAGCCCGTGCATATCATCATAGCTAATCACCAGGTCGGCAGGCACCTCCCCAGTATTAAGAATCTGCTTTAATTCATGCTCCATAGAGTTGCTCCGTTCCTACGACGTGGCTTGGTCATGGCTTGGTCATGGCGGTTAGTCAAAGTGGCTTGGTTATGTTCTTGAGCCATGCTCGAAATCGGGCTGCGGGCCACTCTTGAATTTCCATGCGACATAGGTTTGCCACAGACGGCACAAAGGTGCGCCGCCTACAGCCTCAGGCCCAGCGGCAAATGATAAATAATTTTTCTGATGGATGAGCAGTATTCGACGGTGTGCAGCCGCGCGCAAGCCATACAACGCTCAGTTTAGCGGCATCGTGGCAAGACGCAGGAGCCTTACCAGAGGTCAAATCCAGCTACGGAGTCGCATTGGCTCGTCATTGTATCAAGTCACCCAGAAATCGCTCGGTGCATTCATCAATCACTAAATCAGGATGCTCTCGGTCTAACAAGGCCATATCTTCTTGCTCACTCCAGCAATAAACGACCCTCTGAAAATGCTGGGCTAGGAGTGGGGCTAGGCTCTCAAAAAATGAGTCGTGGAAAATGACAACGCGTGGCACGGCCCCCTCAGAAGCGCTCGTAAAAGCTAAACCTTTAGTATTAATCTCATACTGAGTATAACCCCAGGTCAGACCATCCACGTTCTGTGCCAGTTGCCGCCGGGGGTTCAGGTAAATTACCTTTTCCGAGAGTTGATTTTCCAGACCTATCAGCCGAGCTAAGTCCCCATTTGATTTAATACGAGTGGTCAGCACATAGTCGCTTAAGGAACCGCATTGAAGCTTTGGGAAAAACTTCTGTAACCGCTGCATAATCTGTTGATAACCGATGAAAGCTCCTATTCTGTTCCAGTGGGTATCTGTCTGGTAATACACTTGGGTGTGTTTTTTTGCGGCCAAGAGGGGCAGACTCAGATCAAGGATGTCGAGGTTGGAGTGAGTCTTGAGGTAGGCGCTGAGTTGGGCCAGGCGCGACGGGCCGACACGGGTGAAGCGGTCTGGAACGAATTCAGGGTACATCGTCTGCTTATCAGGGGGCACTACAAACAGGTAGGCAATGCCGCGTTGATGCAGTCTGGCGCGACGGCTTTCCAACTCAATTTTAAGGCGCTCTAAATCGTCCTCGGTGAAAGGGTTAGCGCCTCGATAGCCCTCCATTGCCTGATTCCCGGTATAGTAGAGCCACCCGTTTTTACCCAGCACCACCAGGGGCGAAGGTGAACTATTGAATACCTTGATTTTTAACCAGGAGTGGAGCGCCAGCAGCGCATCGCGCCCCCCCACACTGTGCTCAAAGCCATCCCGAAACCCTAACCAGGCTTGCGCAGCGGCGTTCAGTGAATGGTTAATCTGGCTGAGGCGGCTCACCCTGGAAGTTGCTCCTGGGGAAGATGTGCCCGCAGGAGATGTGCCCGCAGCACCAACAGCAGGCGGGTCTGACGCCTGAATAACGAGCTGTAGCTCGCCCTGCAGCGGGTCGGCTTTAGGCGGCACCTTGGGCGCGATAATCGGCTGTCCTGCCAACGGACGCAGGGCCATCAGCACGCCCGGCGTCAAGATGGCGATGCAAAAGCTCAGGGCCAGCCACAGATCACAGACCTTAGTGTTTTTCATACGGAATATGGAAATCATTTAGAAGCGAAAATAAATAAAGGGATTATAGGTTCCGGCCACCACTAACAGCAGGGACAGCAACAGGCTCAAAAGCAGAGCCGAAAAGCGCACCAGAGCAAGAGCCTGGTCAAAGCGATAAACCACGGGGGTCTCGGCGGTTGGCGTCTCGATTGGTGGCGTCGCGGCTATGAGCGTCGCGGTGGGTTGAATGCCTTCAACTTGCTGTTGAGCCAAGTGACCCCGCAGACGGTGCTGCATGAAGGGAATAAATGGTGTTGAGCCGATGGCACCAACGATAATGGCCAGCATAATCTGCTTATCCAGGTAGAGTGAGGGATAATACCAATAGTGCTCCGGTCGGCTCAGCCCGAACATGGCTAACAGATAATGGAGCGCATAGGGTAGCGATGCCGCGCGAAAAAACACCCAGCCCACCATAACGACCAGGAGTAAGTACACATGCCGCACCAGCCGTGGCAGCCGGATTAGCAGCTTGCCGAGAAACAGTCGCTCCAAGACCAGAAAGAGGCCATGATAGACGCCCCACACAATAAAAGTCCAGGCCGCGCCATGCCACAGCCCACAGAGTAAGAAGACCAGCAGCAGATTGAGGTAGAGCCGCCGGAGCGAGACACGATTCCCACCCAGGGGAATGTATAAATAATCGCGGAACCACCGTGACAGAGACATGTGCCAGCGCCGCCAGAAATCCGTCACCGAATCAGCGCTATAGGGATAGTTGAAATTGGTGGGAAAATCAAACCCAAAGATACAGGCCAGTCCAATCGCCATATCCGAATAGCCCGCGAAATCAAAATAGATTTGCAAGGTATAGCAGGCCACACCCAGCCAGGCCAGAGCCGGGGTGAGTTGATGGGTAGGCACAGTAAATATCTGGTCTGCCGGAAGCGCGACCGTATTGGCGAGCAGCATCTTCTTGCCCAAACCAATAATAAAAATCTCAATCCCGCGACAAAGCCGTTGGTAATTCAGCACACGGGCTTCGACCCCAATAGCATCGGCGATTTCGTTATAACGCACAATCGGCCCGGCAATCAGTTGGGGGAAAAACAAAATATATAAAGCCAGCTCTAGAGGGTTGCGCTTGGCCAGCGCATGGCCCCGGAAAACGTCCACTTTGTAAGAGATTTTATGAAAGGTGAAAAACGAAATCCCCAGCGGCAGCACAATTAACCGATACGATAGGGGATGATGAACGTGGGCTAGCATTAGGCACTGGTTCAAGCTGGTGATGAAGAAATTCGCGTACTTGAAGTACAGGAGCAGACTGAGATCACTCATGATGCCCAGGGCTAAGATTAAGGACTGCCGCGGGCCGCTGGTTTGACTGATCCAGATAGCAAAATAGTAATTTAAGATAATCGAAGCAATGAGAATGAAAACGAACTTGGTTTCGCCACACGCATAAAAGAACAAACTGGCTCCGGTCAGGAGTAGATTGCGCAATCGCTGTGGCAATACAACATAGAGGAAGAGGACTACCGGTAAAAACAAAAAGACAAAAACTGGTTCACTGAAAAGCATTGGATAGGGAACACTTTGAAGAGCGCGACTGAATTCTTTATCTCCTTTTCCTAAATCATCTGACGCAAGATGCCAGAGAAAACCGTAGGCCCTGCGCCATCTTTAGCTTACTTTAGCTTACCTAACCTCATTCATTGCAACAACTTGCGCCGCCTCAGAACCGTGGCGTGAGCCGGAAACCGTCCGTTGCACCGCCTGTCCTAGAGGTGTTAGAACCTGTGGCCTACACATCCTCCCGGCTTACGATGCCGAAATATTCCTCGGAAAAAACATATTGCCCGGCTTCACAGCCCTCGACCACAGCGGCAAACCAAGCACCAAAACTCTCGGCCTTGACTTCTCGTGTCGCATCGTCATGCCAAAAGTCAATGATTTGGCCGATGTGACCACCTGCGGCAGGAGCCAGGTCTAAGCAATCGTGATTTCCTGAACCATCATAAGTGATGGGAATCCATTGGGCATTCCACCAATCGTCACGAATCGGCCCCGTCGGTTCGCTGGTGCAATCCTGAAAAACTCCGCCATCCAGGAGGTCTTTCCAGACCTTCCATTCATCCTGGATACGGACTAATGACAGCAGTTCTCTGCCGTCAATTAAACCATGATGATAATGTGTTTGCCCGTTATGAATACGATAGGCAGCTTTGAAGTCGTCGGGAAACTGCACGGATAAAAATAACTCAGCCTGCTTGATTTGTTCCTCTGTCGCACCAGGCCGTAGCGTTTCTAATAAGACAGGCGCGTTAGCATCCAGCCAAGCCTCAAAGCGTTTCCATAAAGCTGGCATCATGTTTGTATCCATTTTCTCAGTGTTACATGCGCAACCGTGCCGCACGCAACGGCAGAACGCCAAAGTCAGCGGCCCTTCGGATTCGGCAGTGACTTCTTTGCACCTTTGTTTCTCTCTACGGAGCGGTGAAGCCACTCAGCGGATTTTCGTAAAACGCCTGGGTTTTCCAGGCCGTCTTATCCCATGGCTCCTGATTTCCGATCACCTGAACGGGCAAGATGACACGGTCGCTTCCCAGATTGTTCACCGCAGCGAGGCCGTTGTCAAAACTTCCGTCGGGTTTGACAGTGAACTTGATCGAGCGCGCGAGGTGCCCCACGAGCAGCACCTTGACTTCGTAGTCGCCGGGATGCTCGCGCAAGCCGAACCTCGGATCGTAGCCTTCGTCCTCCGGCGGCGTGGGCGGGTAAAGGCCGAGGAAGCTACAATCCTCAAACCCCCACTGTTGCTTGGCCGGATGCCAGTCCGCTGCGCCGTTCCCGGCGCTCGCATACTTCGCGATCTCCTTGCCCTGGTAGAAGAGGTGCGCTTCGAGTTCCGGCGTGTCGCCGCGCACAAAGAAACCGACATGGAGAGTCGTAGCGTCCTGGTGGCCCGAATCTTTCCCCCAGAAGGCGTAGCCAATGGGCATTCTCCAATCATCATCCACATACCACTGCGCGCTCGCCATCTGCATCGCTCCTTTGGGGCCGGGCACCATGACCACCTTGGCCTTGCCGCTGAAGAGTGTCGTGTTTGTCCCCTGCAACTCGTTGCGAAGGTGAATGACGAAATTCACGGGGCCGGCGTAGGTCACCTGCTTGCCAGCCGGAATCTCGTCGCCGCCGCAGGTCACCTGCCACGAGTGACCCCTGGGGGTCTCCTGAGTCGCGCAGCTAAAGCTGACCCAAGGCTTGCCCGCGAGTGCAAAATCTACGGAGAGATGGCTACCGCTCTCGATGGGGCCGTTGACCCGATATTCAATGACCGGAACCCAGCCGGGCGCTTCATAACCTGCCGCTGGCTGCCCTTTCGTCGTGATGAGCACGACGGAATCTCTAGCTATTGTTGGATGGTCTTGGTTGGCGATCTCGCTACTGGCTGAGGTCGCGGTTATCGCCGCCAGACGGTTGCCCGGCTTCGGCTGAGATGTGGGCGTTTCGTCGTCGGAGTCCGCATTTTCTGTCGCTGGCGGCTGTGGCTTCGACTTCAACTTTGAGATTTTGATTTTAGGGATCTGCGCCCATGTGGGCTGCACACTGAGTAGCGCAATGCTACAAAGCACCCAGACCAAAAAGATGCTGCCGCTCCTGTTTGCTCGATGCATGACGGTCGCCTCCGGTCTTGAAATGTGTATTACACGATATCGAAAGGCGGCAAAAGGCGCAACGGAAAAGCCCGTGCGAAGAGGCATGGCGCTAAGCTCAGCACTGGGTTAAACGTCCCGCTTCCGGCCCCGACGCGCGACCCGCCTCAGAATCCGAATGAAGTCCTCATCCCCGCCGTCCTCGGCCCACTCCAGGGCATTCATGCCCTCCTCGACCTGTGCCAGGGGGTCGGCTCCGGCGTCGAGCAACGCCTTCAACTCCTCCGCGCTCGTCTCAGGGTGCCAGAGGCCGCAGACCAGGGGATTGCCCAGGTTAGGGTCGGCCCCGTGCTCCAGGAGGAACTGGACGACCTCCAGGCCGCACTCCCCGACCGCCGCAGCGAGGGCGGTGCGACCCTCAGAGTCCAGGGCATTCACGTCCACGCCAGCCGCGATCAGCCGTGCGAGGATCGGCAACTCGACGCCCCGGCCTCGTTCCCCAGGCTGACGGCGGTGATCAGCAGCGTCTGGCCGAGTTCGTCGACCGTCAGGGCCTGGGACGGATCCCGTTCGAGGATGGCCTCGACTGCGGACTCGTCGCAGGCCAGCACGGCGTTGGAAAGCTCCACATTATGCATATTGCCCCTCCGCATAGCCGCCGAACACCGTCCGTTGCAGCGCCCGGTTGAGCCGCTGTTTAGATGCCTGAACTACGGTTCTTGCTCCTTGGCGACTGTTAAGTTCAGCTTGAACGTCCTCTTTATGTCGCTTCCAGGAGCGTCGCCCTTTGCTCCCTTGGCACGACAACTCTGTAGTATGGCAAGTGTGGCTATGTTGCCGCAGCCGCTCCACAGGCATGTTAGTTAAATTGAACTCCTGGTAACTTCTGCCTCTTGTTCCTCGTGGCATAGCTGACCTCTTTAAGAAAGTATGACATGCCTTAAAACTTTGCGCAGCGGCCCAATGCCAAGCTCACCATCCGTTGGCCGCAGGAACCGCTGCGCCCCACCACACAGCATGAGGCGGCAAACGGTCGGGTGGAGGGCCTGGTTGGGATCGCGGTTGGTGACTCTTAACTGCTGCTTGGCAGGCGAAACTCACGCTCGACCCAAGCCAGAAAGTTAGTGGCCACTGGGGTAAACTCATCCCGCTCCAGAGCACCGAACTCAACACGCAAGACCGGCCACAAGTTCGGCTCAGTTACAATGGTGGTGTCGAGGATAATAGCTCTCCCGCTCCCGTCGGACGCGATAGCCACCACACCGGGAAGCCAACGTTGAATCTCATAAGCCGCATTCAACTCTGGCACTTCCTGCGCTTTCCAGAGTTGAAGGCAATCGCCACTAACATCATGGACGCCCCATTCAGCACCGTTGGTTTCACGCAACAAGGCCAGATAAGCGTCTGGCAACACATGCCCAAGCTGTTGCTGGAGTTCGTTTAGTGCGTCCAGCGAAGCACCGGCTGCGGTCACTCTGAAATACTCTCGCATCACAAAAAGTATGGCACACAGCCAAACCGCGCGCCACCACACAACGACCAAGCTCATCCGTCGCCGAAAGGAAGCGAGGCACGAGCGGACTGTAGGCGGTCGGGTTAAACGCCTTGTGGTGCCGCTGTTAGGTGCTTTCAGGGAGTATAAGCAGCAACATAACCCTGACGTGGCACGCGATTGCAGAACGATTAAAGCCATTCCCTACCGTGAAAAATCATCCTAAGTCAATATCATAGCCTTGGATGACAGTGGTCTTGGCAATAACTTTGTCACGCTCTCTAGAAAAGTCTTGAGTTTTTGGATCTTGGCGGTAGAGGTCGAACCTATTTTGATCGGGAAAGCTGACAATGTGAACCTCGAAGGGTGCATCAAAGTCATCCGGCTCACTTGTAACGCGGATAGCACGTTCAATTCTGCCGCCATACTTGGCCATCAATTGCGCGGCTTGACGCTCGACAGATTCAAAAGCTGTTATGTCATCGTTTCTTATCCAGAGGCTTACGCACAGAATGAATTTCATAGTCTTATGGATATACCGTTTATTATTCAATCCTGCGACCCACCGTGCGCAGCGGCCCAACGCCAAAGTCAGCCCCCCTGGAAGGGCCGGTTGCAGTGCCTGGTTCGGCGGCTGTTAGGCAAACCGCGCACTATAAATTACATTGTCACCGGCGCTTGAGCAGGAATAAACCCCGCAGCAAGAGCCAACTCATCCAAGCAACCGTAGGAGCAGCAAAAAGTAGCCCTTCGACCAATGTTGAGATTGGATTTTGCCCGACGGTAGAGCTGTTAGACGTGGTCAATAGTAAATATAAACTCAATGGCACTGCCACTAAGCCAAACCCTATGAGGCAGATGACTCCTCCCCTGACAGATTTGCCGTGAGCTATGGGTAAAATGTAGCCTGTTGCAGTGCCTAAAATAACTCCTGCTGGTAGCGTGAATAGGAAAACCATGCCATATTGACCATCGCTGAGAGTAGAACGAAAGAACAGCCAGTGGAACACTAAGGTCAGCAGTGATAAGCCTAATGAGCCGATAATAGCCCCTATGATACTGGTCATCACGTTGCCTCCTTATCTTATCACTATACAACAGTATGAATTCCTGCAACGCACTACGCAGCCGCAGAACTAGTAATTTTATGTATTTTTTCAATTTTCACTATAATACAGCCCAAAGCTGGCACAAGCCGACTCGTGCTGCCTTACTATGCAGGATAACGGCAGGTTACATCGGCGGCACCAAGCCGTTCTTGCCGACCTGGACACGCGCTGCGGTGAGTTTGCCATTGGGCTGGCGGCTGGCGAGGACGAAGACATGCGAGCCGGGTTTTAAATCGCTGAGTTGACCTGACACAAAGGTGACAATGGGGATGCCGGGTGGAATAGTGATGGATTGGGAGCCGGTCTGGGCACTGGTTTTATACTGGACGAGCAGCGTGGAACCATTGCCTTGCCGCCGCGCTGTGCCATTGGTCATTTTCGAGGCGGGGGCCATTTTAGAGGACACGGTGCCATTCGCCATCTTCGACTGGGTCATCTTGGAGAGCGCGGCGGTGCCGTTGGTCATCTTGCTGCCAGCCTTGCCCGCCCCTGGCCAATCCCAGCCACGGCTGCCCTCGCCCGCACCGCGCATACTCTCCGGGAAGATATGCACTTCCACCGCCCGCTGTCCGCCACCGGCCTGGGGCACCGAAGTAATGCCCAGGAAAGTCCCGTCTTTAATATGAGCGCGGTCGGATGGCACTACGAGGAGCACTTTGGCGTTGGGAGCTAATTGCACTTGCAGCGGGCCTCTGACAGAACCCACAATCAAGAGTTGCCCAGCCAGCTTCTGCACCGTGCCCCGAATATGAATCGCGTTGGCCGGTGGCGGTGCGGGTGCGGCTAAGACAGATGAATTCGCTTGAGACAGCAGACTAAGCGCGACTATTCCTGCTACACCTAATGAGGCTGTTTTATTCATGGGTTTCTCCTGATTAACAACTGCTAAAGTTTCTAATCGGACAAGCTCTAGACCCGTAGAGGGCCGAGCGTTAATTCAAGGTATTACTTCTTGATTTGTCATTTCGAGCGCAGTCGAGAAATCTTACGGTTAAAGATGCTGCCATGTTTCAAGATTCCTCGACTGCGCTGTTGCTCCGCTCGGAATGACACTCTACCGATCAATAGCAGCTTGGGTTAAATCGTTAAGCCACGGTTGAAGCCAACCTTCTTGACCTTGGCATTGGGAGCAGTTCTGATTACACGGTATGCGGTCGCCCCAGAATGTCGTCAATCTGGCGCATCTGCTCAACGGTGAGCGGGCCGAACTGCATCGCTCCGATATTCTCCTCCGCCTGTTGCACGGTTTTGAAACCCGGAATGGGAATCATGACTGGACTGCGTGCCCACAGCCACGCGAGTGCGCCCTGCGCCACAGTGCGTCCGCCACTGGTCAGCACATCGCGGATAGATTCGACTTTTTTCATGGCATCGGCCTGGCCACCTTCTTTGAAGTTCCAGCCGTGCCGAATGTCATCTTCCGGTAGCTTGGTATCAGGAGTGAACTTGCCCGTCAGCATCCCCATCGCCAAAGGGCCGCGCAGGATACTGGCGAGGTTGTATTTTTCGCAGAGGGCCAGGGTCTCCTGGTTGCCGCCGAACAGGTTAAAGCCTTGCTGAATCGCTACACAATGCGGGCTTTGCGCAAACAACTCCACGCGCGGCGGATCATCGGTGCTCCAGCCAATGTAACGAACTTTGCCTTGCGTCACCAATTCTTCAAAGACCGCCAACACTTCCGGGGCTTTGGCCAAATCGTAGCCGCCTAAGTGAAACTGATAGAGGTCAATATAATCGGTCTTGAGACGGCGCAGGCTCTGGTCGCAACACCAACGAATGTAATCAGGGTCGCCATTGGTGCCGGGGGCTTCGCGCGTCGCTTCATCATAGGTGTAGCCAGCCTTGGTCGCAATCACAATCTGGTCGCGCTTGTCGCTCAGTGCGGTGGCAATAAGGTCTTCGCTGTGGCCACAACCATACACATCCGCCGTATCATAGAAGTTGACACCCAACTCGAAGGCCCGCTTTAAAGCGCGGATGGATTCGTCATCATTCACCTGGCCCCAACCCACCGGGCTGCCCTGACGGGCGTGCGGCCCACCAATCGCCCAACACCCCATGCCCAACGCGCTCACTTCGACTCCACTGCGTCCCAACAGTCGCTTCATTTATTTTCCTTTTAGAAATTTGGAATGAAATCCAAGATATTATTATACGCCCCACCAGGGCAAGCCGACGAAGGGGTAATAAGTGGTGTCGCCACTGGCGAGGGCGCGTAAGAAACCGCCAAAGTTATAGTGCGGATTGTAACCCAACAGGCGCTGCGCCTTAGCGACCGACCAGATGGTGCGGCCCCAGATCAGCTTGCTCAAATCCAGGTAGTGCTGCGCCGCGAGTTCCAACACACCCGGATAATAGCGGGCCAGCACACCGGCGGTATCCTGCTGCAACGCGGGGGCATCGGTTGCCGTAAAGGGCACTGCCGCCATGATGTTAAAAGCGTCAAATCCACCTTCCGGTTGATAGGTTAGTGAGCGCAACACCGCCTGCGCCACATCGCGGTCATCTACCCCGCCGAACAGGAGACGAAAACCATAACGTTCTAGCGACCCTTCCGGCACGAACATGCCCAGCCGCAGGGCCACTGTGGTGACACCCCAGCGACGGCTGTAATACTGCCCCATTTCTTCGCACAGCCGCTTGGACAGGCCATACACATCACCGGGCAAGAGTGGCAAATCTTCAGTCACCACGCCCCAGGCGTCGGGCGGCGGGGTCGCGCTCTGGCCATAGACACCCATTGTGCTGCATAACACCAGACGCTTGATGCCGTGCTCACGGGCGGCTTCAAACACATTGAAGGTGCCCGTCACGTTAATCGCCCAGAAATCTTGCGGCGTCCATTTACCGACATGGATACCATGCAGTGCGGCAGCATGGACAATGGCATCCACCCCCTCCACAGCGCGTTGCATATCTTGGGGATTGCGTACATCGCCCAGTATAAATTCACCCGGCAAATCCAAATCCACCGGGCGCGAGTCCATCAAGCGTGGCGTGTGGCCCTGCTCGATCAACAGTGGCACCAGGGCGCGACCCAAATTGCCGCCTGCACCTGTAATCAGAACCTTCAAATGCTTCTCCTTTTAAAGAACCACAGAGACACAGAGGCACAGAGAGGATTTGAGGATAGAGGATCGTATGAACAACTGGACAGTGGCTGTCTTCTATCTTCTATTTTCGATCCTCTATCCTCTTCTAAATCTCTGTGCCTCTGTGTCTCTGTGGTTCTTTTATCCCTCAACCGCTGATTAAGCCATGCTCATGCTGCGGCCTTTGCCCAGTTCGTTGAGCGCGGCGCGGAAGCCCTGGGCGAGGGTGGTGGCAGGGCCGCTGCCATAGTAATGCAAGAAGATAATGCGCGGCTGCTCGCCCAGCATGTGGCTGTGAACCGCCACCACTTCCAGGTTGTTGGCGCGCAGGGCGCGGATAACCGGGTTCACCTCGTAATCTAACATGGCCACATCGCCTGCGATATGGGCAGCGTCGGCGGTGCCCGCAAACGAGGCCCAGGTATTAAGACCAATCGCTGCCGTCATATGCGCGCCCATGTCCATCACGGTCAGATCATCGCGGCCAATGGTGTATTTATAGGTTGGGCCATTGACGGTGCCGGTATGGCCGACAATAGCATCGAGAGCGGGCAGGTCAAAGATTTCTTTGCCGGTGCGCGCTGGCGGTGGCCCGGCGGGAGGTTGATTGGCCGGAAACACTTTGGTCGTTTGCAGGGCCGCACCATAACGTCGTGCTAATTCAACCGGGTCGCCCATGCCATGAATGTGCATATAGAAGATGCGCGGCTGTTCATAGAAAAAGTGGTTGTGAATGGCGCCCACTTCCAGGCCATTGGCAATCACGGCGGAAATTAAGGGGTTGACCTCTTCTTCGAGCAGCACCGTATCACCCATGAGGACAGCCGACCTGCCATCCACCGTGCGCTTCAGGGAGACCCAACCGCCAAAGCCAAAGGGAATCGGCACCCCATCGCCCTTAACGCTCATCTTTAAGTCGTTGCGCGGTAATGGTGTGGTGTAAACCGCCTCCGCTTCGACATATTTACCTTTTTTGCCGAGTGCCGCATCAAGGGCGGCCATCGCTTCGGGCTGCAAGGGTGGGGTAGTGACGCTGCGCACGGCGGCGCCAGTGTTTACTGTATTATTCTTCAAGGTGTCATTGTTCTCCGTCCGGTTGCGCTTTTTAGCGGCGGCAGGTTCGATGTTACCCAATCCTGTGGCGGCTCCGGCGGCCCCTAAGACCGCAGCAGTGCGCAATAACTCCCGACGGCTGACTTTATTTTCTGACATGGTGTTCTCCTTACGGTAAGTTGAGTGAGGATAAGGGGAGTTTACCTCTGCCCTGCCATGCAGAGAAAGCACAGAGCAGGAATTCTCAGCAAATTCACAGACAATGCGCCGGATGATGCGGTAAAATGAGGCGCAACTTATTGGAATCATGAGGAGAAAGGATCAACTATGTTCACCCCATCGCTGAGTACACCACCTCGTCTGGCCTGGCGTCAACTGGCGTTTGGCCTGGGCTGCGCCGCCTTGATTGTCTCAAGCGGCTGGCTCATGATCGCCCAAGCCAAGTCCCCCACTGCCAAAGCGTCCTCTGCTGGCCAGGCAAGGCATCTGACCTTCACTCATCCGTCGCCTATTACCAATACCTACCTGCCCCTATCGAAGTTGCATCAGGACGTTTTAGAGGGCAACGAGGGCCGCAAGAAAATGCGGATCGAACGCACGCGCAAGCCGGGCACCCGCACTTTCATGGTCAATGGCAAGCCCGTCGTCGCCAGCATAGTCGAAGACCGCGAATGGAGCAACGGCAAAGTGGAAGAAGTCACGCTCGATTATTTTGCGCAGTCCGATGATGGCAGCGTCTGTTATATGGGCGAGAGCGTGGACAACTATCGCAACGGCAAAGTCGTGGGCCACGAAGGGGCCTGGCTGACCGGAGAGCATAATGCGCAACCCGGCATTATTATCCCCGGCCACCCCAAGTTAGGCGATAAATTCCATTCCGAAAATGTGCCCGGCATCACCGTGGAAGCCGATGAAGTCGTAGCAGTAGACGAGACCGTGACCGTCCGGGCAGGCACCTACAAGCACTGCGTCAAAATCAAGGAAATGGTATCCGGCGAAGACCCCGAATACAAATACTATGCACCCAACGTGGGCGTCGTGCGCGAAGTCCCCGCCGAGGGCAACATGCAACTCATCTCGCACAAGTAGTAAGTAAGAAAACAGAATACAGGAAACAGAAAACGAAGCAACCGTAACTTGTCGTTTTCTGTTTCCTGTATTCTGTTTTCTGTTCTTTATGCTGGATAAGGCTTCAGTTACGGGTTGCCACCGATGACCTGCTGCGGAACTTGGCTGTGCTGTCCACTTAATAGCTCATTTAATTCCGCGATGGCCTGCTGGGTCGAGTGGAAATGAATGCTGTGGATGCCAAGAGTGCGGGCGGCGGCGACGTTCTCTGCATCGTCGTCTACAAAGACTGCTGCGGCTGGTGCGATGGCGAGCCGTTGCAACATGATCTCGTAGAGGCGAGACTGCGGTTTTCTGACTCCTTCTTCGGCTGAGGTAATAATGAGGTCCAAGAGGGCGGTAATGCCACGTTTTTCCAGGAGCCTGCGGCCAAATGACCAGTTATTGGTGAGTGCCACAATTTGCATCTGCGGTTTGAGTGTCTGGATGTAGCGCACCAATTCGTCGTTGAGACGCGCCCCGGAAAAAGCATCCTCCACGAGCGCCAGGGCCAATGCCGCATTACAGCCCAAGCGCGGCGCGCAGCGTCGGCAGTATTCCTCTGCCGTAATGCGGCCAATATTCGCCGCTTCGATGTCCGGGCCATACCAGAGAAGCTGGCTCAGTTCTCCCCGCGCGATGCCAAGACGCTGCTCCCAACGGTTCAAGAAATCCGACTGCGCATGGGGAGTAAATAGAACATCGCCGATGTCAAACACGGCGACGCGAAGCGGTGATTTCATAGTCGAGAGAAGCAGCGTATTATTTCGGCTTCTTGTGCAACGTGCCAAACGGCAACCGAACAGCCATAATAGCCATTGTTACTACTCTCCACAATGTGGATAGGAGTTGGCGCGAGGTTTCCCATCTAAGACACGGCCACGCGATTGCGGCCATCCTGCTTGGCTTTGTCTAAAGCAGTGGTGGCCTTCTCGATTAGGTGATTAATGTCGGGGGTATCATCGGCGGTGATGGCGATGCCGAAGCTGGCCGTGAGGGTGACGGTTTCATCAGCAACGGGCAGGGGCGAAGTCGAGATAATGGCCCGTAGCCGTTCCGCCACCATCACTGCCGAGAGGGTATCCGCCTCCTGGATTAAAATTAGGAACTCGTCGCCACCAGAGCGACCGATGAGATCAATCTCGCGCAGCACGGAGCGGCAACGTTCCGCCACCATGCGCAAGATGCCATCCCTGCCGCTATGACCGTAAGTGTCGCCCAGTTGCTTAAAATGATCGAGGTCTACACACACAATCGCTAAGGACCGGTTCAGACGCCGGGCGCGTTGCCATTCGCGCTCGGCCAGGGCGAGAAAATAATTGCGGCTTAACACTCCGGTTTGCACATCGGTTTGGGAAAGGGCTTGCAGCCTTTGGCGCAGTTGCACACATTCTTGTTCCAGGCTCTGCCGCTGCGCCGCGACTGCTTGCAGGGCGGCTTCGCGTTGCGCCAGTTCTTGTTGCAGGCGTAGCACCTGTTGGGCATCCGCCTGCTCTCCAGGCTGAGAGGCGGCATTGTCTAATGAGGTTGGTATTGAATCGTGAGTGTCCATTTGTCTAGGGCATTATACCTCATTGTCTAGCATCTTTGACGGCGTATCGGCTGTCTTTTCACAGAGACAGTTTTGACCAGGAAAAACCAGGGGAAGCCTGGAGCAGGGGAAGCCTGGAGCAGGGGAAGCCTGGAGGAAGCTGGGCCATAATCAGGTGTGGACTTATCTCGTTCCGGGCATCAGGTTAAAGGGGTGTCTTGCGTTTTATGAACATGCTCACGAGGCACTAATGCTGTTGCGCTGTTTCTCAAAGTCCAGGGGCTGTGAATTGCCCGCAATCGCCCCCGCTTGTTTAAGAATTGCAATCGTTTCCCTCTGATCTCGACGGAGGTCGCCGAAGTTTGGATCGCGGGCAGCGTCCAATGCCGTATTGCCAGAGAAAGTGCGAGTGTTCACTCTCGCCCCAGCCGCTAACAGGGCTTGCACCACCGGCGCTCGCTTGTAAATCGCAGCGGTAATTAAAGCGGTCGTGCCACGATTCTCAACCTTATCCTGCAAGTTGACATCAGCTCCATGCCTGATTAACGTCTCAACCAGTGGCACAGAGCCGCACGCTACGGCAAAGCTTAAGGGTGAACTCCACACGTCATCTTGAAAGTTGACATCAGCGCCTTGCGCTAACACTGCCTCCACGCCAGCCACATCGCCCCTTTGAATTTGCAGGCGCAGGTTCGTGTTCAGGTCGGCTATAGCGCCTGCCTCTTCCAGGGTGGTTGCCCTGGTGAGATCCCAATCATTGACGGCTGCCGCCAACTGTTGACTGCGCGCCCGCATCAGTGCCCCATGCAAGGGAAAGAGGAGCGCCAGGGCGATCAACCAGGGCAGGATCAAACCCGTGAATTTGCGGTGTGTCATAGTGATAATTTACAGCAGCAGGTCTGCTGAAAAGCTTGTCGTTTTTGACTGCCAGCAGCGAGGTGCCCTCCATGCTATCAGGGTGTGACCGGGGCGAGGGCGGCGGCAATGGCGTCCTCAAAATCTATTCCGGTGGGGCGACTCAGCACCCGGCGCAGTTTGCCATCGCGCCCGACAAGCAACGTCGTGGGCAGCGAGCGCACGCCATAGAGTTTGGCCACCGCATTGTTCCAGCCCTGGCCATCGAAGACCACCGGATAAGGCACGCCCGCTTGATCTACCAGTTGTGTCACTCGCTCGCGCTTGGCATCGAGGGCCACGCCGATCACCGCTACGCCCTGATCTCGATAGCGATGATAAAGCTGCACCATCGCTGGCACATCAGACGCCGTGGCTTCCCAGGTGGCAAAAAAGTGGATAATCAGCAGCTTGCCCTTGTAGTCCTGGAGCGATAGCGGCTGGCCCTTTAAATCTATGGCCTGGAAAGGCAATAATGGCTCGCCTTCTTTAACCTTTGGCTTGAATCTGTCGCCTTCGAGCGCGGCGTAGTATTGAATTGGCAAGGTGCCCGCTGGTGGCGTAAAAGAAAAGGTCGCGTCGGGCAGGGTTGGGTCGAGGCGGATGTTGGTGTGGGTTTCTACAACGGTCATGCGGCCTCTGGGAGAAGTGTATTCCTGCGTCACGCGATGCAGCAAGCCATCCTGCGCGCCGATAGCTAAAGTGGTGTCGGCACTGCCCCCATCAGGAAACTCCAGGTGGGCAATAACCTGATGCACGGGAAGCTCATTCATGGTGGCGTCAGCCCCGCTCTTGAGCGATGTTAAACCTTGGCGCTCCAACCAGGCCACGCCTTGACCTTCCTCGATAATGCCTAAGCCCGGTGCGCCGACGCCGATTTCGTTCAGCGCATCGCCAATGGAGTGTTCGTTGGCAGGCCGCTTCAGGTAAAAGCCCTTGTGCAGTGGCGTGCTGGCCCACAAGGTGGTGCCATCGCTGGTGCTCCACGCGGTGCCGTTGTCCGTATATTTCACAATCTGTGCCTTATTGGGCTTTTGCCAGGCGACTTGCGCTCGGAACTTAAATTCATCCCTCATCTCAGCCGGAAAATCCGGGACGCCTTTAAAATCCATTGTCATGTCATCGGCGTAAGAATGCAATGCGCCGTAGCGTGTCGCCATGCTCTCCAAAAGGGCACGGGCGGGCAATTCAATAACGGGTGCTGCCGCAATAGCTGGTTCCGCTGCCCGGACGGAGCTAATCCCCATGTTTAGAATAGTAACCCCGAAAGCGAAGACGCCCCAACTATCAGCCCGCGACAGCATGACTAACCTGTTTCCCGCCCAGCGCTTAGCATTCATTCCTGGCCTCCCGTTTTGGCAAACCTCATCATTTAACCGGATGTTTCTCATTTTAGCAGGAAAACAGAAAGGAGGGAGAAAAAGAAAAAGGGAGGGGCGCACGCCCCCAAGCGCAAGTGATAGGTTTCCAGTGGCACCTGCATTCTTGCCACCTTGCCAAAATGAATGATTCGCGCAGGATGGCTTTTACCTTTATCCGATCTTTGGTTGACTAAGACTTTGGAATTTCCCTGATGAAGAAAGCATCTTATCCAGCCCTGATCTCGGTTTGTCTCCTACTGCTCGTCCTGCTGTCCCTGGGACAATGGGAGGTGCCGCGCTCGGCCTCACATTACATCCTGTTGTCCCAACAGTTTGCTTCGCCACCGCACGCAGACGATGGCTTACCCGATCTCAACTGCACCCAACTGGTGCTCGATAACGGATTGCGTGTGGTGTTGCGGGAAGAACATGCAGTGCCTCTAGTGGCAGTGGATATACGCTATCATGCAGGGGCTAAGGATGAAACGGCGGGACACACCGGACTGGCCCATCTACTGGAACACATGATGTTTCAGGCCACGAGCCACTACTCTTGGAACGGCTCGCCACATGGGGCTACGACTGCGGACAGCACGCACTATGCCTCAGTGGGGTTGCCCGACAGCCTGGATTTTGTGCTGCATGTGGAAGCGCACCGCATGGCGTATTTGCCCCAACTGTTTAGCCAAGACCGCTTTAATCATCAGCGGGATGTGGTGCTCAATGAAAAACGTCAGGGCGAAGACACCAAACCTTACGGCTCCATTCCGGCCAAGATCGCCGAACTGACCTATCCGCCCACCCACCCCTATCACTGGCCGGTTATAGGCTCCGCCGCTGACATCGCGGCGACTTCGCTGCGAGATGTCAAAGCGTTCGCGTGGCGCTACTATGGCCCCAACAATGCCAGCCTCGCGGTGATTGGCGACTTCCATACACAAGATGTGATTCCCATCATTTTGAAATATTTCGGGCCAATCGCCAACGGCCCACCCCTGTTTCGTCCCCGGCTGCCAGTGCCGCGCCTGGCACGTCCCCTGGCCGCTACAGTAGAGCAGCCCGTGGCCCTGCCGCGCCTTTATCTGGTGTGGAATACGGTGCCAGAACATGACCGTGATGAAGCAGCACTCGACCTACTTAGTTTTATACTCGCGCACAGTGAGGCGGATCGACTGGCGCGTGTCATGGTCTATCAACGCCAGTTGGCCCAGGATGTCCAGGCTTTCCACCCAACGCGGGAATGGAGCGGCCAGTTCTGGATCGTCGCCACCGCGCGACCGGGTGCTGCTGGCGACTCAGCCGCGTCACTGACCCGCATCGAAGCTGCTATTGAAGATGAATTGGCTAAAATCAAGGCCGCGCCGCCCTCGCCCACTGAGTTAGCCCGTGCCCAGAACGAAATGGAGGCCAGACAAATTGCTGATCTGGAAACGGTGCATAAGCGCGGCGATGAGCTAAACCGCTATTCACTCTTGATGCAAGACACGTCCTGGTTGCGCGCCCGCCTGCTCGCCTACCGGCGGGTGACTGCCGCCGACGTACAGCGGGTGGCGCGCACCTACCTAACCGCCAATTGCCTGTCGCTCAAAGTGGTGCCTGGCAAAATGGCGTCTGCCAAGGGGTTGGCGCGGTCTGTATTATCCCCAGCGCAGCAGCAAGTGCCACAGCGCCCTGTGCCGTCTGCTACGCTGCCGCCAGCCCAACCACTGAGCCGCACCGCAGTTAACCACGCTCCGGTCACGACGGCTCATCCCACGCCAGTGGATGTCAGGGCCAGGCCGCACGGCGCTCCAGACTTAGGAGTTCAGGCCCATAGTGCCACCCGGCCAGCGGCTAGGCGGACAACGCCTGATCCGACACTAGACCGTTACTTATGTCCTGGCGCGCAATTTCGCCTACCGCCGCTGGAACCTTACCGGCTGGCGAATGGGTTGCGGCTCATTGTGGTGCAGCGCCATAATCTGCCCCTGGTCTCGGTGTCGTTGGCTTTAGGGAGTGGCAGCAACGACGATCCGCCGGGGCAGGATGGGCTGGCCAGCTTGACTTTGAGCCTACTAGAACGCGGCACAACCACTCGCTCGTCGCCCCAGCTTGATGAGGCTCTGGGTCGTATTGGTGCGCGCTACGACGCTTCGGTAGGCGAGGATACAACCCTGCTGCGGGTGGATGCTCTGTCACGGCACTTAGGCCCGGCTCTGGATGTATTGAGCGACATTATCCAACATCCGGCCTTGACGCCCCGTGAGTGGCAGCGCGTGCGCCGCCTTCGCCAAGACTGGTTCGCCGCACGCCGCACCACCCCCCGTCAACTGGCCAGTTTCCTGCTGGCCAAGTTGGTCTCTAGCCGAAGAGATTCTGTGGGCCATTCGCTCTATGGTGATACCAACTCATTAAACCATATTGCCTTGAGTGACATTAGCAAATTTTATCGCGCCCATTACCGCCCTCAGAACGCCGTTTTAGTAGTCGCGGGCGACGTGCATCTGGCGACGCTCTTGCCCGCTTTGCGTCGCACCCTTGTCCACTGGCAGGGTCTCTCGAATACCACCAGAGTCACCCCGCGGGGCTTTGCTTCAACGTCCAATTTACGCTTGCCTCAGTCGCTCAGGCGAACCGCGTCTCCTCCAGTGGCCCCCGTAGGGCCACCCCCACCTGTGACCGCACCACAGCAACGGATATATCTGGTAGACCGGCCTGGTGCCACTCAGAGTTACATTGCAATGGCCCAGGCCAGCGTGGCCCTGAACGACCATCGCCAACTGCCCACTGCCATCCTCAGCCGGGTGTTGGGGCATGGTCTTGGTTCACGCCTGGAAAGTGACCTGAGAGAGGAAAGAGGCTATACCTATAGCATCAGCACGGATGATTTTTTTGGCCGCCAGGGGGGCCGTTGGGAAGTTGGGGGAGCGGTGCAAACTGCCGCCACTGCACCCGCACTCGAAGCCATGTTACGCGACCTGGAAGCGGTGCGCACCACCTCACCAGTGACCTTGTGGGAACTTAGAGCACAGCAATGGAGCCTGTTGCAAGGCTTTCCGCAAACTATGGAAACCGTTGACGACCTGGCTTCGCATGTGGCCGATCAAGTCCTTTACCATTTACCCACTGATTACTACAGTAATTACATGGATCGGGTGCGCGCCGTCTCCCTGGAAGAGGTGCAACAAGTGGCAGCGCAATGGCTCTGCCCCGCGCACTTGCCAATTGTTATCATTGGGGATCGTAAAGCCATCGAGCCAGCCCTGCGCGCTTTACCCGGCATCGGCCCCACCGTGATACTCTGGCAAGGCTGAAGCGAGTTTAACCTTTGGGCAGGAAAGCCGGAAGGAGAGCAAAAAAAGAAAGATCGAACGGCCTACCGCATAAGTGCCGGGTTCCCAACGGTAGGCACCTCTCCTTACGAGTGCGTATCTCTGCTGAGAGCCATTACACTAAGCTTTGTCTCATCTTTATTCCTGCTTGCCTGCGCTTCTTGCCTTCCTGCTAAAAATCGGCAGTGTTGGCGGAGCAATAGTCAAATCGGGTTAAACTATGGTATTGACCTTGCAACGCACCTTTTATAGAGAATAGTGAAAGCAGAGTGATGGCACGCAATAGGAGACGTAACAGCAAAGGTAAACCCTTCCAAAGCCGTGAGCAGATTTTTCTCAAGTGCTGGTCGCGTCGGCTCTGGCGCAACCGGCACCAGTTGGAGCCGTGGTTTCGCACCCCCATGCGCTGTCGGCACTGCGGGGCGCAGTTCAAGGTCGAAAGCGCCCTCTCCCTCGAAACTCTATCCTGCCCCCACTGCCAGCAGCGGCCCCAACCCATCACCCTCTCGCTGCAATTACAGCATTTGCTGTTTAGCTCGATCAGCAATGTCCTAAAGCATGATTAAGGCGTGAGACCGGCGGAAGGCACACAATCGAAGTGTGTTACTAGAGGAAGTGGAACCCCACGAACCCGGAGTGTTGGGTGCCCACAGCACAACATATTGATGCTGTGCTGTGGGCTGAGAGCGACGGGCTTGCGACAGCATGGTGGCGGGTCTGGGGTTTTGGGGTATAGGAGTCGGTAGTAAGAGCCTTTCCAAACCCTAAACCCTGACCCCTAAACCCTCCTCACAGCCCGTCGCTCACGCTCCGGGTTCGTAGGACTATCGTGGGGATTACTGGCCCGCGTTGGACTGCGCATCGGCCTGCACTTTCAGTTCGCTGAACTGGGGATTGAAAGGCGTGTTGCAGGCATTGACGGCATCTATCCCGGCGAAGAGTTTTGGTCCGGTGGGGAATGTCTTGGTGCCTAAGTCGTGCCAGTTCTGGCCGTCTTGACTGACCGCACCGAAGATTTGATTACCACGGCGTTCCAGCCGCAGATAGGTATCTTGATCTTCAACTAAAGGATAATCGTGCGCCTGGCCCATGCGCAGGAGTTGACCGTTGACGCGCACTTCAAAATTGGCGTAATGAAAGCTGCGACCCGTATTGGGCTGGACAAAAGTCGCGCGTTCCAGGCGGACATAGTTCTTAATATCTTGCCCTAACACCAACCCGGCTCCCTGGTAGGGCAGGCGGCCTGGCACGACTGCTGTGCGGGGCTGAAAGACACCGCTGACTTTGACTTGGGCCGTAAAATCGCCCGATACGATTTGCAGCACCCGCGGCGCGTTCATCTGGTTCTGCTCGGCGCTCAGGTCGTGCGCGGTGCCGGGCACATGCACCGTGAGTTGCCCGTTATCCAAGTCATAGGAGCAATCCTGATCGGGATCGAGGAAGCGGCCCCAGCCGGGAATATCGGCATTAGTGGCGGCCATTGTACTCAAACCCATGAATAAAATTGCACCCAAAATAAAACTGCGACGCAGCATAGTTCCTCCTTAAATTGAGTGGTTGATAATCCCCAGTTTAGCAACTCCACATTGGCGCTTACAGACTGCTCATGCAGGAAAGTTCTAGAGATTTAGCAGGAAGACAGGGGATAAGGAAAGCAGGAGAAAGAGAATTGTACTTGCCGGGCGACAGGCCGCGCCTAGGCGCTCACGCCAGCCCCTCCCATTCTCTTCTTGGCCTCCCATTTTCTGGTTTTCCTGTTAAAGATAAAAGCCTCGAATGCCAGGAGTAAAAGAATTTTACGTTTTTGACATGATTTTGACATGATAAACGAAGACGGCTTTATAGACTCAGGAGAGTTAGCGATCATAGAGGCTCATCCTGACATGGAAACATTGAGAAAATTACATCCCAAAGCGGCAGCGGACATCGGTCTGACCTGCAAATACGGCATCGTCAGCTATAAAGGCAGTTTCCAATGTAACGACCGGCATCAATTGGTCTTTGAAACCGACGACGCGATGGAAGCCATGTCGGCCCTGGAAACTCTCGCATTGCAAGTCGGGCCGGACATGGGCTACCTGCTCATTCTGCGCCCGCAATCCCCATCATGATTGGAGACCTTATGCATTCTGCTAAGGCAGACGGCTGGCGGCTTTAGAGGCTATTGCTTTGAAGGTGTTGATCGTGGCAGCCGTCGGCTTAATTCTCAAGCTATCAAACATGAGATCGAGACGCACTTTACCCTTGACCAGATACAACACCAGATGACTTCTTCCTCCCCGGCGGGCCTGGTTATCAATAAGCATCACTGCTTTATCACCAAACCCGGTTAAGGGCTTAATCTCATAGTTCGCTGTGGATATACCCGCGGCTCCACGATAGCCTTCACCGGGCCGTACCATGAGCATTAGGTGGGAAAGGCCATCTCCCATAGCCACATAGAAGCAGAAACTTTTATTTTGCTTCTGGCTTGACTTCAATACGGTGTTACCTATCAAAGTGGCAGCGTCGGCTTTTGTCACTAAATGCCAGGCATCCACCCTGGCCAGTGCCGCGAGAGTGGCTGGAGATGGCCTCACGGCGTGAGCCTTACCAGCGGAGTTGGGCGGCGTGGCCCCCGCCAGCGATGTCACGGTTACGGCCCCGCTAATCAGAAATAGGGTCAAAATCTGCCGTCTCGTGGTCTGCATGGATAGCTCCTGAAGTATAGGATTAAGTCATGGCTTAACCATAGTCTTCCCCGATGTCCCTATTACTAAACCGCTATCCAGGCCATGACAATGGATAGAAGTACAGGACATAATATGGCTTAGTCGCACTTTTAGGCCAAGGTCGGATAATGACATACGACATCAGTTTTCCGCCTTAATCTTTCGCCTCATGTCCCGGTGGTTTGAAGCGGGCCAACTCCTGTTCGGAAATACGCAGAGTGAAGGTTGACACCAATTCCTGGGCGGCCTTCTTCTCTTTATCGGGGATGCACAACACGACTTTGCCCTGCTTGCTGCCGGGCACCGCACTCACGGCCCGCACGCTCTTCGTGGTGACTTCCACCATCGGTTCCAGCCAGCCCTGGGTAAAGGCGATGGATTCAATTTCTTCTAACGGAATGGTAACTTCCTGCACCTTGGATTTGGATTCCAGGCCGATTAGATCATGTTTAAGGACTTCAAATTCCAGATGCAGCCCGGCGGCGTCGGCTTTGATAAAGCCTGTGGTCTCCACTGCATCGCTCAGGCTGAAGTTAGAGAAGGGGAGCTTGATGAACTCTGGCAAGAGAAAATCAGGGGTCATAGCCCCAGTATGAGCCATTTAGCCATAGGCGGCAACACGATAACAACCTCGATCCAGATAACCTGCTCCAGTACAAGGAGCTAACCGCTGAGGAGCAATCCGGCAGCGATATTTAGCCACCATTGCGGGGCCGCCTTCCAGAATACCAGAGTAGATGTTTTCGATGTCCCGGCGTTCGATAGAGACCATGCGCCCTGAAGTTAGTTCGATCCGTGCCATTGTTTCTATTGTAACGGAATCGTCCACCGCTCTTGACTACTACTAAGGCTAATGTGCTCGTCATCAGGCAGCCATTTCAGGTTGCCGAGTCCCCAAAAACTATAATTGTTGCCGTGCGGTGTGACTGAGTGGCTGCCGACGATGTGCATATCACTACCGTCCCAACAACTCACCCAGAGTTGAAACAGATACGGCGCATCCTCCACCGCCTGGCCAGGCTTAAGGCCAGTCGTAATCCGCCTTCTCAGCAGCCAGGCCAGCCGGGAAGTGTGAGGAGAGCCAGCGACTTCAACGTCCCACTGGCCGCGCACCGGTAACGTCATCCTAAATTCACGCACCTTGGCCGTGGCTCCCTCTAAATTGAAGGTATAGAAACCTTCCTGCTGGAATTGATCTTTGAGGGGCCACTGATCTGGGTTGGGGTGGGCTAAAACTCGGTTGCCAGGGATGACTTCCAGTAAATCACTCTGCATCAAGTCCCATAAAGACGTAGTGCCACGAGGGTAGCCGATGGCAATACGCTTGATGATGCCAGGTCGCTCGCGGCTAAAGACCAAAGCGTAGATGCTATGCTGTCCGGCCATTAAGCAGACCCAACGCTTGCTGTCGGGCAGCCACAAAGGATTGGAGCAGGAAGACCAGAACTCCTGTTGACTGGCGCGACGCGAGGTTTTAAACCTGCCATCCTTGGCACGGACAGTAAACTGCAATTCATCCTGAGTTAAGAGCCAGCGGCCATCCGGCGAAGGATAATCAAACAGGTTGGCATCATACTGGGAGGTCTTCTGCGCTATCTCAGATAGGTTCCACCCGCGCTGTTGAAAGAGTTGTCGAGCGACCACCCGATACAACAGCAATGGAAGCAAGAGAATTAAGGTAAGCTTGACCCACCTCGATTTGTGCCAATCTCTTAATAGCATGGTCTGTCACCTGGGTTATTGACTCATGGCATTAGGAAGTTCAATAGTCCAGAGTTTACAATATAACAGTGTCTTTAACTGGATGTCCGATTGTGCGGTGGAGCGGCCATATATCTTGTATAATGACGGCTATGAGACGTTAATGCCTGTGATGGTGAGGGGCAGGGCACAGGCCAAAGGAGCTACGATGCAAAACAGAACGCGTTACAACCTTGTCGTGTTGTTAGCCGGTGTCTTTATGGGCGGACAGAGTGTCCACGCCCAGCCCGACCCTTATCAGTTTGCGCCGCCGCAAATTGCGGCTCCCGTGCCGGTGGAGAACACGGGCCGCATCATGGTGCAACAGTTCGCTGGGCCTGTAGCCAATGTCGAGGGTGGGGCGCGCGGCTTTGTGGTGCTGCAAGGCGGAGCCAATCAAGGCCAGGTAAATCAGGTAAATGAAGCCACAGTCGCCACGGCAGAGAAGCAATGGGAGCAAGTCGGGGAACGCTATCGTCAGGGATTAGTCACGCTGGACGAAGTAGATCAAGCCCAGGTAGTGCTAACCGAAGTGCAGATTCGCTTCGCGCAGGCGCAAGCCCAACCCGCCGACGTAATGGAAAAGCAAATCACAGCATATCTGGAAAAACTCGTTGCCACACGGGAGCATTTAGTGAGCCTGGCCGAAGCCCGCTACAAAGCTGGCGTGATGACCCTGGCTGACCTCAATGCCAGTCGCATTCAGCTTAGCGAGGCGCGCCTTCGCCTGGAACTACACCGTCTGGTCGGGTTGCGCGCCGAAGACCTGACGCGGGTGACGGCACTTTACCAGCAAGGCGTAGTGACTCAGCAGGAAGTAGATGGGGCCACCGTTGCCCTGGATGCCGCACGCAATTTGGCCAAAAGCGTCGAGCAGACTGTTGTTACCCCACAGGCCAATCAGCCACTCGTGGAAATTACCGCCGATAAACTCCTTGTGACATTTTAACCTGCAAGCTGGAACTGCCTTTGAGGTGACGAGGCAGGATGAGCGGACAAGTGGGCAGTATTAGGATAAACCTCCATGATTGCCTCGTAATAGCACTGGGAGCTTACCCTTGAGGGAAGGGAATGGCAAAGTTTACCTTCCGCTGTTCGGGCAAAGTCAGTTGGCCCTCAATGGTTCTGCTCCTGATTGTAACCTGGGCAAAAACCTTCAAGGCTTTCCTGGAATCTAAACTATGCTCTTCCTTGAGGTGGATAATCGGTTCCTTGAAAGGCCCGACGCCAAGCGACTCTAAGGCCCCACTGAATTCGACGCGGTCTAAGATGCCAATCTTATTGACATAATACTTGACCATTAAGGGCCAGCTTTGCCTAGGGTCATAGAACATCATGCCCCAACTTTTTTCATTGTCTTGCGCTGGGTGAGACCCCACGGAGTAGCCTTCCAATGTTCCTGGCTGGCGGGCTTTGCCGTAGGCCGTGGCCAGAGCCAGAGTTAAGGGATGTTGTTTAGCCAGCATACGTGCTGCCGTGATAAGGGCTGCGGCTTGCACCAACTCTTTTTGTGCCATGACTTTTTCAGCATCGGCTAGCAGGTTCTTGAGTCGGTTGGTTGTCTCAGGGTTAGCCGAGGCAATCTGCTCCTGCTTAGCTCTGCCAATCAAGGCGATGAGACGGGGGAAATCGTAGGTGATCTTGTAATGTTCTATCAAGTCTGCGTAGGTATCGGCCAGCAGGGGAAAGTCTCGTGGTGCGCCGTTGACGATTTCCTCAAGGTTGGTCTGATATAAGTCTTCGTCCTGATAATTCAGGTATTCTGCCAGAATTAGCTTACCGTAAAAAGCGTACAGTGAATCGCCCTCATGTTGCAGCAAAGATTCGTTATTGGAGCGTGACAAATGATTGCCGCTGTCCCAGATAGAGGATCTTTCGCTGAACTTATCATCTAAGGCTGCTACTTGCTTCAGGAAATTATACGCCGCCTGGTCTTTGGTTTGCGGTTCTCGGACGGTAATGCTCACGTCCTTGGAGGTGAACTCCTGGCCTGCCAGTGGGCCAGTCAACGGCTTGAATTTGGCACGAAAGGTATAGACTCCGGCATTCAGGCGTGGCCCAAACCAGAATTCATTGGGAGATTCCGGTGCCAGCGACCATACCAGTTCCTGTGGTTCGGCGGCGTGCCGCATAAGAGATCAAACTGGCGGTTGTTGAAACCTAACTTTATCAGTTGCCCGTCATCTCGCACCCGAAAGTATTCAAACCTGGCGGCTGGCTCATTCACGCGGTGCCAAATGGATATTGAACTACCATCCGCATTCCGTGCAAAACAAAGGAATCGCAGCGGCTCGAACGGGATGTAACTGGCTTTATCGAACTTCAAGGATACCGCAATGGAGCCAGCTCCCGCTCCCGGCGCGGCGTTAGAAGGGGTTAGACAGGCAAGCCATAAAAGGAGCGAGAATAGTGAGAATTTCTTCCATTTACTGGTATCCATCTTTCTCCTCTGCGCTCATTCACCTTGTGTCACCGGGTTGGTTCTGTCCTTTCACCATTGGTTAAGAAAAGGAAGGTTTGAGCGGGCAAGTGAGTAGTAATGGGGTTGCATAGACAAATGATAACCCAATACCTTCGGCCCGCTCATGACAGAGTTTAACCAGGTTGTTCTGGCTTGGCAAACGCCGCATTCATAGTGCAGCTCAAGCACGCTACTGGCAGCTATTGGTAATGGAATAAAAATTAGCAAAAGGGTCAGGAACACAGTCATGTTCTTGACCCTTTTGCTTAGCTTGCCCCACTGCTGTTAACGGGCTACAGCCTGACTACTGCCCGTCGTGCGATGGCCTGCGCTGTCGGCTAAATCTGTCCACGTTACGGTAACGATCCTGCCCGGTTGCAGGGTGTGTTCTGGCAAAGACAGCACGACGCTGCGCTTGGTCGCGTTGTAACTGGCCGCTTCAACACCGACGGCGTGACCGTTGACCGTCACGACAAAGTGCGCCGCATTGCTGGCTGCGGTAGCATCGAGATTGGTCAGAAAGACGAGTTGAATCTGATCCAGGCTCGACTGCGCCACCAGATGGGACAGTGTTGCTCCTGGCCTATGGGCGATGGAATCGGAACTGCCTGTCGAACCCGTTGGACTGGTGATGACGATGAAGTCATTGTCACTGGTAATGATGGTGCCGTCAGCCAGGGTGACAGTGATCGGCCCCGTCGTGGCACCCGCTGGCACCGTAACACTGATCATATTGCTGCCGGGAGTGCCAGGCGTTATTTGAGCGTTGACCCCATTGAACTTCACGGCTATGACAAATCGGAAATCCGCGCCGTTGGCAGCCAATAAAGTCACTTTAGTTCCCACCGGGCCATTGACCGGGGTAAAGGTGAAACTGGGTGGGATAACGATGAATTTGGTGTTGCTGGTGGCTGTCCCATCCGGGGTGATGACTGTGATAAAACCGGTCTTGGCACCAGCAGGCACAGTGGCCATGATTTCGTTAATGGTATTTGTCAAGAACGTTGCGGGCACGCCGTTGAACTTAACCACCGTCGCCCGTCCGATATTGGTGCCGCGAATGGTGACGACCGAACCCATAATCCCCGTCCCCGGCGTAAAACTATCAATCTGTGGTGGGTAGAGCACGGTGAAAGGCAGAGGGTTCGAGGGTATATCACCCAAACGCTGCACAAAGAGAAAGCTGGTGCCCCCAATGATACCTGGAAAGCCAGGTGGAAAGTTGGGAACTTTGAAAATGACCTGCTGATCATCTGAGCCTGGCTGCGGGAGTGCTGTCATCCCGTTCAAATACACAATCACGCCATTGAGGTTTTGTCCCCGTATCGTGACTAATGCGCCAGGTTCAGCCGCAAGCGGAGAGACAAAATCAATTCTGGGCGGTAGCTGGAAGGTGAATCTATCTATACTGGTCGCCGTGCCGCCAGAAGTGGTAACACGAATCGGCCCGGATGCGCTGTTTAGCGGCAAGGTAGCACCAGGAGGCGGCAGGGGCACAAAAGCCGTAATTCGAGTATCGGAGTTCACCGTAAAGCCCGCCGCAAAACCGTTAATAGTGACGGAAGTGGCCCCGGTGAGATTGGTGCCGGTGATAACAATCGGGCTAAGTACTGGAGCCGTTGCGGGCGTAAAACCGGTAATGGTGGGCGGTGGCTGTAAGATGGTGATAATTGGCCCCGCCGCCAATCCGCGCATGTTAGAAATGGAAATCGGCCCGGTTATCGCGCCCAACGGCACGCGCACTCTGAGGTCGGTATCGGTTGAGCCGGGCAATGGGGGCGCAGCGATGCCGGGGGTGAAGAAGACCCCTATGGTATCGCTGAAACCTATGCCATGAATCGTGATGATGTCGCCTTCGCGCGCAGTTAGCGGCGTCACTGTGTCAATACGAGGCGGCAGCAAGAAGGTAAAATTGGTGGCACTGGTCGCCGTCCCACTAGGCGTGGTCACACTGATTGGCCCAGTTGCGGGGCCATTGGGGCCGCCCGCAAATGGTGGGATAATGCCGGGGGGCAGGGGCGGTAGAAAGGCCGTAATCTGCGTCGGCGAATCCACGGTAAAACCAGCGAATAATCCGTTGATTTTAACAGCAGTAGCCCCCGTGAAGTTCGCGCCCCTAATAATGATTGGTGTGCCAGAACTGCCCGTATCTGGGGTAAAGCTGTCAATACGCGGCGCCGGACGCAGGACGGTGAAGTTGCCAGCGATGACCGGGGCAAAGTTCAGGTTGGCAGGGGTATCCACTAATAGCGGCCCACCGATAGCACCCACTGGCACTTTAACGATGAGGTTGCTATCAGTGGAGCCAGGCTGAGCCACGGCAGGATTATTTAAACTGCCAAAGTAAACTCTGGCTCCGGTGAGATGGAGACCCGTCAGGGTGACTAACGCCCCCTCTGGGCCACTGGGAGGATTAATGCTATCAATGCGAGGCGGCAGCAGAATCGTGAAAAACTGGGGGTTACTCGCGCTGCCGGAAGTCGCAAAGCCCGCCCGCGTCCTGACATCAATCGGGCCAGAATTTGAGCCAGTGAAACCGTTGACATCGAACGGCATATAAGCGGTAATCTTAGTATCCGAATCCACGGTAAAACCGGCTGCATGGGTCGCTATCTGCACGGATGTGGTGTTCTGCAAATTCGCGCCGATGATGGTGACAGCGGTGCCGGGGCCGCCACTGGTGGGTGTGAAACGATCAATGCGTGGTAGCGGCTCGATAACAGTAAAGATAGCGGCGCTGGTATCATCTCCAGCGGACGTGCTGACGGTGATATTGCCACTGATGGCTTCGGCAGGCACCGTGACCACCAGCATCGTGGCACTGGATTTGAGAGCATCAATCACAGCTTTCTTGCCGTTAAAAGTTACCGTCGCACCCGCCAGGTTCGACCCTTTAATAGTGACAGTATCCCCGACCTTGCCGCTGCCGGGACTAAAAGTGGTGATGCGTGGCACTAGGATGGCAGGCGCGATAAGAGACGGCGTCAGCAGGCAATAACTATTACTGCCATTATGGGTTCCCAGGGCGAGAATCTGGCCATTATCGTTAATCGCAAAGGCATTGGTAATTTGCCACCCGGAGTTGGCGGGCAGCAGATCATTCAGATCGGTTATGACGGCCGTCTTCGGGTCATAGAGGAAGCCGTGATTCGCGCCGATGCTGGTGCCTGAATAACCGACCACTTGCCCGCCTGCATTAATGGCAAAGCCATGACTGTAGCTGCCACCTAACGTGCCCAAGTCTTTAATCGTGTTCTTGCTGCTGTCATAGATAAAGGCATGTAGGGGATCGCTGCTGGTGGGGCTGTTGCCCAGGACTTGACCTAATTTATTGATGGCCACGGCATTGCTGGAAGTGCCGCCGAGGGTGCCCAGGTCTTTTAGCGGGCCACTACCGTTGTAGAAAAAGGCATGAGTCTGGCCCTTGCTGTTCTGGCTGTCACCTGTGACCTGACCCGCGTCATTAATGTCTACGGCCTGGCTGGTGGCACCGCCGAGGGTGCCCAGGTCTTTCATGGTTGAAGTGTTATTATTATAAAGAAAGGCATGTGCGGAGTTGGTGCTGATGGTGGACTGCCCCACGACCTGGCCTCCCGCGTTGATGGCAAAGGCGTCACTATAACCGCCCCCCAGGGCACCAAGGTCCTTGAGCGAATCTTTGCGGCGATCATATAAGAAGGCGTGCGTGGCACCTTTGGCAGTCATGCTATGACCTGTTACTTGTCCTACGCTATTAATTGCCGTGGCGTAGCTGGATGAACCGCCCAGGGTGCCAATATCTTTCAGGATGCCTTTTTCGTAGAAAAAAGCATGGCTAATTTGACCGGTGGTATAGCCTACCACCTAGCCCGTGTTATTGATGTCCACCAGAGCCGCATTGGAACTGCCCAGGGTTCCTAAGTCAGTCACTACGCCTTGGTTATACAAGACGCCTCGTTGGGGCGTGCTCACGGTCTGGCCAATAACTTGGCCAAGATTATTCAGGGCCTTAGCGACCTGTGTGCTACTGCTCTGCCAACGCGCCGTAGCGGGCAATTCATCAATCCTATAGGTGGTCGCGGCGTCAGACCGCAATGGGCTAACTAAGCCAGTTAGACAGAGCAGCAGCAGGAGACTCAGCGTCCCCCCGCCTTGTCCTGCCCGCGCCAGCCATCCTACTACACCAATTCCTCTTATGCCCCTTTTTATCCCCCTGGCATTTTGCGAGCCATTCCCTCGTGTCATTTATGATCCTCTAACTTAGAATAATACGGCGTCCGCCAAACGATTCAATGCCGACACTGCTGCGGCACCGATTTTGCAGCTAAACTTTAACTTCATTGTTCTAACTTACAGAGGTTGCTAGCTCATGTCAACACTGTGTAAAAGATTTTACAGACGACATCGTGACAGGGTGTAAAGACCAGATCAATAGCGCCGCTGCACGGCACGGCACCTGCCCTGAACATTCCACTTGACGTTGCATTCTGTCTGAATGAAAGAGAACTTATGGACTTGACTGGAATTCACCACCTTACTGCTGTGGCCGCCAATGTGCGCGACAACTACCGTTTTTACACGCAGGTCTTAGGGATGCGCCTGGTCAAGCGCAGCGTCAATCAAGACGATGTGAGCGCCTATCACCTCTTCTACGCCGACGCGGTGGGCACGCCTGGCACCGACCTGACGTTTTTCGATTGGGCCATGCCCCGCGAGCGCAGGGGCACGCACAGCCTTGTCCGCACCGCTTTGCGCGTTAATGGCCGCGAGGCGCTGCATTGGTGGGCGCAACGGTTGGAGGCACAGAGTGTGGCGCATGGCGGCGTTGAGGAACGTGATGGTCGTTGGACGCTCGATTTTGAAGACCCCGAAGGCCAGCGCCTCGCGCTCCTGGACGATGGCGGAGCCGGGGACGAATCGAAACCTTGGGCGCAAAGTCCGGTGCCTGCTGAATTTCAAGTGCGCGGCTTAGGCCCGATTACCATGAGCGTGCCCCGCCTGGAGCGAACTGATTTGGTTCTCACCAAAGTTATGAATATGCGTCCGGTGCGCGAGTATGGGCATCAAGATGGGGCTAATCCACAGCACACCGTCCACGTTTATGAGATGGGTGCAGGCGGCCCGCACGCCGAGCTGCATGTGGCGGTGCAGCCCGACCTACCCCCGGCGCGGCTGGGCGCGGGGGGCGTGCATCATGTGGCGTTTCGCACGCCTGACGAAGCGCAATATCATGCCTGGTTCGAGCGCCTGAGTTCGCTTGGCGTGCAAAATAGTGGCGAGATAGACCGCTATTACTTCCGCAGCCTCTACTTCCGCGAACCCAATGGCATCCTCTTCGAGATCGCCACCGACGGCCCCGGCTTCGCCGTAGATGAAGACGCCGCGACACTGGGCGAAAAAGTGGTGCTGCCACCCTTCCTGGAATCGCAACGCGCCGCCATTGTCGCCAACCTGAAACCGATTGAATAAGAGTTGTACAGCGCACCATGATTAGTGCCCAAGCTTGCTAAGACCTATCGCAAAGTTCTGTGCCTCCGCGTAGGCTTTTTGGAAGGCTTGGGGCTGGGTGCTATGGGGGTTGGTGTCCAGAGATCAACGGCCTTGCTCGGCAAAACTTCAACTGCCACCGTATTTGACACCACATAATCCAGTCGTGCTGGCCCCTCCTGATTCACCCGTACATAATTTTTATATTTGAGAGTGAGCAAATACTGACCCGGCGCTGTCATCTCATAGAGTTGATTGGCTTTGACTCGAAAATAAAGGACGCGATTTTTCTGGAGTTCAAAAGGGTAATCGCCAGCAGCGTCGGGAGGGTGGGGTGCCATAAAGTCCATATATTTTGTAAAAGATACCAATTTGTGCTGCTCATCCTGAACCACCAGAAAGAAGTCTCTCTCAGTACTTTTGTCTATATGAACATATGCCGTTTTATTACTGAGATTCTGAAGCGCCGCCTGCACCCAGATTGGGTCTCCCGACGGCACCTGAGTTTTTTCGGCACGGATGGTCAGTTGAAAGCCATCCATTGCGGGGCCAGTGTCTCTAACATCCAGATCATTGGCGTCGGGCCACGTATGGGAGCAACTGATGCCCCCGAAGGTGAGAAGAAGTAGAGCCGCACCAAGGCTTAAAACCCTACGAATGCGACTCAATTGTATGCTCTTCATAGCTCGCCACTTCTGCTGCCGCTCTTGAGGGTCTTTTGACACATCGGCTTGCTGCATGGTCACTTCACCTGATGTGCTGCCGTATAATGTAGGAATGCTGCCATTAATCTACTGCTGAGATTCAATGGCTTAACGGTCTACTGCTGCCAATTATGAGTAGCGCACTAGCACGGCGATTGGCAGCTTAAAGCCGTAATCCACCGAGAGTTTGCCTTTGAGCAGGATGCGACCTGCCGCGCGAGGGATGTTATGAAGTGGAAAGCGATAGCCCACGCGCACCGCCTGGCCAACCCCGTAAGCATAACACCACATCGGATAATCATTTGTGCCGGGGTTATACCAGGTTTTGAATTTGCGATAAATGCGCCCGTGTTGATCCACCAGGAAGCAATCGCACTCGGCATCCCGATAGGATGGCCCGGTGAGCCAGCGTTTGTATAGGTTAAGCGAATTATAATGCAGGGTCAGCCTGACCTCGGTGTCGGCATCCGCACAACTGGTCTGCTTCACCGCCGCCGGAGTGAGCGGCAACACCTGGGCCTGCCCAAGGCGCAGGAGCGGGCCACCCTGATAACTGAGCAGCCCCAGCCAGGCTAAGGCCGCTACCGGAACCATCATCAGCACCGCCTCGAACTTCTTCATGTTTTTATTATGACCAATTAAGTTGGGCGGTGGATAGCCACTCAGATGGCTCTCAAATATAAAGAAGCTGTCAGTGTAACGGGCCGTGGACTTTGTTATCATGACTTAATAATTAAGCTTGTTTGAGGGATGAGAAGCCATGAGCCGTAAAGGAAAGATCATGTGGTGCCACAAGTCTGTGGGGCAGGGGAGCGGGCGCACTGACTACCGTACGAAAAGTCTGCGTGCGGCAGTCGGGGCACTGCTGGCAATGGGCGGAATGCTGGGTCTCGCTGGATGTGGCGGGGGCACTGGCAGTGGACTGAACTCGTCCTTCAGCGATCAGCCTTTTCCCACCACAGCGACGCCAGTGCCGGGGGCGACGCCAGGCAAGCCCAGCAGCCAGATTGTGTTTGATGCCAATCGCACAGGGGATTTTCAGATTTACACCGTCAACGCCAATGGCACCGAGATGAAGCGATTGACGGCTGATTCCGGCACGATCAAGCGCGATAATACTTTGCCCGTCTTTAATCCGGCCCGCACCAAAATTGCTTATGTCTCCAAAACTTTACCCTCCGGCGACCCTAATATTTATATCATGGACGCCGATGGCACCAACGGAAAGCCACTGACCACAGAGGGCGGTTATGCTCCATCCTTTAGTCCCGACGGCTCGCAGCTTCTTTTTGTCAAAGGGCATAGTATCGCCGTGATGGACAGCGATGGCAGCCATGTCAAAGTGCTGACTACGGCTGGCTCCAATGAAAGCGTGGGGGATCCATCGTTTAGTCCCGACGGTAAGACGATTGTGTTTTACTCTGGCAACGTCGGGCAGTTCGGGTCATTTCTCTCGCTGTATCTGATGGATGCCGATGGCAAGAACAAGCGACAGCTCAAGATGCAGACCGCTGGCCCGACCAACATCCATGCGCGTTTTAGTCCCGATGGCCATAAAATCCTGTTCGAGACCGACCTGGGTCGCAACTCCTTTAACCAAATTTCAGTCGTGAATACCGATGGCTCCAACTCCAAAACCGTGATTAACGATACCAAGTTCTTCTATAATCAGCCTGCCTGGAGTCCTGATGGCAGCAAAATCGTTTTCTCCTCCAACCGCCTCGGCAGCCACTACCACCTCTACACCGCTAATGCCGATGGCTCGCACATTACCCCCGTGACACCCGTGACCAGCGGCCCCGGCGATGACAAAGACCCGGACTGGAGGTGAGAACATTGCGGATTGGCGGTTGCGGATTGCGGATTTAAGGCAAACGAATTCAAGCGATGCACCTTAAGTTAGGTTTCCTCTAATCCACAATCCGCAATCGCCAATCCGCAATGTTTATGGGTGATCTCAAAGATGCCAGGCTGATCTATCTCAAGGGCTTTTTGTTTCTGGTCATCGGCCTCATGGCGGTCACCACCATCCTCCTGGAACACTTCTCGCCCCGCATGGCGTTCCTGCTCCTGATCGCTATCTGGTCGTTTTGCCGTCTTTACTATTTCATGTTCTATGTGATTGAGAAATACGTGGATGGCCAGTATAAATTTGCCGGTATCCATTCCTTTTTGATTTACCTGTGGCAGCAGCGCACGCAGTCTAAGCCGCGTGGCTAAATGGTCGTGGGCGTGGGGCTTTCGAGTCAGCTAATCATGGCCGATAGTCGTCGCAGCTAATCATCATCGAACTGGCTATCATTAACCAAGCCTCTGATGAAGGTTTCAAAGTTGGGTGCGAGAAAAGTGATTTCGTAGTCAGATTCCTGGTCAATGTGAATGATTTCCGGCTCCCCGGTTTTCCCGTTTTTGCGATAGTCCATGCAAATCATGTCGTGGCCACCAGAGGGGCAATCCGCGAAATAAATTCCGATGGCGGGATAACCCCATTCATCTATCATAAATTGGCTGCCCAGTTCACCGCAAAGGGAATAGATTTGCTCCCGCCCAATGCCGAGGATGCCGTTTATAGCAACGTGGTCATTGGCCCAGGAGGTGCTTTCTTGCGTTGGAAAAGCGCGCTTGCGGGGAATGCCACCATTTTGAGTCTGCATCAACTCCAGGTAGGCTGCGGGAAGTTTGTAGCCCAATTCATCTTCCCCCAAGGCAACCAATGCTTCTGTTAGTGGCGCAGAAATATACGCCGTGGAGTCCGGCTCTTCGGAATAAGACGCAGCGGCATAGTCAATTTCTCTCCAAAAATTTGATAGATCAAAGTCAGTAAAAATGCTTCCCATATCGCACCAGTCGCCTTTACATTAACGAAGATTTTAACAGGGGCAGCCTAGCCGCGCCCGCCGGCCCAACGTCAGGGCCAGCGGCGGTTGTAGGCGCAGCCAAGCGGGGCGCAAAGCCTTCCCCTGCCCCGTTCGGTGGGGCCGCTTGTCCGTCCATCTCTGTATCCGTAAGCGGGTTGCAGCCGTGTCTTTCCGTAAAGCCAAAGCCAACCTGCACATTAACTTTTGTGCAGCGCCTCGTTGTGTGGCTGCTCATCACTCTGAACTACAGCATGGTGGACTCGATTTTATACGCCGTGGCTTGCTTTCAATTTTGAAATACTGTTTCTGGACACCCAGGTCTTCAATCTCCCAGTAGCAAGTAAACCTTTGGCTGTGCTTATCCCATTGAATGCCCTTGAGGGCAATCGCATTGAAGGCACAGAACCAGGGCACCTCTGTCGCTAAAATGCTTTCGCCTGTTTGATTGTCTGTGACATACACGCTATATTTATCATCTAATGAGACTCGCCAGCCAGCTACACGAACTACACTTGTTGAGTATCTACCATTGGGAGAAGTCATCATCCAATAGTTTCGCTTAGCGCGACCCAATAGCCAGAAGGCGGCAGCCAATACAGGAATAGAGGCCCTGACTATCATCTTTCGCCTGGTCAACAATTGTTTGCCCATACTGCTGATTTCATGATAGTCTAATGTAACAAAGCGCAGCCACACAACGGTAAGTTCAGCGGCGACTGGAGAGAGCAAAGCGAAGCAACTGGAAGCCGTCCGTTGCAGCGTCTGGTTGAGCCGCTGTTCGAGCCATTTAACTTATGTCGTTCTCCAAAATGGTGATGTAACCAGAGTCATCAGCCGCGAGTTCGACCTTATAACCCAGTCGTTCCTGAAGTTTGGCAGAACGTGGGTTGTCTAAAGCC
>Ga0213875_10000239_pt1 | contig 55108 bp, 48 predicted proteins | sample BarmaccomBMRX_R8_FD_160105 | JGI IMG/M metagenome (GOLD analysis project Ga0213875, IMG submission 160105) | Root-associated microbial communities from Barbacenia macrantha in rupestrian grasslands, the National Park of Serra do Cipo, Brazil - RX_R8 | ecosystem: Host-associated > Plants > Roots...
CGGGGCCAAATGCGCCAGCGGCCCCGCTCAGACGCCCACCGAACTACGGGCAGCCACCATGATCGCGGAAACGGCGGGCCGTGGGTGACACCCCAGACTTCCGCGACCCGCTCCTGACACCCGCCCGGTCCGCGTCGCCGCCGGCTCGCGCGTGGTCAGGAATCCTGGCCGAGGGTGAAGACCGCTGCCAGGTAGCTGAACATCGCGACCGCGGTGGCCAGCGCCATTGCCAGCGACGCGCCGTTGCTGCCGTTGTTCACGAAGATCGCGCCCGAGCCCGCGGCGACGAGGATCGCCACGAGGCCGACGGCCGTGAGTGTGATCACCGTCTGGTTCCCGGCTCGAATCGCGCGCACGAGCGCGCTGATCGACGCGCCAAGGAGCAGCAGCGCCACGATCGCGTGCACGGCCACCGCCGCCTGGCCGAACACCGTCGAGAAGAACGATTTGTGCTGCGGCAGTGTGACGTACAGGTTTATGCCCATGCCGATACCGAACTGCACGATGAGCAGCACCGCCGCTCCCATGCAGTTCCCGCGCAGCACCCGGACGGCACGGACGCCGGGCGATGCCGGCGCGTTCTGCTCTGCCGTGGTCATGAGTGATTGCCTCCCGTATTTCTGAAGTTCCCCTGACCGGACGCTAGTGACGGCGCTCGCCGCGTCGCATCGGGTAAATCGCCGGCCTGCGGCGCGCACCGGCAATTCACGCGATGCGGCCGCCGCGGCCATGCCCGTAGCGTCGAGGACGGCAAGCGAAAGGCAATGGAAGCAGGGAACATGATGAGCACACCAGACAGCGAGCCGCTGGCCGGCAGGGTCGCGCTCGTCGCGGGTGCGAGCCGCGGCATCGGCGCGGTCACCGCCGGCGCCTTCGCCGGCGCGGGCGCCGCTGTGGTCATCGCGGCGCGGGACGCGGACGCGCTGGAGAAGGTCGCGGCGGGCATCCGGGAACGCGGCGGGCAGGCGCTCGCGGTCCCCGCCGACGTCGCGGACGAGGCCTCGGTGCGCAAGCTCGTCGATCAGGCGGTGCGCAGCTTCGGCCGGCTCGACGCGGCCTTCAACAACGTGAGCGCTGGCCCTCTGCCGGCACCGCTGGCCGATATCGATCCAGAGGAATTCGACCAGGGCATCCGCGCGAACATCCGTGGCACCTTCCTGGGCATGAAATACGAGATTCAGGCGATGCTGACCACGGGAAGCGGCGGCGCGATAGTCAACATGGCGTCCGTGGCTGGCGTGCAGGGCGTGGCGAACCTGGCCGCGTACGTCGCCGGCAAGGCAGGCATCATCGGCCTGACCAAGGTGGCCGCGCTCGACTACGCCGACCAGGGCATCCGGGTGAACGTCGTGGCGCCCGGGCCCATCCGCACCTACCACATCGAGGCGGCCGGCGAGGAGGCGCAGCGCCAAGCGGCGCTGTCCGCGCCGATGCGCAGGATGGGCGAGGCGCGGGAGGTGGCCGCCGCGGTGCTGTGGCTGTGCTCACCGCAGTCGGCGTTCATCACCGGCGCCACCCTGCCGCTCGACGGCGGGCAGACGGCCGGCTTCAGGCCGCCGCAGATGTACCGCCAGGGAGAGCCGATGTGAGCGCCGTCCTGTGGCCCGCAGAGCCTTCCGGCCGACGCGAACATCAAGGGGACGGAGTGAGCGCCGTTCCAGCTGGGGACAAAAGCGACAGCCGTCATGATCGGGAAACGCCGGGCTGAATGCAGAATACGGCACCTGCGATCCGCGGTCATGGGGCGGGGTGCTATGTGGTGGGCGGAGTCGGCAGGCCGTTCCTGCCGCGGCTGGCGGGCCGCGCGGTGACAGCGGTGCGAGTCGGGCGGCGGCCCTGCGGTCGCCGCCGCGGACGGCGTCAGGCCGCGGCGCTGCGCGGTCGATTTCGTATTTGAAATCCTACATAAGATCACGTGGCAAGATCAATGACGCGAATAGGCACCCGGCTAAGGAGATGCTGCTAAAATTTCTGGGAGCACCTGTCGCTGGGAGGCGTCGAGCTATAGGGGTTTAATGGGCCGTCCGGAATGTCATATCGACCCAGACGATGGAGATGTGGCTGCATTCGCATGCGAACTGCGGCGGCTCCGCGAGAATGCGGGCAAGCCCAGCTATCGCGAACTCGCGAATCGCACGCACTATTCGATCAGCACATTGTCCGCCGCCGCGGGCGGCCGATGCCTGCCGACCCTCCAGGTGACGCTGGCATTCGTAAGGGCATGCGGCGGCGACCCCGGCGAATGGGCAGACCGGTGGCGCCGGGTCGCGAGCGCGCAGGCGGCAATCGCTGAATCCGATAGCGCCGAAGCGGCGCCGCAGGTCCTTGCCGTTACGAACCCGGGCGCCTCACCGCGGCCGGCGCGGTGCGCCTCACCGCGGCCGGCGCGGTGGACAATAGCACGCGTTCCGGTGCTGGCACTGGCGTTGACGTGCCTGGTGACGGCCGTTGCGATGCGGCTCCTCCCGTCCGCGGCCCCGCTTCCCGCGCATACCTCGTCCGCCCCGCCCGTGCCGTTCGCCGCGGACGGCCAGGACCCCTACATACACGGCTGCGGGCACGACGAGGAGGCGCTTGAGCGCCGCCCGATGAGCTGGCCCAATGGGTCCCCGTACGGCTGGATCGCGCTGTTCCATTCAGCAGCCTGCGCGGCGAGCTGGGGATATGTTTATGGGCCGAATTCCCCTCGCTGGACGGTACACATCGTCGCGATCCGCGTTGAGGACCGCGTGTCGGCGCCGTCGGGTTTTCGGGGAGCGGAGCTGCCGAACTCCTGGGGAAACGTGCTTTCCACCCGGCACGGCTGTGTCTATGTAGAGGCGTATATCACTATGGGCAGCGTACAGTCCCGCCCAGCCCAAACGAGCTGTTTCAGCGACGCCGGCCCAGCCCTGCCGGGCTGACAACGGCGGTCGCATGACCCTGTGTACTGGCTTTTCACGAAGTAATTCAGGCATCCGAAGTAATCTTTCGCAGCGCCACCCCGAAACAGTCGAGCTCGGCCTGCCGTCAGCAGAGCGCCTTCGCATGGCGGTCAGGCGGTCAGGCGGTCAGGCGGCAGGCGGCAGGCGGTCAGGCCGAGTAGCCAGGCTATGGTCATGAGGCGCACGTCCTCACGCGAATTGGTGGCCTCGGCACCGGGGATTTCGCCGCAGCGCAACTCACCACGGCGCAGGGCGACACCCAGATTCGTCTGCCCGGTCAGCACCGACAGCCATGCATGGCTGTCTCCCGTGACCTGCCAGGCACCCGTTACGGCTGCGCTGGCCCGGGGCCGGGTGAGCACGCCGCGTTCAAGATCGACGTGCCAGGTGCGGGCACCCGCGCTGCCATGCGCCGAATGCGCGGTGATCGCGACCTGCCCCGGGCCGCTCGCCCTCAGCAGGCCGCTTGAGGTCAGGTTCGCGCTGATCCGCGCGGTCAGCAGTTCCTCCAGCTCATCGAGGCCTGGATCCGGTCCCGCATCGGGCGGCTCGAAATCGGCCCCCGCCTGCCGGGGCCGCAGTTCCGGCCTGCCGGCCTGGTTGTTCCAGTCCGCCCCGACGTGGGTGTAGCCCAGTTTGCCGAGCAGGTCGTTGACCACGCCGCGCAACGGTGCCGGGATCGCGCCCGCCGGCACCTGAACGCCCCGGCCGACGGAGTCCTCACGTATCTTGCCGGTCGCCCAGATCTTGTAGTCTGCGGCCCCGAGCCGGTCGTGCTCGGTGCTGAAGCACCGCTCGCCAATCCCCGGCACCTGGGCGACGCCGAGGAAGGAGAAGATCCGGTCGGCCGTCACCTGCGGATCGGTGACGAGATCCTCGTAATGCACTCGCAGGCACTGGGCGGGATGCGCCTGTTCGTACTCGAGGATGGCGGCGGTGTGATCGGCCCAGTAATGCGCCAGGGCGGCGGCGTTATTGCCGGGGTTGTTGCTCACGTACGGGTCAAAACCGTAGCCGGAGACGCCCCACGGGCATGCCTCGAGAGCGGAGGCGACCACGTCCATGCAGTGCCGGTACAGGCACAGGAACTTCACCTTTGGGTATAGCCGGCTGAACGCCTCCGCGACCTCGGCGGTGCCGAGCGACTTCTCGCACCACCGGCGCTTGCCGTGCCGCACCAGGTAATCCGCGAACATCGCGTCCAGCACCGACCGGATGCCCGGCACCGCCGCACTGGGGAATCCGGCCGGTGGCTCTACGGGCAGCCCGTCCGCCGCCGGCCCGGGGAGCCCGTCGGGTGTTCTTGATACCTCCATCGTGTCCGCTTCCTCGGCCCGCTCGCCGCTCCGGCCGCCCAGCAGCCGCCAGATTCCGGCTAGCTGGACGGCCGTCTTCACCACATTCGTCTCTGCCGGGCAGGCGAGCGCCGGATGCGCGTCGAGCATGAACCGCAGCAGCGTCGACCCCGAGCGCGCGGAGGTCAGCACAACCACAGGTTCATCCAGGATCAGGCCCGCGGCAGGCTCACCGGCAGCGCCGGATACCGCGGCCACGGCTTGCGATGCGGCGGCTGACAACAGGTCTGACATGGAAATCCCTTCACGCATAAGGCACCCGGCTATATGTCAGTTCTGGCCAAAGGCGGTGCCCGGAATCCATCCAGTGACACTTTGGGTCTCGTCGGTGCAGTCGTACCAGACACCGCCGGCTTGCGCCGACGAAAAGCAGCTGACGGCGTCGCCTACATGGGCCGTGTACGGAGTCGTCCGGCCGCCGGGTGAGTAATCTATTCGCTGGCTGTATATGACGGTCGTTGGATAGGCATTCGTGTGGGGCGTGGCCGCTGCTGCCGCGCCCGCGCCCGCGGCGATGAGCCCCGATGCGATGGTGGGGACCATCGCTACCTTCCCGAGCATTCGCATGAGCGGTTCCTCCTAGGTACTCGATACCTGTCGGCTGCGGTCGCGATCACCGGCCGCAGCGTGCGAGAGAGCTCTCGGACTGGAGGCTAGCCATCACCTGGCAGGTGCTCAAGGGGAAAGAATTGCCGGGAACAATAAACAAAAAACCGAACAATGATGCCGCGGCCGTGATCAGCGGTATCCACCGCATCGCGCCATGTCGGCGGTTGTGCGTCGTCGTGCTTCTGCAGCATGTCCGGCTTTCCGGTCGTTGTTTGATTATCCGGAGCCGTTGTCCGGTTGCCTGGAATAGTTTAGGGAAACGGTAAGCAGCCCACGCATGCCGCGAATATGGATAATGCTCAGCGAAGGGGGACTCTTAGCGGGCAGCAGTGCGGCGTTCGCTAACTCAGCAAAGGCGGAGGGCCAGGCCGGCTGATCCGTGGCGGCCGGCGCCACAGTTCCCTGACACGAAAGGCAGCGGCCTTGACTGCTGAAACCACGATCTTTGTCGTCGACAACCACCCGGCGGTACGGCTCGGCTTGTCAATGCTCCTCGCGGGGCGAACAGGCGTACGCGTCCTCGGCGGCGCGGCCACATCTGAGCGTGCGCTGAACTCCATTAGCGATCTGCAGCCCGATCTTGTCGTACTCGACCCGGTCTTGCCTGGTGAGAACACCGGCATAGGCCTGTGCCGGCAGGTGCAGCGCTTTGAAGAGCCGCCCTATGTCCTCGTCTATACGGCTGGGGCATCGCACGCCTCGGTAGCCGCCGCGCTGGCATCCGGCGCTACCAGCTTCGTCCATAAGGCCACTGCCATTGACGAACTTGTGAATGCTATCGAGCGCACGCTGCGCGGCGAGCGCGTTTGGCTGATCGATGCCACGCCGCAGGCGGGCGTGTGCCCGGATCGCGTGCTGCTGGGCAGCACGCCGCTCACCGTACGCGAGAGAGATGTCCTCAGCCTTCTCGCGCGCCGGTACCGGACCGATGAGATCGCGGTGGAACTTCAGCTGAGCAGGCAGACGGTGAAGAACCACGTCAGCTCGATCTTCAGGAAACTAGGCGTCTCCAGCCGCAGCGACCTGTACACGCGTTTGAGGTACTGAACAATGTATGTAATGCTTATCGACAGCAACCCAGTTGTCCGGCTGGCGGTGTCAGCCCTCCTCAAGGATTCACTGCAGGCTGAGATCTCCGAAGTCCCAGCTGCGGAACCAGCGCTCCAGGAAGCCACGCAGAAGGGCGCCGACATCGCCGTTCTCGAGCTACACCTGCATACCTCCAACGACGGCCTGGAGCTGTGCCGACGGCTTAAATCGCAGCACACGTCGATGGCAGTTCTCATCTACACCGCAGACAATTCAGCGCGCTCTGTCATTTCAGCGCTGGGCGCTGGAGCCGACAGCTACGTGCACAAGACCGTTGACTGCCATGACCTGATCATCGCTATTCGGGGCACGCTATCGGGCCAGCGGGTGCTGGCTCTCGGCGAAGGCGCGGTAGACTCAGCTAAGGCGGAATGTCCCTGGCAATGCGATGTAGGCCTGACCAGGCGCGAGCAAGAGATACTCGCGCTCCTGTTGCGCCGTTACTCAAACGAAGAGATCGCTCGTGAGCTGTATCTGGCCAGGCAGACAGTCAAGAACCATGTGCATCGCGTGCTCAGTAAGCTCGGCGTGACCAGCAGGCGGCAGCTTCTGACGTGACCGGCTACCAGTCCAGCAACTGCTCGCGGTGCGTGTACCTGAGCGGCGCCCCGGAGTGCGCCAAGCCGCTGTCACCATCGAGCGTTATCGCGGCGCCGGTCACGTAGCTTGACGCGGGACTTGCCAGGTAACAGACGAGCCCAGCCATTCCGTCATACCAGTCTGGCTGGCCATGGCAGCGGACAGCGCCGGTACATACCGAGTTGGCTCGTATTCCGTAGCGGGATCCAGTCGCCGCGAGCAGCCGTGTGTGATCCACCATCGCGGCCTTGCTCGATCCATATGTCTGCACATGAGGAACTGCCGGCATGTTCGCATGCGCCATTCCCACGCTGACAACTGTGCCTGGGCGCCGCGTGAGTATCCAGCGCTCCGCCAGAGCATCACACATCTCGGCGAATGAGCACAGGTTGATCCCCAGCATGCGCCCTCGGCGTTCGCGATTATCACCAATAACATCGAAATCAAATTTGCCTGCGGCGTAGATCATCACGTCAATCCCGCTGGTGATGTCCCAGAACCGGTCAACGACCAGCTCAGCGCTGCCCGGATCCGTCAGATCCGCCGGTATTCCCCACGCGGTCGCGCCGATCTCACGCAACTCAGCGACGATCTGTTCGAGTGATTCCGGCCTGCGCGCCACCACGGCCAGTGCGGCGCCGCGGCGTGCCAGTTCGCGCGCTACCGCCCTTCCGGTGCGGCTGGTAGCGCCCGCCAGCAACACCACACGGCCGGCGATGCTGAACGGATCTCCGCTGCCGGCCGGTGCCCTCCCAGCCGTTACCGGTCGGCTCATTCTCGCAACGTTCGGCGGGACCAGATGGGTGTTCATGCCGCCTGTCAACGGGACGGTCTCACCCGCCAGGTGCGCCGCTCCCCGGGAGGCCAGCATCCGCAGCGCGGCCGTCAAGTCGTCCGGGACCGCGAAGCGAGGTATCAGGAGGCCGCCGAGGAACTGCTGCTCACGTTCGGGCTTGAGCCGATGGCCGAGGAACGGGGCATAGCCGACCGTGACCTCGTTGCCGGTAATTCCGTGCCCGGCCGCACGCGCCGTCAGGTGGCGGAACCAGTGCAGGTCGGCTGCCCGCTGGGCAGAGCGCGCTGGGTCTGCCCACACATTGATGTGCTGACCGGAGTCCGTTATCAGGATCACGCGTCCCGTTCGGCGCCGTGACATCGCCCGAACGGTTCGCAGAATCGTCTCGCGCTGGAGCGGTGGGGCGGCGTCCCTGCTCCCGAAGGCCTCGTTGCCTGTCTGCAGCACGCAGTAGATATCCGGCGCCTCCTCGTCGCCGGAAGCCGCCGTCCCCGGATCCATGGCCGTCTCCAGGCCAAGCCGTCGCAGGATCCGCGCCACCTCAGCACCGCCGGGCAGCCGGCTTCCCTCGACCCCTGCCGTCGCGCCGGCCGACCGCAGGAGTGCGGTGCTGATCAGAATCTCATCTGGCATGTACGGAGCTCACTCGCCGCTGAACCGCGGGAGCCGGTCCTCCAGGAACGCGGAAACACCCTCGGCGCCGTCGGACAATTCGCGGTCCGCGCGGCGGTGATAGATGCCCTGCAGATGGAGGCCGTACTCCACGGGCTGCCCCCAGGCCCGGTCTCGCAGCTCCTTGTACATGCCGATCGCCTTGGTGGGGCCGCTGGCCAGCCGCGCGGCGAGCACGTCCAGCTCGGCGTCGAGATCCTCGGCCACCACGGTGCGGTTCACCAGCCCGATCTCGGCTGCTTCAGCGGCAGGAACAAGCCGTCCGGTGAGATAGATCTCCGTCGCCCGTGCCCACCCTACGACCCTGGGAAGCATGACGGCGTTGCCCAGCTGGCCCATGGTGGTCAGGAAACTGCCGATGCGGGCGGTATCGGCGGCCAGGCGATAGTCGGCCGCGCACGCGATCTCGGTCCCTGCGCCGGCCGATACGCCGTTGATTCCGGCGATAACCGGTTTCGGCGCATGCAGGATTGCCTCGCAGATCCGGAGATAGGGCAAATCGGGCATCTGCCGGCACACTTGGCCGGCGGCGGCTCGGGGGACAGCGGCCTGGGGGACAGCGGAGTAGCCGGTGTCCAGTTCTTCCCCGGAACAGAAGGCATCACCAGCGCCGGTGATGACGATCACCCTGACCGCAGGATCAGCGCTGGCCTCCAGCAGTCCCGCGAGCAGCGCGTCGCACAGGTCGCTGTTGAGGCAGTTGTTGCGGAGCGGCCGGTTCAGGCGGAAACGGGCGGCACCGCCGCGGTCGTCTCGCTGCAGCACAGGTCCCGCGCCTGTGCGCCCCAGTCCCGCCAGCTCGGGCATGGTCATCCGGTTGTCCTTTCCTCCAGGTTGGCGCCGGCCGTTACCAGGTAACCGGCAGGGACCGCACGCCGCCCTCCAGAGAGTGCGCGTTGAACTCGAGGTCCTCCGGGCGCACGGCGAGACGCAGCGTGGGGAGTCTGCGGAGCAGGGTCTCGACCGCGATCTGGATCTCGGCCCGGGCCAGCGCCGCGCCCAGGCAGTAGTGGATGCCACGGCCGAACGACAGGTGCGCGTTCTCGCTCCGCCGCGGATCGTAGCTGTCGGGCGCCGGAAAGCGCGCCGGATCGCGGTTGGCCGAGTCCAGCGCCGCCATCACGATCACGCCCCTGGGGATCACCACGCCGCCCAGTTCCACCTCCTGCCTGGTAATGCGCATCATGCCGCCGTTGCCGGGAGGATTGAGCCGTAGAGCCTCCTCGGCGGCGTCGGCCACCAGCGATGGGTTCTTCTGTAGTTCCTCCCACCGCGCCGGGATGGCGAGGAGCGTGGCCAGGCATGAGGTGAGCACCACACTGGTTGTGGCGTATCCGGTGAGCAGCATGGTCAGGCCCATGATGACGAGTTCCACATCCGTCATGTGATCCTCGCCGTGCTGGGCGATCAGCGCGCTGAGAAGGTCCGCTCCCAGGTTCTTGCGTTTGTCCGCGACCAGCCCGTTCATGTATTCGTACAGTGCCTGCGCCGCCGCGAGGATCTCACCGGGGTCACGGTCGAGCTGCGCCGCCGTGCGTGACCAGCGGCCGAACTTGTCTCTGTCCACCGGCGGAACACCGAGAAGCTCGCTGATCACCTTGACCGGTAGGTCGAACGACAGCTGCTCGCTGAGGTCCGCCGGCGGCGTGCGCGAAGCCATGTCGGCGACGATCTGGTCGGCGTACCGCTGGATCACCGGCCGCATCAATTCCACTCGCCGGGCCGTGAACTCACGGTTGACCATCGACCTCACCCTCGAGTGTTCCGGGGGGTCCATCGCGGCCATCGATGCCGCCACCACCGGGGGTGGCTGGACGCCGGAATAGGTAGGTGCATCCGGCTTCATCAGGTCAGCGCGGCCAAACCGGCTGTCTTCGAGGACGGTCGCCACATCCTGATAGCGGGAAACGACCCAGCCGGGCTCCCCGCTGGGCAGGATCACCTGGGTCACTGGTTCCTCGAGCCGCAACCGGGTAAATTCCGCCGCCGGCTCGAAGGGACTGTTCCGGTTGAACGGGTATGGGCACGTGCTGCTGGTCATAACCGGTCTTTTCCTTGTCTTGGGAGGTGTTCCACCAGCACGGTGGTGGCGTCGCCGCCCGCGCCCGCGGACAGCGTCAGGGCCAGGTTCGCCGTTACGGCGACAGGGCCGCCTGTCACAGGTTCGGCTGCGAGCCGGTGGTAGGGCTTCCGGCAGTTGACGCTGGGGCCGGCGAGGCCGTGGTCCAGCATCAGCGCCGAGCTAACGACTTTGATCAGTCCCGAGATGCCGGCGATATGCCCGAAGGCCGCCTCCTGGTTGGTGAGGAGGATCGCACCGGGATAGCTGAGCCGTTTCCGGATGCGCTGGACCGCATCGCAGAAATGGTCCTCAACGGAACGGTTTCCTTCCGCGTACCCGTTGACGAAGCCGACGTCGGCCAAGGTGGCGCCCGCCTGCGCAAGGACATACGCGACGTCGTCGGCGATGTTGCCCGCCTCGCCGCTGACGATCGGCGCCTCGCCATGGCGGCGGGAGGTACGCGCGTACAGCCGGAGCGGCAGCCCGGCCGGGACCGGGTTCCCGGGCGCCAGAGCCCTGCGCCGGGCGGCGGCCTCCGGCGTCTCCAGCACGATGGCGACCGCTCCCTCGCCGGTGGCGTTTCCCTCCTGGACCTCGTCATGGGGCCGGACCGAGCTCGGGTCGGCGGACAGTGACGCCGGCCGGAAGCCGTGCCTGCTTTCGTAGGTGGTGCTCGCCACGAAGACCGGGTCGAGGCTGACGTCAGCGCCCACGATCACCGCACGGTCGATTTCGCCCGCGCGGAACATGGTCAGCGCGACATGGAGCGCCCGGGCCGCGGCGTTGCACGAGCCGGTGATGCTGAGCGTCGGGCACTCGAGGCCCAGCGCTTTGCACACCGTGCCCAGCACGCTGGGGCAGGTGCCGTTGAGCCAGTAATCAATCTTCAGCCCCGCCGCGCCGTACCGGCTGTAGGTGGTCAGGTGCCGTTCTGCCTCCGAGTAAGAGAACTGCAGCGAGGCCAGTATGATCACGCTGCGTTCGTCCAGGCCGGACGGATGCAGGGCGGCGTCAGCGAGCGCCTGGTGGACCGCGCCGATTGCCAGCCGCGCGGGCCGCGACGCCCAGCCCGCGAGCCGGGCGTCGATGCCGGCGCTCTCCACCACGTCGAAGCCGTGTACCTGCCCGGCCAGCCGCAGCGGCAGGCCGGGCAGTTCGAATGGCGTCAGGCAGCAGATCCCGTCCGCGACGATCCGCCAGAATTCGGCGCGACTCCGGCAGACTCCGGCCGGACCCGGGAGGCAGAAACCGGTTCCGGTCAGCTCCAGGACCGGGGCGGCCGATCTGCTGCCAGCGGCGGCCGAGGTCATGCAGAACGCACCGGTTGCGCGGGGACAAGCTGCGGAAGCCCGAGAAGGCGGGCGGCGTTCCCGGCCAGCCAGTCCGAGGTAACCTCCGCGCCGAGCCCGAGTTCCGCCACCTCCCGCGCGAGCACGCTCACCGGGACCGGCTGCACCCAGGTGCATGATCCGAACATGACCCGGTCGCGCACCGGCCCGCGGCCATACAGCAGGAGCGGCTCCCAGCCCGCGCCCGGGCGGCCGAGATGCCGCGGACGGTGGGAGGAAAACTCCAGGTAGACGCGGCGGTGCCGCCTCATCACCGTGACGAGCTCACGGACCCAGGGCCAGCCCCCGTGCCCGGCGACAACGGTGAGGTCCGGATGCCGGCCCGCGATCCGGTCCAGATGCCGCCAGTCGAACAGGTCCAGCGGACGGTCGGCGACGAAGTGGTTGCCGGTGTGGATCCAGAACGGCAGTCCCAGCTCCTCGGCCACGCTGAAGATCCGGTCTCTTGCGGGATCGGCGGCATCGACGCCGTCGAGGAACGGGGCCGCGCACACGCCGCGGACCCCGGCTCGCTGGCACCGGCGGATCTCTGCCGCCGCCTCGTCGGGGTCGCGCAGCGATACTCCCGCCCACGCCTGTATCCGCCCGCCGGAGGCGTCAGCCAGGGCGGCCACCCGGTCGTTGATGGTGTCGCCGTCGCTGAGTCGGCCCGGCCAGCCATGCGCCACCTCGTGGACGACACCCTGCGTCTCCATCTCCGCGAGATGGCTGGCCACGTCCACCCGCTCGGGCACGGACGCCACCAGCTTCGCCACGGCGGCCGCGGGGCCATGTTCATCCAGGCTGTCCAGGTAATCGGCAGCGGATACGCTGAAATACCTGCAGAACGCGGCCGCGAAGACCCGGAGATACGCCGGGGCGTCGGCGCCCAGGCGGCCGAGGTAAGCGGCCCAGCAGTCGCGGTCATAGACCAGTGCGCACACGTCGACGACGGCCAGCGGCTGATCCGCGGTGCCGAAGCTCACCGATTCACCTCCTTCCGATCGGGCGACGCCGCTCCGCCGGCGCCCGCTCCGCCGCGGATGAACCGCTCGACCGAACCACGTGTGGCCGCGTTCGGGCTGGTGGGCGCCAAATGGATGATTGGCCCGATCCCGACCCGGTGCGGCCGTGTCATGATCCACAGCACCGCGTCGGCCACATCCCCGGGGCGGAGCAGGTCTTGCTCGCACACGCCGTACCCCTCCAGCGCCGGCGACAGCCGGGTGGCGACCCAGCCCAGGCAGCAGGCCACGGCCCGGATCCCGCGTTCCCGGTTCTCGGCGTCGATGAGCTCGGTCAGCGTGTTCAGCGCCTGCTTGCTGACCGCGTAGGGGCCAGTGCCGGGTATGGTCTCCAGCGCCACCGCGGAGCTGATATTGACGATCCAGCCATGGCCGCGCTCCCGCATGCCCGGCAAGGCGAGCCGTGAGAGCAGGTACGGAGCCGTGACGTTCAGCCGCATCTGCAGTTCCCAGTGCCGGGGCTCGATCTGGTCGATCCGGTTGATCTGCACCGCCGCGGCGCTGTTCACCAGGATGTCGACGGGGCCGAGGCTCTCCACGGTGGCGGCCATGACCCGGGCGGGCTCGGCGGGGTGGGCGAGGTCGGCGACCAGCGAGATGGCCGTGACGTCATGCGCGGCCGCCGCATCCCGGACCTGACTCAGTTCGCTGGTACGGCGGGCGACCAGCGATACCGCGGCGCCGTTGGCGGCGAGGGCGACCGCGATCGCGGCGCCGATGCCCGAGGAGGCTCCGGCCACCAGCGCGACCTGCCCCTGAAGAGGCCGTTCGCCGGTCATAGCGCCCGCTCCCGCGTCGTGCCGCCGGCATGCCGGGCGGCAAGCGGCGGCAGCCCGCCGAGCGCGAATCCGCCGTCGACGAGCGGCTGAGCCCCGGTGACATAACTCGCGGCTGGGCTTGCCAGGTACCCGACCAGCGCGGCGACATCCTCGGGCCGGCCCACCTTGCCCTGCGGGATCCGCGACAGCCAGTGCTTTTGGTACTCTGCGCTGGCCGCGCTTTCCGCCATGGGCGTGCGGATGACGCCGGGCCTGACACAGTTGGCACGGACTCCGTACCTGGCCGCGGTCGTCGCCAGCACACGTGTGTACTGCCCCATGCCCGCCTTGCTGGCGGCATAGGTCTGCGCGCGGATGGCGGGCATGAAGGTGGCGCTGACCGAACTGACCGCCACCACGGTACCGGGACGCGCGATGGCGACCCACCGGCGGATCAGCTCGTCGCAGACGGCGGCGTAGGCGGAGAGGTTCACCCGCAGCAGCCGGTTACGCATCGCGGCGTTGTCATCAAGCTGGTCGAAGGCGAGTTCGCCCGCCGCGTAGACGAGAATGTCCACGCCGCGGCTTTCTTCCCACGCCCGCTTCACCAGCGCTGGGACCGTGTCCGGCTCGGCCATGTCAGCCGGCAGCACCCACGCTGACCGTCCCGAGGCCTCGATGAGCCCGGCCACGGCGCCCAGCTCCGGCTCCCGCCGGGCCACCAGCACCACGTCGGCGCCGCGCGCGGCCAGTTCCACCGCGCAGGCCCTGCCGATTCCGCTGCTCGCTCCGACCACTATCGCCACCCGGCCGGTGAGGTCGAACGGGTCGCTGCCCGGCTCAGCCGCCGGTGCCGAAGTGACCGGCGCGCCGGGCGCCCCGGACCGGGCCGGGATGAACAACGCGTCCATTCCCCCGTCCACCGGCACCGTGTCGCCCACCGTGTGCCCGCATCCCGCCGAGATCAGCAAGCGGAGGGCCGAGCTGAGGTCATCGGGGCGGGCTGGGCGGCGGATCAGAAGGTGACGGAGGAGATCGGAGGCTCGCTCCCGCTCCAGCCGGTGCCCGAGGAACGGGGCATAACCGATGGCCACCTGGTTCCCGATGATGCCGCGGGGAGCGTACCGGGCGACGATCTGGCGCCACCAGTGCAGGTCGGCCGCCTGGCTGGCGGCGTTGTCCGGGTTCCCGCCAGCATGCACATGATGAGTCGCGTCAGTGACCAGGACCAGCCGGCCATGGCCGCGCTCGGCCATCGCCGCCACCGTGTTCAGGATGCGCTGCCTGGGCAGCGGACGGGACAGGTGCTGGCTCCCGAGCGCGTCGTTTCCGGTGTGCAGGACGCAGTAGACGTCCGGGACGGTGGCCACGGGGACGGAGACGGGGGCGGGGCAATTCTCCCCGGCCAGCTTGAGGCCGAGCGTCTCGAGTGTCCCCACTACCTCGGCGCCGCCGGGAAGGTCGGCGCCCACGACCGCGGCGGCCGTCCCCGCCGGGCAGAGCGAGGCCGGGACGGTGGCCGGCCGGGCCGCTGATGTGCCGGCGCCCTGGCCGGACCGCCCCGGTGGCGCGGCTGTCACCGGTTTCACCTCGTCTTCTCTGCTGCGATGAGGACCGCGCTGGCGATCGAGCCGACCTGATGATTCATGCTCAGCGCATAGCCGATGCGCCGCCGCCGGGTCATGGTTCCCGGCAGCGGATCGAACGGGCATTCCGGGGATGGTTTCTGGCACGCCGCGGTCGGGCAGACCTCACCTCGCTGTGCCATCAGAGCAGTCGCGGCTACCCCGAGAGCTCCCAGCGGTGCCCCGCTGTGACCGAAACAGGCTTCCTGGGAGCTGACCGGCAGCCCGGCGACGGACTCGCCGAAGACGGTCCCGAGTGCGTTCGACTCGACGAGGCCCAGCAGCGGGTCGCCGTTGGCGCCGCCGTTGACGTAGTCGACCTGCCCGGCCGTGATCCCGGCGGCGCCGAGACACTGCCCGATGGCGGCCACACAGGCGCTGCCCTGCTCGTCGACGCCGACCGCGCTGGTCAGCGGTGCACGCCGCGTGCTCTGCGCCACAACCCGCGCATAGCCCTGGGTTTCCCGGCGGTACGCATGCTCCCGGCTCTCCAGGATCAAGGTGACTGACCCTATGCCGAGGTTGGTTCCGGCGGCCGCCTCGTCGTATGGCCGCATGAGCTCGTCGCACCGCACGTGCGCGGCGGCCGCCCGCCCGGCGGCAGATGCCTGGGCGCCCTCGGTGCGGGCCGCCACCGCCAGCAGGCGCTCGGCATGGTCACGCCGGTCCAGGTTGTAGTGATCGACGCCGGTAACGACCGCCATCTCGGTCTCTCCGGCCGCGATGAGCTGCTGGGCCGTGCCGATCAGCACGGCTGAGGACGCGCAGCCGCAGGAGAGCGTGAAATTGGGCCCGGTGCTGCCGAGCACCGCCGCTTGCACGACGGCGACGTCGGTCATCCCCACGGAGATGCCCAATCTCGCGAACAGTGCCCGCGCCTGCGCTGGCGTGAGCTGCTCCGGATCCGCGTCCAGCCAGGTCTTATAGGTGTCGAACGACGTATCGACCGAGACCCGGGCGGTCAGCACGGCCGCGTCGCGCAGGTCGCCCGACCTGGGGTCGAGCCCGGCATCGGCGCAGGCCTCGCCGAGTGAGACGAGCCCGTAGCGGTGCACTTCGGAATAGTTGCGCAGGTGCCCGTCCGGAAGGGCGGGAAACCACCGCCCCAGCGTGTCGCCGGGCAGATCGAACCGCCCGAAGAAGACACCGTCCCGCTCGACATGTGAGGTGCCGGCCGAGATCGATCGCCAGAAATCCGCACGGCTCGTGCATGGCATGCCGTCGGCGCCGGGCAGGCAGAAACCCATGCCGGTGACGAGTGCGTCGCGCGGCCCCGTGCTGTCCGCTGTCCGCACGGTTCAGCTCCCCCCGTCGATGCCGATGGTCTGCCCGGTCATTCCGCTGGAAAGGTCAGACAGCAGGAAAACGGTGAGCCATGCGACTTCCTCTGGCCGGACCAGCCGGCGGATCGCGGTGTTGCGGACAGCCCGGTTGACGTAGCGGGCCCAGGTGAGATCGGGCGGCCCATGGTGACGCCGAAGGCTGTCCATGAAGTCCTGGCCGTACGCATCCTCGCGGAGCAGCAGCTGAGTGTCGGTCAACCCTGGGCAGACGGCGTTCACCCGGACACCGAACGGGCCGACCTCGGCCGCGAGCGCCTTGGCCAGCCCGTTGAGACCGAATTTGGACGCGCAGTAGGCGGTGTTCGACGGTAGCCCGCGGGTGCCTGCGACCGAGGAGATCAGCACGATGCCGCCGGACCGGCGCCGCATCATCTCGGGCACGACGCGGCGGCACAGCCGGAAAGCGCCGTTGAGGTTGACGTCGATGGTGTGGACCCAGTCCTCTTCTTCCTGCTCGCAAAGAAAAACCTGGCGCTGCCCGTACACCACGCTGGTGACGAGAAGGTCGGGCGGCGGGAAGTGGTCACGGCAGCGCTCCAGTGCCAGCCGCAGGCTCTCGGCATCACAGACGTCGGCGACGGCGGCGATCGCCTCGCCACCGTGGCCGGCGAGTTCCTTGCGGAGCCCTTCGAGCCGCTCTGCGTCCCGGCCGAGCAGCACCACCCTGGCTCCCTGGGCGACCGCCAGCCGGGCTATCTGAGCGCCGATCCCGCCACTGGCCCCGGCCACCAGAAGTGTGCGATCTGGCAGCAGGGGACCAGGTGCCGGGGCGGCGTGGCTAGGTGCGGATATGTTCGGGTACTCCACCGCCGTCAACCTCCAGTACGGTTCCCGTGATGTAGGGGTGGTCCGCGGCGAAGCACACGGCCGCCGCGATCTCTTCGTCGCCGGCCCAGCGCCGCAGCGGTATGTGCTCGCGCAGGCTGTTCATGTAGGCCGCGTGCCGCCCGCCGTCGTCGCGCGGTGCCCGTAGCGCGGCGCCGTCGATCACGCCAGGGGCCACCCCCAGCACGCGGATGCCGTACCTGGCGAGTTCCAGCGCCCAGGTGCGCGTGAGTGCGTCCACGCCTGCCTTGGCAGAGGTGTACGCCGACTGCCCGTAGGCGCCGCGGCGCACGGCGGAGGAGATGTTGATGATCACGCCGGGCACGTCGCGGGCTACCATGGCCGCGGCGGCCTCCCGGCCGGTGAGAAACACCCCGGTCAGGCAGAGCCGGATGGTTTCTTCCCAGTCGGAGAGCGGATGCCGGCGCACAGCGCCCTCGGGCCCGCGCCGGACCAGTAGCTGGGGTTTGTTCGCGCCGGCGTTGCTGACGCACAGATGAACGGGGCCATCAGCGTCAAGGCGGCTGAACATCCTGCGCACCGATTCCTCGCAGGTGACATCCGCCGCGACGGTGTTCAGCGCGAGGCCGTCCCCGGCCGCGGCGAGCCTGGCCCGTTCGAGCGCGCCGGCGTCCCGGCCGCAGATGGTGGGGGACCATCCGCTCGCAGCGAGCCGCCTGGCCACCGCGAGCCCGAGCCCGCGGCTGCCGCCGGTGATGACCGCACGACGGCCGGCGCCGCTTTCGTCAGAGCCGGGGCGGCTCACATCAGAGCCGGAAGAGGAGCCCGCCATAGAACCACCCCCCGCCGACCGCTGGCGTCAGGAACAGATCACCCCTCCGGAAGGTGCCGTTGGCGCAGTTCTCGGAGAGCACGACCGGTATGGACGCGCTGGACGTGTTGGCCCTGGTCTCGAAGTTGGTCACGAACTTTTCCGGGGCGATGCCGATCTTTTCCTGGATCGTGGTGAAGATGGGGGCGGTGCCGGAATGCGGCACCAGCCAGTCGATGTCGGCGATGTCCAGGCCATTGCGATCCAGCAGCTCGCTGACCGTTTCGGTGATGGACTGGACCGCCTGCTCGACAAGCCCGGGGCGGCTGCGCACCCAGCCGTCCGGCGGCTGGCCGACGGTAAGATCCGCGTATTCACCTTTGCTGTGCAGAACGGAGTCCAGGAGCCCGGGCACCGCGGGATCGCCGCGTTCCAGCACCGCGGCCGCCGCGGCGTCGCCCGCGACCAGTTCGCCGCGCGAGCCTGGCCGCACCCGCCGGGAGAACCGCTCTGAGGAGACGATCAGCGCCGTGCGCAGCGCGGTCGGCGAGAGGAGGTAGGCCGCCGCGGTCTGCACGGCGTGCACGAATCCCGTGCAGGCACCGCAAAGGTCGAACCCGAGCGCCCGTCGTGCCCCGATGGCGTAGGCGACCTGTGGCGCCATCTCCGGGGCGTACAGCCGGTCTGTCCAGTTGGTCAACAGCACGAGGTCGAGTTCGGCGGGGTCCACCTCGGCCCGCTTCACTGCCTCTGCGGCCGCCTCGACGGCCATGACCAGCACCGTCTCCCTTTCATCGGCCCGGTGTCGGCTGCGCACGCTGATCCGGCCGAGGATCTTGTCGTCGACCTCGCTTGACGGCATGGTGTCGAGGCTGCGCAGGTCATTGTGAATGAGCTGGCGTGGATAGTAGTGGCCGAAGCCGCGTATGCGGATTCCGCTGTCTGCCCAGATTCCTCTTCGGTTCACTCAGCCCTCCGCTGCGGTAGCGCCTGGATGCCTGTGCCTCGACGGACGATCACCGGTAGCGGAACAACATCGCGCCCCAGCTGAAGCCACGCCCGATGCTGACGCCGAGCAGCAACTGCCCTGGCCGGACCGTGCCGTCGTGCACGTGCTCAGAAAGGCAGCTGGGCATGCCGACGCTGGAGGTGTTGCCGCGGCGGGAGATGTTGAGCAGGACCCGGTCCTCTGGCAGCCCGAAATGGGCGGCGACCTCCCGGACCATGTTCAGGTTGCCCTGGTGCGGTACGAGCCACTCGATATCGGTGCTGTCCAGCTCGTTCCGGTGCAGGATGGCCTTGGTCGCGTCGATGAGCATGGCCGGCCCGAGTTCGCCGACCAGCCGCCCGTCCATAATCATCTTGTCGTCTTCGTCGATGTCGAAGGCGCCGAAATGCCGCCCGTCCGCCCGAAGGACGGCGTCGAGCAGACCCGGGTGCGACGGCGACCGGTGCCAGACAGCGGCCGCCGCGCCGGCGCCGAAAAGTACCGAGTTGCGGTACCGGAAGTTGAGGATCCGCTCCGGGCTTTCCGCGCAGACCACGAGCACGTTTCTCGCGCTCAGCGCGGACAGCATCGTTCCGGCGAGTACGCTGGAATAGAGGAACCCGGCGCAGGCCACGGCCGTGACGTCGAAGCAGAACGCGGCGTGCGCCCCCAGTTCGCGCTGCAGCGGCAGCGAGATGTCCATATAGTTGCTGCCGGCCGAAGAAGGGTTGGTCCTCGGCCGTGCGGTGGCCGTGGTCCCGATGATGACATCTAGGTCGGCTATGCCGAGTCCGGCGTCCTCCAGTGCCATCCGCGCCGCCTTCACCCCCATCTCGACGTGTCTCTCGGCGGGCACACGCGGCCAGTGCCGTGTCACGACGCCGGTGTGCCGCCGGATCCAGTCGTCGTCCACGCCGAGCTCCGGGATGGCCTCGAAGTAGGAGTTGGGTACCGGGTCGCCGGGAAAATAGTGGCCGATCCCGGCGAGGCTGGCGGGGAGCGGCTTTGCCGCCTTCGCGGGATCCGCGGTAGCCGTCATCGGTAAATCCCCTCCGGGTCCAGTTGCCTCAGCAGCGTCCGCTCCAGCGCGGAAACTGGTTCCTCGGCGCGCCAGCCCTCCCGGCCGTCACCAGCGCCGCCATCGGGGCAGGGCCAGTCGGTGAGCGCGGCGACCGCGGCGCGCGGGCTGTTCGCTGACGCGGGCGCTTCCGGGGGGAGCCAGGTGCGCAGCTCGAACGGCTGATCCGGGCCCGGCCGCGTGAAGCGCCCGAACTGGCTGACCACCGCCTGTATCCGGCGCCCTGGGCTGGTCACGTAGGCGACCTGCCGCACGTAGCGACGGCGGGACGCGGTGGCCACGACGACGCAGTCGGCTGCCGAGGCGATGTCGTTCGCTCCGCCAGATCCCGTTATGTGACGGCCGTCGCCGAGCCTGCTGGTGTTCAGGTTGCCGCAGGAATCGACCTCGGCGGCGGCGAGGACGCCGAGGCAGCGGCCGCGGTTTCCGGCTACCAGCGCGCCGAGTATTTCGGCGATACCGGCAAGCTGCGTGGACCGGGTGGCATGCCGCTGGCTGAACAGGTAAGCGTCACCGGCCGCCGGGTCGACTCCGTTGAACCCGAGTTCTGAGGCCACCTCGACGTCGATGCCGCGCAGCCTCAGCAGCGCGGCCGCCAGCCACGCCGCCATGTGTGAGGCGCCGATGCCGGCGAGCAGCGTGCCGTAGCCGCGGGTCTGCACCGCTTCCGCGACGCACCGTGCGCCGAGGACGATGAGGCGCTGCTGGTCGGTGAGCGGACCGCCGGGCGGATCGGGCGCGACGGTCGCCCGCGGCGCCGTCCCAGCCGGAAGCTCGAGCCCGGCGAGCCGCTCCTTGCCAAGTTTCGCGAGGTAGCCCGCGTGGCCGCCCGGGCCCTCAACCCAGGTCCGGTACCATTCCAGCGCCGTGTCCGGCTGCGCGCACGCCGTGGTGATGTCCGCCGTGAACGGGTAGTCGTCAAGATACGCGGTCAGCCCGGCGATGCCGGCGGTGCGCAGCGACTGGGGATGCGCGCCGAACGGCGCCTCGCACAGGCCTGCCACGCGGTGGCCTGGCACCACCACCCGGTCGGGCTGCGAGTCGATGACGGCATCGGGGACGATGCGTTCGGCCGATGCGAGCACGCCGCGGCGCGCCGCGAGCGCGCCCCAGGGCCCTTCGCCCATCGGGGCGCACAGCACAAGGTTGCCGCGGCGGTCCGCGCACACCGCGTGCACCAGCGTGTAATCGGGGCACAGCGGCGTGAGCAGGGTAACGTCCTGGCCGGAACCGGCCGGGTCGGGCACGGTAAATGCAGTGCCGGCCTTGTCCAGCATGAGGTCGCTGCCTGCCAGCGAGGTGGTCACCGCGTAGGGCAGGCCGGTGGCTCCCGCCACCAGCCGCTGCAGGTAGCTCAGCAGCGACCAGCCCTCGAAGATGAACGGCTCGCCCTGGTTCACCCGGCGGTAAAGGGGGTTGGGCCGCGGCGAGGGATAGGTGTCGCCGAGGAAGCAGGTGACGGCGCGGTCGACGACGCCGGCCAGGGCCAGGGCATGCGCGCTGGAGTGGATGGCGGTCGTGCTGACGGTGAGCTTGCCTCCCGCCGGGCCGAAGACGCGCGCCAGGGCGTATATCAGGGCGTTCGGCCTGGACATGGTGGCCGAGAGGTGAACGTGCATCCCCGGCCGCAAATAGGCGGCCACGAGCGCGTCGGGGTCGGGGAGCAGCGCCGGCCGGGGGTGGCTGGTCATGCCGCCGCCAGTGAGACAACCGATGTCTGGCTTCCGAACGCGAAGGACAGCGAAACGGCGAAGCCGACATCGGCGCGCCGGGCTCCCTCGCTCACGTGGTCGTGGTCGCATTCAGGGTCGGGCACCTGGTAGTTGATGGTGGGAACGAGGCATCCGTGACGGATCATCAAGGCGGTCGCGGCCACGTTGACCACCCCGGACACGCCAAGGCAGTGACCGTAGACCGGCTTGACGGAACTGAGCGGGGGCCACCGCGCGGGCGGCCGTTCCGGGTAAAGGGCCGCGACCGCCCGGCTCTCGGCGATGTCGTTGTACCGCGTCGCGGTGCCGTGTCCGCAGATGTAGTCGATGTCATCGGGACCGCGGCGGCTGGCGGCCAGCACGTCGAGGATGACGTCGCGGGTACGCTTGCCGGACAGGTCCATCGTCGTCGGATGGCTTGCCTCGTTGATCGCGCGGTGCGCGACTACCTCCGCGTACGCGCGCGCTCCCCGGGCCCGGGCGGACTCCGCTCTTTCCAGGCAGAGCACCACCGCGCCCTCGCCGAGCACCATGCCGTCCCGCCGGGCGTCGTACGGCTTCATCGCGGTCGCGGGGTCGGAGTCCTCCCGGGAGAGGACGCCGTCGCCCAGAGCCAGATAGGACTTCACCACGCCGGGCAGGATGGGGAACTCATGGCCGCCGACCAGCATGGCGTCGGCGCATCCCGCGCGCAGTTCGTGCAGGGCCATGCCGATCGCGTGGTTGCCGCCGACACAGGCGCTGCTCAGCGTGGTGACCAGGCCCCGGATATCGCAATGGATGGCTGCCATCGTGGCGGGGCAGCCGGGGAGACCGCGCAGCATCGCCCCGCTGTCGCCGAAAGGCGCGCCAGGTCCAGCCTCGTCCATGTTCGGCATCGCTTCGTGCCACCACTCCAGCGGGCCCCGTGACGACGAGGTGATCAGGCCGATGCGGGCCGGGTCGACACCTGCCGTGGCGCGATCCAGGCCCGCGTCGCGCATGGCATCCGCCACGGCGGACATCGCTATGCGGATTTCCCTGGTGTACTTGGCGGCGTGCTCCGCGGGCAGCCCGGGGAGCAGCCCAGTGTGGTCGAAGCCCTTTATTTCCGCGGCCAGCCGGACCGGCAGCACACCGGGATCGAAGCGGGTAAGGAACCCGATCTGCGACCTTCCCTCACGCAGATTCTTCCAGAATTCTTCCGCGCCTACCGCGCCAGGCAGCACGACACCAATTCCGGTGACCAGTACCTGCTCCATGATGGACCTTCCAAACGCCGTCAGCATTTCCGGCAACAGCGATTCATGCAGTGTCCCGAACACTACGAGTGCCACGGACCAGCCGCATCACCCTGGCCGTACCCCCGGCCGGGCCGAGCTGGTACCGGCGGTACCAGCTGCCCTTCCGGCCGCGCTTTCCTCGCTTGAAAGCGCAAGATGATAAACCCGCCCGCCGTAAAAGCGAGGGCCCCCGCGGGACACCACGTCCCGTTCGGCTTGAACAAATGATTTTACCGAACGGGCGGTGGCTGCACCCGTAAGCCGACACCGGGACCTGTGCCTGGCCGACGGCGATGTCAGCGGGTAAGCCTTTCCATCCCGATCTTGGCACCCGAAGCTGGGCCGGGCCCTGGCTTGATCCCTTGAGGGGCGCGGGAGACGGCCTGTGCCGCGTGCCCGGCTACGATCGGCTGCATGCTCTGGTCACGGGCAGAGGAGATGTCCGCGATCGACCGGCTGCTCGTCTGCGCGCGGGCCGGGCAGGGCGGCGGCATGGTGCTGCGCGGGGAGCCGGGGATCGGCAAGTCGGCCCTGCTCGAATACGCACGCCTGCGGGCGCCGGGCGCGTGCGTGCTCACCGCCGCGGGCGCGGCCGCCGAGAGCGGCCTGGGCTATGCGGTGCTGCAGCAGCTGCTGAGCCCGGTGCTGCACCGCGCGGACGGCCTGCCCGGCCCGCAGGCGGCGGCGCTCCGCGCGGCACTCGGTCTCGAGGCCGGGGATCCGCCCGACCCGTTCCTCGTGTCGCTGGCCGTGCTCACGCTGCTGTCAGAGACGGCGGCCGAACGAACGGTGCTCTGCCTGGCAGACGACCTGCAGTGGGCCGACCAGCCGTCCGTCGATGTGCTGGCGTTCGTCGCCAGGAGGCTGCGGGCGGAGCCCGTGGTGCTGCTCGCCGCGGACCGCCGTGCGGACGGCGCCGACTCCCTCGCGGCCGCCGGGCTGAGCCAGTGGCCGCTGACCGGCCTGGACCCGGCGGCGGCGGCCGCCTTCCTCGACCAGCGCGCCACGCTGGCGCCCGCCGTCCGCGACACGCTGGTCCGCGCGGCGGGCGGCAACCCGCTCGCGCTGATCGAGCTGCCCGGCAGCCTCAGCGCCGCCCAGCTGGCCGGGGCCGAGCCGCTTCCGGAGCCGCTGCCGCTGCCCGGCGAGCTCGAGCGGGTGTTCGCGGAGCGCATAACGCAGCTCGAGCCGGGCCTGCGCGCGGTGACGCTGGTGTGCGCGGCCGAGGGGGCGGGGCGCCTGGAGACGATCCGCCGCGCCGTGGCCGGGCTGGACGGCGGCGGCGCCGCCGAGGCGGCGCTCCAGATTCTCGCGGAGCCTGCTCCGCGGCGGGGAGTTGAAGGAGGGGCGTCCACCCCAGGGCAAGCGGGCGGCGTAGTGCGGATCGAGGGCTCCTCCGTCGTGTTCCGGCACCCGCTGATGCGCTCGGCCGCCTATTACAGCGCGAGCCCGGCCGGCAGGCGGGCCGCGCACCGCGCGCTCGCGGGCGCGCTGGCGGGGGACGAGGCCGAGGCCGACAGGCGCGCGTGGCACCTGGCCAGCGCCGCGTTCGGGCCCGACGAGGAGGCGGCGACCGAGCTGGAACGCAGCGCGGAACGGACGCTGCGCCGCAGCGGGTACGGCGCGGCGGCGGCGGCGCTGGAACGCGCCGCGGCCCTGAGCACGTCCTCCGGAGGCCGGTACCGGCGGCTGGCCGCCGCGGCGGACGCGGCCTGGCGCGGCGGTGACGCCGGGCGTGCGCTGGCTCTTCTCGGGCAGGCCGAAGGCATCACGGCGGGGGAGCCGGCGCCGCACCCGGCGGCCGCGCTGCGCCTGCGGTACGTGCACGGCCTGATCGAGCTTCGCTCCGGCGTCCCGGCGGACGGGCTGGCGATCCTGCTGCGGGCCGGCGCCGAGGCGCTCACGGCGGACCCGCATCTCGCGGTCGCGATGCTGATGGCGGCCGGTGAATGCGCCTTCCAGGCCGGGGACGGCGCGGCCTCACGCGAGGTGGCGCGGCTGTTCGCGACGCTGGCGGAACACATCCGGGAGGATTCCCCCCGGGCCAGCACGGACGCGCTCATCGTCGCGCTGTACCTGCCGGCCGCCGCGATGGCCCGTGGCGAGCGCACGAAGTGGCCCGACGCCGACATGGAGCGCCTGGAGCAGCTGGACGACCCCGACCTGCTCGCCCGGGCCGGCGGGATGGCATTCGGCCTCGGCCGGTTCGGCCTCGCCCGCCGGCTCCGGGTCAAGGCCGTCAGCCGCGCCCGCGCCACCGGCGCGGGCGGCATGCTCGCCTGGGCGCTTCGGGCGATGGCCATGGAGGAGCTCGCACACGACCGGTACGCGTGGGCCGGCGCCTACGCGGCGGAAGGTCTCCAGCTGGCGCTGGAGACGGGCCAGCCCAACCTCGCCTGCCAGCACAAGGCGTTCCTTGCCGGGATCGCGGCCGTCCGCGGCCAGCAGGACGAGGCAAGGCGCCTGGCGGCGGAGGTGCTCGCCGACGCCGCGGCACGGGGGCTGCACGGCACCGCGGCGCTCGCCCGCGGCGCCCTCGTCCAGCTCGCCCTCGCGGGCGGGCAGACCGGGGAGGCGCTCGCGAACCTGGAGGCGCTGTGGGCCCCCGCCACCCACCGCGGGCTCGCGCTGCACAGCTTTCCCGACCTTGCCGAGGCGGCGGTCCGGGCAGGCGTGCCCTCGGTCGCCGCCCGGCGCCTGGACGACTACCTGGCCTGGGCGGGCGCGGCGGCCTCGGCCGAGGCCGCCGCGCTGGCGGCCAGGGCGCGGGCGCTGCTCGCGGACGCCGCCGGCGCCGGCCCGCTGTACGCCGAGGCCCTCCGGCTGCACGCCGGCACCGACCGGTCCATGGACCAGGCGCGGACGGAGCTGCTCTACGGCGAGTTCCTGCGCCGGAACCGCAGCAGGGCGGCCGCGCGCGGGCACCTCCGCGCGGCTCTGGACACCTTCGAGCGCCTCGACGCCGCCGCATGGGCGCAGCGTGCCCGGGCCGAGCTGCGCGCCACCGGCGAGACCGTGCGCACCCGCGCCCCCACCGCCGCCGACCAGCTCACCCATCAGGAGCTGCAGGTGGCCCGGGTGGTCAGCCAGGGCCTCACGAACCGCGAGGCCGCCGCCCAGCTGTTCATCAGCCCCCGCACGGTCGACCATCACCTGCGCGGCATCTACCGCAAGCTCGGCATCACCACCCGGGCCGAGCTGGTCCGCCTCATCCTCGCAGACCCTGGCGTTCCGTCCGATTCCGCGCACCCCGGCCAGTGAGCTCGAGGAAAGCAGAGCGGCTCACGGCTTGCGGCCCACCGCACCCCACACCGCCGCGGGGGCCGGCGGAGCGGAACCGGGATCCGGCCGCCATTCGTGCACGGCGACGATGCCCGGGGGCACCAGCTCCAGGCCCGCGAAGAAGCGCGCCACCTCGGCCCGGGTGCGGTAGGTGCTCGGCTGCGCGACCAGCTGGTTCATCCGGGCGCCGAGCGCCGCCATCGCCGCCGTCTGCATGTCGCTCGGCACGTGCGAGATCGTGAGGTAGCTGCCCGGCGCCGCGGCGCCGACCAGGCGCCCGACGATCGCGTAGGGATTTTCCTCGTCGCTGATCAGGTGCAGGACGGCGACCAGCATGATCGCGACCGGCCTGGTGAAATCCAGCAGGCCCGCGGCCCCGGCGAGGATCCGTTCCGGGTCGCGCAGATCGGCGTTCAGGTACATGGTGGTGTCCCGCGGCAGGCCGCGTGCCCGGGCCAGCACCATGGGATCGTTGTCCGCGTAGACCACCCGGCACCCGGGCGCCACCGCCTGCGCGACCTCGTGCGTGTTGCCGGCGGCGGGTATCCCGGTACCGATGTCGAGGAACTGCCGCAGCCCCGCCTCGGCCGCGAGAAACCGCACCGCCCGGCCGAGGAACGCGCGGTTGGCTCGCGCGTCGGTCAGCAGGCCCGGGTGCGCCGCGACCGCGGCGTCGGCGGCCGAGCGATCGGCCGCGAAGTTGTCGGTCCCGCCCAGCCAGTAGTTGTACATCCGGGCGATGTGCGGAACCCCGGTGTCCAGATCGCGCTCGGGATCGCCCGTCACGAAACCAATACTACCGGTCACGGATCGGCGCTTGCCCTGCCGCAACGCCCCTTCCGTTCGGCACAATGATCTTGAACTTGAGTGAGGATGGGGCACATGAGCACCTGGGTGACACGGCTCCCGGCGGACGGCGGGGGACCACTGCTCGCGGTAAAGGACTGCATCGACGTCGAGGGCGTGCCGACGACCGTGGGGTGCCCGGTCATCGCGGAGCGGTCGGCGCCGGCCCGCGCCGACGCGGCGGTGGTGGCCGCGGCACGCGAGTCGGGTGCGCGGATCGCCGGCAAGACCGGCCTGACCGAGTTGTGCTGGTCTGCCACGGGGGTGAACTCGTGGCTGGGCACGCCGCGCAACCCGGCGGACCCGCGGTGCATACCGGGCGGCTCGTCGAGCGGCTCGGCGGTCGCGGTCGCCTCGGGGGAGGCGGACGTCGCGTTCGGGACCGACACGGGGGGATCGGTGCGGATCCCGGCCGCCTGCTGCGGTGCGGCGGGGCTGAAGACGACGTGGGGCCGGGTTTCGCTGCGGGGCGTGTACCCGCTGGCGCCGTCCCTGGACACCGTGGGCCCGCTCGGCGCGAACGTCGCGGCTGTCGAGCTGGGGATGCGGCTCATCGAGCCGGGCTTCACCGTCCCGGCGGCCGGGGTACCGCTGGAGACGGGCAGGCTGCGGCCCGCCGGGGTCGACGCGTCGGTGGACGAGGCGGTCGACGCCGCACTCGCCGCCGCCGGCGTGGCCGTCACCGAGGTGGCCTGCTGTGAATTCCGGCTCGCGGTGGAGGCGGCGGGCGTCATCATCGACGCCGAAGGCTACCGGGGGAACACGCATCTCATCCCGTACCTGGACCGGCTCAGCCGCCATGTCCAGCGCAACATGAAGCACGGGGCCTCGATCAGCCGTGACGAGCTGGCCGCCGCCGAGCGCGTCAGGGAGTCGGTGCGGCGGACGTTCGGCACGCTGCTCGCCGACCATCAGCTGCTCGTCATGCCCACGCTGGCGGGGCCGCCGCCGCTGCTCGGCGAGCGCGGCTTCGGGCTGACCATGTTCACCGCTCCGGTGAACCTGGCCGGGCTGCCCGCGCTGGTGCTGCCGGTGCCGACACCGGCCAACGGGCGCGTGCCCGCATCCCTCCAGATCGTCGGGCCAGCGGGCAGCGAGGAGCGGCTCATCGCCTTCGGCCGGGTCGTGGAGGCGGCGATCTCTGGCGCATGACCGGTGATCGGCGAGAATGGTGCAATGAACAGCAGCGTTGCTACCGCGGTCTCCGACGTGACGTCGATCGCGGCGTCCGGCCAGGCGCTGCGCCGGTTCCTGCACGGGCTGCCCGGCGTGGACGAGGCCGGCGCGCAGGCGCGGGCGGCCATGCTCGCCAGCCGGTCGATCAAGACCACCGCCAAGCGGCAGGCGCTGGACGCCGCCATCTCGATGATCGACCTCACCACCCTGGAGGGCCAGGACACGCCGGGCAAGGTGCTGGCGATGTGCGCCAAGGCGCGCAGGCCCGACCCGGCCGACGCCACGGCGCCGCCGGTCGCGGCGGTGTGCGTGTACCCGGACCTGGTGCCCGTGGCGGTCTCCGGCGTGGCGGGCAGCGCGGTCCGGGTGGCGAGCGTCGCGACGGCGTTCCCCAGCGGCCGCGCCAGCGTGGACGTCAAGCTGGCCGACGTGAAGTCCGCGGTCGCGGCGGGCGCGGGCGAGGTGGACATGGTGATCGACCGCGGCGCGTTCCTCGCTGGGCGCTACCTGGGCGTTTTCGAGGAGATCGCGGCGGTCCGGGCGGCCTGCGGTGACGCGCATCTCAAGGTGATCCTCGAGACCGGCGAGCTGGCGACGCTGGACAACGTCCGGCGCGCCTCGTGGCTGGCGATGCTGGCGGGCGCGGACTTCATCAAGACGTCGACGGGCAAGGTCGCCCCGGCCGCGACCCTCCCGGTGACGATGGTCATGCTGGAGGCGGTGCGGGACTTCCGCTCGGCTCACGGCCGCCAGGTCGGCGTGAAGGCCGCCGGCGGCATCCGCACCGCCAAGGACGCCATCCGCTACCTGGTGCTGGTCAACGAGACGGCGGGGGAGGAGTGGCTGGACCCGCGGTGGTTCCGGATCGGCGCCTCCAGCCTGCTGAACGACCTGCTCATGCAGCGGACCAGGATGGCGTCCGGCCGCTACTCGGGTCCCGACTATTTCACGATGGACTGATCTGCCGATGAAATTCGAGTACGCGCCCGCGCCGGAATCGCGCTCGATCGTGTCGCTGCGCGATTGGAACGGGCTGTTCATCGGGGGCGAGTTCGTCCCCGGCACCGGCGGGTCCGGTGTCTTCAAGACGGTCTCACCGGCCACCGAGGAGGTGCTCGCCGAGGTGACCTCGGCGGGCGCGGAGGACGTGGACCGGGCGGTGGCCGCCGCGCGGGCGGCCTACGAGCGGACCTGGTCGGTCATGCCGGGCAGGGAGCGCGGCAAGTACCTGTTCCGCATCGCGCGCATCCTGCAGGAACGGTCCCGCGAGCTGGCCGTCCTGGAGACCCTGGACAACGGCAAGCCGATCCGCGAGTCACGCGACGTGGACGTCCCGCTCGCCGCGGCGCACTTCTTCTACCACGCGGGCTGGTCCGACAAGCTCTCTTACGCCGGGTACGGGCCGTCGCCGCGGCCGCTCGGCGTCGCGGGCCAGGTGATCCCGTGGAACTTCCCGCTGCTGATGCTGGCGTGGAAGATCGCCCCGGCGCTCGCCTGCGGCAACACGGTGGTGCTCAAGCCCGCCGAGACGACGCCGCTGACCGCGCTGCTGTTCGCGGAGATCTGCCAGCAGGCGGACCTGCCGCCGGGCGTGGTCAACATCGTGACCGGCGCCGGTGACACCGGGCGCCTCCTGGTCGGGCACCCGGGGATCGACAAGGTGGCGTTCACCGGGTCCACCGAGGTCGGCAAGGAGATCGCGCGCACCTGCGCTCGCTCACGCCGCAGGCTGACGCTCGAGCTGGGCGGCAAGGCGGCCAACGTCGTCTTCGACGACGCGCCCGTCGACCAGGCGGTCGAGGGGATCGTGAACGGCATCTTCTTCAACCAGGGACACGTGTGCTGCGCCGGGTCGCGGCTGCTCGTGCAGGAAAGCGCCGCCGAGGACGTGCTCGCCGCGCTGCGGCGGCGGATGGCGACGCTGCGGCTCGGCGACCCGCTCGACAAGAACACGGACGTGGGCGCGATCAACTCCGCCAAGCAGCTGGCGAAGATACGCACCCTCGCCGAGAGCGGCGACGCCGACGGCGCGCAGCGGTGGTCGCCGCCGTGCGTTCTGCCGGACCGCGGGTTCTGGTTCCCGCCCACGGTGTTCACCGGGGTGTCCCAGGCGCACCGCATCGCCAGGGAGGAGATCTTCGGCCCGGTGCTGTCCGTCCTGACGTTCCGCACCCCGGCCGAGGCGGTGGAGAAGGCCAACAACACGCCGTACGGCCTGTCCGCCGGGGTGTGGACCGAGAAGGGCTCGCGGATCCTGTGGATGGCGGGGCGGCTGCGGGCCGGAGTGGTGTGGGCGAACACGTTCAACCGCTTCGACCCGTCCTCACCGTTCGGCGGGTACAAGGAGTCCGGTTACGGCAGGGAAGGTGGCCGGCACGGGCTGGAGGCGTACCTCGATGTCCACTGACCAGGGAGCGGGCGCGGCGGGCCGGATTGCCGTGCGCAAGACGTACAAGCTGTACATCGGCGGCGCGTTCCCCCGCTCGGAGAGCGGGAGGTCGTACGCGGTGACCGACCACAGGGGCGGCTTCCTCGCCAACGCCGCGCTGGCCTCGCGGAAGGACGCGCGGGATGCCGTCGTGGCGGCGCGCAAGGCGTTCGCCGGGTGGTCGGCGGCGACCGCGTACAACAGGGGACAGGTCCTGTACCGGGTGGCCGAGCTGCTGGAGGGCCGCAGGGCGCAGTTCGCGGCCGAGGTGCGCGCCGCCTCCGGCGCTGCCGTGCGGGCGGCGGAGGCAGAGGTCGACGCGGCCGTCGACCGCTGGGTCTGGTACGCCGGCTGGGCCGACAAGCTCACCCAGGTGCGCGGCTCCGCCAACCCGGTGGCCGGCCCGTACTTCGGCTTCTCGCTGCCCGAGCCCACCGGGGTGGTGGCCGTGCTGGCACCGGTCTCCTCGCCGCTGCTCGGCCTGGTCTCGGTGATCGCGCCCGCGATCGTGAGCGGCAACACGGTGGTCGTGCTGGCCGCCGAGCGCTGCCCGCTGCCCGCCATCACGCTGTCCGAGGTGCTCGCGACCTCGGACGTGCCCGGGGGCGTGGTGAACGTGCTCACCGGGCGGATGGCCGAGATCGCGCCGTGGCTGGCGTCGCACATGGACGTGAACGCGATCGACCTGTCCGCGGCGCCCGAGCCGCTCGGATGCGAGCTGGCCGAGTCCGCGGCGGCGAACCTCAAGCGCGTGCTGCGCCTCGGCGACGGCGACTGGAGCGCCGAGCCGGGCCTGGAGCGGATGTTCGGCTACCTGGAGACGAAGACCGTCTGGCACCCGGTCGGCATCTGACGGTAACTGGATACGCGGGTTCCCCGCCGACCGCGAAGCCGGATGGCGGGCACGCGCAGCTCTCCTGCGGGCCTCGGTCGCGTCCGGGACTCCCTCCCAGACGAGGAACTCCACCGGCGCATTGAACCAGTGACCGGACGGGCACCGGATCTTCGCGCTCTCCAGCGGCCCGTCGGTGGACTCGACAACGTAGCGGTATTCCACCTCGGCGGGAAGACCGCACCTCACCTTGCCATGGTCGTCCAGGTACGCCGGACAGTCGAGAAACGTCATGCTGCTTTCCATTGATAGCCCCCGATGTTTGCCGCACTGTTGCGCGTCTCGAACATTCCGCGCCGGCCTTCCCCACGGGCCCGCGGATGCCCATGCCGACAAAGAGGGCCGAACGGTGCCGCTGATACACGCGTCTTCCGCGTGAGCTCTCCGCCATGCCAGGCTTGACCCGTTGGCGGAAGCGCGAACCCCTGGAGGGCGCGGTGAGCGACCCGGAGACCGTGCTGCGCGGCGGGCGGGTGATCGATTCCGAATCCGGCCTGGACGCGGTGCGGGATGTCGCCATCGCGGCGGGCCGGGTAACGGAGATCGGGAACGCGCTGCCACCCGCGCCGGCCGACCTGGACGTCACCGGACTGGTGGTGACCGCCGGGTTCATCGACCTGCACAGCCACGTCGGCGACATCCCTGGCCTGCGGCTGCAGGCTCTGGACGGCGTCACCACCGCGCTGGAGCTGGAGGCGGGCGCCGCACCGGTGGGCGCCGCCTACCGCCGCGCGGCGGCCGAGGGCAGGCCGGTCAACTACGGCTACTCGACGTCCTGGGCGCTGGCCCGGATGGAGGCGGTCGCCGGGATCACGCCGGACGCCACGCTGGCCGCCTTCATGGCGAACATCGCGGACCCGGCGTGGCAGCGTCCGGCCGGCCCCGCGGAAGTCGCACGGCTGCTGGCACGGCTGTCGGCCGACCTGGCCGACGGCGCCCTCGGCATCGGCGTGCTCCTCGGATACGCTCCGGCCACCAGCCAGGCGGAATACCTGCGGGTGGCGGCGCTCGCCGCGGAAGCCGGCGCGCCCACGTTCACGCATTCGCGGGACATGATCGAGATGGTTCCCTCCGCGGTCGTCGACGGCGCCGAGGAGATCGTCCGCGCCGCGGGCGAGACCGGCGCTCACATGCACTACTGCCATGTCAACAGCACCTCGCAGCGGCACGTGGACCGGGTCCTCGGGCTGGTCGCCCGGGCCCGGGCGGCGGGAGCGCGGGTCAGCGTCGAGGCCTACCCCTACGGGTCCGGCATGACCGGCATCGGCGCCGCGTTCCTCGCCCCCGAGCGGCTCGGCGAGCGCGGGCTCACGCCGTCGTCGCTCACCTACGCGCCGACCGGCGAGCGGGTCGCCAGCGACGCCCGGCTGCGCGAGCTGCGGCGGGCCGATCCAGGCGGGCTGGCGATCATCGAGCTGCTCGACGAGAACGACCCGGCCGATCGCCGGCTGCTCATGCGGTCCCTGACGTTCCCCGGCGCCATCGTGGCCAGCGACGCCATGCCGCTCACCTGGGCCGGCCGGCCGCCCGGCCCGCTGGACTGGCCGCTGCCCGCCACCGCGATCACCCACCCGCGGACGGCCGGGACGTTCTCCAGGGCGGTGCGCCTGCTCACCCGCGGCGACGGGCAGCTCGGCGACGGGCAGCTCGGCGACGGGCAGCTCGGCCTGGCCGAGGCGCTGGCCAAGTGCGCCCTCGAACCCGCCCGGCTGCTCCAGGACCGTGTGCCCGCGATGCGCCGCAAGGGACGGCTGCGGCCGGGCGGCGACGCGGACATCGTGGTCTTCGACCCGGCGGCGATCAGCGATCAGGCCAGCTACGCCGACAGCACCCGCCCGTCGGCAGGCATCCGGCACGTCCTGGTCAACGGCACTTTCGTGGTTCGCGACGGGGACATCGTGACCGGCGCGCTGCCCGGCCGCCCGGTCCGCGCCGAGCCAGTTTAGGGTTCCGCCCCTGCCGGGCACCCGGCGGGTACTGTGAGGATGTTGTCATGCCATGGATTGATCTGGAGGGTGCCGTCAACGTGCGCGACGTGGGCGGCCTGCCCACCGAGGACGGCCGGAAAACGGTCACCGCGAGGCTCTTGCGCGGGGACAACCTGCAGGAGCTGACGCCGTCCGATATCGAGACGCTGGTGCGCGGAATCGGCCTGACCACGGTGGTCGACCTGCGCAGCACGGCCGAGCTCGTATCCGAGGGAGCGGCGCCGCTGGACAGCGTCCCCGGCGTCCGGCACGTGCACCACCCCGTGCTGCCCGAAAGGGGCACCGCGACCGACGCGGTCGCCGACGCGCTGCTGACCCGGCCGCAGCGGGACCTTTCCCGCTATCCCGCCGACCCCACCTGCGGACATTACCTGGGCTACCTGGAAGACCGCCCCGACCAGGTGGTGGCCGCGCTGCGGAACATCGCGCACTCCGCGGGCGCCGCGATCGTCCACTGCGCGGCGGGTAAGGACCGAACCGGGGTCGTGGTCGCGCTCGCGCTCAGCGCCGCCGGCGTCCGCCCGGAGGCGATCGTCGCCGACTACGTCGCGACGGGCGAGCGCATCGCCGCCGTCATCGAACGCCTGCGCAGGTCACGCACGTACGCGGCCGACATCAACAGCAAACCCGCCGACTCCCACCGGCCGCGGCCGGAAACGATGGCGGCTTTCCTCGAGCAGATGGACTCCCGCCACGGCGGCGTTGCCCGGTGGCTGGCCGGTCACGGCTTCGGCGACGACGGCCTGCGCCTGCTCCGCGCCCGCCTCCGCGATCCCTGAGCAGGCTCCATCCCACCCGCCGCGCCGCGCCGCCGGCCGTCATAGCCTGGAGAACACTGGCTGAGCCCGCACGGGCACCGGAGCAGCTCACGCCGACGGAGGCAGCGATGGACATGGCGACCGCGCTCGCTGAGCTGGGCGTCACGGAGCAAACCCTTGACGCGGACACCAGAGAGCAACTCGACCGGAACGGATACGCGCCGCTGACCGGCGTTCTGTCGGACGGGCAGGTGGTGAGGCTCCGGGCCAGGCTGGCCGAGCTCGTGGCGGCCGAGGGGGACCGGGCCGGGCTCGAGGTGCATCAGGAGGCGGGAACCGACCGGCTCGCCGACCTGGTGAACAAGGATCCGGTGTTTGAGGTCTGCTTCACCGACCCCAGGGTGCTGGCCTGCATCGCGCACGTGCTTGGCGAGTTCAAGCTCTCCTCGCTGAACAGCCGCGCCGCCCTGCCCGGGCAGGGCAACCAGGCGCTGCACGCCGAAGGGCGCCCGGTGGGCGACGGCCCTTACCAGGTGTGCAACTCGATCTGGCTGCTGGACGACTTCACTTCCGACAACGGAGCCACCCGCGTGGTGCCCGGCTCACACAGGTTCACCGTGTCCGTGGGCGACGTGATGCCCGACCCGGCGGCCCCGCATCCCGACGAGGTCAAGCTCACCGCCCCGGCCGGCACCGTCGTCGTCTTCAACAGCCATCTGTGGCACGGCGGCACCCTCAACCGCACCGGGCGGCAGCGCCGCGCGCTGCACTCGTACTTCACCCGCCGCGGCAACGGCCAGCAGCTCGACCAGAAGAAGTACGTGCGCCCGGAGACGCTCGCCAGGCTCAGCCCGGCCGCCCGGTTCATCCTCGACGTCTAGCCGCGTCGGGCCCCGCCGGTTCCGCCCGCGGGCTCTCAGCGGGCCGCCCCATGGTGCAGCCGGTAGTGCTCGGCCAGCACGTCCTCACCGAAGTCTCCCGCCGGGTCACGCCAGACCGAATGAATGTGCCTGCCGTTGTCCTGCGTGTTCTCGTGCTCGATGAGCACCGTCGGGCCCTGGATGCGGAAGTAGTGCCGCTGTCCCGGCTCCGTGCCGCCTGCCCACGCGAAGGCGAGGTTGTCCAGGCCAGCCCGCTCGATCCGGCGCATCTCGGCCGCGGCGACCTCATCCGGAAGCCGCCCGGCGAAGTTCGCGACGAGCCCGGTGAGATCTTCGCGCCGGCGCTTGCCGAGCCCGGCCGCCCGCAGTCCCTTCGGCGCGCCCCGAACGTAGCTCAGGATGTCGCGCTCCTCCTCGCTGATCGTGTAGTCCAGCTCCGGCGGGAAGGCCGGTTCGGGCCGCTCGACCTCGCCGAGCCTCGGCACGATCCGGCTCGCGAGGATCGGTGGCGGCCGGTGGTAGATGATCGCGGCGTCCCGCTCGCTGACGGACAGCGAGTCGGCGAGCGTGAGCGCCCGCAGCACGTGCTCCATCGCCATGACCGAGACGACCTTCGCGTAACCCGGCATGCTCATGCCCGCCGCGATGAGCTCGTGCGCGAGCCTGCGCTGGCCCTCGTCGAGCGCGCCGAGCGGCAGCCCGCCGCGCTCCGGCACCGGCAGGAACGACCAGTCCCGCCGCTGCTCGGTGTCGCCGAAGCCCGAACACGCGGCCTCCCGCTGCGCTCCCGTCAGCCCGGCCAGGAACCCCTCCGCGGCCGCGGTCATCCGGCGGGCGGTCTCCGGCGCCGCGTACCGCGCCCCGCCGCCGTCCTCATCCACCATGTATGCCTCCCGTATCATCATGCGCTGCCCCTCCGACATTTCCCGCCCCGCCGCGCCCCTCCGCCCCTCGCTGGCGGCTGGCTGAGCGGGCGCTCGCCGCCGTCCGCTCCGGCGCCTCAGGAAAATCTTTGGGGCCGAAACGGACGGAGCATCTCCTGGACGGAGTCCCGCACGACCTCGAGGGCGGCCAGCCTGCCGAGCAGCGGTGCCAGCGTGACCCCGCTGTGCGTGGCGATCACGTAGACCCGGCCGTCGTCTGCCCATCCCGCGACGCTCGCCCCGTCGGCCGGCAGGACCCGTCTCCCGGCGCGGACGGTCACCCGGACATCGCGCGCCCCCGGCAGCACCTCCGCGAGCCGCCGGCCAAGCTCCGCGGCGATGAGCGTCTCGTTTCCCGCGCCGGCGTCGGCGCCGTCCGGTGAACCGCTCCGGCCGGCCGGGTCCAGGTCGAGCCCATGGAGCAGCAGCCTGCCGCCGCCATCGGGCCTGACGTTCAGCCGCGGTGTCATGAGCACCCGGCGCAGCCGGACGGGCACCGGGTCGGTGTACCCGAGATAGCCGACGGCCCGCGGGCCCTGCGAGTCCAGCGGCACCGTGCAGCCGAGTGGGGCGACAAGCTCGCTGGTCCAGCGGCCCGCACAGCAGATCGCCACGTCCGCCTCGTGTTCGGTGCCGTCGCCCAGCCGCAGCCGGACCCCTCGCGTGCTCACCGACGTTTCCAGCACGGGCGCCGGCCAGGCGAGTCTCGCGCCGCGGTCGGTCGCCTCCCCGAGCAGCCTGCCGAGCAGCAGGGCGGGCAGGACGTACGCCTCGCCGGGGAAGAAAACGGCATGATCGGTGCCGGCCGGCAGCACCACGTCCGGTTCCAGGTCACGGACCCGGGCCGCCGGCACGGACTCCGTCCGGTAGCCGGCCGCGCCGAGCCGGGCGGTGGCCGACGCCAGCCATTCCGCCTGCGCGGCGCCGCCGGCCCACTCGATGTTGCCGTAACCGAAGTACCAGCGCGGCCCCGGCGCGGGCAGCCGGTCGAGCTCGCGGTGGGCTTCCATCCCGGCGACGTTCAGGTCGTGGTAGGCCCGCGGTGCCTTGTTATGCGAGTTGACCCAGGCGAAGGTGGTACCCGAAGCGCCCCGCCCCGGCCGCCCGGCCTCGAACACCGAGGTCTCGGCCCCCAGCAGCGTCAGCTCCCTGGCGACGGCCGCGCCGATGAGACCAGCCCCGATCACCGCTACCCGCATGCCATTCCCGCGCTTTCTCCGGTCGCGGATCAAAAGGCACCGCATTCGGTGCCCTACGATCCACGATCCCCGGATTCCGGCGCGCACGCCAGCCGTCATGCGAGCCGTTTGCAGCAGCACGAAGGTGGCTGGCGTCGGTGTGCCGCGACGGGCTTTTCCGGCGATCCTGGTGGCATGACAGGCGAGCACAGCCACGGCCACCCGCACGGCCACGACCACGAACGCCCGCACGACCACGGGCATGACCGGCACGCCCAGCCAAGCGCGCTCCCCGCCCGCGTCCCGCACCTGCTCAGGCCGCACTCGCATGACGTGGCCGGCAAGACGGACGCGGCGCTCGAGTCGTCCGCCGAAGGCATCCGCACACTCTGGATCAGCCTGGTGATCCTCGCGGCGACCGCGTGCGCGCAGGCGGTCGTGGCCGCCCTGTCCGGCTCGGTCGCGCTGCTCGGCGACACGCTGCACAACGGCGCCGACGCCCTCACCGCGGTGCCGCTGGCCATCGCGTTCGCGGTCGGGCGGCGCCTGCCGACGCGGCGGTACACCTACGGCTACGGCCGGGCGGAGGATCTCGCGGGGATCGCGGTCGTCGCCATCATCGCGCTGTCCGCGGTGGCCGCGGCGTACGCCGCCGTGCAGCGGCTGCTGCATCCCCGCCCGGTGTCACACCTGGCCGTGGTCGCGATCGCCGCCGTACTCGGCTTCGCCGGCAACGAGGTGGCCGCGCGCTACCGCATCCGCACCGGGCGCCGGATTGGCTCGGCCGCGCTGGTCGCCGACGGCCTGCACGCCCGGGCCGACGGGTTCACCTCGCTGGCCGTGCTCTCCGGCGCCGGCGGGATGGCGATCGGCTGGACGTGGGCGGACCCCGCGGTGGGCCTGCTGATCACCGTGGCCATCGCCGGCGTGGCCTGGCAGGCGGCCCGTGAGGTCGGCCGCCGCCTCATGGACGGCGTCGACCCCGCGCTGACCGACAAGGCCGAGGCCACGCTGCGCGCCACACCCGGCGTACTGGACGCCGGGCAGATCCGGCTGCGCTGGATCGGCCACCGGCTGCGGGCCGAATGCGAGATCCTGGTCGACCCGCAGTCAACCGCCGTCCAGGCGCACGACGTCGCCGTCCGCGCCGAGCACGCGCTGATCCATGCGATACCGCGGCTCACCGCAGCCGTCGTGCACGCCGACCCGTATCCAGCCGACGGCACCGACCATCACGCCCCCCTGGCCGGTCACCGCGCCGCCTTCGCCGGCCACGACTGAGGTGCAGACGAACTGGCCGTCCAGCGCCTGACGAAGCGGTCAGTCGCAGTTGTCATCGGCCGGTCCGCCGCTTGCGGACGCCGGCCCTCACGACTAGGATTCGATCAAAACGAGCATCACGATCCTATTGAACGTTTGAGGGAGGCGACGACATGGCTGCGAGCGCGAGGAACGAGCCGGTACAGGACGAGACCTACCTTCCGCGCGAGGACGATGCCGAGATCATCGACTTCCTCAGCGCCCTGCGGGACCGCGGCAGGCAACCCGCCGATCCCCGGCCGCGACTAACCGGTCCGGACGGGCAGAGCGTCGAGCTTCCCGAATCGATGTTCCAGGTACTCCTGCAGGTCGCCAAAGCCATGAAAGCCGGGCTGGCGGTGACAGTGGCCCCGCACCACCTGACGCTGTCCACCCAGGAGGCAGCAGACCTGCTGCGGATCTCGCGCACGACCCTGGTCCGGTTGCTGGAAACAGGTGCGATCCCCTTCGACAAGCCCAGCCGCCACCGCAAGGTACGGCTCGATGACCTCCTCGAATACCGTCGGCGGCAGCGGAGCCAGGCCGAGCTGGCCTTCGCGGACATGGTCGCCGACACCGAACGTCTCGGCCTGTATGACGCCGACCCCGCACAGGTGAAAGCGGCACTGAAAGCCGCCCGCAAGAACCCGGAAGCCTGACCCTGCGTGTTCAGCGCGCTGCTCGACACCTGCGTCCTGGTACCCAGCCGGGCTCGCGATGTCCTGCTCGAAGTCGCCAGCACCGGCGCTTACCGGCCGCTGTGGAGCGCTGAGATCCTCACCGAACTCGACCGCACCCTGCGCCTGCTCCTGGGCAAGCGGGGAGTCTCGCAGGAGGAGACCGACGCCTACCTGACCCGCCTGTTTCGGCAGATGGAGACCGCCTTCCCCGACGCGCTCGTGACAGACTGGGAATCGCTTGCCGAAACCGTGCAGCTGCCCGATCCCGATGACCGGCACGTAATCGCGGCAGCGCGGGCGGGCCGTGCCGACGTGATCGTCACCGACAACCTCGCCGACTTCCCGCCCGCCGCCCTGCCCGCACCGCTAGCCAGGCAGTCCCTGGACGACTTCCTGCTCGACACGCTCCACCTCCACCCCGGACTGGTCATCATCGCAGTACGCACGGTCGCCGGGCGCACCGGAAGATCCGGGCCTCCGATGGCAGCCCGTGATATCGCCGCCTACCTCCAGGCACACAGCACGCCCGCCTTCGGCGAGCGCCTGCTCGCCGAACTCGGCTAGCCACGCTCCGGCTAGGCGGGCAGTAGTCACCCGCCTGCCGCCTGCCGCCTGCCGGATGGCATGGTTGTCGGTTCCCTGGTCAGGCGGCATACGACGCGCAACGGCATCCGCAAGCCCGTAACGGAATTGCGACTTTCATTGCCGCCGAGGGTGCAGTCCCCCGCACAGCCCGGCTCCCTTGTCGTGCATCATGAGCGCCCGACCGACATTCCCGCAGGACCACGGTGAAGGTCAAATCCATGATCCTCCATGCCCAGCGTGTGGGAACTTTCAGGGCCAGCCTCGTTCGTCAGCAACCCGGACGGCCTCTGCCCAGTTGCGTGCGCCCACCTTGGCCATCGCGGCGGACAGGTAGTTGCGCACGGTTCCCTCGGACAGGACGAGCGTGCGTGACGGCGCCGACCTGGCGTTTCACCGCCGACGACACGGGCCCACCTGGCGCGGGGCGGCTTCAGAGGAGTGTGACGTTCGTGGGCACCGCGCCACCGTCGAACACCTTCTTCCCGGCGCCGAGCACGACCGGGTGCACCCAGAGGTCGAGACGGTCGAAGAGCTCCTCGCGCAGGAGGGTCTGCACCAGGTTCAGGCTCCCGACGACCCTCACGTGCTCGTGCCGGGCGCGATCTACGGCTGTGGTACCAGGCGGGCCGCGCAGTTGTAGCAGCCGTACCCGACGTTGCGCAGATGGACGAGTGCAACGTCGGGGCGGGTGAGCAGTTCCCGGATGACTGCCATGGCGTGATCGCCGTCCTCGGCGATTACCCCGTCCGCGATACGGCCCTGGTGGTTGTAGGCGCGGAGGACCTGCGGCCGGTGGCGGAACTCGGGCGGGTAGACGGTGGGGGACTGATAACCCGGGCAGGGATCGGCGTGGACGAAGACGGGCCCGCGCTCGGCGTACGGGCCGGCTGTTCCCGGTGGCGTGAAGGCCATCAGCAGCACCTGCTCCCCGGGACGGGTTACCCGCAGGCAGCAGCGCAGCGGACTGCCGCCTTCGGCATCCACCTGGGGAGTTAGCAGGTTGCCTGCCTCGTCTACCCCGGCCGTCCTGATCTTGTCCAGGTCGCCGGGCGGGATCGGCTCGAAGATGATCGTTGTGGTTGCTGTGCTCATGCACACGAGCATGGTGTACCGTCGGCGCTGTTGCTGGCGGGAAACGGGCACGGCGGTCGCGGCTTGCCTTGCTGCGGTCACCAGGCCGGCGGTGGCCTGGCTGTCCATCCCGCCGGCCGCCAGCGATTGCGCTCATTCGCGATTCCGTATTAACGTACTTCCATGACGGATGAGCGGGGCGATCTCCGGCCGCGACTGGCGGCGCTGGAGGAGCGTGTCAGGCGGCTCGAGCGGCAGCATACGGGGATGGATGCGGCATCGGCGGAGCCGGGCCATCCGCGGCATCTCGCCCCCGGCCCCGGGGCGGAGCAGTTCTGGGCGCTGGAGATGCTGCGGCAGCGGGCCGGAGCGCCGTTCGATGACGGCGCCGTTGCCGGGAGCCTGCTGTTCGCCGGCACCGCGAGCACGCCGGGTGTCGGCAGCGTGATCTGCCAGGAGGAGCATCCGCTGCCCGCCATGCTCGCGGAAGGCTGGGCCGATGCGGCGGGCGCGCTGTCGGCGCTGGGTCACCCGGTGCGGCTCGAGCTGGTACGCCGGCTGCTCGCGGGCGCGCACACCACGCACGAGCTGGCCGAGATCCCGGACCTTGGCACGAGTGGGCAGTTGTACCACCACCTGCGCGAACTGCAGGCCGCCGGGCTCGTCGTGCAGCGCCGGCGTAATGATTACACGGTCCGCGCCGACCGGGTGATCCTGTGCCTGGTGCTGGTCGCGGCCGCGAAGAGCTGCGCGCACGCCGGGTCCGTGGAGGAGGCCGCATCATGACCGGGCCGGAGGGGGAGGGCCAGAAAGCCACGGATCAGCAGGCCTCGGCGTGGAACGACCCACGTCTGCCGTGGGCGGGCCGCCCGCGCGCCGTAGACATAGCGTGCTGGGCGGGCATCACGATCACCGGTCTGTATTACCTGGTGCTGTTGCCGTTCCGCGCCGACCTGGTCGGTACCCACCCGGTCGCGCTCGAGCTGCTGAACGGCACCATCGAATCGATCGTCTCGGCCGCCGCGTTCGCCCGGGTCGGCCACGGGACGCTGCTGGTGGTACTGCTCGCCGCCATACCGGGGCTGATGAAGTTCGACGCGCTGTACTGGTGGGCCGGCAGGCTGTGGGGCGAGCGCATCATCCTGCTGCTGTCCGGTAAGCGGAACCGCGGGCCGCGCTACATGGCCCGCGTCCGGCGCTGGGGCCGCAAGTTCACCTGGCCCGCGGTCGTGATCTCGCCGTTCCTGCCGATTCCCAACGCCATCATCTACGTCATCGCCGGCTGGGCCGGGATGAAGCTGGTCACGTTCCTGATCCTGGACATGATCGGCACGTTGCTGTGGGCGGGCATGCTCGCCGGGCTCGGCTATGAGCTCGGCCACCACGCGGTGGTGGTCGCGCAGACGATCTCGCACTACGGGCTGTGGATCTCGATCGCGATCATCGCCGTGATCGTCGTCGGCCAGGTCCGCTCGGGCCGCGCGGCCCAGGCCCAGGCCGCCCAGGCCCAGGCCGCCCAGGCCGCAGCCGCGGCCCAGGCCCAGACAGCCACCCAGACGCGGGCCGCCGCCCAGCCCCAGGCCGCCGGCAGCGCGCAGCCTGTGCCGGGCGGCGAGGAGGGCAGCTGACCCGGTCTGGCCCGGGCGAGGGCCCCTTCACGGAACTTTGCCAGCCGCGGGCCGGGCGGCCCGCGGCTGCCGGTAGGTAGCTAGCCGCTCACCTTGGAGATGCCGGAGATGGTGCCCTGGGCGGTCTGCAGCGCCGAGCTCACCGAGGTGCCGGTGATAGCTGACTGGATGGCGGTCCAGATGGCCTGCGACACCTTCGGGTAGTTGGCGCCGTACTCGGTCGTACGCGGCCGTGCGTTCTCCGTCTCCTGCGCGAAGACGTTGTACTCCGGACCGCCCTGGAGGTACTGCTGGACGACCGCGGGCTTGCTGGGCAGGTAGTACATCATCGAGGTGACGTGCTCCATGGTGGCTGGCTGCTGCAGGCCCTGGATCCATTCCCAGGCTGCATGCTGCTGCGCGGACGATCCGCCGGCGCCGATGTCGGCGGTCTCTCCGCCGAGCGGAGCGATCACCTTCTGGCCGGACTTGTTGACGGGGATCGGCACGATGCCGTACTGCTGGTTGTATTTCCAGCCGGCCGCGTTCAGCTCGGGGAAGATCCACGGGCCGTCGATGATCATGGCGGCCTTGGAGTGCAGGAACTGCTGCGTGAGGTCCGGGTCCTGGCCCCAGGTGAGGACGGACTTGGACGCCGACCCGTCCTTGACCATGTTCACCCACACCTGCAGGGCCTGCTGGAACTGCGGCGTGCTCACGTTGGTGAGGGATGCGCCGTTGGACCAGAAGAACGGCTCGAGCTGCCAGGTGGACTGCTCGTCGTTGGTGGCGTCGAACGCGATTCCATAGTGCGAGGAGGTGGTGGCCGCCTTGGCGTCGGCCTGGAGCTGCGCCCAGGTGGTCGGCGGGCTTACGTGCGCGGCGGCGAGCATCGCCTTGTTGTAGAACAACCCGACGGCGTTGGTGCCGATCGGGTAGCAGTACTGCTTGCCCTGGTAGGTGCATTCGCTGATCGCGCCCGTGGTGTAGCCGCTGGTGGTGAAGCCGGGCATGGTGTCGAGCGGGACGAGCTGGCCGGTGGCGGCCACTTCGGGCACGTTGGGGTTGTCGATGATCAGTAGGTTCGGCATGTCCCCGGCGCTGGCGTCCTGCAAGATCTTCGTGATCAGGTTGGCGTACGGGACCGCGGTCCGCTTCACGGTGATGTTCGGGTGCGCCCTCATGAACTGCGCGTTGTAGGCGTTGATCGCGTCGTTGGCGCCGCCGGTGTAGTAGTCGAACTCGGTGATGGTGACCTTGCTGTTGCTGTTGCTGTTGCTGTTGCTGCCGCCGGCCGAGCTGGATGAGCTTGACGAGCAGGCGGCGGCGGTCACAGCCAGCAGGGTTGCGCCGGCGACCGCGACGGCGGTCCGGGCCTGTCTTCCTATCCGATGCTGCTTGCGCATGATGTGTCTCCTATGACGATGGATAATCCCTTCACCGAGCCGACGGTCAGGCCGGCTGCGATGTAGCGCTGTGCGGCGATGAGCAGCATGGCGGCCGGCAGTACCGCGAACACCGCGAGCGCCATCGCCTCCCCCCAGTTTTGGGAGAACTCGCCGACGTACGTGTAGATGGACAGGGTGACCGGCTCGAACGTGTTGCCGTTGAGCAGGGTGAGGGCGAAGATGAAGTCGCCCCAGCCGTTGAGGAACGCGAACAGCGCGACGGTGATGACGGCGGACCGGCTCATCGGCAGCACGACGCGGGTGAACGCCCGCCATTCGGTCGCCCCGTCCACGCGGGCGGCGGCGAGCACGTCGCGGGGCAGCCCGAGCATGAACGCGCGCAGCACCAGGATGCTGAACGGCACGGCGTAGCTGGCGTCGGCGATGATCAGCCCGGGGTAGCTGTTGAGCAGGTGCAGCCGGTGGTAGACGAGGAACAGGGAGTTGGCGATCACTATCGACGGCAGGATCTGCGCGATCAGCAGCGACGCGACGAGCAGGGCGGTCACCCGGAACCGGTAGCGGGCCAGCGCGTGCGCCGCGGGCAGCGCGATCGCGAGGGTCAGCACCGCGGTGCCGAGCGCGATGATCAGCGAGCTGATCACGTGGGAGCCCTGCTGGGACAGCACCACGCGGTAGTTCGACAGCGTGAACTGCGACGGGAAGAAGCTGTAGTGCGACGCGCCGAACAGCTGCGAGTTCGTCTCGAAGGAGGCGACGATCACCGCGTACAGCGGGAACAGCAGCACGACCAGCGCGGCCAGCGCGGCCAGGCTGGCGATCGCGGCGGCCAGCCGCCGCCGGGTGGCCGGCCTCATAGCGCATCCCCCCGCAGTGATTCGCGGTTCAGCCAGATGTACAGCGGCGCGGCGACCAGCGCGATCAGCAGCAGCACGGTGCTCAGCGCCGCGCCGGCGCCGTAGTTGAAGTTCTGGAACGACAGGTTGTAGGCCCAGGTGGCGATCAGCTGGGTGGAGTTCGCCGGGCCGCCGTTGGTCAGCCCGATCACCACGTCGAACACCTTGACCGTGAACACGAAGCCGAGCACGAACACCACCTCGATCACCGGCCGGATGACCGGCAGCGTGACCCGGGTGAGCCGCTGCCACGGCCCGGCCCCGTCGATTCTGGCCGCCTCGGTGAGCTCGGGCGGGACGTCCTGCAGCGCGCTGTACAGCAGTACGGTGAAGAACGGGACGCCGATCCAGATGTTGGTGATCAGCACGGTCACGTACGCCCAGCCGGGGGACAGCACGAACCCGACCGGCTGGTGGATCAGGTGCAGGTCGACCAGGACCTGGTTGACCGCGCCGGCCTCGAGCTGGAACAAGAACTTGAAGATGACCCCGGTGACCAGCAGCGGCAGCAGCCACGGAACGAGGATCAGCGACCGGGCGAACCGCCGCAGCGGGAACCGCAGGTTGAACAGCAGCGCGAGGCCGAAGCCGATGAGGAACTGGAACAGCAGCGACAGGACGGTGAAGCTGAACGTGCGCACGATCGCGCTGTCCGCGGTCGGGTCCTTCAGCGTGGTCGTGTAGTTGGACCAGCCCGCGAAGGGGGCGGTCAGGTGGGAGATCGTCGCCGGCGAGGTCTGCTCGAAGGACAGCACCAGGTTGTACACGACCGGGATCGCGAAGGCGAAGAGCACATAGGCGCCGGCGGGCAGCAGAAACGCCCAGTGCGCCAGGCGGCGCAGCCGGTACCGGCGGGACCGCGCGGGCGTCGCGGCCGGGCCCTTCCGCCGCGCGGCGGCTCCGGTTCCCCGGGTTGGCGCGCTGATCCTGGTCACGCGCCGGGCCCCGTCCCGTCGGATGTCGCGCTGAGGTCGCCGAATGGCGCCAGGCTGCCGCCCTCCCTGACGTAGACCGGGATGCGGTCGAGCGGCGCCTGGGCGACCAGCCACCGGCCGCCGGCCGCGGACTCCCCGGTCCAGGCGTCCCGCCAGCCCGCGCCGGCCGGCAGGTACACCCTCCGCTCGCGCGCGCCCTCGGTGACCACGGGGGCCACCAGCAGGTCGTCACCGAGCAGGAACTGGTCCGCGATCTCCCAGCAGGCCTCGTCCCCGGGGAAATTCAGGAACAGCGGGCGCATCGGCGGCAGGCCTTCGGTGTGCGCCACCCGCATCGTGTTCATGACATAAGGCCGGAGCCGCTCCCTGAGGCCGAGCCACCGCCGGAGGATCTCGTACACCTCGCTGCCGAAGGACCACAGCTCGTTCGGCGAACCGCTCTGCTCAGCCCCGGACGGCGCGTCGGTCCGCTCATCCACCGGCATGATTTCGGGCTTGCGGAACCCGTGCAGGCGGCACAGCGGCGAGAACACGCCGAACTGGAACCAGCGGACCAGCAGCTCGCGAAACGACGCCGACCTGATGTCCCCGCCCTTGAACCCGCCGATGTCGGTGGTCCACCACGGGATGCCGGACAGGCCGATGTTCAGCCCGGCCGGGATCTGCCGCCGCAAGTCCTCGAAGGTCGAGTCGATGTCGCCGGACCAGACCGCCGCGCCGTACCGCTGACTGCCCGCCCACGCCGACCGGCACAGCAAGACGATCTCATCCTCGCCCTCAGCCGCCATGCCGTCATGGAAGGCCTTCGCGTGCAGCAGCGGGTAGATGTTGCCGGCCTCCAGGCCCGGGCCGATGTGATACCGCAGGTTACCGGGATGCTCCGGCCGGAGCTCGGGCTCGCACGCGTCCAGCCACCAGACCCGGACGCCGTGCTTGAAATAGCCGTCCCTGGCCTTGGACCAGATGTACTCCCGCGCCCGGGGGTTCGTGGCGTCGTAGAAGCTCACCAGCGCCCGCCCGGCCGAGCCCTTGTCCGAGATCGGCAGGTGCACCCCGATGCCGCGTTCGCTGGCCACCAGCAGGCCGAGATCATCCATCTCGTCGTAGTTCTCGCTGGCCGGGTTGACCGTCGGCCAGATCGACACCATCAGCTTCACGCCCAGCCGCTCCAGCTCGGCGACCATGCCGGCCGGGTCCGGCCACTCAGCCGGGTCGAACCGCCAGTCCCCCTGCCGGGTCCAGTGAAAATAGTCCACAACGATCACCGACAGCGGCAGCCCGCGCCGCTTGTACTCCCGGGCGACGTCCAGCAGCTCATCCTGGGTGCGGTACCTCAGCTTGCACTGCCAAAAACCCGACGCCCACTCCGGCAGCACCGGCGCCCGCCCCGTCACCTCCGTATACCGGCGTACGATCCCGGCCGGCTCGCCGGCAACGGTGATCCAGTAGTCCCACTGACGGGAGGCCTCGGACACCCAGCGGGTGACCGTCGTGCCGAGCTCGACCCGGCCGATGCCGGGATGGTTCCACAAGAACCCGTACCCGAGGCTGGACACCAGGAACGGGATGGACACCTCCGTGTTGCGCTGGACCAGCTCGACCACGGCGCCCTTCTGGTCCAGCCTGCCGTGCTGGTGCTGGCCGAGCCCGTAGAACCGCTCGCCGTCCCGCGCGCCGAACAGCACCTCCAGCCGGTGCAGCCCGCTGCCCGCCCCGGTCGGCGCATACCGCCGCTGCGGCGGGCCGGTGAAGTGCGGCACGACCTCGGCGAGCAGCTCGGCGCCATCCGAGGTGCGCAGGAACCGCAGCCTGCCGTCGGCGGTGATCTCGGCGGCCAGCCGGCCGTTCACCACCCGCGCCAGGTCCGCGGTGATCTCCGCCCGGGCGCCGGGGCTCGGCGCGGGCGGCAGCAGCGCGCCTGGCAGGTCGTCCCTGACGGCCTGCCAGACCGTGCCGCGGACGCGGATGCTGTCCGGCGCCCAGGGCTCGATCCGCACGGTCTCATGACCGCCACGCCACTCGACGGCCATGCCATCCTGACCGAAGACACCCATGCAGCGGAACCTCCGGGGGGCATCGTTACGCAAAGCTTTTCCTGCTGCGGATGCTAGCCATGCGCCGGCAAGTCAGTCAAGGTGTAACGCTCGTTGCCGTGCCTGATCGCAGGCTTGCGGCCGAGCCGTTATGAAACATTGCTGGCATCGTTTTTCGCAAGTATTCTTCGCCGTAATCGGCTCCGGAAGGGAGACCACAGCGAACACAGTCGAGCCCCAGGGGCGCGGCGTCGCCGCCGACGGAAATGCCAGGGGCAGCAGCGGGCGCGGCCAGGTGACGATCACGGACGTGGCCCGGCTGGCCGGCGTGTCACCGGGCACGGCGTCCAAGGCGCTGAACGGCCGTGGCGGGATCAGCCCGGACACCACGCAGCGGGTCCGTCAGGCCGCGGACAGGCTCGGCTACCAGCCGAACGCACTCGCCCGTGGACTGCTCACGGGCCGCAGCTGCACCGTGGGACTCATCACGACCGACAGCTTTGGCCGTTTCAGCATCCCGGTCATGCAAGGCGCCGAGGACGCGCTCGGTCCCGGCAGCATGTCCGTGTTCCTGTGCGACAGCCGGGATGACCGCATTCGCGAGCAGCACTATCTCCGCACCCTGCTGGAACGCCGCGTGGACGGCATCATCGTGACCGGCCGGCGCCAGGACCCCCGCGAGCCGGTCGGCTCCGGCCTGCCAGTTCCGGTGGTTTACGCGATGACGCAATCAACGGGTCCCGCCGACCTGTCCCTTGTGCCCGACGACATGCAGGGCGGCGGCCTCGCGGTGGGGCACCTGCTCAGCACCGGGCGGACAAGGATCGGCCACGTGACCGGGCCGCTGCGGTTCGCGGCGTCCCGGCTACGGGCGCACGGCGCGGAGGCGGCGCTGGCCGAGACCGGGCTCGCGATGGCCGGCGGCGGCCCGCTCTACGGGGAGTGGACCGAGGAGTGGGGCCGTCAGGCCACCGACGCGCTGCTTCGCTCGGCGCCGGATGTGGACGCGATCTTCTGCGGAAACGACCAGATCGCGCGCGGCGCGGCCGACGCCGTCCGCGACACCGGCCGCAGCGTACCCGATGACGTGGCCCTCGTTGGCTTCGACAACTGGGAGGTCATTGCCACGGCCTGCCGGCCGCCGCTCACCACGGTCGACATGAACCTCCGCGAGCTGGGCCGCACCGCCGCCGAGCGGCTCCTCGCCGCGATCAATGGCCAGTTCGCCGCGGGCGTGCAGAGACTGCCATGCAGCCTCGTGCTTCGCGAGTCCAGTCGTCCTCGCCAGCCCTCCGCCCTCCGGCCCGGCCTGCTGGCCGATGGCCCCCCGCCGTGGCCGGCGCGGCCGGCCGACTGAGGCTGCACCTCGCGAAGGCCGGAACGCTTCCGGGGCTAGGAAAACCTATTCCTTGGTACGCGCAGTGCCCGGGGTACATGGGGCACGACATCGGGCAGGCGCCACCGTCGTACTGTAGGCGGTACCGTTCCGCTCCGTGACGGGCACTGTTGACGCCACTCGGGCCAGGCCCTAGCGTACGTTCCTAGTCCCGTTGGAGAAAACCTATTCCTCAACCGTGGAGGCGCGTACGTGAACAGCGCCGAAGTGCCGCCGCAGGCCGGGCAGGATCCCGCCGCCAGGCCGGCCGCAGCGCCCGCCGCCAGGCAGCCCGCGGCGCCCGCCACCGGGTCGGCGGCAGCGCCCGCCGGAGGTCCGGCCGCAGCGCCCGTCACCAGGCCGCCCGCGGCGCCCGCCGGGAGTTCCGCCGTCGGCCCGGTCGCGCCCACCAGCGCGGCGATCGTCGCGCACCGGCCGCTGGGCGGGGAGGGGCCGGGCGCCAGACTGGCCGGGGGACTGCTGCACGACTGGCAGCGGCGGAACATGGCGGCGAGCCTGCCCCTCGCCCTGCGCCAGCTGGAGGCGGCCGGCAATCTGGACAACGTGCGCCTCGCCGGCCGGGCACGGGCGGGCGGCGATGCGCGCGCCGCCGGCGCCGCGCGGCCAGATCGGGGAGATACAGCGCGGGGAGACGGCGCCGGGCACCGGGATGGCTCCCCGGCCCGGTACCGGGGCCCGGTGTTCATGGACTCCGACATCTACAAGAGCCTCGAGGCCATCGGCTGGGAGCTTTCCCACGGCACGGCCGCCGAGCTCACGGGCTTCGCCGACTCGGTCGCCGCGCTCCTCGAGCGGGCACAGGAGCCCGACGGGTACCTGGACTCGTATTTCCAGGTGACCGGCGAGCCACGGTATGCCAGGCTGGCCTGGAGCCACGAGATGTACTGCGCTGGGCACCTGATCCAGGCGGCGGTCGCGCTCCGCCGCGGCGCGGGCGACGGCCGCATGCTCGCCATCGCGACCAGGCTGGCCGACCATCTGGTACGCGAGTTCGCCGGCCGGGCGCGGGGCCTGGACGGCCACCCGGTCATCGAGACCGCGCTCGCCGAGCTGTACCGGGAGACCGGGAAGCAGGACTACCTCGCGCTCGCGCGGCAGTTCGTGGACCAGCGCGGCGCGGGCCTGGCGGGCGATTCCGGCATGGGCCGCCGCTATCTGCAGGATCACATGGCGGTCCGGTCGTCGCCAACCGAGGTGGGACACGTCGTCCGCGCGCTGTACCTGGAAGCGGGGGTGGCCGATGTGGCCGCCGAGACCGGCGACCGGGAACTGCTCGAATCCTCGGTCCGCCGCTGGTCGGACATGGTTGCCACAAAGACCTACCTGACCGGAGGCAACGGCTCCCGGCATTCCGCCGAGGCGTTCGGCGACCGGTTCGAGCTGCCGCCGGACCGTGCGTACAACGAGACCTGCGCGGCGATCGCGAGCTTCCAGTGGAGCTGGCGGCTGCTGCTCGCCACCGGCGACGCCAGGTACGCCGATCACATGGAACGCGTGCTCTACAACGGCTTCGCCGCCGCGATCTCCACCGAAGGAAACCGCTTCTTCTACGTCAACCCGCTGCAGCGCCGCGAGGACCACTTCGAGAAGGACGACCCGGGACGCCGCCACGAGTGGTTCTCCTGCGCCTGCTGCCCTCCGAACATCATGCGCCTTCTCGCCTCACTCGAGCATTACCTCGCGACGGTGTCCGGCGATGAGCTGTACCTGCACCATTTCACCGGGGCGCGGCTGGCCGGCGCCGGCCTCGACCTGGAGATGACCACGGACTACCCGTGGTCCGGTGAGGTGCACGTGCGGGTGCTCGGCGCGCCGGACGGCGAGCGCGGGCTGGCCGTCCGTATCCCCGCCTGGAGCCGCGAGACCGGTTTCCGCCTCAATGATGATTCCGAACGGACGGTGGTTCCCGCCCCGGCTCGCGGCTACCTGACGCTCCGCCGCCGCTGGCGGCCGGGCGACCGCCTCACGGTACGGCTGGACCTCACGCCGCGCTGGACCCACCCGGACCGCCGCGTCGACGCGGTGCGCGGCTGCGTGGCGGTCGAGCGCGGACCGCTCGTGTACTGCTTCGAGCAGGCCGATCAGCCCGCCGGCGTGCGCGTCGATGACCTCATGTTCCGCCCCGGCACCCCGCTGACCGCACGGGAGCTGACGCTGCCTGGCGTCGGCCGCACCGTCTGGGTGACGGCCGGCGCGCTGCACATCCCCGCTGTCACGAACGCCGTGCCCGCCGCCGGAACCGTCGTCACGGCCGCCGCGATCCCGTACTTCCAGTGGGACAACCGCGACGGCCGTGCGATGCGGGTCTGGATGCCGGCGTCCTAGTGGCCGGCCCATGACCGCGCCGCGCCGGCCGCCGGCGCGTCACGCTCAGCGGACGCCGTAGAGGTGCTCGAGCGCGAGCTGGTCGAGGCGCTCGTAGCCCATGCCGCGCCGTCCCAGCGCGTCCGGGTCCGCCGTGACGTCGCGGACGTCACGCCACGTCTCGCCCGCCTCGAGCGTGGGCGCCGCGAGCTCGCCGGCGCGGGACTCGCGCAGCGCGGCCCGCACCTCGGGGTCGGCGCGGAACGCCCGCACCTTCTCCCGCAGGATCAGGTAGTTGCGCATGCAGGCGGCGGCCGAAACCCAGACTCCGTCGTCGTCCTCGGTCCGTGGCGGCTTGTAGTCAAAGTGCACCGGCCCGTCGTAGCCGCCGGCCACGAGCGTGTCGACCACCCAGAACGCGCCGCGCGCGTTCCCGGCGCCGAACCGCAGGTCCTGGTCGTAGCGGGGGCCGTTCTGCCCGTTCAGGTCGATGTGGAAGAGCTTGCCGTGCCACAGCGCCTGCGCGATGCTGTGCGCGTAGTTCAGCCCGGCCATCTCCTCATGGCCGATCTCCGGGTTGACCCCCACCATCTCGGGCCGCTCGAGCGAGTTGATGAACGCGAGCGCGTTGCCCACGGTGGGCAGCAGGATGTCGCCGCGCGGCTCGTTCGGCTTCGGCTCGATCACGAACCTGATGTCGTATCCCTGGTCGGTGGCGTACGCGCAGAGGATGTTGAGCGCCTCGGCGTACCTGTCGAGCGCGGCGCGGATGTCTTTGGCGGCGCCGGACTCCGCGCCCTCCCTGCCGCCCCAGAAGACGTACGCGCGCGCGCCGAGCTCGGCGGCCAGGTCCAGGTTGCGCATGACCTTGGCGAGCGCGAACCGGCGCACCTCCCGCTCGTTCGCGGTGAACGCGCCGTCCTTGAACATCGGGTGGCCGAACAGGTTCGTGGTCGCGGTCGTCACCACGAGCCCGGTGTCGTCCAGCGCCTTGCGGAAAGCCGCGATCCGCTCCTCGCGCTCGGCGGGTGACGCCTCGAACCCGAACACGTCATTGTCGTGGAAGTTCACGCCGTAGGCGCCCAGTTCGGCCAGCTTGCGCACGGCGCGATCGGCCGGCATCGGCGGGCGTACAGCGCCGCCGAAAACGTCGACGCCCTGCCATCCCACCGTCCATATACCAAACGAAAAGTGGTCTTCCCGCCGGGGAACATAGTCTTCCGCGGTCATTCGTGGCTCCCTTCTTCGGGGGATTCCGGGGTCGTTCCCCCCGGGACTGGCAGAGGGAGGGTTCACAGCTGCCAGACGGCGGCGTCTTCGCGCAGCATCGCATACCGCTCCCTGACCTCGGGGGTTGGGTCCGCCGTGTAAGTTTCGGCCGCCCTGGCCGGCCATTCCGGCGGCGCGCCCGCGCCCGCCGCCCCCGCGCCCGCCGCCCCCGTGCCCGCCGCCCCCGTGCCCGCGGTTTCGCGTGCCAGCGCCCACGCCGCCTGCCTGGCGGCGCCGAGCGCGACGTACTCGGCGGGCTCCGGCACCGTCACCGGCACGCCGAAGATAGCGGGCGCTATCGCCCGGATGGCCGGCGACCGGGCGGCGCCTCCGATGAGCACGATCCGCCGCGGGCCGATCCCGCAGGCCGCGAGGTAGCCGATCGCGTCGGCGAGCGAGCAGAGCACGGCCTCCACGGCGGCACGCGCGAGGTTCTCGGGTGTGCCGTTGGTGCTGGTCAGCCCCCGCAGCACGCCGTTTGCGGCCGGCCGGCTCGGCGACCGCTCGCCGTCCAGGTAGGGGAGCAGGGTCAGCCCGCCGGCCCCGGGGGCCGCGGCGAGCGCGAGGTCGGAGAGCCCGGCCGTGTCGGTGCCGATCATCCGCGCGGTGACGGTCAGCACGCGTGCCGCGTTCACGGTGGCCACCAGCGGCAGGAACCGCCCGGTCGCGTCGGCGAAGCCGGCCACCAGGCCAGACGGGTCCGCGGTTGGCCTCAGCGTGACCGCGTACGCCGTGCCCGACGTGCCGATCGACACGGCGACGTCCCCCTCGCGCAGGCCGAGACCCAGCGCCGCCCCCATGTTGTCCCCTGTCCCCGGCGACAGCGCGGCGCCCCAGGATGTCTCCCCGGCGATCTCCGCCGGACCCGCCACCCGCGGCAGCCGCACGTCCCGGCCGAGGGCGGCCTTGGCGATCTCCGGCAGCCAGGTTCCGTCGGCGGGGGAGAAGTACCCGGTCCCGGAGGCATCCCCGCGGTCGGTGACGGGATCGGCACCCCGTTCCGTACCCACCTGCCGCGTGCCGAGCCGCCAGGTCAGCCAGTCGTGCGGCAGCAGCACGCTGTGCACCCGGCTGGCGTTCTCGGGCTCCCGTTCCGCCAGCCAGCGGAGCTTCGTGACGGTGAACGACATCGTCGGCACGCTGCCGGTGCGGCGCGCCCACTCGGCGGCGCCGCCGAGTTCCGGCACCAGCTCGCTGGCCTGCGGCGCGGACCTGATGTCGTTCCACAGCATCGCAGGGCGGATGACGCTGCCCGTCTCGTCCAGGGCGACCATGCCGTGCTGCTGCGCGGCGACCCCCACCGCTTCCGCGCGCTCGAGCAGGTCCCGGCCGGCGCTGCCGAGCGCCTGCCACCAGTGTTCCGGGTCGATCTCGGTACCATCCGGATGCGGGGCGCTACCCTCCGCGACCACCGTCCCGTCCTCGCCGCGGCACAAGACGACCTTGGTGGACTGAGTGGAGGAATCAATGCCGGCGACGAGCATCAGAAACCGCCAGCTTCCGAGATCCAGAGACAGAATCTAGACACGTACGTTTCATATGCGGGCACGCACGCGACACTAGCGCAGGGCCTCACGGCTGGCTACCGTGCGCGCAGTCGAAAAGATTTCGTATCTGCGCAGGTCGAAGCCCACCTGCGAAGGGATGTCACGACCGCGCCCGGCCGTCTCGTGCCGCCCCGGGATGAGCGTTCAGTCGCCACCTGTTAGCTGCACGTTACAAATGAACGTGCATTTGGCCTTGCATCTGCACCTGGTCTCCGGCAAGATGACTTCTGCGCTAATCAACAGGATTCGGTGCGAAACCGCCCCGGGGTCGCGATGAGCTTGAACCAGGTGCCACTGCCCACCCGCACGAAGATCGATCCGGCTGCACACCAGCCGCTGGACCTCTCAGCGAGGCTGGAGTGCGGCTCTGGCCGGCCCCGTGTGGTTCGGATGCCAGCCGACTGGTGGGATTCGCCCACGGTCGTGGCGTGCCCGCTGAGCCGGGGACCGCAGTCCGCGGGCGCCGCGCGGCGCTTCACGAGGAACACTCTCAGGAACTGGGGCCTGTGGTCCCTCGCCGATGATGCCGAGACGATCGTGGGCGAGTTCGTCGCCAACGCCGTCACCCACGCCACCGCGGCCGCCGAGCGGCGCTCCGGCGACGGCCTGGGCTTGCGGCTGCTGCGGCGCACCGGAGAGGTCATGTGCGCGGTGCTCGACCCGAGCGACGCCGCCCCCGTCCTCCGGGAGCCGGGCCGTACCGACGAGGCAGGCCGTGGCCTGCAAATGGTCGACGCCCTCAGCGACGTCTGGGGCTGGAGCCCGGTAGCCGGCCGCGGCAAGGCCGTCTGGGCCATCCTCTTCTCCGCCTGAGTTCCCGCCGCCCAAGTTTCCGCCGCCACAACCTCGAACCTTCTATGCCCCCGCGCCATTCCACGACCGCGAGCCACCCCACTGCCCCAGTACCACCCACTGCCCCAGTA
>Ga0213875_10000240_pt1 | contig 54823 bp, 48 predicted proteins | sample BarmaccomBMRX_R8_FD_160105 | JGI IMG/M metagenome (GOLD analysis project Ga0213875, IMG submission 160105) | Root-associated microbial communities from Barbacenia macrantha in rupestrian grasslands, the National Park of Serra do Cipo, Brazil - RX_R8 | ecosystem: Host-associated > Plants > Roots...
CCGCGACGTCTTGGCCGAGCACCCGGGCGCCCCAATCCTCGCCGATGTCAAGGCAAGCCAAGTGCTGTTCGACGAGGTCGCCGGCATGGGCGGGAAGCCGGTCATGCTCCCGACCGGGCACTCGCTGATCAAGGCCAAGATCGCCGAACTGGGCGCGCCGCTCGCCGGCGAGATGAGCGGCCACATCTTCTTCGCCGACCGCTATTACGGCTTCGACGATGCCATTTACGTCGCAGTGCGGTTGCTTGGCATCCTCGGCCGCACGGCGGAGAGCCTTGCCGAAATCGGCGACCGGCTGCCGCGCGTCGTCAACACGCCGGAATTGCGCTTCCCTTGCGACGAGGCGCGCAAGTTCAAGGTCGTCGAGGAGGTCCGCGAGCGGTTGCGTCGCGCTGGGGCCGAGATCAACGATATCGACGGGGTGCGCGTGCGCACGCCTGAGGGCTGGTGGCTGCTGCGCGCCTCGAACACTCAGGACGTGCTGGTGGCCCGCGCCGAATCGACAACCGAGCGCGGTCTCGAAGCGCTGAAAGCGCAGCTTGCAGCGGAACTCGAGGCGAGCGGCGTCGCGCTGCCGGAGTAAGTCGGCGCGGCTCGGAGCGGCGACGCTCACGGAGTTAGTGAGAGAATGCGGAGACCCCCGGCCAAGCCCGGGGAAGCGAAATTGAGGCGCTGTCATCTCTTCGGACCACGCGCTAGCGAGAGGGTTGTGTCTGGTCACCGGCGCGACCGGGTTTGTCGGGTCGGCTGTGGCGCGTGCGCTGCTGCGCGCGGGGCACGAGGTGCGGGTGCTGGCACGGCCGCGCAGCGATCGCCGGAACCTGGCGGGCCTCTCGGTCGCGATCGCGGAGGGCTCGCTCGAAGACGCACCCTCGCTGGCGAGCGCCGTCGCGGGATGCTGTTACCTGTTCCACGTCGCGGCCGATTACCGGCTGTGGGTTCCCGACCCACCGGCGATGGTCCGCACCAATGTCGAGGGCACGCGTGCGCTGATGCAGGCGGCGCTCGCGGCCGGGGTCGAGAGGATAGTCTATACGAGCAGCGTCGCCGCGCTCGGTCTTGTGCCCGGCGGGATCGCCGACGAGACGACGCCGAGCCGAATCGACGACATGATCGGGCCGTACAAGCGCTCGAAATTCGCCGCCGAGGAAGCTGTGCGCGGCCTCGTCCAGCAGCGCGGACTGCCGGCGGTCATCGTCAATCCCTCGACCCCGGTCGGCCCTGGCGACGTCAAGCCGACCCCGACCGGCCGGGTGCTGGTCGAGGCGGCGCGCGGCAAGATGCCGGGCTATGTCGATACCGGGCTCAACATCGTGCATGTCGACGACGTCGCCGCGGGTCACCTGCTCGCGGCCGAGCGCGGCGCGGTCGGCGAGCGCTATATTCTCGGCGGCGACAACATGGCGCTCGCGGACATTCTCGCCGAGGTGGCGCGTCTGGTCGGGCGCCGGCCGCCCGCCTTCAAAATTCCCTACGGCGCTGTTCTCCCGGTTGCGGCCGGGGCGGAGCTGTTCGCGCGATTGACGGGGCGCGAGCCCTTCGTCACCCTGGATGGGGTCCGCATGTCGCGCAAAAAGATGTACTTCACCTCGGACAAGGCGATCCGCCACCTTGGCTATGCGCCCCGGCCGGCCCGGCAGGCGATCGCCGATGCGGTCGCGTGGTTTCGCGACAACGGCTATCTCAGATGACCCCGCTCGCCGCGTCGCGGCCGCAACCCGATGCAGAGCCGGTCGAAACTCCATCAGGCAAGGGCCGCGGCGACGAGAATTTCCCGGTCGGCTCGTGGCTGATCCGCCGCGAGTTGCGGCCGCATGTCCGTGCCTTCTACTGCTTCGCGCGCAACGCCGACGACATCGCGGACAACCCGGACTTGGCGGCCGAGGAAAAGATACGCCGGCTCGACCGCATGGCCGCCATTCTCGACGGGACGCCGGGAGAGGATTCCCCGGCCGCCGCGGCGATGCGACAGAGCCTGCGTGAGACCGGAGTGACGGCGCAGCATTGCCATGACGTCCTGCACGCCTTCCGGCTCGACGCGGTCAAATTGCGCTATCGCGATTGGGAAGACCTGATGGGCTATTGCCGCTACTCGGCCGCGCCGGTCGGTCGGCAATTGCTCGATCTGCACGGCGAGCGTGCCGAGACCTGGCCCGCTTCCGACGCGCTTTGCGCCGCCTTGCAGGTGCTGAACCATTTGCAGGATTGCGCCGAGGATTACCGCGCGCTCGATCGCGTCTACCTGCCCGAGGCGATGCTGGAGCGTGCCGGATCGGCAATAGCCGACCTCGAACGGCCCGCCTGCAGCCCTGGCCTGCGCCGAACTATCGATACGCTGCTCGACCGCACCGATGCGCTGATCGCGACGGCGCGCGGCTTGCCGAAGCGGGTCCAGGGCGCTGGCTTGCGCTGGGAATCGGCGGTCATCGTCGAATTGGCGGCGCGGCTGTCGCGGCATTTGCGCCGCGGCGACCCGCTCGCCGGCCGCGTCAAGCTGGGAAAAGGCGATTTCGCGGCTGCATTCTTGCTCGGGGTCGCGCGGAGCCTGCGCCGATGAGCGAGGCGGCGCTCCAGGCTTTTGTCGAGCCGGCAGACGACCGGGCGCTGCGCGAGACGATCCGGCGCCGGGTCGAGGAGTCCGGAACCTCTTTCTACTCGGCAATGCGCATGCTGCCGGCCGACCGCCGGCACGGGATGTATGCGGTTTACGCCTTCTGCCGCGAGGTCGACGACATCGCCGACGACGAGCGGCCGCCGGCGCATAAGAAGGCGGCGCTCGTCGCCTGGCGTGACGAGATCGCCGCGCTCTATGCCGGCCGCCCGCATCAGCTCGTCGCGCGCGCGCTGCTCGACCCGGTCGCGCGGTATGCGCTGCGCCGGGAGGATTTCCTGGCTCTGATCGACGGCATGGAAATGGATGCCGAGGCGGATATCCGCGCTCCGGATCTCGCCACCCTCGACCTCTACTGCGCGCGGGTGGCGAGTGCGGTCGGGCATCTCTCGGTTCACATTTTTGGCGATGCGAGCGCCGCTGCGCACCGCCTCGCGGAAGCGCTCGGCCGCGCCCTGCAGCTGACCAACATCTTGCGCGATCTCGACGAGGATGCGCGGCGCGGCCGCCTCTATCTGCCGCGCGAACTGCTCGATCGCCACGGGATTGCGGACCGCGATCCGCTTACGGTACTGGGACATCCCGCCTTACCGGCAGTCTGCCGCGACCTCGCCGCCATCGCCGAAGGCCATTTTCGCGAAGCGGAGACCGCGAGGGCTCAATGCTCGCGGCGGGCGATGCGGCCGGCCGCGGTGATGGCCGCGATCTACCGCGCAACCTTGCGGGAATTGCTGCGTGCGGGATGGTGCGACCCGGCACGCAGGGTCAAGCTGTCGAGACCGCTGAAGCTCTGGCTGCTGCTGCGACACGGCTTGCTGTGACCGGAGCGGGGCGGGTGCATGTGATCGGGGCCGGGCTGGCCGGGCTGGCCGCGGCGGCGGCGCTTGCCGGCGAGCGCCGTCGCCCGGTCACTCTGCACGAAGCGGCACCGCATGCCGGCGGGCGCTGCCGCTCTTTTCTCGATGGCGAACTCGGCTGCCGCATCGATAACGGCAACCATTTGCTGCTAGCCGGGAACCGCGCCGCGCTGTCCTACCTCGGCCGGATCGGGGCGTTGGACACGCTGACGGGACCGCAAGAGGCGGTCTTCCCGTTTTTCGATGTCGCAAGCGGCGAGTGCTGGACGTTGCGGCCCAATCGCGGTCCCGTGCCCTGGTGGATCCTGGCCGGGAGCCGGCGCGTTCCGGGAAGCGCGGCGCGGGAATACCTGGCGGCACTGACCCTGCGACATGCCGATCCGGGCGCCACGGTCGCCGAAAGGCTGAACCGCGAGGGCCTGCTGTTTCGCCGCTTGTGGGAGCCGCTCTGCGTCGCCGCGCTGAATACCGCCCCCGCCGTGGCGTCCGCCCGGCTCTTCGGCCATATCCTCGCCGAGACTTTGGGAAGCGGCGGAGCGGCGTGCCGGCCGCTGGTGCCGCGCGACGGGCTGTCGGAAACGTTCGTCGATCCGGCAGTGGCGATGCTGCGGGCAAGCGGTGCCGAGATCCGGTTCGGCGCTCGGCTGAAATCGGTCGAATTCGGCGAACGAGGCGCGACGGGGCTCGTCTTTGAGGACGCCCGGGTCCCGCTCGGACCCGAGGACGGCGCCATCCTGGCTGTCCCACCGGCGATCGCGGCGCGGTTGCTGCCGGGGCTCACGGTTCCCGATGCATACAGCCCGATCGTCAACGCGCATTTCCGCTGCGCTGCGCCCGCTGGCCTGCCGCTCCTGATCGGTCTCATCGGTGGCACGGCGGAATGGGTGTTCCGTAAGGATGGCATTGTGTCGGTGACGGTCAGCGCCGCAGATCGCCTCGTCGACATGCCGGCCGAAAAGCTGGCTCCTGTTCTGTGGCGCGACGTCGCCGCAGCATCGGGATTGCCGGACGATCCGGTGCCGCCGGCCCGCATCGTCAAGGAAAAACGCGCGACATTTCTCGCCAGCCCGGCGCAGTTGAGCCGCCGGCCATCGGCGATAACACCGTGGCGGAACGTTCTTCTTGCGGGCGACTATGTCGATACTGGCTTGCCCGCAACAGTAGAAGGCGCTATTCGCTCAGGCCTTGCCGCTGCCAGGCATTGGGCGGATCGTAACCCGATAGCGGCTAGGCGAGCAGGAAACGGCGTCCCGGGCCAAACCGGGCGGCTCGTGGGGATGGACCGGAAACAGCAGCGCGCGCTTTTATGACAACCCGAACCACTACGGCCGAAACCCCGGCCTCGAAAGAGCTTGCCGAGATGCCGGCGCTCGACGACGCCGTTGAGCGCGCCGCAGGCTCTCTGGTCGCGCTACAGCATGCCGACGGGCATTGGGTCTTCGAACTCGAGGCGGACGCGACGATACCGTCCGAATTCATTCTGCTGCAGCACTACCTCGACACCGTCGATCCGGACCTGCAGGAGCGCATCGCCGCCCACCTTCGCGCCACCCAAGGCCGCGACGGGGGCTGGCCGCTATACTACGGTGGCGAGCTCGATCTCAGCGCCTCGGTCAAAGCCTATTTCGCGTTGAAGGCGGCCGGCGACTCGGCGGATGCCCCGCATATGGTGCGAGCGCGGCAAGCGATCCTGGCTCGCGGCGGGGCCCGCCATTGCAGCGTTTTTACGCGCATCAGCCTCGCCTTGTTCGGGGAGGTGCCCTGGCGCGCCGTGCCGGTCATGCCGGTCGAGATCATGCTGCTGCCGACCTGGTTCCCGTTCCACATCGACAAGATTTCGTACTGGTCGCGCACCGTTCTGGTTCCGCTTCTGGTGCTGATGGCGTTGCGCCCGCGCGCGCGCAACCCGCATGGAATTACCGTCCGCGAATTGTTCGTCGAGCCGCCGGAGGCCGTGCGCGACTGGATCACGCTGCCGACTGCTTCGCCCCTGTCGCGCGCCTTCGCGATGCTGGATCGCGTGCTGCGGGTCGCCGAGCCCTACCTCCCGGCCGATTCGCGGCGGCGGGCGATCGATAAGGCCGTCGCTTTCATCACCGAGCGACTCAATGGCGAGGATGGGGTCGGCGGCATTTTCCCCGCCATGTCGAACACGCTGATGATGCTCGACGCCCTGGGCTACCGGCGCGACCATCCGGACTACGTGACGGTGCTCTCCTCGATCCGCAAGCTTGTCGTGCTGGAAGGCGAGCGCACGTATTGCCAACCGTGCCTGTCGCCCGTGTGGGACACCGCGCTTGCCTGCCACGCGCTGATGGAGGTCGCAGACGAGCGGCTTGAGCCGACCCTTCGCGGGGCCCTCGACTGGCTCGAAGGCAAGCAGGTCCTCGATGTCGTCGGCGACTGGGCGGCTGCCCGACCGAATCTGAGGCCGGGCGGCTGGCCTTTCCAATATGCGAACCCGCATTACCCCGATCTCGACGACACCGCCGCCGTCGGGCTTGCCCTCGACCGCTTCGACGGCCCGCGCTATCGGCACGCAATCGAGCGCGCCGCCGAGTGGATTCTCGGCATGCAGAGCGCCAATGGCGGTTGGGGCGCGTTCGACGCCGACAACAACCGCTTCTACCTCAATCATATCCCGTTTGCCGACCATGGCGCCTTGCTCGATCCGCCGACCGCCGATGTCAGCGCTCGCTGCCTTGGGTTTCTGGCCCAGCTCGGATACGGGGCGGACCATCCCTCCGTCGCAGCGGCCGTCGCCTATCTCAGTCGCGAGCAGGAAAGCGACGGCAGCTGGTTCGGCCGGTGGGGTACCAATTATGTCTACGGAACCTGGTCGGTCCTCTCGGCCTTGAACGCGATCGGCATGGCGCCCGAGGCACCCGAGATACGCCGCGGGGTTGCCTGGCTGCTCGCGCGCCAGCGCGACGATGGCGGGTGGGGCGAAGGCGGGGAGAGTTACTGGCCGGACGGACCGCGCGGCGAGGCGGGCTATAGCACCCCGTCCCAGACCGCCTGGGCCTTGCTCGGCTTGATGGCGGCCGGCGAGGTCGAGAACCCGGCCGTCGCGCGCGGCATCGCCTATCTGATCGCGAGCCAGGACGATGACGGCAATTGGGACGAGCCCTGGTACACGGCGGTGGGCTTTCCGCGCGTCTTCTACTTGCGCTATCACGGCTATCGCGCGTTCTTCCCGCTCTGGGCTTTAGCGCGCTACCGCAGACTCGTGGCCGGCAATTCGCGGCAGGTCGCCTTCGGGATCTGATCCGCCTCACGCGCTGCCCCGCGCCGTCGCGTTGTGCGGGCTTGCGGTGGAGGCGCGCATCGCGAGACGAGCCGGGTTCCCGGCCGTGATCGGCGCCGGCAATCGCGACCGCCTCGCCGCGCTTGCCGACGCCGCGGCCGAGAACGCGGATTGTCTGATCAGTTTCGGCATCGCCGGCGGGCTTGCGCCGATCCTTCATCCGGGTGCCGTGATTCTTTCGGGCGAGGTGGCCGACGAGGAATGCCGCTGGACGACCGATGAGGATTTGCTGCGGCGGCTCGACCGGCTGGCGCCGTCCATCGGGGTGCATCGCGGAACGGTTTACGGCGCCCGGGCAATTTTGGCCGGCCGCAGCGCGAAGGACAGCGCCTATCGGAAAACCGGCGCCCTTGCCGTCGATCTCGAAAGCGCGATCGCGGCGCGCAGCGCGGCCGCCGCGAATATCCCGTTCCTCGTGCTGCGCGCGGTAGCCGATCCGGCAGGTCAAGACCTGCCGCCGGCGGCGAGCCTGCCGCTCCGGCCGCAGGGCAGCGCCGCTCTGGGCAGAATCCTGGCCGAAATCTCGCGCCGGCCGGGGCAGATCCCCGATCTGGTCAGGCTCGGGTGGCAGACCCGGGCGGCGCTCGCGGCGCTAGTCGCCCCCGCTCGCGCTCTCCGCCGGCTGCTGGACGGAGGCGAGACGGCCCATCGCGTCCTCGACGTGACTTGAGAAGACGTACCGCGCCGGACGTTGCCGGTCCAAGCCGATCTCGGGCGCCATCGCACCCTCGGTTCGGATGCCCCGGAATGCGACCGCGGCGGCCTTGATCGGGTTGCGCACGGTGTCGAGAACGGCGGTCGCCTCGTACCCGCTATGTACCATGCAATCGGCGCATTTTTCGTAATTGCCGGTGCCGTAACCGTCCCAGTCGGTCTCTTCCATCAGCTCCTTGAAGCTTTTCGCATAGCCCTCGCCGAGCAGGTAGCACGGCCGCTGCCAGCCGAAATAGTTGCGGGTCGGGTTGCCCCAGGGGGTGCACCGATAGGACTGGTTGCCCGCCAGGAAATCGAGGAACAGCCCGGATTGGTTGAACGACCACCGGCCGCGCTTGAAGATCTCCCGGAACAATTCCTTGGTGCGCCGGCGGTTGAGGAAATGCGCCTGGTCGGGCGCCCGCTCATAGGCGTAGCCGGGCGACACGGTGATCCCGTCGATCCCAAGCGCGGTCGCCTCGTCGAAGAAGCGGGCGACGCGCTCCGGATCGGCATTGTCGAACAATGTCGTGTTGATGTTGACGCGGAAACCGCGAGCCTTCGCGGCCGCCAGCGCCGCCACTGCGCGATCGTACACGCCGGTCTGGCAGACCGAGCGGTCATGGTCGTCGCGCCCGCCGTCGAGATGGACGGTCCAAGCGAAAAACGGGTTGGGCTCGAACTGCTCCATCTTCTTTTCGAGAAGCAGCGCATTGGTGCAGAGATAGACGAATTTCTTGCGCTCGATGATGCCGGCGACAATCCGCTCGATCTCGCGATGCAGCAATGGCTCCCCGCCCGCGACGACGACGATCGGCGCGCCGCATTCGTCGACCGATTCGAGGCATTCGTCGACCGAGAGGCGCTGGTTCAGAATGGCGTCCGGGTAGTCGATCTTGCCGCAGCCGGCGCAAGCGAGGTTGCAGCGGAATAGCGGCTCCAGCATCAGCACGAGCGGGTACCGCTCTACGCCTCTGAGGTGGCGCCCGACGATGTAGGCGCCGACGCGTATCATCTGATGCAGCGGAATGGCCACGGGCGAGCTCTCGTTGCGGAGAAAGGAGGACGGCTCAGGCGACGGTTTCGGCGAGCTGCGGCGGCATCCGGAAGCGAACATTCTCGGTGACGCCGGGCAGGATCTCCAGCTTGGTTTCGGTCATTTCGCCAAGCCGCGTCAGCAGGTCTTCCACCAGCACCGCCGGCGCGGAAGCCCCGGCCGTGACGCCGACGGAGGAGACGCCTTCGAGCCAGCGAGGGTCGAGAGCGCGGGCATCCTCGATCAGATAGCTCGGAACCCCGCTCTCGGCCGCGATCTCGCGCAACCGGTTCGAGTTCGAGCTGTTGGGCGCTCCGACGACCAGCACGACATCGACCATTCGCGCCAGTTCGCGCGCGGCGCGCTGGCGATTTTGCGTCGCGTAGCAGATGTCCTTCGTGTCGGGGCCGACGATCGAGGGGAAGCGGGCCTTCAGCGCCTCGATCACCGCACGGGTATCGTCGACCGACAGGGTCGTCTGCGTAATGAACGCCAGCTTGTCCGGGTCGGCGACCGCGAGATCCGCGACCTCTTCAGGGGTCGAGATCAGGTGGACGCGGCCGGTGATGCGCCCCATCGTGCCCTCGATCTCGGGGTGCCCGGCATGGCCGATCAGGATGATCTCGCGCCCCTGATTCGCGTAACGCTGCCCCTCGATATGCACCTTCGAGACCAATGGGCAGGTCGCGTCGATGACCGGCAGGCCGCGCTCCGAGGCGTGCTGCTCGACCAGCCGCGCAACGCCATGCGCGCTGAAGATCGTGACGCTGCCCGGCGGGATTTCGTCGAGTTCGTCGACGAAATGCGCCCCCTTGGCGCGCAGCCGCTCGACGACATGGCGATTGTGCACGATCTCGTGCCGGACATAGATCGGCGGCCCGTATTTTTCGAGCGCGCGCTCGACGATCTCGATCGCGCGCTCCACTCCGGCGCAAAACCCTCGCGGCTGGGCCAGCACTACCCGCATACTCGTCCTCGTTCTTTCCGCAGGAGGCCCGGTCGCAAGATGCTCGGCCCGGTGGCTCGCGGCAGTATCCCTGCCACAATTCGGCCGGGTCTGCAAACATCCCCAAAATGGGGGGCTGCTTCGGTTATGCCAGGGATGCAACGGTAGCGGCAGCGCAGCGCGGCAAAAAAGCTGTTGCTTCCGCGCGCCGGCTCCGGCTGGTTGCGGCATTGCCGGGCCGCGCGCCGGTCACCGTATCCACCATCGAACGGCGAAAGAGGATGCTCCTGTTGAGACGCGTGCTGTCAGCCCTGTTGCTGCCGCTCCTGTTGCTGTCGGCCGTGCCGGCTGCCCCGGCGCAGGCGGAAGGCGCGAGCACGCCGGTTGCGACGATCGAAGGCTTCTACCAGACCCTCCTTGCCGTCATGAAGGAGGCGCGCAGCCTGCCTTTCGACGAGCGCTACCGCCGGCTCGAACCGGCGATCCGGGCGGCTTTCGATCTCGGGCTGATGACGCGGATCGCAATCGGCCCGGAATGGACGGGGCTGCGCCCGGAGCAGCAGCAGCGGCTGGTCGACGCGTTTACGCGCTACACCGTGTCGGTCTACGCCAGCCGATTCGACGATTACGCTGGCGAGCGCTTCGAGGTCGCGCCGCAGCCGAGCGAAAACTCGGCGGGCGTCGTGGTCCAGAGCTGGTTGATCAAGTCGAACGGCGAGCGCATCAGCCTCAATTACCTGCTGCGCCAGGAGGCCGGCGAGGGTTGGCAGGTCATGGACGTCTATCTGAGCGGCGCCGTCAGCGAGCTGGCGACACGCCGTTCCGAGTTCGTCGCGGTATTGCGGCGCGACGGCGCCGACGGCCTGGTGCGTAGCCTCGACCAGCGCGCCGCCGCTCTACGGACGGGCTGACCCGGCCGGCGCTGCCAATAACGGGCCCTCATCCGGGTCCGTCTCGGCGCGGATCGAGAGCGGCGGCCCTGAACCCGCCGCCGGCGCGGCAACCCCGCCGGGGGCGGGCCCGGTGGGGGCGGTTCCGGTGAGGGGAGTCGGGGGCGACACGCCCGAGCCTGGTGCTGCGCTGGGCGGCGCCGCGCCTGCCGGCTTACCCGGATCGTTATAAAAATCGCCGTCCGGCTTCAGCGGCGCGCCGGGCCGCAGTTCAGCCGCGCGTTTCTGCTGCGACAGGCTGCGCAGCTCGGCGTAGAAATCGAGCGAATTCTTTTCCAGCTCGTCGAGCACGTCGATCACGCGCGCGCGCTGATCGATGCCGTTTGTCGCGAAGCGCGAGATGGTCAGCTCCTCGACGCCCCGGGCGTTGGCGAGCATCGTGAACGGGTCGGCGTAGGAATCCACGGTCATGCCGATCGCGTCGCGCGGATTCGAGGGCCCGAGGATCGGGATGATCAGGTACGGTCCCTCCGGCAAGCCCCAGACGAACAAGGTCTGCCCGAAATCCGCGGGCTGCTCCTCGAGCCCCCATTTCGCGGCGACATCGAACACGCCGCCCATGCCGGCGCTGGTATTCAGCGTGAAACGGCCCAAGGAGACGCCGGCTCGCGCGAATTCGCCCTGCAACACATTGTTGATGAAGACCGTCGGTTCCTTCATGTTGTCGAGCACCCGCCGGATCGCATTGCGGCCGTCCTCGGGCAGAACGGCGATGTAGGCCCTTGCGACCGGTTTCAGCAGGATGCGGTCGACGAACTGGTTGACGTCGAGGATCTTGCGGTTTACCGGCTCGAGCGGGTCGTTGTTCGGGTCCGTTACCGCCGCGCTCGGCGTGCCGGCGTTGTCATGAGCGCAACCGCCAAGGCCCATCAGAAGCAGGAGGCCTGCCGTTGCGGCGCGGAGCGGGGTTCCGCAGCGGAAGGCGGTGAGTGTACGCAATGACCGGTCCGAGGATTTGTAGAATGCGGGTCGCGCGATCGCCGCAAAAGTGCGCGCCATCGTTGACAATCCCCGGAGGGAACGCAACAGCAAAACCAAACTTCCTTGCCGTGCGGGGCTGGGCGCGCGACGGGCGATGATTGCCGTTCTGCTCGCCTTGGTCCTGATGCCGGCCTGGGGCTACCTGCTCGCCACCGTCTTCGCGGCGGCGCGTTTCGCTCGCCAGGCGGGGGCAAGCCGTGCTCCGACCGTGCCGGTCTCGGTCCTGAAGCCGCTGCACGGGGCCGAGCCGGGCCTCTACCAAAACCTGCGCTCCTTCGCCGAGCAGGATTATCCGCCGCGCGAGATGCAGATTGTGCTGGGCGTGCGCAGCTCGAACGATGCGGCATTGCCGGCCGCCCGCGCTCTGATCCGCGACTTCCCGGGCCTGGAGATTGCGCTCGTCATCGATTCCCGGGCGATCGGCAGCAATCTCAAGATCGCGAATCTCGAAAACATGCTGCCGGCGGCGAAGCATGACATCCTCGTGCTCGCCGACAGCGACATGCGCGTCGGCCGCCACTACCTCGCGGCCGTAACGGGGCCGCTCGCGGCACCGGGAGCCGGGGTCGTCACCTGCCTCTACAAGGGTGTCCCCACCGGCGGGCTGTGGTCTGAACTCGGCGCCATGCACATCAATTTCGGCTTCTTGCCGAGCGCGCTGGTGGGCGAGGCGCTCGGCATGGGCGGCGGCTGCTTCGGCGCGACGATCGCGCTGCGCCGCGAGGTGTTGTCGCGCATCGGCGGTTTTGCACGGTTTCGCGATGAGCTGGCGGACGATCACCGTATCGGCGCCGCGGTCCGCGACCTCGGGCTCGCCACCGTGCTGTCCCCTTATCTGGTCGAAAACCGCGTGACCGAACCCTCCTTCGCCGGCTTGTGGCGACACGAATTGCGCTGGGCCCGGACGGTGCGCGCAATGGCGCCGTTCGGATTTGCCGGTTCGGTCGTGACCCATGGCGTCGTCATTGCCGCGTTGGCGGCGGCCGGCTCCGGAATGGGCTTGACCTCATGCGCCATTCTGGTGCTCTCCTGCCTGTTGCGGTGGGCCTCGGCGGGCGCGGTGGCGCGTCTGCTCGGCCTTCCGACCGCTGGACTGTGGCTGCTCCCGGCGCGCGACGCGCTGTCCTTCGCCGTGTTCCTCGGCAGTTTCTGCGGGCGCAGCGTGCGCTGGCGCGGCCAGTCGTTCCGCGTCCAGCCCGGAGGCCGCATGACCCTCGATGGCGACAAGGCCGCATGAAAGATTCGCTTCGATGATGAAGACGCTGTTCCTGCACCCGCCTTCCTATGAAGGCTTCGACGGCGGAGCCGGATCGCGCTACCAGGCGCGCCGCGAGATCCGCTCCTTCTGGTATCCGACATGGCTGGCGCAGCCTGCCGCGTTGATCCCGGACAGCAAGCTCGTCGACGCGCCGCCGGCACGGCTGCGGCTCGAGGATGTGCTGCCGCTCGCGCGCGACCACGAAATCGCCGTATTGCACACCTCGACCCCCTCTTTCGCCTCCGACGTGAAGGTCGCGGAAGCGCTGAAAGAGGAGAACCCGCGCCTCAAAATCGGCTTCGTCGGCGCCAAGGTCGCGGTCGAGCCGGAGCGCAGCCTGGCGGCCTCGCCCGCGGTCGATTTCGTCGCGCGCGAGGAATTCGACTTCACGATCAAGGAAGTTGCGGAAGGCCGGCCGTTTGGCGAGATCGACGGGCTCAGCTATCGCGAGCCGAGCGGGGCGCTGACGCACAACCGGGCGCGCGCCGTGCTCGAAGACATGGACCGGCTGCCTTTCGTGACGGAGGTCTACAAGCGCGACCTCAGGGTCGAAGACTACTTTATCGGCTACCTCAAGCACCCTTACGTGTCCCTCTACACCGGACGCGGCTGCCGCTCGAAATGCACCTTTTGCCTGTGGCCGCAGACCGTCGGCGGCCACCGCTACCGGGTCCGTTCGGTCGCGCATGTCGCAGAGGAGATCCGGCTCGCAAAGAGCTATTTCCCGCAGGTCAGGGAGTTCTTCTTCGACGACGACACCTTTACGGACGACCGGCCGCGGGCCGAGGCGATCGCGCGCGAGCTCGGCAAGATGGGCGTGACCTGGTCGTGCAACGCCAAGGCGAACGTGCCGCGCGCCACGCTCGAAATCCTGCGCGACAACGGCCTGCGACTGCTGCTCGTCGGCTATGAGACCGGCAATCAGCAGATCCTGAACAACATCAAGAAAGGCATGCGGGTCGACATCGCCCGCCGCTTCACGAAGGACTGCCACGAGCTCGGGATCACGATCCACGGCACCTTCATCCTGGGTCTGCCCGGCGAGACCAAGGAGACGATCGAGGAGACGATCCGCTTCGCCACCGAGATCAACCCGCACACGCTGCAGGTCTCGCTCGCCGCGCCCTATCCGGGGACCGAGCTTTACCGCCAGGCGGTCGATCAGGGCTGGCTCGACATCGAGCACGCCGAGCTGATCGACGATCGTGGCGTGCAGATCGCGCCGTTGCACTATCCGCATCTGACGCATACCGAGATCTTCGAGTCGCTCGAGACCTTCTACAAGCGGTTCTACTTCCGGCGCGCCAAGATCGCCTCGCTGGTCGCGGAGATGGTGAAGAGCCCGCAGATGATGAAGCGCCGCCTGCGCGAAGGCGTCGAGTTCTTCCAGTTCCTGCGCAGCCGGGAGATGGCGGGCTGAGGCGTCTGATCGTCTGCGCCGACGATTTCGGCCTCGATCCAGCCGTCAACGAAGCCGTAGAGCGGGCCCATAGCGACGGGATACTCTCGACTGCGAGCCTGATGGTCGGCGCGCCGGCGGCGGCGGATGCGGTCGCGCGGGCGCATCGGCTGCCGGCGCTGCGCGTTGGCCTCCACCTCGTGCTGGTGGACGGCGTTCCCGTGCTGCCGGCGGAAGACGTGTCGGACCTGCTGCGGGAGGACGGCCGGTTCGATCCCAATATGGCGCGCGCCGGGCTGCGTTTCTTCGCACTGCCGCGGGTGCGTCGTCAGCTCGCGGCCGAGATCCGGGCGCAGTTCGAGGCCTTTCGCGCGACAGGGCTCGCGCTCGATCACGTCAATGGGCACAAGCATTTCCAGCTGCACCCGACCGTGGCGCGGCTCACCCTCGAGATCGGCCGTGAGTTCGGTGTCGCCGCGATGCGGCTCCCGGCGGAGCCGGTCGCGGCATTGCGGCGCGCGTTTCCGGGCGAGCGGTACCGTCGCCCGTTATACGGCCCGGCGATATCGGCGTTGCGGTATCGGCTGACCCGAAACGAAATTTTCCACGCCGACCGAATCTTCGGGATTGCCTGGAGCGGCCGCATGGTGGCGGAACGCCTCCTCGCGCTGCTGCCGCATGTACCGGAGGGGCTGAGCGAGATCTATTTTCACCCGGCGGTCGAGCGCAGCGCGAGCCTGGTCGCGGCCATGCCGGATTACCGCCACCCTGAGGAGCTTGCCGCGCTGACCAGCCCGGCCGTGAAGGCCCGTATCGGCGAACTCGGCCTCCGGCTCACGAGCTATGGCGAGATCGCTGCCGCGGCGCGCTGAGCACGACGTCGCGGGTCGACGGCGCCGGGCCGAGCAGCGCGGGCAGCACGAACAGCGTGCAGAAAAGCGTGCAGGCGAGCGACAGCGACAGCAGCTTCCCCATCTCGGATGTTCCGGGGTGGTTCGACAGGGCGAGGCTGCCGAAGGCGGTCATCGTCGTCAGCGCGCTGAATACGACGGCGCGGGCGGTGCTCGATTGCAGATGATCGGTTTGTCCAGCGCGCCAGTTCATGACGAAATAGATGTCGAAGGCGACGCCGATCCCGAGCAATAGCGGAAATGCGATCACATTGGCGTAATTGAGCGGCATGCCGATCGCGATCGTTGCCGCCAGCGTCAGGATTGCGGCCAGCAGCAACGGCGCGATCACCAGCGCCACGTCCCGCGCCCGACGCAGCACCGCCCCGAGCAGCAGCGTGATCGCGGCGACCGCGATGATCCCGGCTTCAACGAAAGCGGTGCTGATCGTTCGCCCCGATTCCTGGATCGTGACGGGGGTCCCCGTCGAATCCGGCGCGACCGTGCGAACCGCCGCGACGAAGCGTTCCAGCACCGCGTTGTCGCGCGCGTCGCCGCGCGGGAATGCCTCGACCCGGGCGCGGCCGTCCGGCGCGATCCAGCTGCGCCGCAGATCCTCCGGCAGGGTATCGAGGTTGACCGGTTTCGCCTGCAGCAAGTCGCGCAGCAGATCGAGCTGGTGCAACAGGCCGCCGAGCAGCGCCTGCCGCAATGGGGGCACGACCGCGGGTCCTCGCTTAACGGCCGCGTCAAGCGCCTCGGCCAACGCCGCCGCGACGCCGGGAGCGCTGCTTGAGGCCGCAAGCTTCTGCAGCGCGTCGCGGCACGCCGCCATCGCCTTCAGCACATCGGCGTCGCTGGGCGGCGGCTCGGTCGCGACCGGGCTCAGGGTCGGACCGAGCAGCAGCTGCAAATCCTCGATGATCGCCAGCTTTTCCGGCTGGTCCTGCGGCACATAGCTGGCCGCCGTCACGGTCTGCGCGACCTCCGGCAATCGCGAGAGCCGGTCGGCGAGCGCCTCGGCGGCCTCCAGCGAGGGGGCGAGGATCTCCGCGGTGTAGGGGGTGGTGCTCGGATCCGTCATCATATCGAACAGCGTCGATACCGATTCGCTGTGCGGGTCCTTCAGGTTCAGCGGGTTGAAGTCGAAGGTCAGGCGCGGCAGCAGCGCGAGCCCGCCAACCGCCAATACGGCCGCGGCGCCCGCCACCCACCCGCGGCGCGCGATCAGCAGGCGATCGAGTGCGGCGGCGCGGCGAAACCCGATCGGCTCGGGCTCGCCCGCCGGCCGCAGCAGCGCGAGAAGCGCCGGCAGCAGCAGGAAATTGAGCATGATCGCGATGATCATGCCGGTCCCCGCGATCAGGCCGAGTTCGCGAATCCCCGCATAATCGGTGGGCAGGAAGGCATAGAAGCCGATCGCGGTCGCGGCGGCGGCGAGGGACAGCGCCGCGCCGATCGATCCGGCGGCGCCACGCAACGCCGCCGCGAAATCGCCGTGGCGAAAACGCTGGTCGCGATAGCGGATGCTGAACTGGATGCTGAAATCGACCGCGAGCCCGATGAAGAGGACCGCGAACGCGACCGAGATCAGGTTCAGAGAACCGATCGCGAGCGCGGCGAACCCGGCGGTGAGGACGAGGCCTGCGGCGAGCGTCGCGAGGATCGCGCCGACCAGCTTCACCGAGCGCAGCGCGACGAACAGGATGACGAGCACCGAGGCGATCGACAGGGCGGTCGAGCGCAGCGCGCCCTCGCGCAATGTCGCGAACTCCTCGTCGTCGAGCGCGACCGGCCCGGTCATGCGAACGCGCACGCCATGCACCGGGTCGAGCGATAGGCTCGCGGCGAGGCGGCGCACCTCGGCCCGAGCCTTGGCGCCGGGCTCCAGCGCCCGATAGTCGAGCACCGGCTGGGTCAATACGAAGCGGCGCAGGTCGCGCGGCTTTGCGGCGGCGCCCGTCAGCATCTGCTGCCAGGACAAATCCTCGTTCCTGCCCTCGAGGACGTCGCGCAGGACGGCGCCGATTGCAGCGATTGAAGGCTCGACCTTGTCGATCGCAACCTGACCCTGTGCCGCCGCTTGCACGAACAGGTTCAGCGCATCGAACAGCCCGCGCAGGCTCGGGTCCTGCGCCAGGCTGCCGATCAGCGGCTGCGCCGCGATCAGCTGGGCGGACATGTCGCGCAGCTCTGCCGCAGGCAGGAACAGCAGCCCGTTCCGCCGATAAAAGGGCCCGCCATCCGGACGGCGCACATTGCCGAACAGCTCGGGTTCGGCCCGCAACTTGTCGGCAAGCGTCTCGGCCGCCATGTCGGCCAGTTCGGGGGTGCGGCCGTCGACCACGATCGCAAGCAGGTTGACGTTTTGCGGAAAGGCCCGGTCGAGTTCGAGTTCGCGCTGACGCCACGGCAGGTCGGTCGGCAGGAGCCGCTCGATATCGGTGTCGATCGCGAGATGCCCGGCGGCATAGGTCCCGGCCGCCGCCACGGCAAGCAGGACCGCAAGGCACACCCAAGGGGCGCGGCGGCGCGCCAGATCGACGAGTCGGGAAACGATGAGGTTGATCACAAAGGTCTCGGCTACCGCCATCCGTGCTGAGGTGAGCAACGCACATCCCAGCGCGGATAATCCACGGCAAACGAGTGCCGATCGCGACAGCGGGGCGGCGCAGCTTAGCCCGGCGCTCGCGCGCATTGCCGCGAAATTTCCGACACTGCGTCACATTGAGGACACGCTTGACCCCCACGTTGCGTATCATTCGCAGGGATGGAGGGGAATCATGGACGGACGCTTCGATTGCTGCCGCTATGAGCCGAGCCTGGACGATCTTCTCGCCGACGACATCATGGCGCCGGTCTTGCGCAGCGCCGGTCTCGACGCCCAGGACTTCCGCGACATGATCGTCGAAACCGCGCGTCGCGTGGACGACCGGGACCATGTCGAGGACGACCGGCATCGCCGCTGAGCGCCGGTACCCGAGCGTTCCCCGAACCGAGCCGAACGAGGGTATTGCGGGCCCGCCCTCTACCGGTGGCAGCTCTCGGTCGACGCTAGTCGCCCGAGATCGGGAAATCGAGACGAACCGTTAGGCCTGGATGGTTGTCGCCGATGGTTACGGCGCCGTCATGCAGACGGGCGACGGCGCGCACCAGGCTGAGGCCGAGTCCGTTACCGGGCGTGCTGCGGCTGCGCTCCAGGCGGACAAAGCGGTCCAGCACGGTTTCGCGGTCGCCGACCGGTATGCCCGGTCCGCGATCGGCGACTTCCAGCACCGCCCGCCCGTCCTCGCGCCCTACGCGAAGTGCAATCTCGCCACTGCCTGCGTATTTCAGCGCGTTGTCGAGCAGGTTGGCCAAGGCCTGCGACAGCAGATGGCGGTCGCCGCGAATGGTGATGCCGGGCGCGGCTTCGAGCCGCAGCGAAAAGCCCTTCTCCTCCGCAACCGGCTCGTAAAGTTCGGCCGCGGCATGCGCGATCTTGCCGAGGTCGAGCAATTCCGAGCGGTCGCGACGCACCCCCGATTCCGCCTCAGCGATGCTGAGGAGAGCGTTGAAGGTCGCGAGCAGCCGGTCGGCGTCCTCGATCGCGGCCCGCACCGCCTCATGCTGCGAGTCAATGTCGGCTGGGCCGAGAAGGGTCAGCTCGAGCCGGGCCCGCAGCCGCGCGAGCGGGGTCTTCAGATCGTGGGCGACATTATCGGTGACCTCCCGCATGCCGGTCATCAGCCGCTCGATCTGGTCGAGCATGCCGTTGAGATTAGCGGCGAGTTGATCGAACTCGTCATCGGTGCCGCGCAGCGGCACGCGGTCGGAGAGATTGCCGGCGATGACCCGCTCCGCGGTGCGGTTCACCTGCTCGACTCGCCGCAGCATGTTGCGGCTCATCAGGGTGCCCCCGGCAAGCCCGGCGGCCAAGGCGAGCAGCCCGGCCCATACCAGGGTCAGCCGCACCCGGTTGCGAAACGCCGCCGCGTCGCTGATGTCGCGGCCGACCAACAGGCGGTAGCCGTCCTGCATCAGAAACAGCATACCGCGCGCCGGCCGGGTCTCGGGCTGGCCGCGAATGGCCTTCCGCACGGTAAAGGAAAGCGGCCCCGATCGCGCCGGCACTCCGGTCGGCCACGCCTCGATGTTGCCGGCCAGCGGATGGCCGTCCGGGTCCGTCACCAGGTAGAGCATGCCGTCGCCGCGGTCGCCGGCGCTGCGCGCCGCCACGATCTGCACGAGCCCGCTCAGTCCGCGCTGTGAATATTGCTCGGCGAGGCCGGTGATTTCCGCATCGAGGGTCGCCTCCGTCTGGCGCTCGACAAAATCGGCGCTCGTCCAGTAGACGAACATCAGGACGCCGAGCACCGAGGCGGCGAACACGGCGAAATAGAGGGCCGCCAGCCGGAACGCGTGGGTCCGCCGGAGGCGCCCGAGTCCGCCCGGTACCGGGGGCCGCCGCGAGCCGGGCAGGAACGCGACAAAGAGCTTTTCGGCGCTCATGCGCTGGGCGGGAGGGCGGCGCGCTAGGCGGGAGGGCGCAGGCTGTAGCCGGCGCCGCGGACCGTATGCAGCAGCGGCTTGTCGAAGTGCTTGTCGATCTTCTGCCGCAAGCGGCTGACATGCACGTCGATGACGTTGGTCTGCGGGTCGAAATGATAGTCCCAGACATTTTCGAGCAGCATCGTACGGGTCACGACGTGCCCGGCGTTGCGCATCAGATATTCGAGTAGACGGAACTCGCGCGGCAGCAAATCGATGGTCTTGCCGCCGCGCTTAACCGTGCGGGTCAACAGGTCAAGCTCGAGATCGGCCACACGCAGCCGGGTCGTTGCCGCCGCGGTCGCGCCGCGCCGCAACACCGCCTCGACCCGCGCCAGCAATTCGCTGAAGGCGAAAGGCTTCACGAGATAATCATCGCCGCCGGCGCGCAATCCCTTGACGCGGTCGTCGACGCTGCCGAGCGCGCTGAGAATCAGGGCTGGAGTTCGAATCTCGGCGGCGCGCAACGCGCCGAGCACGGCGAGCCCGTCCATGCCGGGCAGCATGCGATCGAGAATGATCGCGTCATAGCTGCCCGAACTGGACAGGAACAAGCCTTGGCGGCCGTCACTGCAATGATCGACGGTGTAGCCGCTCTCGCTGAGCCCCTTGACGAGGTACGCGGCGGTCTCGCGATCGTCCTCGACAACAAGCAGTTTCATCCGGTTTTTCCGGCAAATGCGCCGCTTAACCCGTTGCTAAGGAAGTTCTGGTCAAGTGCGGCACCATGAACCTGCGCCGGAATCGACCGATGCCTTCCGCGTTCGCCCGAGCCGACACCCTTCTCCACTCGTTGGAGAATGCACCGACGCCGCGCGACTCATTTGAATTGGGCTCTGCCGAGGACACCGGCAACCCGGTCAGAATCCTGATCGTCGAAGACGAGGCGCTGGTCGCGAGCTACATCCAGGAAGTCCTGCTCGAAGCCGGGTTCGAGGTCACCGGCATCGCCGCTTCCGGGCCGGAAGCGCTGTCCCTCGCGGCCGAGCACGAGCCGGAACTCGCGCTTGTCGATATCCGTCTTGCCGGCCCGATCGACGGGATCGAACTCGCCTGCGCGCTGCGCGAGCGCTTCGGGACGCCGGCCATCTTTCTGTCCGGCCTGATCGACGCCGACATCACGAGCCGGGCGGAAGTCGCAAGCCCGCTCGGCTTCCTGCACAAGCCCTTTCGGCCGAGCCAGGTCTTTAACGCGATCGAACGTGCCCTGAACCTGCCCGAGGCTTAGCCGCCGCCCGTCCTCCTAAGCTCCCCGGTCACGCCGGAACCAGCGGCATCTCGTGATTGGCCATCGCGGCGGCGCGCGGCTGGGAATAATCCCATCGATCGCGCCACGCTTCGAACATCAGCACGGTCCATAGGCGGTATTGCCGGTCGCGTCCGGCCTGGTGCTCCTGCCACGCGGCGGCAATCGGGACCGGGTCTAGAATCCCGGCCGCCTCGATCCGGGCGGGCGACAGCAAGTCGCCCGCCCACTCCCTGAGCGGGCCTCTAAGCCAAGCGCCGATCGGCGCGCCGAAGCCCTGTTTCGGGCGCTCGAATAAGGCGCGCGGCACATATCGTTCGAGCACCCGCCGCAGCGGCAGCTTGCCGCGGCCATGCCGGACCCGCTGCTTGGGGGCGAGCCGCCAGGCGAAGCGGAAGACGCGCGGGTCGAGTAACGGCACGCGCGCCTCCAGCCCGTAATGCATGCTGGCGCGGTCGACCTTGGTCAGGATGTCGTCCGGCAGGTAGGTCAGGGTGTCGAGCATCTGCATGCGCGGGATGAAACCCGCGATGCGCAGCGGACGGTCGAGCGGGTGCCGCGGATCGGCGCCCTGCCGCACGAGATCCCAGCCATGCGGCCATTGCTCCAGCAGGCGGCGATAGATCCTGTCCGGCGAATCGAGCGCCATGATCTCGGCCGCCTTGGCGGCCAGCGCGCCGGGACGCGCCGGCAGCAGCGCCGACCCGGCCCGGACCGCGCTGGCCGCGGCGCACCGCAGCGGCAGCGGCAGCGGAGCCAGCATGCGGCGAATCCGGTCGCCCCAGCTGTAGCGGAGATAGCCGCCGAACAGCTCGTCGCCGCCATCGCCGGAGAGGACCACGGTCACGTCGCGCCGCGCCAGCGCCGAGACGAGCATGGTCGGCAGCTGCGAGCCGTCCGCGAAAGGCTCGTCATAGGCGTCCGGCAACGACGGCACGAGATCGAGCACATGCCGGCGCTCCACCACCAGTTCGGTGTGCGCCGTGCCGAGCGCGCCGGCGACGGCCCGGGCATGGCGGCTCTCGTCGAGTTCGGAATGCTCGAACCCGATCGTGAAACTGCGGATCGGACGCGGGCTCGCGGCCTGCATGCAGGCCGTCACCGTGCTCGAATCGATGCCGCCCGACAGCAGGGCGCCGATCGGGACGTCGCTGACCATCTGGGCGCGCACGACGTCGCGCAAAAGGTAATCCAGCGCCTCCGCGGCAGCGGCATCGTCGAGCCGCATCGGGTCTGCCATGCCGGCCAACGCTTCGGCTTCGGCATCCCAGTAGCGGTCGAATCGGGGCGTCTCGCCGCGCGACAGGGTCAGGATCGTCCCCGGCGGCAATTTGCTGATACCGCGGTAGATCGTGCGCGGCGCGGGGACGTAGCCGAGCGTCAGGTAATCGCCGAGCGCCGCAGGGTCGATCTCCGGACGGCAGCCGGCATCGGCGCGCAACGCCTTCAACTCCGAGCCGAACAGCACCTGCGAGCCGCGGCGGCTCCAATAGAGCGGTTTGACGCCGAAATGGTCGCGCACCAGCGTCAGGCGGCGCTCCGAAGCATCCCACAAGGCGAAGGCGAAAATGCCGATCAGCCGCCGCACTGCGGCGGCGACGCCCCAGGCAGCGCACGCCTCGACCAGCACCTCGGTGTCGGAGCTTGTCCGGAAGCGTCGGCCCGCAGCCGTCAGCTCGGCCCGCAATTCGGCGAAATTATAGATTTCGCCATTGTAGGTGAGGGTCAGGCGGCCGTCGGCCGAGCGCATCGGCTGGCTCGCTTCGGGGCTGACATCGATGATGGCGAGGCGGCGGTGGCCGAGGGCAATCCCGGCGGCGGGATCGAGCCACACCGCTTCGCCATCCGGGCCGCGATGGGCCAGCGCCGTCGTCATCGCCGCGGCGCGCGCCCGCAACTCGGCCACCCAGCCGAGGTCGGGGTCCCAGATCCCGGCTATGCCGCACATCGCCGACCTCCGCAGGCGCTCTCGCCAAGCGAGCGGTACAGGGCTTCGTAGCGCTGCACAATGGCGCGGAGCGAGAACCGGGCCGCCGCGCTCGCGCGCGCCTGCAATGCGGCGCGGCGCCGGCCATCCGGTCCGAGCCGCAACGCGGCGCGCCACGCTTCGGCCAGAGCCGCCGGGTCGCGGCGCGGCACCACGGTGCCGAATTCGCCGAGGATTGCACGCGCGTCGCCAACATCGGTCGACACCGCGAGGCAGCCCGCGGCCATTGCTTCGCCGAGCACATTCGGAAAACCCTCGCCAAAGGCGGAGCTCAGCGTGACCACGTCGATCGCCGGGTAGAGCCGGGCGAGATCGCCCCGAGGCCCGAGGCGGATCACCCGGCCCTCCAGCCCGTGCCGTGCTACGAGCGCATCCATCGCGTCGTTCCCGGGCTGCGTCCCGCGCCCTACGAGCACGAAGCGGATCGGCTCGCGCGGATCGATCCGCGCCGCGGCCGCGAGGAAGGTGTCGTGATCCTTCATCGGGTCGAGCCGCGCCGGCAACGCCACGACCAGCTCCCCTTCCGCCGCCCCGAGTTCCCGGCGGCCTGCCTCGCGCCACTCCGGATCCGGCCGGAATTGCGCGAAATCGAAGCCGTTCGGAATCACCTCCCAGCGCCGCGGCCGATAGCCGAGCGCGCCATGCGCCAGCATCCCCGCCTCGGAATTTGCGACGACGACATCCGGCACCGTCGAGAGGCGGGCGAGGGCCCGCCGCAGGAAACGCGTCGCAAGGCCGTAATGCGACAGCTCCATATCGGAGCAGCGCAGGTTCCAAACGAGCGGAATGCGCCGCCCGCGATTGGCCAGCAACCCGAAAAAATCAGCGTGATACAGCCAGGTCTGGATCACGTCGGGGGTAAACCGCCGGATCCCGGCGAGCCCGCGCGCGACGGCGAGCGGGTCGGGGACTTGCCGGCGCAGCCCAAGCGCAGCGACGGGGATGCCTTTCGCCTGCAATTGCGGGCCGTAATGGCCGTGCGAGGTCAGCGACAATACGGCGGTCTGCACCCGCGCGGGATCGAGCCCGGTCGCCATGCGATACAGCATCGTCTCGGCGCCGCCGATATCGAGGTCGGTGATGACCTGCATGATCCGGATCGGTCGGTCCGCGGTCACCGCGAAATCCGCTCGCGCTGACTGTGCAGGAAGAGCGCGAAGGCGTCGTAGGGCACCAGCCGCAGCCGGCTCAGCGCCTCAACCGCATGGGCGCCGACCGCAGCGCCTTCGCCCAGGCTGCACCCGGCTAGAGCCGCATCCGTGATCCGCGCGACAAAATAGTTTCGCCAGCACGTGCCGAGGCCGGTCGGGCGCAAGTCGAAATCCAGCCGCATGAAAAATTGCGGCTGCTCGATCGCGAGCGCCAATTCCTCGCGAAGCTCGCGCCGGAGGGTCGCGACCGGGTCTTCCGCCGGATCGGCGCCGCCGCCGAAACAACCCCAGTGGCCGGGGTACCAAATATCCGGCTTGTCGTCCCGCAGTTGCAGGACGTAGCGCCCGTCCTCGAGCACCAGCAAAGCGGCCGAGGCGTCCCCGAGCTTGAGCTTGGGCCGCTCCGGCGCCGCGCTCAGGCGACTTTCCTCAGCGCCGGCAAGGCGGGCTTGGCCCGCTCGGCGAAGAAGGCGGCGTTCTGGCGGCCTTCCGCGCATTGCCGGGCGAAGGTGATCAGGTGGTGCGACACGAGCGCCACCTGGATCAACTCCTCGATACGCCCGCTGCGCAAGGCGGGCAATGCCATGCGCCAGAACGTGCGGCGGTAATCCCCGAAGAGGCCGACGCGCCACAGCAGCTTGGCGATAATGACAAGGCCGCGCCGCAGGTTGGGCAGGTTGACGCGGGCGCGGCTCAGAGGCGGGGTGATGCGGTTCGGGTAGGTGTGCTCGATCTGCCAGCCGAAGCGGGCATAGACCGCCTCGGGCGAATAGGCATGCGCGATCGCGCGGCGCCAGCCTTCGAGCACCTCGTCGTAGGGCCGCGCGAAGACGACGTTCGACTCGCGGTCGGGGTCTTCCATGATCCGTCCCGCGACATGCAGCCGGTCCCACAACGGCGTCTTCGGCAAGGCGCGCAGCAGGTTGATCGTCAGCAGCGGGATATGCGAGCGGTCGATGAAGTCGATCAGCCGGTCGGCGGCCTGCGGCGTGTCGGTGTCGAGGCCGAGGATGATGCCGGAGACCACCTCGATGCCGTAGCTATTGATGATCTCGACCGCCTCGACGATCGGCATCACGCTGTTGTGCGACTTCTGGATCGCGTCGAGCGCGTCGGTCTCGGGCGTCTCGATGCCGCAGAACACGGTGCAGAAATAGGCCTGCTGCATCAATTCCAGGATGTCGGGGCATTTGGCGATGTTGAGCGTCGCCTCGCAGGACAGCTGCAGCGGATACCCGCGGCTCTTCTGCCACTCGACGAGATGCGGCAACATCGCGCGAGTCGCCTTCTTGTTGCCGATGAAATTGTCATCGACGAAATAGACCGAGCCCTGGATTCCGGCCGCGACGATGGCATCGAGCTCGGCCACGACCTGCTCCGGCGTCTTCATGCGCGGCTGCCGCCCGTACAGCACCGGGATGTCGCAGAACTCGCAGCGATACGGGCAGCCGCTCGAAAACTGCACGCTGCCGAGAAAATAACGGTGGCCGTCGATCAGCTCGTAAGCCGGGATCGGGAAATCCGCGAGTGGCAACCGCTCCTCGGTCGTGAGCCGGCATTGCGCCGCGGGCGGCGCCGGATCGGCGTCGAGGGCGCGGATCAGCGCATCGGTCGCATCGCCAAGCTCGCCGATATGCAGATAGTCGAATTCGGGATAGTTCTCGGGGCAGGCTGAGACCGACGGGCCGCCCAGCACCGACGCCTTTCCTGCGGCGCGGACCCGCCGGGCGACCGCGTTTATCTCATCCTGCTGTACATGCATACCGCTGACGAAGACGGCATCGGCCCAGCCGATTTCCTGTTCCGTCGCCGGCCGCACATTCTCGTCGACGAGGCGGATCTCCCAGGCTTCGGGGAGGTAGGCCGCGACGACCAGGATGCCCTGCGGCGGCATGAACGCGCAGACGCTGTCGGTCAGCGGATAGGCGTTCTGAAATGTCCCAAAGGAGGGCGCGTAACGCGGGAACAGGCAAAGGATGCGACGGCGGTGATTGACCGGGACGGTGCTTCTCATCGGCGCTGGCGACCTGGCATCATGGCGAAGACCGACATTCTATCGCGGCATTCGCGGCGGAGTTCCCCATCCTTGCCGCTACCACGTTCCTAACACAGAGAGGCCCGCCATGAGTCGATTGTTCGGTCCGATGCGGCAAGTCGGCATCGTCGTGCGCGACATCGAAGCGGCGATGCGGCACTGGGTCGAGGTGTGCGGGGTCGGCCCGTGGTTCTACGCGGACAGGTTGCCGCTTACGGGGTTCCGCTACAAGGGCCGGCCGTATAACGACATCCATATCTCGGTCGCCTTCGCCAATTCGGGCGAGGTGCAACTCGAACTGATCCAGCAGCGCGACGATACCCCGAGCCTCTACCGCGACTTTCTCGCGGCTGGCCACGAGGGGGTGCAGCACTGGTCGAGCTGGCCTGAGAACTACCACGAATTGCGCGAGCGAGCCCTCGCCCAGGGCTGGATGATCGGCCAGGAGGGCGACAGCGCGCGCGGCCCGTTCATCTATTTCCTCAACGAGGGCCACCCCGGCACGATTATCGAGATGGCCGAGCTGACCCCGGCTCGCCGCCGCATCTTCGAGGCGATCCGCAACGCCGCAATCGAGTGGGACGGAAGCGACCCGATCCGTCGCGAGATTCCGGGCTGACCTGTCGCGCCACAAACAGGCCGGCGCCGGCGCTTCAGGGATGGTGGTGCTCCATCGCGTCCCACACCGGCTTGTAGTCGTATGTCGGATAGAATTCGGTGCGGTAGCCGCCCCACGCGCTGGTCTCGATGACGCGGTTGACCTCGCGCAGTTTCTCGGCCGGGACGCGCAGCGTCACGACCTGCCCGACCCCCATCATGACGTACCAGGACACGACCTCGACACCCTGCGGCGGAAACTTGTCGTACCAGCCCGTCTTCTTCAGGTGATCGTTGATCTCGTCGAGCGTCTTAGTCTCATCGTGCCGCAGGAAGATCGTCAGCAGGATGGAGCCCGATTGGGCCTGCGCCGCCGAGGGCGCCGCGTTTTGCGCCGCCGCGGGCGACTCGGCCGCGACCAGCGACATACAGGCCAAGGCGGCGGCAAACGCCATTCTGAAAGCTTGCATGGTGCTCACCTCGTGCGCGGGGGTTAGGGAGGACGCGCGGAACTCCTCGCCGATTGGAATAGATGCAAAGCGCGCCAATTCAATGCCAAAGGTGTCGCGTAGTCTCGCTTAAAGGCCCGCGCCCATATACGCCTTCTTCATTGCCCCAAAACATGATCGGGACCGAGATCTTCAAGGCAGGAGCGCGCCGTGAACGCAGGCGTGATACATCGCGGTTCGACCGACGGAATGCGGCATTTCTCGCTCGATTGCGACACCGGCGGGCATTGGTCCGTCGCCGGGGCGCAACGGCCGCATGGCTGTTTCGACGATCTCGCCTCGGCGCTCGATTTCGCCCGCCGCGACAGCGATGCGGCCGAGGCGGTGATCGAATTGCGGGTCGGCGGGCTCTATGTCTGCGTCCATCAGCCGAAGGGCTGGCCGCAGCGGATGTGCGGTTCGCCGCGGGCCGCCTGACACGCTATCCCGCCGCGCCGCCGATGTCGCGGCGGCAGAACCCGCCCGGCCAATCGATCCGGCCGATCGCGCGATAGGCCGCTGCGCAAGCCGCCCTGCGGTCGCGCCCGGAGGCGGCAATGCCGAGCACCCGCCCGCCCGCGGCCAACACGCGGCTTCCGTCGCGCCGCGTTCCGGCATGAAAGATCTTGACCGCCGGCTCGGCCGAGGCGGCCTCCAGGCCGCGGATCTCGGTGCCGGTTACGGGTTGGTCGGGGTAGCCGCGCGCCGCCATGACGACGCAGACGGCCGAATCCTCATGCCAGCGCAGATCGACCTGCTTCAGCACGCCGTCGCGAGCGGCAACCAGCGCCGGCAACAGGTCGCTGCGCAAGCGCAGCATCAAGGCCTGGCATTCGGGGTCGCCGAAGCGGACATTGTATTCGAGCAGCTTCGGCCCCTCCGCGGTCAGCATCAGCCCGGCATAGAGCACGCCCTTGTAGGGGCGGCCCTCCCGCCGCATCGCGGCAACCGTCGGCCGCAGGATATGCTCGATCGCTGCGGCTTCGAGCGCCGGGGTCAAGCCGGGCGCCGGCGAAACGGCGCCCATGCCGCCGGTATTCGGGCCGCTGTCGCCCTCGCCGACGCGCTTGTAATCCTGTGCCGAGGCGAGCGGCAGGAGGTCGGTCCCGTCGACCAGCGCGAATAGGCTCGCTTCGGTCCCGGCGAGAAACTCCTCGACGACGATTTCGGCCCCGGCGGGACCGAAGCGCCTGTCGCCGAGCGCGGCATCGACCGCGGCGTAGGCCGCGCCGAGGTCGGTCGCGACCGTGACGCCCTTGCCTTGCGCGAGTCCATCCGCCTTGATGACGATCGGCGCGCCGCGTTCGGCGATGAAGGCCTTGGCGGCCGCGGCCTCGCGAAAGCGCCCGTAGGCGGCGGTCGGAATGCCGGCGCGGGCGCAGAGATCCTTCATGAACGATTTCGACCCCTCCAGCGCCGCCGCCGCCGCGCTCGGCCCGAACGCCGCGATGCCCGCCGCTTCGAGCGCGTCGGCGAGGCCCGCGACGAGCGGCGCCTCCGGGCCGATCACGACGAAATCGATGGCGGCCTCGCGACAGAAGGAGACGAGCGCCGCGGTGTCACTTGCGGCGATCGGCACGCATTCCGCCTCTTCCGCGATCCCGGCATTGCCCGGCGCGCAAAACACCATATCGGCGAGCGGCGACGCCGTGATCGCCCAGACGAGCGCATGCTCCCGCCCGCCCGATCCGACGACCAGCACCCGCATCAGCCGCGCCTCCGCATCGCTCTCGCCGGCTTCCTCCGGTAATATCGCGGCATGAACGACATCCCGATTGCGGGCCCGCTGCGCTCCAATGTGGCGGAGTATACCGTCTCCGAACTGTCGCTGGCGCTGAAACGCTCGATCGAGCAGGGCTTTGCGCAGGTACGCGTGCGGGGCGAGATCTCCGGCTTCAAGCGCCACGGCTCGGGGCATCTTTACCTGTGCCTGAAGGATGCCGAGGCCGTGCTCGACGCGGTGTGCTGGCGCACCACCGCGATTCGGCTGGGGCTGAAACCCGAGGACGGGATGGAGGTCGTGTGCACCGGGCGGCTCACGACTTTTCCCGGTCGATCGAAGTACCAGCTCGTCATCGATACGATCGAGCTGGCCGGTGCCGGCGCGCTCCTCAAAATGCTCGAGGATCGGCGCCGGCGGCTCGCGGCAGAGGGCCTGTTTGCGGCCGAGCGCAAGAAGCCCCTGCCCTATCTGCCGGCGGTGATCGGCATCGTGACCTCGCCGAGCGGGGCCGTCATCCGCGACATCCTGCACCGTCTGGCCGATCGCTTCCCGCGGGCCGTGCTGGTCTGGCCGGTGGCGGTGCAGGGCGAGGGCGCGGCGGCACAGGTGGCGGCCGCGATCGCCGGCTTCAACGCGCTGCGCCCCGACGGCGCCGTGCCTCGCCCCGATCTGCTGATCGTCGCGCGCGGCGGCGGCAGCCTCGAAGATTTGATGCCGTTCAACGAGGAGGTCGTGGTGCGCGCCGCGGCGGCTTCGGCGATCCCGTTGATCTCGGCGGTCGGGCACGAGACCGACACGACGCTTATCGATCACGCCAGCGACCGCCGCGCGCCGACCCCGACCGCGGCCGCCGAGATCGCCGTGCCGGTGCGGCTCGACCTGGTGGTCGATCTCGGCGGCAAGACGGCGCGGCTGGCCGGCGGCATGCGCCGGCTGCTGAGCGAGCGGCAGCTCCATCTCGGGGGCCTCGCGCGCGGGCTGCCCGCGCCGCAGGACCTGCTCGGGGCCGCGGCGCAGCGGCTCGACGACCGGACCGAGCGGTTGCGGCTGGCAGGGGCGGCCAGGCTGCGCGGGGCGCGGCAGCGGCTCGACCTCGCCGCGGCCCGGCTGCGTCCGGCGGCATTGTCGGCCGATATCGGCCGCGCCCGCACGCGCCTCGACGAGATCGTGCCGCGGCTCGACATGGCGATGGCCCGCTGCATTGCCCGCCAGCACGATTGCCTCGACAATTTCGCGGGCCGGCTCGCGACGCATTCGGAGCGGCATGAGAGCCTACTCGCGCGCGGCTACGTCGTCGTGCATGCCGGCAAGCGGGTCGTCACCGACGCAGTTCAGGTCAGGCCCGGCGCCGTCCTCGAACTCGAATTCTACGACGGCAAGGTCGGCGCCATCGCCGGCGGCTCCCGCCGCCCGGTCCGCCGCACCGTCCCGCCGATCGGCCAGGGCAGCCTGTTCTAAGAGGACGCGGGATCCGCCCGACTCGTCGAAAGGTGCCGCCCCCAGTCGTCATTCCCACGAAAGGCGGGAATCCACCCACCTGGTTAACGTGGCTGCTGGATTCCGGCTCTTCGCTTCGCTACGGCCGGATGACGAATTTTGGCGCGCGCCTTTAGCCTGCTGTCGGTGAAACCGCCGGGAGGGGCTCATGCTCTCAGTCAGGCTGGCAGGGATAACGCAGGTGCCCTCCTACCGATCCGCCTTTTTGTCGCGTCGTTGTGATCTCGGCCCGCGCCGGTGGCGCCGGACGACAGATCGGGCGCGATGATCGCCGCCTTGATCCGCGCCGTCGCCGAGCTGTTCACGCCGCCGCTGCGCCGCGTCGTCGCGCTGAGCCTGGCGCTCGCCGCAGCGAGCTTTGCGCTGCTGTGGCTGGCAGTGGCGGTGGTGCTGCGGCAGATGAGCTTTTTCGCGTTCCGGCCGCTCGATTGGCTCGTCGATCTGCTCGGGGCGCTCGCCGTGCTCGGTCTGAGCTGGCTGCTCTTCCCGGCCGTCGTGACGTTGATCATGAGCTTCTTCCTGGAGACCGTCGCCGCCGCGATCGAAGCCCGCGACTATCCGGGGCGCCCTCCACCGCGTCGCCAATCGCTCGGGCAAATCGCCGGAGCGACAGCGCGGCTGATGGGACTGAGCTTGACCTTGAACCTGCTGGTCCTGCCCGTCTACTTGCTGGCCCAGGGCATAAATCTCCTTCTGTTTCTTGGCCTCAACGGATATCTTCTCGGCCGGGAATACTTTGAGGTGGTTGCGCTCAGACGGTTCGACTGGGCGGCGGCCGGGACGCTACGCCGCCGACATGGCGGGCGTGTGTTCTTGGGCGGCGTCGCGATCGCGGGCCTGTTCGCGCTTCCGCTCGTCAATCTGGTGGCGCCGGTGATCGCTACGGCCTTCATGATGCATCTTTTTGAATCGCTGCCCCATCCAGAGCCGCAAGACGCGCGTCGTGCCGACCCGCGAGCGGCCGATTCGCGCTGAGTCCCGACCCGGTCCGCACCGAACCGAGCCTCCCTCCACCAATGTCGATCGGGTGTCGCTTACATGTTTGGCCGGAAGAGACCTGAGACAGAGGACCGCAAAATGGCAGACGCGCCTGACGATCTCGGCATCCCGATGAAGCCGGCACGCCCGCCCACGCAGGGCGCCACAGTGACCCCAGTCGGCAAGCCGCCGAACATGCCGCCGCGCGCGCCCGAGCTGAGCCGCGCCGCCGAGCCGACCCGCGCCGGGGAGCTCGGCCGGGGCGAGCCGCCGCGCCGTATCGGCGAGCCGAGCGGCGGCCAGGCAGGGGCGGCGCGGCGGCCGGAAACCGAGGAACGCCGCCTGATCGTCGGCCGCGAAATCACGCTGTCGGGCCAGATCACCTCCTGCGACCGTCTGACCGTCGAGGGCAGCGTCGAGGCCGATTTGTCCAACTGCCGCGATATCGACATCGCCGAGAGCGGGCTTTTCAAGGGGTCGGCGTCGATCGATCAGGCCGAGATCCGCGGCCGCTTCGAAGGCAGCCTCGTATGCCGCAAGCGTCTGCTGATCAAATCGACCGGCCGGGTCTCCGGAAACATCCGCTACGGCCAGCTCGAGGTCGAAGCCGGGGGGCAGATCTCCGGTGAGGTGCAGGCCCAGCCGGCCGGCGAGCACGGCGAGGTTATTGCCGACGTCGCGCGCGCCGCGGTGTGATCGGCTCCGGCGGTTCGATGACGGCGGCCTGCTCGGCGCCGATCTGCTGCGCCGGCGTCTTGGCCTCGTAACGGCACAGATCTGCCACGACGCAGACCGGGCAATCCGGCCGGCGCGCCTTGCACACATAACGTCCGTGCAGGATCAGCCAATGATGGGCGTGCTGTTTGTACTGCTCGGGCGTGCAGGCTTCGAGGCCTTCTTCCACCGCCCGTGGCGTCTTGCCCGGAGCTAAGCCGGTGCGGTTGGCAACCCGGAAGATGTGCGTGTCGACCGCAATGGTCGGCTCACCGAACGCGACGTTCAGCACGACGTTTGCGGTCTTGCGCCCCACCCCCGGCAAGGCTTCGAGCGCGTCGCGATCGCGCGGCACCTCGCCGCCATGCCGCTCGACCAAGGATTGGCTGAGCGCGATCAGGTTGCGCGCCTTGGTGCGGAACAGCCCGATTGTCCGGATCAGCTCGATCAGGCGCTCCTCGCCGAGCGCCAGCATCTTTGCCGGATTATCGGCGACGGCGAAGAGCGCCGGTGTCGCCTTGTTGACCCCGGCGTCGGTCGCCTGCGCCGACAGCACGACGGCGACCAGCAGCGTAAATGCGCTCGCAAATTCGAGCTCGGTTTGCGGAATCGGCCGGGTTGTCGCCAGTCGGCGATAGAACTCCTCGACGTCGCGCTTCGAGAACCGCCGCATCGCCGCAACTCTAGCTCCGATCTCTCGAAATTTGTCCATCGCCGCCAAACCGGTAAAGCCAGAATCGCTGCAGCTTCGCCAGGTCTATGGATTGCCCAGGTATGCCGCGTGCGGTGATTTTTGCCGTAGAGAGCGGCCGCAAATTGTCGCAATCTCGTTCGCCTGAACCGACCGCAATGGCCGCGGGCGGCGGTCGATCGCGTCCGGCAGGCTGGCGACGGAGACGGTAGATGGAAATCGAGGGCAAGGTCGTCGCCATCACCGGGGCGGCGCGCGGGCTGGGGCAGGAATTCGCGACGAGCCTCGCGCGCGCCGGTGCTCGGATCATTGCCGGGGACGTCAATCCATGCGGGGCGACGGTAGACCTCGTCCGCAGTCAGGGCGGCAAGGCCGTCGACGTGCCGCTCGATGTCCGCGACCCCGAGGCGGCGGTCGGGATGGTCGAGGCGGCGATCGCCGCCTTCGGTCGGCTCGACGCGCTGGTCAATAACGCGGCGCTTTACGGCGGTTTGCGCGGCGGCCGTTTCGATGCGATCGACGAGGCCGAGTGGGACGCCGCAATGGCGGTCAATGTGAAGGGCATCTGGAACTGCTGCAAGGCCGCGGTGCCCGCTATCCGGGCGGCGGGCGGCGGCAGCATCGTCAACATCGCCTCGCTGGCGGCAACCTACGGGATGCCGTACGGGCTGCATTACACGACCTCCAAGGCCGCCGTAATCGGCCTGACGCGCGGCCTCGCCCGCGAGCTTGGTCGCGACCTGATCCGGGTCAATGCACTGGCGCCGAGCGCGGTGCTGACCGAAGGGACGCGCGAATTCTTCGGCGCCAAGCACGACCGCGCGCTCGACACGATCAAGGCGGGCCAGACGATCCAACGCAACCTCACGCCGACCGACCTGACCGGTACGGTACTGTGGCTGATCTCGGATGCGAGCGGGTTTGTCACCGGCCAGACGATCGCGGTCGATGGCGGCACGGTCATGCTGTGAGCCGGTGGCTGTGAAGCCGGCATTTCTTTGACCGAGGAGAGACGGGCCCAATGGAGCTTAACGGAAAAGCGGCATTGGTCGCCGGCGCAGCGGGCGCGATCTGTCGCGCCATCGCGCTCGCCTTCGCCGAAGCGGGGGCGGCCGTCGCCTGCTGCGATCTCAATGCGGCGGGGGCCGAGGAAACCCGGCGGCTGATCGAGGTCGCGGGGGGCCACGCCATCGACCGGCAATGCGATGTGGCCGTCGAGGCCGACGCGAGCGCCGCCGCCGCGGCGACGCAGGCGGCTTTCGGCCGCCTCGACATCCTGGTCAGCGGCGCCGCCCCCTACGATCGGGGCGGCACGGTGGTCGACACCGATCCCGCCGAATGGGACCGGGTGCTCGCGGTCAATCTGACGGGCGCCTTCCTGTTGAGCCGCGGGGCGGTGCCGCTGATGATCGCCGGCGGGGGCGGCTCGATCATCTTTATTGCATCGCAGCTCGGGCGCGTCGGCGCGGCCGGGCGGGCCTCCTATTGCGCAAGCAAGGGCGCCTTGATCCAGCTCGCGAAGGTCATGGCGATCGACCACGCGGCCGACAATATCCGGGTCAACACATTGTCGCCCGGCGCGGTCGAGAGCGAGCGTACGCTGCGGCGGTACAACTCCTTCGAGGGGGCGAATAAGACGCTCGGGGCCAAGCATCTGCTCGGACGCCTCGGGCGCCCCGCGGAACTTGCGCCGGCCGCGGTGTTTCTGGCCAGCGACGCCGCAAGCTTCGTGACCGGGAGCGATCTGCTCGTCGATGGCGGATACACCGCGATCTGACGCTAAGAGGCCTCACCCACTCGAAAACGTGCCTCACGTCTCGAAGGCGTCGACGACCGAACCGTCTGCCGAAAAGCAGGCCGCGACGAGGCGGCCGCCGCGCCCGGCGCCGCCATCCAGCGAAACGGCAAATTCGCGCTCGACGAGCCCCCGCCCGTCCCGGTCGAAACCGCGAACCACCCGCCGAAAACTCTCGAAGGGGGCGGCGAGGGCCAGGATGTCCGGGCCGCCCCACCAGAATGTGTCGCGCTGCGCCTCCAGCGAGCGGTCTGGGTCCACCGCGGCATGCACGAACAAGATGCCCCGATCGGCCGTCAGGGCGGCGTGGCGCAGCGCGGAAAACAGCAGCATGTGACCGGGCTTTGCGTTGACCGCGGTGCGCAACGCGCTGGTCCAGCGAGTGATTGTGCGCGGACCGTCGCGCGTCGCGGCAAAGCCCTGCCGCAATTCCCCGCCATAGGCGCGCACCGTCGATTCGATGCCATTGCGCACCATCCATTCGAGAAGCTGGCCGGGATTGGGCGCGAATTGCAGTTGCAGCAGCTTCTGCCACATCTCTTCCTGCGCGCCGCGCAGGAAGACCACGTCGCAGGCGAAGCCCCGGCGGCGGCCGAGCACGCGGCGGCGAAAATCGAGAAGCTCGTCCAAAGTGGCCCCGACCGCATCGCCGTGGCCGAGATAGTTGCCGAGATAGACAACGCCGTCACCGTCGCGAAAGCGCTCGCCGATCGCGTCATGCAGCCGCACGAGGCGGCCGGCCTCGCCGTGGATCGAGCCGATCGCCCAGACGCGCCGCGGCGCTCGCAACCTGGCGAATTTCGGCTGCCGCGTGGCTCGACTCATCCGCGCTCCGGCGCGGCCCCCACCTTCTTGCGGGGTTAGGCCGTCAACAATTGCTCGACGCGCTGGGTCGCGGTCGTCTCGTCGATGCGCTCGACGGCCGCAAATTCACGCACCAGCCGGTCAAGCGCCGCCTGGTAGATCTGGCGCTCGCTGTAGGACTGCTCCGGCTGGCCGCCGTTACGGTAGAGGTCGCGCACAACCTCGGCGATCGATCCGGGATCGCCGGACGCGATCTTTGCCTGATATTCCTGCGCCCGGCGGCTCCACATCGTGCGCTTCGCGCGCGAGCGGCCGCGCAGTTTCGCAAGCGCGGCATCCATTTCCTTGCGGCTCGACAGCTTGCGCAGACCCGAAACCTTGGCCTTGCCGAGCGGCACCCGCAGAGTCATGCGGTCCTTGTCGAAATGCACGACGAAGACGCTGAGCGTGTGGCCGGCGATCTCCTGCGTTTCGATCCCGAGGATCTTGCCGACGCCGTGCGTCGGATAGACGACCATGTCTCCGGTCGTGAAAGGAGCCTTTTCTGAAATCATCTCTTCTCTCGCGCAATCGACCCGATGGCACTGCCGCAACGCTTCAAGACCACCGACGCGCGGCGGCTATCCACAACTCCGGAAGAGCAAGGCACCGAGGGGGGAGGCGTCAATCTATGTAAACCATATCATATCGGACCCTCCGAGGCCAGCAGATCAGCCTGCGATCTCGACGGGGAACGGCTCGCGCTTTCCGGTGAGCCATTCGCCCGCGCGACGGCACCCCCGCCCCGGCCGGTGCGCTACGCCGCGCACAGCGGAGGAAAGCCGGTGGGGCCCGAAGGCCGACCCGCACCGCGGCGGGCAACGCGGCCTTCGGATCGCCGATCCCTGTCTAGCGCCGCACAGGTTACGCCGCTTGCGCCTGTCGGCCGGCGCTCCTGATCATCGCTGCGCCCTTTTCGGCGATCATGATGGTTGGCGCATTGGTGTTGGTCGAGGTCACCGCGGGCATCACTGAGGCGTCGATGACGCGCAGGCGATCGATGCCATGAACCCGCAGCTCGCTGTCCACCACCGCCATGCCATGGCTTCCCATCATGCAGGTGCAGGTCGCGTGATAGACGGTGTTGCCGTTGCGCCGGGCATAATCGAGCAGTTCTTCGTCGCTGCTGATTTGGGCGCCGGGCAGGGTCTCCGCCCCGACGAATTGCTTCAGCGCCGGCGCCTCGAAGAAGCGCCGCAGGAAGCGCAGCCCGCCGACCACGGCGCGCCGGTCGGTCTCCTCGCTGAGGTAGCGCGGGTTGATGGCCGGTGCGGCGCCGGGCTCTTTCGACTTCGCCTCGACATAGCCGCGGCTCAGCGGCCGCATCTGCCACATTCCGGCGGTCAGCCCGGGAGCCTCCTCGAGCTGACCGATCTGGCCTTCCTTGAAGCTGCCCGGGGCGAAGACGCATTGCACATCGGGGGTGGCCGATTCCTCGAGAACCTTGACCGAGGCCGCGACCAGGGACGCGCTGTAGGACAGGATGCCCTTCCCGGTCAGCAGATAGCGCATGACCTCCGCGGCGAGAGGCAGCCCGCGGGCCCGCTCGTTGGCGGTCTGCGCGCCGCGCACCGGGTAGGTGATGCGCGCGACGTAATGGTCCTGCAGATTGCGCCCGACCCCGGGTAGCGCGTGCTGCACCGGCACGCCGATCCGGCCAAGATGGTCAGGGTCGCCGACGCCGGACAATTGCAGCAGATGCGGCGAGCCGATCGCGCCGGCGGAGAGGATCGTTTCCCGCCCGGCCTCCACCCGGTGAAGCTGGCCGCCGCGCGAGTATTCCACGCCGACCGCACGCTTGCCGTCGAGCAACACGCGGTGGACGAGGGCGCCGGTGACGAGTTCAAGGTTGGGACGTTTCAACGCCGGGCGCAGATAGCTGCGCGCGGTGCTGGCGCGGCGGCGGCCGCCCCGCGTCTGCTGGCACCAGCCGATGCCGCCATGCGGCAAGCTGTTGACGTCTTCGCGGTATTCGAGCCCGATCTGCTTGCCGGCCTCGATGACGGTTTGGCAGAGCGGCGGCATGTCCATGCGCGAGGTGAAAAGCGGGCCGCCCTTGCCGCGGTACTCGTTCTCCTCCCCTTCCCAATTCTCGGCCCTGCGGAAATAGGGCAGCACGTCGTCCCACGACCAGCCGCGATTGCCGAGTTGCGCCCAGTGGTCGAAATCTTCCGGCTGGCCGCGGACATAGATCAGCCCGTTGATCGAGCTCGAACCGCCGAGTACCCGCCCTCTCGGGTAGAGGATTGCGCGCCCGGCGGTGCCCGGGTCCGGCTCGGCCCGGAAGCCCCAGGTCAGGGTCGGGTGGTCGAGCATCTTCATGAACCCGGCCGGCACATGGATGTAGGGGTGCCAGTCGCGCCCGCCCGCTTCGATCAATACCACCCGGACAGCCGGGTCTTCGGTCAACCGGTTCGCCAGGACGCACCCCGCCGACCCCGCGCCGATGATGACGTAGTCCGCCTTCATCCTGTCCTCCCGTCGCGCCGCTTTGTCGGCGCAGTGTAGAACAGATTCGACCGGCGCTCGCGCCCGTTGCTCTCGGAAGCTCAGGAGGCGGCAACCTCCGCCGGCTCCTCCGGTTCGATCGCCGCGAGGCTCGCATCGGCGCGCGGCAGATAAAAGCGAACTGACGTGCCCTCGCCGACCCGGCTGTCGATTTCGACCGTGCCGCCGAACTGCTTGGTCAAGCCATACACCTGCGACAGGCCCAGCCCGGTTCCCTTGCCGTGCTCCTTGGTCGTGAAGAACGGCTCGAACGCCCGAGCGCGGATCTCCTCGGTCATGCCGGTCCCGGTATCGGTCACGGCGATGCCGACAAAATCGCCCGCCAAGAGGTCAGGCGGCCGCTCCGGGTCGCCATCGCCGACATTGCGGGTGGCGATGCGCAACAGCCCGCCCTGGGGCATCGCGTCGCGCGCGTTAATCGCCAGGTTCAGCAGCACCAGCACCAGCTGGTTTTCGTCCACTCGCGCATGCCATAGGGGCTCGGCGAGATCGCTTTCGACGCGCACGGAGTTGCCGATGGTATGGCCGAGCAGGTCTCCCATGCCGCGCACCACCTGGTTGGCGTCGACCGGGCGGAGCTGCAACGTCTGCTTGCGCGCGAAGGCGAGCAGTTGCTGTGTCAGGCGTGCCCCGCGCTCGGCCGCTCGGATCGCGCCCTCGACCAACCGGCGCGTCCCGGCTTCCGCCTTAGGAAGCCGCATCGCGATCAGTTCGAGGTTGCCGAGCACCGCCGTCAGCAGGTTGTTGAAGTCGTGCGCGAGCCCGCCGGTGAGCTGACCGATCGCCTCCATCTTTTGCGCCTGCATCAGCGCCGCTTCAGCTTTTCGGCGATCGGCCACGGCTTCGGCGACGCGCTGCTCCAGGTTCGCATTCAGCTGGCTCAACCGGTCCTGGGTGCGGCGCAGCGCTTCGGCAGCCCGCAGCGCCTCGGCCTCGGCTTGCTCGCGCTCTCGCAGATGCTGGCGCACCTGGTATTGACGGCGGCGCGCGCGGAGCGCGCTGCGGACCGCGCTGACCAATGTCTCCGCGCGCAACGGCCGCTCGAGCAGCGACACGTTGCCAAGCCGGTCGAACACGCGTAAGGCGTCCGCCTCGCGCCGCAGCCAAGCCGCCATATCGGAGCACAGCACGATGACCGGCAGGTCGGACCAGGCAGGCTGCGCAGCCACCCAATCGGTCAAGGGTCGAGGGTCGAGGGTCAGCGCCTCTTCGGCGATGACCAGGGCGCCCGCGCCGCCCTTCGCAAGACGGCGGGTGAGGGCCGCGGCGTCGCGGCAGATCCCGCCGGCGAAGCCGCCTTGCGCCAGCACGGCGCGCAGCACCTCGCCGTCGCGCCCGGTCGGCGCGAGCAGCAGGATGCGTTCCTGGCGCTCGTCACGACCCATTCGAGGCAGGCCCAAGCAATGGCTCGGTGGCGCCGATATAGGTCGGGACACCGGTAAGCACCCCCTGGAATTCGAGCAGCACGGGACCGACCCGCATCCGGTTCGGGAACAGCTGGTACTCGCGGATCGACGCCTCGTGCACGCCGCTGCGCTTCTTGACGACAGAAATCGCCTTGCGGACCTGACCGCCGGCCTCGAAGAACCGCAGCAGCACAATCGTATCGCTGAGAAAACTCAGATCGAGCGGCGATTGCAGGTCTCCGATGAGCCCGTGCTGCGCCAAAACCAGGATCGCCGCCACGCCGCGATTGTCGAGGTAATCGAGCAGCTCGTGCAGCTGCAGCCCCAATTCCTGCTCCTGCGGCATCGTGCTGAGATAGGCGTTGAGGCTGTCGATGACGACGACGCGAGCGTTCCGCTCCTCGACATAGTGGCGCACGCAGCCGATGAACTCGCCAGGCGATAACCGCGTCGGCTTGACGTTTTCCCACACCAGCCGACCGCTATCGAGCGCCGCCGGGAGATCGTGCCCGAGCCCCGCCGCGCGCAGCGCCAAAGTGGAAAAGTTCTCGTCGAAGGCGAACATCGCGGAAAACTCGCCGCGGCCGACGGCCGCCATCACATACTGCAGCGCGAGCGAGCTTTTGCCGACTCCCGAGGGCCCGATGATCATTGTCGTCGTGCCCCGGGTCAGGCCGCCCCCGAGCAATGCATCGAGTTCGGGAAGGCCGCTGGAGATGGTCTCCGTCGTCCCGACGCTGCGCTGGCGCTCGGCAATCAGGCTCGGGAAAACCTGGAGCTCGCCGGTGGCAATCAGGAAATCGTGGTAGCCGCTCTGGAAGGTCGACCCGCGCATCTTGCCGATATTCAGGCGGCGGCGCACCGCGCCGTACTCCCGGCGGCGCTGCTCCAAGGAGATCACGCCATGGACGAGACTGTGCAATTCCTGCGCTCCGGAAGGCGAGGTCATGTCGTCGAGCACCAGCGTGGTGCAGCCGCGGCCGGCAAGGAAGCTTTTCAGGGACAGGATCTGCCGCCGGAAGCGCAGCGGGTCGCGCGCCAGCAGGCGCAATTCGGACAGCGAGTCGATAACCAGCCGCGCCGGCCTGATTTGCGCAATGCGCTCGCAGACGAGCTGCATCGTTTCCCCGAGCTCGACCTCGGAGGGCTGCAATACCGTCTGCTGGCGATCGAGCTGCGCTTCGAGCGGAACGAGCTCGTGAATGTGCAGACCGTCGAGGGACCAGCCATGGCTTGCCGCGCCCGCCTGGAGCTCGTCTTCGGTTTCGCCCAAGCTGATGTACAGGACCGTTTCGCCCTGCTGCACACCCTCGATCGCGAATTGCATTGCGATCGTGGTCTTGCCGGTTCCGGGCGTGCCCTCGAGCAGGAACAGCCGATGGCGCAGCACTCCGCCATGCAGGATCCGATCGAGCCCGGTGATCCCGGTCGAGACGCGTTGTTCCGATGCGCTTACCTGTTCCGACACGCGCTCCCTCCGAGACATTGCTCGCTATGGCGTTAACAGTGCACGGGGAATTTTGTCGGGCACACCGAGGTACGCCATGGATCAGCTTCTACCGAACGATTTTGCCGCACGCTTGGCGGAGGGCAGCCCCGACGCCATCGTCTATGCCGACGGTTCGGGAACCATCCGGTTTTGGAACGATGCGGCGATCCGGCTCTTCGGCTTCCCCCGCGAGGAGGCGCTCGGACAGAGCCTCGATCTGATCATCCCCGAGCGGCTGCGCGAGCGTCATTGGACGGGATACCGCCAAGTCATGGCCGGCGGGCAAAGCCGCTACGGTGAGGGGGACCTGCTTGCGGTTCCGGCATTGCGCAAGGACGGCGCGCGTCTCTCGATCGAATTCACGATCCTGCCGATGCACGACGCCGCCGGCGCGATGATCGGCATTGCCGCCTTTCTGCGCGACGGCACCGCGCGGTTCGAGGAGATGCGCGCCCTGCGCCGCGAAGTGGCGGCGCTGAAATCCGCCGCCTCGGGCGCGTGAGCGGCGTCATTCCGCAGCCAGGGCGAGGTCGATCAGCGGCACCAGGCCGGGCAGGCGCGGCAGGTCGCGGTCGACGATCTCGGCGCGGCTGAGCCAGGCGACCGCCCCGGCGTCATCGCCGGGCACCCCTTCCCCCGAGCGCCAAATGCCCCGGATTGCGACGAGGGTATAATGGTAGCGGACCTGGCGCTGGTCGTCGCGGTCGATCGCGTCGAGCACGGTCAACGTGCCGGCCGGTTCGGCGACGACGCCGGTTTCCTCGTACAGTTCGCGCATCGCCCCCTGGGCGACGGTCTCCCCGAGTTCGAGCACCCCGCCGGGGAAACCCCAGAGCCCGGCATTGGGCGGGTTGGCGCGCTGCACAACGAGCGCCTGCTCGGCGCGCATCACGACCGCCAGCACCCCGACGATGGGCCGGTCTGGATAGTGCCGGCCGATTCCGGGGCTATTCGCGATCGCGTCAGTCTCGGGCTCGTCCCCAGGATCGCTGGAGTAGCCCGAGGAGCCTGGCAAGGACGAGTCGGTAGGACGAATTTAAGTCATGCCCAGTTGGGCGCAGCCCCTGCGCAGCGCTATTCGGCCGCGTCGAGGTCCACGGCCGCGCCCTGCTCGACCTTGTAGATCTCGGCGCCCTGCTGCAGGAATTCCTGGGACTTCTCCGCCATGCCGCTGCGGGCGTAGTCGCGGACCTCCTGCGAGATCTGCATCGAGCAGAATTTCGGGCCGCACATCGAGCAGAAATGCGCCAGCTTCGCGCCCTCGGCCGGCAGGGTCTGGTCGTGGAACTTCTCGGCGGTCTCCGGGTCGAGCGACAGGTTGAACTGGTCGCGCCAGCGGAACTCGAAGCGGGCCCGCGACAAGGCATCGTCGCGCTCGCGCGCCGCCGGGTGACCCTTGGCCAGATCGGCGGCGTGGGCCGCGATCTTGTAGGTGATGACCCCGGTCTTGACGTCGTCGCGGTCGGGCAGCCCGAGATGCTCCTTCGGCGTCACGTAGCAGAGCAATGCAGTGCCGAACCAGCCGATCATCGCCGCGCCGATGCCCGAGGTGATGTGGTCGTAGCCCGGCGCGATGTCGGTCGTCAGCGGGCCAAGCGTGTAAAACGGCGCCTCGCCGCATTCCTCGAGCTGCTTCTCCATATTGACCTTGATCTTGTGCATCGGCACATGGCCCGGGCCCTCGATCATGACCTGGACCTCGTCTTCCCAGGCGAGCTTGGTCAGTTCGCCGAGGGTTTCGAGTTCGGCAAATTGCGCGCGGTCGTTGGCGTCCGCGATCGAGCCGGGCCGCAGCCCGTCGCCAAAGGAGTACGACACATCGTAAGCCCGCATGATCTCGTTGATCTCGCGGATATGCGTGTAGAGGAAATTCTCCTGGTGATGCGCCAGACACCATTTCGCCATGATCGAGCCGCCGCGCGACACGATGCCGGTCACCCGCGAGGCGGTCAGCGGGATGTAGGCGAGCCGCACGCCGGCATGGATCGTGAAATAATCGACGCCCTGCTCGGCCTGCTCGATCAAGGTGTCGCGGAACAATTCCCAGGTCAGTTCCTCGGCCTTGCCGCCGACCTTTTCGAGCGCCTGATAGATCGGCACCGTGCCGATCGGCACCGGCGAGTTGCGCACGATCCATTCGCGGATCGTGTGGATGTTGCGGCCGGTCGACAGATCCATGACCGTGTCGGCGCCCCAGCGCGTCGCCCACACCAGTTTGTCGACCTCTTCGGCGACCGACGAGGTGACAATCGAATTGCCGATATTGGCGTTGACCTTCACCAGGAAGTTGCGGCCGATGATCATCGGCTCCGATTCCGGGTGGTTGATGTTATTCGGGATGATCGCGCGGCCGCGCGCGATCTCGTCGCGCACGAATTCCGGCGTCACGTGATCGGGAATAGAGGCGCCAAAGGATTCGCCATCCCGCGCCCGCTGCTCGCGCATGCGCTCGCGGCCGAGATTTTCGCGGATTGCGACGTATTCCATCTCCGGCGTGATGAGGCCGCGCCGGGCATAGGCGATCTGGGTGACTGCGGACCCGGCTCTGGCGCGCAACACCCGGCGCCGGCCGCGGTCGAATTCGGGCACCGGGCTCGCCTCGCCGCGGCGCAGGCCGTTATCTTCGGGCGCGATCATGCGGCCCTCATATTCCTCGACATCGCCCCGCGCGAGGATCCAGGGCCGACGCAGCTCGGCCAGACCGAAGCGGATGTCGGTCTCGGTCGCCGGGTCGGAATATGGGCCCGAGGTGTCGTAGGCCCGCACCGGCGGCTCGCCGGAACCGTCGGTAAGGTCGATCTCGCGCATCGCGACGCGCACCTCGGGATGGCGCCGGCCCGCGATGTGGACCCTGCGTGACGCCGGGAACGGCCCGGTGGTGACCCGCAGCTCCTCGACCGTGGAATTGCGCCTGGCGGATGGGAGGGGGGCGGAATCGGGCATGACGGTCTCCGTTGCGGGATGAACGAAGATCCGGGGCGGGAGCTGGGGGGCGTTCGGCTTTGCCGCAGCGTCCTGGTCCCTACGCCGGCACGACCCGGATCAGGTTCGAAGGGTTGGCGCGCCCCGAATAGCTCGGCTGAAGCGACCTCTCAGCCCCATGGCGGGGCACCCCTTGGACAAGACGATTATCGCCAGACCGCCCGCCCCGCGTCAAGCGGCGCCATGCGCACAAAATTGGCCCGGCCCGCGCCAGCTCGCGGGAGCTGCCTCGAGCTTAGCTGCCGAAACCGGACAGCACGCGGTAGCGAATGGCATTGTCGTCGGCGCTGTTGATCAGCATCTTCACGTTGCGGAACGAGACCGGGGTCGGCGCTTTGGCCTTCAGCGCATAGGTCAAGTCCTGCTGATCGGCCGGGTGTACCAGGTCGACCTTGAATTCCCGGTAGCCGATCCGGACGTTCGAGCCCTCCATCCCCTCGAAAACCAGCTCGTAGCGGTAGCCGATCGGATCGGTCGGCGCGTCCTGCAACGTATACGGGATCTCGGTATCGTAGCGGAACGAGACCAGAGGACCGATCACGACGAACCGGTCCAGCACCCCGCGGTGCTTCGTATCGAACAGGCATAAGGTGCGTCGCTCCCCGGGGCCGAAATAGGCCGGGTTGGTGGTGCAGAACGCGTCATCGCCATCGACATTCGCTTTAGCCAGCACCGCTCCGGCCGGCAAGGCGACGCGGTTCAGCAGGATGTCGTAGGAGAGCGGCGCCCGCGTCACGGCCGTTTGCGACGACAGGTAATTGTATTCGGAATACATGACGGCGCCGACCTTGGCTTCCATGTCCTTGTCGAGCGGCACCGACCGCCCCTGCTTCGGCGCGGGCGGCTCGACCTCGTACCCCGAACAGCTGCAGAGCAGAAACCCGGCAACACAGAGGCCGATAAGCCGGAGCATGGCTGTTCCCTCCTGCCGTCGCCTGCGGCACAGCGCGCGCGTATTTCTACCGGCAGGCGAGGCACGATAAAAGCGCGGGGGCAAATTCTCCGGCGGCCGGACCCACTCGCCCGTTTTCGTGAAGCGGGCACGCGCCGGGTTCTCGGGGAGACGACAAGCGGTATAAGCTTCGCCCGTCGCCGCGCCAGCGGCTCAACCCCGGGCGGGGCGCGCCCGATCAGGGGCTAGGGAGCGAGAGAATGAAGCTGTGTTTCTTCGACGATTACAAGCTCGGGGTGCTGAAGGACGGCGACACGGTCGTCGATGTGACCTCGGTGGTGCGGGAAATCCCGCAGGTCGGGCCGGGCGACCTGATCAACGGCCTGATCGCGCGGTTTCACGACTACCTTCGCCCGCTCGAAGACGCGGTCGCCGCCGGACAGGGCATCCCGCTGTCACGGGTCAAGATCCTGCCGCCCTTGCCCAAGCCCACCAATATCGACTGCATGGCGGTCAACTACATGGAGGACGGCACCCGCAAGGAGCCGGCGCCGATCAATGCGTTCCACAAATCGCCGGGCGCGATCATCGGGCATGACGACACGATGGTGCTCCCCGACGTGCCGGCGACGATCTTCGAGGGCGAGGCCGAGATGGCGCTCGTCATCGGCAAGCGCGCGAGCCACGTCAAGCAGGCCGACGCGATGGACTACATCTTCGGCTACACCAACTTCATCGACGGCTCGGCGCGGGGGCTGCCGCCCTCGGGCAACGTCTTCTTCCAGATGAAGTCGCGCGACACCTTCGCCCCGGTCGGCCCCTTCCTGGTGACCGCCGACGAGATCCCCGACCCGCACAAATTGCAGATCCGGCTTTGGGTCAATGGCGAGCTGAAGCAGAATTTCAATACCAGCGACATGGCCCACAAGATCCCGCGCTGCATCGAGTGGCTGACCTCGATCCATACACTCTACCCCGGCGACATCGTGGCGACCGGGACCAACCATCGCGGGCTTAGCGCCTTCATGGACGGCGACACCGTCGAGTTGGAGACCGAGGGGCTTGGCAAGTTGCGCTTCAAGGTCAAGGACGAGCTGCAGCGCAAATGGAACCGGGACACGCGCGCCCAGATGCACGAAAGGGCGGCGCAGAAGACGGCCGGGAACTACCCCGACATCACCCCGCAACTCTCCGGCAAATACGCCAAAGCGAGCTGATTGCGCGCTCAAGCCCTCTGTCCGTGCGCCGCGCGCGGACAGAGGGGCTATCCGCGAGCGCCGGTCAGACTCGGGGAGGCAGCCGCCTTCGGCAAAGCCGGGCGGCGAACAGTCGGGGTCGGCGCCTCAAGCGGGGTGAGCCGATCGGGCTGGGCACATTTCCGCGCGGCCATGCAACCCGGTGCTGGCCGGGCCGACGGGGCTGTGACAAGCTTACCGCAGAGATGGGCGGAGGGACGGGATGCGGTTTGGCCTTTTCGGCAGCGCTCAGGCGCGGCGCGCCGGCCCGGACACCGACAGCAGCCAGGGCTTTCGCGAGTTCATCGAGAACAATATCGAGGCGGAGGCGCTGGGCTTTCACAGCACCTTTGTCGTCGAGCACCATTTCACCGGCTTCGGCCAGGTCTCGGCCAGTCTCAACCTGTTGACATGGCTCGGCGCGCGCACCCGCACCCTGCGCCTCGGCACTGCCGTTCTGGTGCTGCCCTGGCACAACCCGGTCCTGCTTGCGGAGCAGGCCGCGACCCTCGACCTGCTGTCCGGCGGGCGGCTCGATTTCGGCGTCGGCAAGGGCTATCGGTGGAATGAATTCGCCGGATTTTGCGTGCCGATGGAGGAGGCCGAGGAGCGCTTCGACGAGTCGATGGAGGTGATCGCTCGCGCCTTCACCTCGGACGAGCCGTTCTCGCATCGCGGCAAATATTGGCAGTTCGACAACATCGTCGTCGAGCCGCCGACCGCGCAGCGGCCGCACCCGCCCTTCTGGATGGGCGCGGGTAGCGTCAATTCGGTGCGCCAGGTCGCCGAGCGCGGCTACAAGATGCTGCTCGGCCAGTACGATCTGCCGGAGCACCTGCTCGGGTTCGTCGCGCAGTTCCGCGCCGAGGTCGAGACCCGCGGGCGCGTGTTCGACCCGATGGAGGTCGGGGTCGCGCGCGCCGTGCATGTCACGACCGACCGCGACGATCTCGCCGCCGCGCTCGAACGCCGCTTTCAGGGCCATATGCGGATCAACCGCCTGGCGCAGCGGCCGGACGGCGACAAGCGCGAACGCTTCGGCGCCGATGCGGAGGTGCGGCGGGTGTGCGACGAGACAGCGCTGTTCGGCTCGCCCGACGAGATCGCCCGCAAGCTCGAAAATCTGCGCGTCGGCGGCGTCGAATACGTGCTGATCAATTTCGGCGGCTCGCGCGACAACATACGCCGTTTCGCCCGCGACATCATGCCGGCCTTTCTCGACGACCCGGCCCCGGTGCCGGTCGCGGCCGAATAGCGAAGGACGGCTCCCGCGCTATTCGGTCGCTTTCGCGCAAGCAGCATGGTTTCGCCGCCGCAGCGCCGATTTTTGGAGGAACGCCGGGTCGGCCATCTCGCGACGGCCGATCGGCACGGCGCGCCGCATGTGGTCCCGGTGTGTTTTGCGGTCGAGAACAAGACGCTTTACATCACGATCGACGAAAAGCCGAAGCGCACCGACCGGCCGCTCAAGCGGGTCAGCAACATTCGCGAGAACGCGCAGGTCGCCTTTGTCGCCGACCGCTACGGCGAGGACTGGACCCGGCTGGGCTGGGTCATGCTGCGCGGCGGCGCCGAGATCCTGGCAGAGGGGCCCGAGCACGACCGGGCGCAGACGCTGTTGCGAGCGCGCTACTTGCAATTGCGCGCAATGCAACTGGCTGAGCTGCCGGTCATCGCGCTGCGGATCGCCAAGGCGACCTCCTGGGGCAATCTCGGCCCCGACTGAGGCGAGGCGTTGACGGGGGCTATTCGGCCGGCGCGAGCGCCGCGCCGGCGCGGAGCACCTCCTCGATCGCGAGGCCGATATCGGCGAAGGTCGTGCGGTGGTTCACAATCGCCGCCCGGATGGCGAGGCGGCCGCGAATTCGGGTAGTCGAAAACGCGACCGTGCCGGCTTCCTGCAGCTGCGCAACGATCGCGGCGTTGACCGCATCCAGCTGGCCGTCAGGCAGCCCGGCCGGCGCGTAGCGGAAACAGCAGATATTCGACACGGTCGCAGCCAGCGGTTCGAGGGCGCGGCTCTCGGCAACCAGCGCGGCCATATGCTGCGCCTGGCGGCAATTGTCGGTGATCTTGGCGCCGAGCCGGCGCAGGCCGAATTCGCGCAGCGCGAACCAAACCTTCAGCGCCTTGAAGCCGCGCGACAGATCGATCCCGTAATCGCAGAACCAGGGATCGCCGCCGGCCAGCGCGACACCGTGCGCGGCGAGATAGTCGGGCCGCGTCGCGAACGCAGCGCGGTGCACCCGCTCGTCGCGGATCAGCACGCAGCCGCAATCGTATTGCACATACATCCATTTGTGGAAGTCGAAGGCGAGCGACTGTGCCCGCGCGAGCCCGCGGGGCAGCTCTCGCCACGGCGAGTCGGCAAGGCAGGCCCAGGCGCCGAACGCGCCGTCGACATGCAGCCATAGATCCTGCTCGGCGCAGAAATCGGCGATCGCATCGATCGCGTCGAAGGCGCCCGTATTCACCGTCCCGGCGGTCGCGATCACGCAGAACGGCTCGAGGCCGGCAGCACGGTCCCGCATGACGGCCGCCTCCAGCTCGCGACGATCCATCGCGAAATTCGGGTCGGTTGGAATGAGCCGCAACGCATCGCTGCCCAGGCCTAGCAACTCCATCCCCTTGATCAGCGCGCTGTGCGCCTCGGCCGAGGCGTACGCGACAAGCTTGCTCTTGCCCGCACCGCCGCGCCGCGCCTCGGCGCCGCAGCGCCAGACCCGCGCCGAAGCTAGCGCGATCACCGTGGCCGAGGACGTTCCGGCGGTCAGGACCCCGCTGCTGCCCGGCGGAAAGCCGAACACCTCGCGGCACCATTCAATGACCTGCCGCTCGACATAGACGGCCCCGTGGTCTCGCCCGCCGCAATTGCTGTTCATCGCAGCGGCGCCGAGTTCGGCGAGCATGCCGGTCGCCGTCCCGGTGCCATGCACCCAGCCGAAAAAGCGCGGATGGGTGTTGCCGGTCGGATAGGGCAGGATCAGGTCGCGGAACTCGTCGCAGAGCTGGGGAAGCGGCGTTCCTTCCCAGGGTGTCGCGGTCGCGATGCCTTGTCGCACCGTGTCCGGCACCGGGCGCCATACCGGCCGTTCGCGCACCCCTGTCAGATGGTCGATGCACGAATCCAGCAGTTCATGCGCAGCACGGCGGAACTCGTCCCAATTCTCGGGGTCGAGCGAGGCTTCGTTCATGACCCCTGTCCTTTTCTGATCCGATACACGCGGTCTGCTCTCATTAACCTTGCCGCTTGTTGACACGTTCTTTACGCGATCCTACGGTCCGACCGCGTTGCAAGGTGGGGTTTAGAATCCGACCGCGTCGGCGAGCGGAGCGCGCACCGGCTGGTCGTGCGCGCGCTTGAGACGCAGCGCGCCTGACACATCAAGGTTACAGCAAGTGCGACATTTCGGGGTCATCCTCGATCGCCTCCAGCCGCTCGAGGACAGCCTGCTCGATCTCGCATCGCGGGTCAGCGGCATGGCGCGTGACGATCCGCGGCCCGGTGTCGCGCCCGCGCGCTGGGTGTCGCGCTCGCGCCAGCTCGCCTTGCTCGCCTGGGGCTCGGCGCCGCCGGTCGGGCTCTACTCGGGCGAGCTAATCGTCGCCGAGCGGGATGTCGCGCTGACCGGCACGGGCGTCTATTACCATCCGGATTACGACAATGAGCGCGAGCTGCTGCTGGCGCTCGCGGCATCGCGGGACCCGGACCGCATCATCGCCGGCATGGGCGGGAGTTTCGCGCTGTGCCTCTGCGACGGCTGGCGCGACCGGGTGCGCCTGTGGCGCTCGGTGGTCGGCCAGGGCGTCGGTTTCTATCGGGAGAAGGGTTCCAGGCTCGTAGCCGGCAATCGCAGCCTGTTCGTCAGCTGCGTCACGGAAGGATCGGAGCGGCCGCGCTACGACCCGGACGGCGTCGGCCGGTTCTGCGTGACCGGCTACAGCATCAGCGATCTGAGCCCGTTCGCCGGGGTCAGGCACATGCCCGGCCATTCCGTGCTGACCGCCTCGCGCGATTGCGGCCCGCGCATTTCCGAGATCGATAGCGGCTTTGCCGAGTTCGGCTTTGCCGGCCCCGCGCCGAGAAGCGCAGATTTCGATGAGGCGGCGGGCCTCCTCCTTGACGGGTTCCGCGCGTTGAAGCGGGACGGCGTCGACCTGTCGATCGGATTGAGCGGCGGCAAGGACAGCCGGCTCGTCGCGGTCGGGATCTATGGCGCTGGGCTCGACGCGGTCACCAGCTTTTCGTCGAACTGGTCCGATCACCCCGATCTCGTGCTCGGCCGGCGCGTCGCCGAATTGCTGAAGTTCGAGCTCGGCCCGGTGTCCGTCCTCGACGAGGAATCCGAAAATCCGACAACCGCGCCGGTGCGGATCGAGACCTATCTCTGCGATCAGCTGCGCGGCTGGGATGCCCGGCTGGTCTCGCCGATGGGCAATCCCTTCCTGATCGAGTACGGGTTCGAGCCGGGGACCTACGATTCGGAGACCCCCGCCACCCGGGTGCTGCTGTCGGGGGCCGGCGGCGAATGTCTGAAGGGCGGCTGGGCCCAGCGCGCCTTCACCGGCAACCCGCATTACGACCGCGAGACCGTGCGCCGGATGTGCGAGCGCCAGATCGGCGCCCTCGACTATCTGCTGGCGCCCAATCGCGAGCGCTATCGGGCGTGGTTCGACGATTGGTTCGGCGCCAATCACCGCGACCAGGCGCCGACCGCGGCACTCGAGCGCCTTTACCTGTTCCTCTCGCAGAACCGGGCGATGACTTCGGCCAGCAAGGGCGGCGAGTATGCCCCGTTGTCGGATGCACGGCTGCTGCGCTTCATCGCGAAATTCGATGTGTCGTCGAGGCTCGACGAGCTGTTCCATTTCGAGATTATCCGGCGCATCGCGCCGCAGCTCGAGGATCTGCCGATCGCCCTGGTGCGGTGGGGCTTCGAACAGGACGGCCCCGACGAGCGGTATCGCCGCGGGTACGAGGCCAGGGAGCCGATCCCTTACGGACGCACCTCTGCGGCCGTGCATTCGGTGCGGTACACGACCGTCACCGATCTGCGCGATTACTTCGACAGCGCCCTGGCCAGGGACCGCCCCCTCCTTGCGGAGGCCTATGACATGGATCGCGTCGAGGCGATGGTGTCGTCGCGCGAATCCTACCGCGACGCCAATGCCGGGCTTTTGTGGCTGATGCGTGCGGCCGGCCTGCTGATGACGGATGCGTGGCTGAACCCGCTGCCGATCGCGCAGGATCCGGTCCTTGTGGTCCAGCTCGATGCGCCGTGGAACCTCGTCTACGGCGAACTTCTCGATGCGTTGCAGAGCGCGCTTCGACTCCTGGAAAGCGAGATCCCGGCGAGCCTGGTTCAGGATCTCGATGCGATTTCGCGCGCCGGCCGACCGCTTCTGCCCGAAGACGGCGAGTTCACAATCGCGCGCGAGACTACGGTCCTCGAGATCCCGATCGCCGGTCTTGCGGCCGACGCCGCCGACCCAGAAATCAGGTCGGCTATCGCAACCGCGCGCATCGTCCTGACCCCGCCCGGCGCGAAACACGCCGGCGGGGAGATGGAGGTGAAGCTTCCGAATGACAGAGGCGAGACGAACTGGATAGTCTTGCCGCTGGCGCCGCTCGGTGCCCTGTCCGGCTATTCGGTGACGATGCGCTTTCGGGCCTGCTCGGATGTTGCGGACCAGTCGCTCGCTGACATCAGGCTGCTCAAGGACCGGCAAGACGCGAGCCACCTGCTGCGGGTCCAGCCGATCAGGAGCAGCCCGGAGGGAGAGGACGCCGAGATCGCATTCCGCGTCGCGCCATCCGGGCCGGACCGGGTCGACGAAACCGATCCCGAGGAGCCGGTCGTCGCCTGGCTTCCGGTCGGAGGCGGGCTCAGCCGGATGCGCTTTCGTTTCGAGCCGCTAGTGCTGACCCGGATTGCGTATTCGATGCGCCGGGAGATCGACGAGGCAAGCGGCTCGATGCTCGCCTGCGTCACCGATCTCGGCAGCGGGTTCTCGGGGCGCGTGAGTGAAGCGATAGCGGCGCTCTGCGCGGCACAGCAGCTCGACCGGGATGTAATCCGAAGGCGCCTTCGCGACATGATGGTGCTGCCGGTCGGCGCCGAAAAGAAGGTGAGCCTCGCCGATATCCTCGAAAATTCCGAGGCCTGGCAATCCTACCAGATGCTGGCGCTCGACCGTCTGGTCAAAGCCCGCATCGGTGACGGGAGCGCCGTTTCCCGCTCGGATGTTGTCGCAATCTATGCCGAGGCGGTGATGGGCGTGAAGACCGCACTTGGACTGGCGTAAGCGATGCGAGGGACGTGGATAGCGCTGATCGGCGCGGCGCTCGCGCTCGCCGGCACCGGTCTCGCAAGCGCGGCCGACTGGTCGCGGTCGCAGCCGGTCGCAGTCGTTACCGTAGAGTATCGGTTCCAGCCGAACCGTCTCGATTTCCGACAGGGCGTCGCCTATCGCCTGCATCTCGAAAACCGCGGCCGCGAATTGCACGAATTCACCGCCCCCAATTTCTTCCGCGCGGTCGAGCTCGGCAATCCCGAGGTGCTGAACCCCGAGCGGAGCGAAATCGTGCTACACCCGGGCGAGCAGAAGGACCTCTATTTCGTGCCGCTGCACCCGGGCCGATACCGGCTGACCTGCTCCGACCATGACTGGGCCGGCATGACCGGCGAGATCACGGTCGAATGACGACCCCGGCCGCCTCCCGTTCTTGACTCGGGCGGGTCCCTGCCCGACCGTAACCGGTCGGCAAGCGCGGGCGAGGGAGGGGCAGGATGGCGTTCGAATTTGGCATGTTCCATGAGTTCCAGCGGCCGGCCGGGACGACCGAAGAGGACGCCTTTGCGATTTCCTTCGAGCAGGTCGAGGCCGCCGAGCGCTGGGGCCTCGATGCGATGTGGCTGGCGGAGATCCATATCGCGCCGGAACGCTCGGTGTTGTCGGCGCCGCTGACGCTGGCGAGCGCGATCGCAGCGCGCACCAAGCGGATGAAGATCGGCACCGCGGTGCAGGTGCTGCCGCTCTGTCACCCGTTGCGTCTCGCCGAAGAGGCGGCCACGGTCGACCAAATCAGTCACGGGCGCCTGATCTTCGGCGTCGGGCGCAGCGGCTTTCCGCGGACCTACGAGGCGTACGGGGTTCCCTATGGCGAAAGCCGCGAGCGCTTCGCCGAGACGCTCGATATCCTGAAGCGCGCCTGGACCGAGCCCTCCCTTTCCTATTCCGGCAAGTACTACAGCTTCGAAAACGTCAAGGTCACGCCGAGACCCTACCAGAAGCCGTGGCCGGAGATCCGCGTCGCCGCGACCAGCCCCGACACCTACCCCCAGATCGGCAAACTCGGACACCCGATCTTCGTCGCCGTCCGCCTCGGCACGCTGGAGGAGCTCGGACCGAACATCCGCGCCTATCGCCAGGCCTACAAGGAGGCCGGGCACCCGGGCGAAGGCCAAATCTTCCTGCGCGCGCCCGTCTATGTTGCGGAGACCGAGGCACAGGCGCGCGCCGAGCCCGAGGACAGCATCATGTATTTCTACCGCTACCTCGGCGAGCGGCTCGAAGACTCGGCGACCCGCGCCGGCGTCCGCCAGGTCGAGGACCGCGCGGCGCGCGGCCGGCGCTTGCAGGAAATCACCTACGAGGATGCGCTGCGCGAGAAGATCATCGTCGGCTCGCCCGAGCAGGTCGCCGACCGGCTGATCGGTCTGCGCGACGAACTCGGCCTTTCCGGCATCCTCGCCGAGATGAATTGCGGCACCAAGATCCCCCACCCGCAGGTCATGAAGTCGCTGCAGTTGCTTTGCGAAAAGGTGAGGCCGCGGCTCAACTGAGCCGGCGGGGAGATACGAGAGCGGAGCGTCACGCTCTTACTCCGTCCTTCCCGCCGCGGCGCGGCGGCGTTCGCGCTTATGCAGCCGCGGCGGCGACGCCTTCCTGAAGCGCCGGCAGATCGACCTGGTTGATCAGCACCCGCAGGCTTGCGACATGCGCCTCGTTGAGCTGCCGCAAAGCAAAGCTCAGCGCCTGCGGCGACGTATCGGCGCGGGTGATCAGCACGACCTCGTCTACCGCGCTCGCGAGGAAACGGCTTTCCGAGCCCGCCAGCAGCGAGGGGCCGTCGAGGATCACCAGCCGGTAGCGGGCGCGCAATTCGTCGAATAGCCGCGTCAGCGCCGCCAGGGTCAACAGCGGCGGCGTGCTCGGCGAGCCTTGCCCGGCCGTCATCACTTCGAGCGGCGAGCGCGGGTCGATTTGGATTAGCGCCTCGATGTCGAGGCCGCGTTCGAGATAGTCGACCAGACCGAGCTCGTTCGAGAGTTCGAGCGCGCGGTGGAGCCCGGGATCGCGAAGGTTGACATCGACCAGCAAGGTGTCTTCGCCGGCGAGTGCGGCGCTGCGCGCGATCGAGGCGGCGAGCACGGTCTTGCCTTCGCCGGCAACGGCGGAGGTTAGCAGTACGATTTTGCAGCGCCGGTCCGGCCGGGCGAACAGAAGGCTGGCGCGCGCGGAGCGCACCGCCTCGGCGAAATCGCCGCCGGGATCGTCGATCATCCGGTTGTAGGGGTAGGCGCGGCGCATGCCTTCGCCGGACAGCGCGGGGACGACGGCCAAGGCCGGGCCGGCGACCCGCTCGATCACCTCGATGCGCACCAGCGGGTTGGCGTTGCGGGTCAGCGCCTGGCGTAGGGCCGGCGCACCGATGCCGCCGATGCCGAGCGCCAGCACCCACCCCAGCCCGAGCAGCACGGTGCGGCTCGGGAAAACCGGTCTGATCGGCGGCTCCGCCTTGCCGAGGATACGTGCATCGGGGCGCTGCAGCCCTTCCTGTTCGCGGGTTTCGGTGTAGCGGCGCAGAAAGGTGTCGAGCACACCGCGGCTGGCAGCGGCTTCGCGTTCGAGCGCACGCAACCGGATCTGCGCGTCGCTGTCCCGCCCGCTTTCACCGCGCAGGCGACGCACCGTCTGCTCGAGGTCGGTGACGCGTGCGGCGGCGACCCGCTCCTGCTGCGCCTGGCTCTCGTTTATCTTGCCGATCTCCGAGCCGATATTGGCCTGCAGCCGCGCCAGCTCGGCCCGCAAATCCACCATCTT